>Ga0129310_1002221_pt1 | contig 14882 bp, 11 predicted proteins | sample Go1ome_2_FD_94433 | JGI IMG/M metagenome (GOLD analysis project Ga0129310, IMG submission 94433) | Western lowland gorrila individual fecal microbial communities from Wisconsin, USA - Go1022A metagenome | ecosystem: Host-associated > Mammals > Digestive system > Large intestine > Fecal | place...
CACATGAGCATGATCCTTTCGCTCCGTGAGGGCGAAATTCTCGGCTTGCAGCCGAGTGATCTGGACTTTGATGCCGCCGATGGGCGTGGCACCATCTCGGTCAACAAGACCATGCAGCGAGCCAACAAGGACGCTCTGGAAAAGCTCGACCCCAAGCAGGTCTACTACACCTTCCCGGACAGGCGTGAGGGCAGCAAATCCTCTCTCATCCTGAAAAAGCCCAAGACCAAGAAGTCCAACCGTGTCCTGTATATGACAAAGCCCTTAAAGGAAGAACTGCTGGCATGGCTGGAAAAGCTGAAGCAGGACGAGCAGAACGCCCCGGAGAAGTACAGCAACTGCGGGCAGCTGTTCCGGCTCCCGGATGGTCTGCCCATTGCACCGGAGCTGCTGACAAAGTGGTACCGCCTGTGGAGAGCGGAGCACCCGGAGTTTGAACAGATCGTGTTCCACGGTCTGCGGCACTCCAGTGCCACCTACCAGCTCTTGCAGTCGGACGGTGACTTCAAGTCGGTGCAGGGCAACACAGGTCATGCAACGACATCTGTCCTCATGGACACCTACGCCCACACGCAGGACAAGCCCCGGTTGGAGCTGACCGAGAAGATCGAAGCAAATTTTTATTCCCAAGACCTGACCCCGGCAGCACCCCAGCCCCGGCAAAATGAAAAGCCGGCGGCAACAAAAATCTCCGGTAAGGAGATCCTTGAAGCCATCCGGCTGATGGATGCAGACGAACGCCGAGAGTTGACGAGAGCCTTGTTCGCCTAACATCTCTTCTTTTTATGCAAAGGAAAGCAGGCTGTGCAAACCTTGCGCAGAAACGCCCTTGATTCGGGCAAATGTGCAAACGGTGTGCAGAAAGTGTGCAGCCGCTTTCCTACATAAAGAAAGAACGTCAAATCTTACGATTTGACGTTCAAAATCTGGTGCACCTCGCGCACTCATATCCGAACTTTTCTCTGCTTTCACGGCTTCCCCGAAAGCGACCGTCTCCGTACCTTCCTTATAATTAAAGGTGATAAGTACCTTATCATCGTAGAGGTAAATGGCATTGATGAACGTATCCACCAGTGCCTGCCGCTGCTCCGGCTGGGTCATATCCAGCTTGCGGAAACGGAGCAGCCAGAACCGGACGAACTCTTCTTTCATTTTCGGCTTGGCCAGTCGTTCCTCTGCAATGCGAGCTTGCAGTTCCTTCCGCTGCTCTTCCAGAGCTTCCAGCCGTTCCTTGGTGGAACTGGTCAGAATGCCCATCTGGATGGCGTTCAGCATATTGGTGATGCCGACTTCCGTTTCCTTCAACTGCTTTTCGTAGATGGGCAGGTCTGTGCTTTCCTGATTTTGCAGTTCCATGACCTTGGCGATGATGGCATTCATGGAAGCGTCATCTTCCACCAGCTTCATAGTCTCATTGACCACCAAATCTTCCAGCCACTGTTTCCGCACAGCCTTTTTATCGCAGGTCTTTTTCTTCTTGGCAGCTGCACACTTGTAATAAGTGTACATCTTCCCGGTGTGGCTGACACCGCTTTCCCCGAACATCAGCGCACCGCACTTACCGCAGTACAGCTTGGTGGTGAGCAGATAACTTTCCTCTGCCTTATGACGGGCAGGGGCCTTTTTGTTTTTCACCAGCTTTTCCTGCACTTTGTTGAACAGGTTCGCGTTTGCGCAGCGGAGCGGAGCAATGAAAGCCCCAGTGGGGCTTTTAAGCGACAGAACGGTCTTGCGCAGCAAGATGGAGGGGTCTCGCCCCGACAAGTTCAGCTGACACCAACGCCGGAATCGCATTGGTCTGTACCACATCCCGCAAACGCAGCTCGCCGATGTACCGGCGATTACTCAGCATCCGCTGAATGGTATTGTAGGACATCTCCCCGCCCATCGAATTCTTAATGTTGTGCGCCTTTAACCAATCCCGCAGGTCGGTCATGGTCGCACCGTCCGCATACTTCTGGAACGTCTGCTCCACATACGGAGCCAGCAGCGGGTCGGGCTGGTAATGCCGGGTCTCATCAATCATGTAACCAAACGGAATCGTGCCGCCATTATAAATACCCTTGAGGGCGTTTTCGGTCATGCCGCGCACGACCTTTTCGGACAGGTCAGCCGAGTAGTATTCGGCGTAGCCCTCCAGCACCGATTCCAGAATGATGCCCTCCGGGCCAGCCGAAATGACTTCCGTTGCCGACACCAGTTTCACGCCGTTCCGCTTCAACTGGGTCTTGTACCGGGCACTGTCGTAGCGGTTCCGGGCAAAGCGATCCAGCTTCCATACGATGATGACATCAAAGATACCACGCTCGCTGTCCTTGATCATCTGCTGGAACTGCGGGCGGTTATCAGTCTTGGCGGAGATGGCACGGTCAATGTAATGCTTCACCACCGTGAAGCCGTTTTTCTCTGCATAGGCGGTGCACTCCCGGATCTGACCTTCAATGGATTCTTCGCGCTGACTGTCAGTAGAATAGCGGGCATAGATCACGGCGGTCATGGCAGGCACCTCCCATTTACACATCATTGAACGGTAGAGCGTTCTTTCAAAGCAATGTTTCGTATAATGTATATACCACATTTTACAGATGATTGCAAGCATTTTATACGCTTTTCACGAGATTCAGCAAAAAACATGAACTCCCATAAAGGCAAAATATTCACATCCATGGTTCTATGAAGGTGCCCGGAGCAATTGTGTCATTTTGACACAATTCCTTATCCCGCCGTAAGCCATGGCAATTTATCCTTTTATCGCAATTTTCAAAAACAGTTTCTATCAAAACAGGCATCCGGTCATACCGTTTCGTGGTAATGGACCAGATGCCTGCTCGATTTTATAAAATTTCAGGCTCCTCAAACGGTACTGCCTGACCTTCTTCCAGAATCGCTCCTGTTTTGGGATGGATGCGTACTTTGTAAAGTTTGGTCGGGGCGATTCCGTGTTCCACCCAGTCCACCAGTGCCTTCATTCCAGCAGATTGCGTGATACCCGGACCATTCCCCCAACAGTTGCCATGATTGTCACCGGGGTTGATGTAGAGTCGGCAGAACGCATCCACAGCGGCCTTACCACCGAAGTGCTGTACCAGTTTGCGATAGTAGTCGATGGTTCCATCGGTGGGGATCAAAGGATCGTCCATCCCATGATCCATCATCAGCTTGCCGCCAGCCTGCACAAAATCGTCGATGCAGGGATCATCTGCCAAGTTGTCTCCAAATTTTGCAGAGCCCTGATCGAACAGCTCCACATATTCATCCCATGTCAGATCTTCAAATGTCTGTTTGGGTTCTTCGGTGATCCATCGTGCATAGAGCGGCCCCAGAATAAATGGCTTGATCTTTTTTGAAAAGGGCGTGGGATAGTAGTAAGTCCCGATGGGGATAACGACCTGCCAGTTTTTGATACCGGGGTAATAGCCGTACCACAGCGGTCTTCCGTCACGGCGGTGGGGTCCTCGCCAGATCTCGTTCATAACATCGGCATCTGCCTGTGTGATCACTCCGCCGGGCGATTTCATCCCGATGCAGGTGTCGGCGTCAAACGTTGGTTTTTGTGTGCTGTGATAGAATTCGGTTTTGCCGCCGTATCGCACATGGACCTGCTCTATAAAAAAGCGGTTTTTGCCGGGGGACAGAAAATGCTTTTTCTCCTGCATGACGACCTCCGGCCAGAAGCCGCCCAGCAGAAAATGATTCCAGTTGATCGCCGGGCAGGACGCCCAGACACCGTTATAGTCCTGCGGATAGTTCTGCACCTCCATCAGGCATTGCCGTCCGCCGCCGGAGCCGCCGTTCATATAGGCATACTGCACCGGGCGACCATGAAGGATCTCCGCCACGGCTTTTCCGAACACCGTCATATTGTGGGTGCTGCGGATCCGCCAGTTCTCGTATAGCTCACGGTCCAGTTTTCCGGTTTTTGCGTCGATGGTATGGTCGTTCCAGCCCTCGATATTGCCGGCGTAGATGGTAGCGGCGGTAAAACCATTGCACACCGCATAGGGCACCGTCCAGCCCCGGCTGCAGTTGTCCGGCTTTGTCAGATAGTTCCGCCCGCCGATACCGGTTCCGCCGCCTGCCGTACCGGCAAACCGGTCGTTCCAGATCACCGGAGACCATACGATCAGTTCCTCTGTATGCTGCCCGGTCCTGTGCAGAAGAACCACTTCGTAGTATTCCGGCAGATCCTTGATGGGTTTTCCAGCACCCCAAAGCCGCTCGAACCACCCGGCTTTGGCATGGTATTCTCCGCTGTTGTTGTGGCTTACGGTGATCTTGAGGAATTCCTCCTCCGGAAAACGCCGTTTCAACTCCTTGCGAAGATAGCCCTCCTCTACATGGGCAGCGATCTCCGGGGTGGCCTGATAACCACTCATATCAAAAAAACGAATATCCTCTCTTACATTCATGACTGCATCTGCTCCCATTTCCATTTTGAGTACCAGCGGATCTGCGGTCTGCCGTTTTCAAAGGTGACCGGCAGCCAGATGTATCCCGCCTTGGAGGTGTTTTCCGGTGGAAGGTCCAGCGTGTTCTTTATGGCAGCCGCTTCGGCAATGCGTCCGGAAAAGGCCAGTGCAAACACTTTTTCCACGGTTTCATAGGGGATATCCATGCAGTCCGGCAGCCAGCGGTCCGCCAGAGCGATCCAGACATTTTGCCCCGGGATGCGGAACACGGAACTGATCTGCGAATGAAAGGAGGTATGGGACAGATCCCCAATGTGGGGGTCTCCTGCTTCTGTGTAGGCGGCGAACAACTGCTTTGCCGTACAGAGCAGGCTGGGATTGGGGAAATATCCGGTGGTGCCGCTGGTGATCAGGTAATGTGTGTTTTCCCTTGCAAAGTGAGCCGGAGCTTCCCGCACAAAGGGAGGGTGCGGTCTTTCCAGAAAATGAACGCCTTCCTCCACATCAAGATGATCCGGCGTGAGACGGGCACAGATCATTTCCGAATGGACTTTCTCAAAGAAAATGCAGGCTTCGCCGTTCTCCTGTGCAAGATCAAAGTCTCCGCCGGAAAAGCCGAAGGGCCGAAAATGTTCTTTTTCCAGCTTGTAAGGGCCAAGCAGCTGGGCCGCCGAAAGGATCGTATAGTCCTGTGTTCCATCCTTTTCCATGATCTTGATCCAGCAGACGAAACGTCCGGTCGCCTTGCAGAACAGGATATGGGGGCGGTCTGCCTGAGAGGTTTGCGCCAGCGTCTGGGAAAGAGACGGATCCGCAGGGATGATGATGCCCTCGGATCTCCAGTTGTACAGGTCGCGGCTGGAATAGCACCGCACACCGTTCCACCAGATTCCGTTTTCGCCGTCGGTCAATTCCTTGTTTTCACCGTACCAGTAAAAAACATCGTCTACCGTGATGATGCTGCCGCCGTGTGCCTGAATGAGCTGTCCCTCCGTATCCAGCCAAGGTCTGGTATTGTCAAATTCAGAATACATAGGTTCCGCTCCCTGTTTTGTGGCACTGTCCGTTCCAAAGGATCTCTGCCGTGGTATTGGGCGGTATCGTAACGGTCAGCGTATCGCCCTGGCGATGGACCCGGATCGGCCCGTGTTCACTGAGAAAGACCCGTTCAAATTCTGCAAAACCGCCGTCTGCACAGGGTTCGATCCGAATCTTGTCAAAGCCCGGTGCAGCAGCCCGGATGCCGCAGATACTTTCCGCCAGATAGGTGTCCACCACCCCGAAAGCGTAATGGTCGAAGCTGGTCTTGTTCGGGGTTCCGTCCGGCTGTACTGCACCCCAGTTTTCCCAGATACTGGTTGCTCCCATCCGGACTTCGTACAGCCAGCCGGGGCAGTCTGGCTGCCACAGGATCTGCTTGGCCAAGTCGTGTCTGCCGATATCATCCAGCACCTGCAAAATGAATGGCGTTGCCAAAAAGCCGGTACCCAGCTTGCCATTTTTTGCCTGCACCAGTTCTGTGAGCTTTTGGCAGTAAGGCTGATGCCATTTTCCATCGGCAAGACCAAAGGCAAGTGCCAGAATATATCTGCCCATATACTCCGCATAGGGCTTCTCCATGGGCAGAATCTCCTGCTGGATGGCCTGCTTCATTTTTTCGGCATAATCGGTATAAAAAACGCTGTCCTCTGTATTGCCTACGATTTCAGCGATCTGTCCCAGCAGTTGGACAGAGCGATACCCGAAAAACGGTGCGATATACCATGCGGTCTCCGGGCAGGCCTCAAATCCGGGCTTTTCTTTTCCGGGAACCAGCCACTCCCCGAAATGAAAGCCCGTGTTCCACAAATACCGGTCGTTTTCGTCCTTTTCCCCATTGCCCCGGCGGTTCGCCGCCGTAGCGATGATGCTGTTCACATATTTCTTCATGGCGGGATAGAGCTGCCGCAACGGCTCCCTGTTTCCGGTCATTTCGTACAGATACATCGGCAGCCAGAGCAGCACATCGCTCCACCCTGCCACCGATGGCAGCTCGCCCTTTGCCACCGGGCCGTTTTCTCCGGGGAGAATATCTTCCAGCCCCTTTGCCGGGGTAGAGGTGTCCACATCATGGCCCACCTTTTTCAGCATGAAATCGTACATTTTTGTAGAGGGCGAGATGATGGGGATCGCACCGTCCTCTTCCTGATCGGCAGCAAGACCGTTCAGCCAGCTCTGGTAAAAGGGGGTCATCTCCTCGTTCAGCATACTGGTCTTGCTGTACACCAGCACATCTCCGGTCCAGCCTGCCTTTTCACGCTGCGGACAATCGGTGGGGATGGACATCATATTATTGCGCTGCGAATAGCGGATATTCTGGTACAGCCGCTCAAACTCCGGGTGATCACAGTGGAAGATGCCTTTATTCTCTTTCGGGGTAGAGAGCAGCACCGCCTCAAAATCCTCCGGCTTTGCGTTTTCAGCTCCTTCGACCCAGATATAGCGGAAGCCGTGGAAGGTAAACATAGGCTCATAGTCGATCTCGTCTCCGCTGCAGAGGATGGTCTCCCTCTGGCAGGCACTCAGAGCCTTAAAATAGCTGCCGTCCGGGTTCAGCATCTCGGTGTGGTGGATGCGTACCTCAGTGCCAGCCTTTTCACGGAGTTTTATGCGGCAGCGTCCGGCGATGACCTGCCCGAAATCAAAGATCAGCTGATTTTCCGGATTGGAAACCACCTTCTGCACAGAAAAAGTCCTGACCGCCTGTACCGGTTCCAGTGTCTGTGCACGCAGCACATCCAGCGGATATGGCTTGCACTCTACCGGCGCAGGCGCAGACCATGCCTTTGTAAAGTCGATCTTTTCGCCCACAAACAGGTCCGAGTACAGGATATTGGTCTGGCGGCAGATCTCTGTGCCATTGCTGGCAATCGTTTCCTTTGTGCCGTCCGCATAGGTGATCTCCAACTGGTACAGGATCGAGGGCTTTTCGTGGTCTGTGCCCACAGCAGCTGTCTGGCTGTTGAAATACCAGCCATCCCCCACCAGCATTTCCAGCGTGTTTTCGCCCTTTTGCAGCAAAGCGGTCACATCGTAGGTCTGATAATACAGGATGCTTTTATACGCCGTGAACTCCGGCGCAAATTCCCGTTCATCCGGGCGTTTTCCGTTGACCAGAAGTCGGTATGCACCATAGCAGGTGGCATACATGGTGGCCTTTGCCACGGTTTTGGAAAGCGTAACAGGGCGGACAAAGGACAGCACCGGGTTCTCGATGCCGTCCGAAAGCATCTGGTGGGGGTTGCGTGCAAAGGTGGATTCGACCCACTGTGCCTGCCAGTCCTCCCGGAACAGCCCGGTGCGGAAATCACAGGTACTGGCAGCGAAGCCGCCGTAATTATCCTTTGCCTCTATGGTAACATGGTAGGTTTTCCGGCTTTGCAGGGGACGGCCTGCATAGCGGATAAAAGACTGTCTGCCGTCGGTCATGATGCCGCTATCCCAAAAACAGCTTTCCTCGTCCTGCACCGTGATGCGGACTTCTGCCAGCATGACATTCTGCTTTTCAGACTCCACAAAAAACGAAAACTCCGGGGTTGTGTCGATCACAGGTGAGACCATGTGGTTGACACGCAAATGCGTCAGTTTCATAACATTTTCCTTTCATATCGTTCGGATAGTTTTGCCTCGCACTCCGCACGGCTGATCTCGCCTGCGTTGCATTTCGCCATCAGTGCGGCATCCTCGTCTTTCAGATCGTAAAAAGCCATGATCACCACGCCCAAAAGTGTGCCAATGGCGGGGATCAGCATATAGATCACCCACAGGGCATCCAGTGCGCTCTGGGGCTGGACAACATTCAGACGGGTCAGATCCTCAAAGCTGTCCGCCTGAACCGTGATCCATGTGGAAAGCCCCAGCAGGAAGATCCCCAGCGAAGAAGCCACGCTGGTGGTCAGCTTGTTGATGAATGCCGTCAGGGAAAAGAAGATGCCCGAACAATCCTTGCCGGTCTTATAGCGGGTATACTCAATGGTGTCAGGGGTAAAAAAGGTCTTGGCAATGTTGGCAACATTGCCGGGTGCCGCCTGCAGCACCAGAAGCAGCGTGACCATAAAAAAGTTGTGGTAGCCGAAAAAGTAGATCATCCCATACAATACCGCCGCCAGCAGACCGCAGGACATATACACTCTCTTCTTGCCAAATTTTTTGCAGAGCTTGTCGGTGTTCAGTTGGGCGATCAGCTGCGGAAAAAACGCAATGGCGATGGGCACGACCAGGATCATAGAATCTCCGTACAGGTAGTAGGATGCGTAGGTGCCCAAGGATGCCCCGGTCTGTAAGCCGCCGTAGATCAGCATACTGAGCAGAATGATCGCCATGTATTTATTGGTTTTGATGCAATCCAGCATATCCCGCAAAGTATAGCTCTGGGTCGCAGATTCATCCTTGGCGTTTTTCAGCTCCACATTATGCTCTTTCACGCCGGAGGCAAGGGGCAGCATCATAAAAAAGAAGATCACGGAGGAAACGATCGCCACTGCACGCATGGAAAGCCCCACGTGCTCACTGACCAGAGCCATCCAGACGATGCCGGCAGCCACCGTGCCAATACCGGACAAAATGCCTTTTGTCTGCAAAAGATGGCTGCGTTCGCCGGTGTTGTCGGTAAGGGAGACGATCATGGAATTCATGGGCACTTCTACCAGCGTATAGGAAAAATCATACAGAAGGTAGGTCACCATGAACCATGCGATCTTGGCAAAGTCCGGGATATTTTTCGGCATCAGAAAGAAGAGCACGGTGAAGATCGGAAACAAAAAGAATGTTGCCCGATACCACGGCAGATATTTTCCCTCTCCTGCCAATTTTCCAAGGACCCGGCTGTTCTGGATGTTCAGCTTGTCAATGAAAAAGCCAAACACCATATCATCGCAGGCATCAATAATTTTAACGATCAGGATCGCAGCCGAAATACGCACCAGATCGATCCCCTGAAAAAGCAGAAACAAGGTCATGAATGCCGTGACGATATATCCCTCTAAGGTGCGTCCCAGATCGCCGATATAGTAGTTGATGCGTTCCCGTCTGCTGGTCTGCCAGCCGCTGCGCTCGCCGGCAGTTTTTTGTCCTTTTGCGCCGCTCATTACCGCATCCCCTTTTCCTTCAGTTCCGCACGCATTTTTTCAATGCCCTGCTTTTCCAGATCGATCTTGCTAAAGAAAAATGCGGAAAGTCCAAACAGCACGGCAGGGTACAGACCGGTCAGCACACGCAGCATCAGCAAAGCGCTGCCCGGCTGATTCACAAATACAGAGTCGGCGCTGCTGATATAGCCGGCTGCCTGCAGCATGACAGAAGCGATGCCTGCGGTCAGACCGCTGCCGATCTTCTCTCCCATTGCGGAAGCCGAGCTGATGGTGCCGTCCATGGGTTTTCCGGTGGTGTACAGAGCATAGTCGCAGATATCGCCGGTAAGCGGGATCAGGGCAATAAAGTACGGGATGACCGCCAGACCGGAGATGACCTTGCCGATCATGAACAGCCCCAGATTGTCGTTTGCGAACAGGATCAGGAGATGGCTTGCTGCCGATGCGCCCAGACCCACCATGATGGATGTACGCTTTCCCCATTTTTTCACAACAGGGATCGCAAAGGGCAGCAGGAAGATTATCAGCATACTGGGCAGATTGATCAATGTCGCCTTGCCCACGTCGCCGAAAATGTACTTTGCATAATAAGTAGCCACCGGTGCAGCGGTCAGGTTATAGGCGATAACGCCCAGTGCCATATAGATGAAGTACTTGTTTTTGACAAGGGCACGCAGCGATTCCCCTGCATTCTGCTTTTCCTGCACATGACCACGGGAGCGTTCGGTAACATTTTCACGGATCAGCAGAACTGCCAGCACACCGGAAACGATGGCCATCACGGCAAAAATTGCGGTGATGACGGTATAGGTGGTCTGGTTTTCGCCCATGGATGAAAGCAGACCGGGAACCACAAGACCGATCACCAGAACCGGGATCAACGAGCCGTATGATTTGAATACGCCCAGCACGGCACGGTCGTCCGATTCGGCAGAGATCAGGTTGATCACGCTGTGGCTGGCAACGCCGACCATGGTGCCAAACACCGGGCACGCCAGAAAATACAGGGCCGCACAGAAGATCGCTTTTTCCAGCATCGAAAACTTTGCAGGGCAGCCAAACAGCAGCATCATGGTGGCGGCAAGACCGAACGAACCTGCCAGCAGCCACGGTCTGGCTTTGCCCAGTTTTGTGTTGGTGCGGTCAATGATCATGCCCATGATGATATCGGAGATGCCATCGGTGATCTTCGTGATCATAATGATCAGACCGATGGTGCCAATGGACATCCCGATGGTATCCGTATAATAGAGATTGATGTAAGACGGGATATAGCCCGTAGCCACCGCCGAAGCAGCCGCAGCCATCATAGCGCCGATCTTGATGCCGAAGCTCAACTCGGTCGTCTTTTTGCTTTTTTGTCTGGTTGCCATAGTGATTCTCCTTCTGCCTGTCTATTTTGTGCGGTGATCTGCCGCCGGGTCCAAAAACAGGATGCCTCTTGTCAGCCAGCCCTCCAAAGGAGTGCCGGTGCCGGGGCCAAAGCCATGTCCGCCGGTAAGCCCGGTTTCCATTTTGTATCGTACCTTGCAGCGCCATGCTGCATTGGCCAGTTCATCCCCATCCTGCAGGCTCACGGTGCTGTCGTTGGCAGCGCGTGCAAGGTAAAACGGTGGATATTCCGGGGTCATCTGCCCGGCAGCATCGTAAAGCCTTACCAACTCCGGGCTTTCCTTAGAGCCAAACAGACCTTTGCGGAAATATCCTCCCATGGGTTCGGGGATATGGTTCAAGGAGATCAACGGATAGCCCAATAGCAGCCCTGCCGGCAGCGGCAGACCATATCGGGGTGCGCCTGTCGCTGCGGTCCCCCACAGTGCGGCAAGATGCCCACCGGCTGAAAAACCTGCCACATAATAGGGGCTTTCCTTGCCTCGCAGCGCCTGTATGGTACGGATGGCCGCCGCCAGATCCTCCAGAGGCTTTGGCATAAGACCGGAAACGAAACTTTCGGGGGTCGCAGTACGATAGTTCAGACAGTAGCAATCCATGCCCATCTCATTGAGTTCTGCCGCAGTAGGCAGCGATTCGCACAAGGTGCATACTGCACCATAGGCACCGCCTGCCAGCAGGATCACAAACGCATCCGTGGTTTTCCTTCGGGATGGCAGTGCAACCAGATTCGGCACTAGATCTCTGCCCAGCGGAATATACGACGGCTGCGGCGCACAGAGCAGCCGTTCCAGCCCCTTTACCATATCTGCCACAGCCCAAGTGGGGTTTTGGTCGTGGAGCTGCTGCAAGGTCATCAAGCGGTTTTCTGCCGAAAAATGCTGGCCGCCGGGGATCAGGTGCTCTGCCCCAAACTGTTCCGCCAACGCTTGCAGCGTGGTATCCTTGCTTATCTTCATCAGCGATCCCTTCCTGTAACGTATTGACAAACGTTTCGAATGGTGTTACATTTGTATCTGTTACAAGTGTAACACCGCAAGAAGCGGATTGCAATATAAAACCACACAAACACGCTTAAATGAAACAAAACACAGGGAGGTGTAACACCGTGGCCGGAAATGCAGATGCTCATATCCTTGTAATGGAAAGCCTGACCGAGGCTTTGATCCAGCTGATGCGAAAAAAGCCGCTGGCAGAGATCAAGATCTCGGAACTTTGTGACAAAGCAGGGGTCAGCAGGGTCTCGTTTTACCGCAACTTTGATTCGATTCCACAGATCCTTACCCAGAAATTGTCCGATGTTACCGATCATTGGTGGCAGGATTTTTCGCAGAACAGTGCGCCCTATATCCAGAAAAACTTTTGGAACGCACTGTTGGATCAGTACCGCAGCAATCAGGACATGATCCTGCTGATGTACCAGAACGATCTGTCCTATCTGCTCAAAGATCATATTTTTCATTGCTGTGCCGTACACGAGACCTGCATAGAACTGGAAGCCTATCAGCGTGCCGCTCTTGCAGGAGCCTTGTATGGCATCATTGACGAATGGATCCGCCGGGGCATGGGGGATATCCCCGCCGAATTGAGCCTGCGAAGCATGCTGCACATTTTTCCGAAGGAACTGCAATAGAAAAAGGAGTAGAACGCTATGATGGACAAACAGGAGATCCAGCGCACCATAGACACCTATATTCAGAATCAGGAGCTGGCCGGCGGAGCCCTTCTGGTCCGCCGTGACAATGAAATTCTGTATCAAAACACCTTCGGCTTTGCCGACACCGCCGCCGGTCTCCCCATTGCCGAAGATTCCATCTACCGTCTTATGTCCATGACAAAGCCCATTACCGCAGTTGCTGTTATGCAGCTTGTGGAGCAGGGCAAGATTCAACTGAATGCGCCCTTGAACCACTATCTCCACGGTTTTACGGCAATGCGTGTGGTGGACGATAAGCGCTATGTTTACCATGAAGGCATGAACGCACTCAGTCTTTTACCGGGGCTGCTGACCTTCCGGCTCAAAGCGCCCCACACCGTTCCTGCGGAACGGGACATTACGATCCGGGATCTGTTGTGCCACGCCTCCGGGCTGGAGCAGGGCATCTATGGGCTGATCCACATGAAGCTCGATCGTTCCAAACGAGAGAGCCTTGCGGAACTGGAGAAACAATACAGCACCATACCGCTGGACTTTCAGCCCGGCAAAGGGTCCGGCTATTCCCCTCTTGCAGGCTTCGATCTGCTGGCTCGTGTGGTGGAGGTTGTCAGCGGAATGCCCTTTGATGAATATCTGCAAAAAAATCTGTTTGCGCCGCTGGATATGCACGATACCGCCTTCCGTTTGAACCGCGAACAGACGGCACGGCTGGTGCACGTTTACAAACGTGAAAAGAGTGCGTTGAAGGATGTGACCGGCACTTCCGAGGATATGGACAGTCTCCTCCGGCGGGGCAGCCACTATACTGCCGGCTGCGGCGGATTGTTTTCTACCTTGCAGGACTACGGCCGCTTTGCCACGATGCTGCTGAACGGCGGCAGGCTGGATGATGCCTGTATTCTGCAGCCCGAAACCGTCCGGCTTATGGAACAGGAGGGCTCCCGCAGCTACCCGGAGCCGGATCCCGGCTGCGTCTGGGGGCTTGGCATGAAAATCCGCAAAGACCCGCAAAAAGCAAAAAGTGCCTGCACAGAAGGCACTTTTGGATGGAGCGGTGCATTCGGGACCCATTTCTTCATCAGCCCCCAAGACCATCTGTCAGCTGTATGGATGATGAACCGTTCCGATATTGATGGTGCCAGTTCCTATATCAGTAAAAAAATCGAGGAGCTGGTGTTCGGGTGCTTTGTATGAACGAATTATTTGGGGCAAATTCTGGTTTTAACAAACTCTGCCGAAAGCACTTTTCCTGTTGGAGAGAGGATCTGAAGATCTCTGGTACGGTGTTTTTTCCACGAAGGGAAAAAGGAAGCAGATATCCGATTGCTATCCTCTGCCATGAATTCATGACCAATCAAGTTTTTTCGTATCCATACGCCAAAGCACTGGCTGCTTGCGGCTACGCTGCTTTCTGTTTTGATTTCTGCGGCGGAGGTCTGTTCAGTACAAGTCAGGGCAGCAGTCGGGAGATGTCCGTCCTGACCGAGATAAAGGATCTGAAAGCTGTGATTGCTTTTGCCCGATCACAGCGGTATGTAAATGCGAACGATCTGCTGATGATGGGCTGCAGTCAGGGCGGTCTTGTGGCGGCACTGACCGCCGCACAGATGCCAGAATTGGTAAAATCGTTGATCCTTCTTTATCCGGCACTTGCTATTCCCGATGCAGCACGGGCCGGCAATATGCTCTGGATGAAATTTGACCCTTCCAATGTTCCGAAAAAGCTGCACTCCGGTCCTATGCTTTTAGGCAGGAACTATGTGCTGGACGTTATCAACATAGATGCCTACCATGAGATTGCAAAATACCATGGAAGGATATTGATCGTCCATGGAGACAAGGATACCCTTGTGGACATTTGCCACTCCAGAAAAGCCCGATATTACTATCAGGCAGCGGGAGCATCCGTTCGTCTTGTTACAATTTCCGGCGGCAAGCATATCTTCCGTAGACCATCTCAGATTCGACAGGTGCAAAAAGAAATCCGTATGTTTGTTGGAAACAGCAAAGACCGTTCTTGCCGTTGACACATAAGTCCTACTCTCTCTGCTTTACTACCATAAATTTTTCAAAACCCTCTTGACGAATTCTACATACCGTGGTATTTTTCTTGTAAATTCCACCGTTCTTGTGGATTGGTTTAATGCCATCCACAAGATGTGGTCGTGTTCATTTTGATATGCTCCCTATAACAGAGACACTGAAATAGGGAAAGGATTAAAATGAGCAAACGAAAAGAGATCGATCCAGAGTTTAGAATCTGGCTCATTGAGGAATGTCTAGCAGGGCGAATGC
>Ga0129310_1002224_pt1 | contig 14880 bp, 11 predicted proteins | sample Go1ome_2_FD_94433 | JGI IMG/M metagenome (GOLD analysis project Ga0129310, IMG submission 94433) | Western lowland gorrila individual fecal microbial communities from Wisconsin, USA - Go1022A metagenome | ecosystem: Host-associated > Mammals > Digestive system > Large intestine > Fecal | place...
CATTCCGAACAGAGAAGTTAAACCCCGCTACGCCGATGGTACTGCGAAAGTGGGAGAGTAGGTAACCGCCACCTTAAGCCGTCCGGGCGGCATCCGACAACGGATGCCGCCCGGACTCATTTTTATAATGTCGAATACGGAATGCCATTATAATGTCGAATGTTGAATGTTGAATGTCGAATTGAGCTGCGCCCGGGCATTGCCGGTGGATGGTCGGAGTGCTGTGAGAGCTATGGGAACTATGGGAATGATGGGAATGATGGGAATGATGGGAATGATGGGAATGATGGGAGAGCCGGGAGATATAGGAATGATGGGAGCTATGGGAGCTATGGGAGCTATAGGAGCTATGGGAATGATGGGAGCTATGGGAATGATGGGAGATATGGGAGATATAGGAGCTATGGTTGTTGATGCTTAGGTTATATTTTCCATTTTCAATGTTTTAGAGCTTGTGCTGAGCTATCGGTGAGTGCCTTGATGTCTACGGAATGATTGATGGAAATTTTTTTTGATAAAAAAAGCGCCAAATGTTTTGTTATGTCGGAAAAGGTTCGTAACTTTGCATCCGCAAACGGGACGGAAGCCGCCGGTCAAGGCTTCAAAAACGTATGCATGGCGAAAATTGACATTGCCTCTTTAGCTCAGTTGGCCAGAGCACGTGATTTGTAATCTCGGGGTCGTTGGTTCGAATCCGACAAGAGGCTCAGAAAACGAAAGCAACCAAGCTAAGGACATAAGGGCGAATACCAGAGTGGCCAAATGGGGCAGACTGTAAATCTGCTGGTTTATACCTTCGGTGGTTCGAATCCATCTTCGCCCACAAACTTCACTCATAAAAGAGAAAGGAGACTGTTTGCGGAAGTAGCTCAGTTGATAGAGCATCAGCCTTCCAAGCTGAGGGTCGCGAGTTTGAGCCTCGTCTTCCGCTCCAACTGTAACTAAAGGACAAACATATAAACTGCCTATGTAGCTCAGGGGTAGAGCACTTCCTTGGTAAGGAAGAGGTCGCGGGTTCAAATCCCGCCATCGGCTCTAAGGTTGGTATAAAGCCATCTGACAGCCTCGGTAATGCCCTGCATTATCGTGGCCTATTGTTGAGAACAAAACATTTATTACAAATACAAAACACCAAGTTATGGCAAAAGAGAAATTCGAAAGAACCAAACCGCATGTTAACATCGGTACCATTGGTCACGTGGACCACGGCAAAACTACCTTGACCGCCGCCATCACCACCGTGTTGGCAAAAGCAGGTCTTTCCGAGGTTAAGTCCTTCGATCAGATTGACAATGCACCCGAGGAAAAAGAGCGTGGTATTACTATCAACACCGCACACGTAGAATACGAAACCAAGAATCGTCACTATGCACACGTAGACTGCCCCGGACACGCTGACTACGTAAAGAACATGGTAACGGGTGCTGCCCAGATGGACGGCGCTATCATCGTGGTTGCTGCTACCGACGGTCCCATGCCCCAGACACGTGAGCACATCCTTCTGGCTCGCCAGGTGAACGTTCCCCGCATCGTAGTGTTCCTGAACAAGTGCGATATGGTAGACGACGAGGAAATGCTCGAGCTCGTAGAAATGGACATGCGCGAACTTCTCGACCAATATGACTACGATGGAGATAACACCCCCATCATCCGTGGCTCCGCCCTCGGCGCACTCAACGGCGAACCCCAGTGGGAAGAGAAAATCATGGAACTCATGGACGCAGTCGACACTTGGATTCCGCTGCCTCCTCGCGACGTGGACAAACCCTTCCTGATGCCTGTAGAAGACGTCTTCTCGATTACCGGTCGTGGTACAGTTGCTACCGGCCGTATCGAAACCGGCGTTGTGAAAGTAGGTGACGAAGTACAAATCATGGGTCTTGGCGCTAACCTCAAATCCACCGTTACCGGTGTTGAGATGTTCCGCAAGATTCTTGATGAAGGCGAAGCCGGTGATAACGTTGGTCTGCTTCTCCGTGGTATTGACAAGAAGGAAATCAAGCGTGGTATGGTAATCTGCCACCCGGGTGTCATCAAGCCCCACGACGAGTTCAAGGCTTCCGTCTATATCCTCAAGAAAGAGGAAGGTGGTCGTCACACTCCGTTCCACAACCACTATCGTCCTCAGTTCTACATCCGCACTCTTGACGTTACCGGCGAAATCACCCTTCCCGAAGGTGTTGATATGGTAATGCCCGGTGACCACGTAGAAATCACCGTGAAGCTGATTACTCCGGTAGCATGCGACCAAGGTCTGCGTTTCGCTATCCGTGAGGGCGGCCGCACCGTAGGTTCGGGTCAAATCACCCAGATCATTGAGTAATATCTGATGCAAGGAAGATGAGAGGCGTAAGCCCTCAATCATAAGCATCGCTAAATCATAAGTCCGGCCGGAGGGTCGCAAGCAATCCGGCCGGACATATTTACGGGACTAGCTCAGTTGGTAGAGCACCGGTCTCCAAAACCGGGTGTCGGGAGTTCGAGCCTCTCGTCCCGTGCTAAAAAACGCAACACAAATGAAGAAATTAAAACTACTTACGAATATCGAGGAGTCTTATGACGAGCTTCGTTACAAGACTTCTTGGCCTACTAAGAAGCAGCTTGTCAAATCGGCCGTGATCGTCATGATAGCTTCCGTGATAATCGCTTTGATTATCTTTTTGATGGATCAGGTTGTGGACAGGCTTATGCACCTTATTTACAGCTTTGGTCAATAAACCGGTAATCACCTTTTCGTAAGACGAGAGCAATGGCAGGAACAGCAAAAAAGACAGTTTCGAAAACGGAGGAGGTATCCGTGAAGCGCCCTAAGGTGCAGCGCGGATGGTATGTTCTTCGTGCCATTTCCGGCAAGGAAGCCAAGGTTAAGGAGATTCTTGATGCACAAATCAAGAATACTGATCTTGGCAAGCACCTGTTTCAGGTGTTGATTCCGACAGAGAAGGTTTTGACGGTTCGTAGCGGCAAGAAGGTTGTGAAAGAACGCAATCTTTATAGTGGCTATGTTTTTGTCGAGGCAGAACTGACAGGTGAAACAATGGCAACTCTTACAAACACGAGCAACGTCATCGATTTTCTTCGCGGACGTGATCGTTCGTCGGCACCCGAATGTCTTCGTGAGGCCGAGGTTCGTCGTATGCTTGGTGTGATAGACGATTTCAGCGGCAACCCGGACGAGGGCGTCAACGATTATATCGTCGGCGAAACCGTCAAGGTTATCGATGGGCCGTTTAACGGGTTCTCTGCTATCATCGAGTCGGTGAATCCCGAGAAGAAGAAGATAACTGTTGCTGTGAAGATTTTTGGGCGCAAGACGCAGCTGACGTTAGACAATTCGCAGGTAGAGCGCGAGTGAATCACAGGCTTGGGATAGCCTGCCGGAACTGAGAGGAGGCGATTGGTTACGCATTCGTCGAGGCTAAGAACGGTAGATATTTCAAGCAGCCTTGGAGGCTTTGAACCGGGAAGGCGAAAGCATACCGGTAAAAGGCGGAAGGGGTGTGATGCACGTGCTGTTTATGTTTATAAATAAAATAAGTAAGAACAATGGCTAAAGAAATTGCTGGACAGATCAAACTGCAAATCAAGGGCGGTGCAGCAAACCCCTCTCCTCCCGTAGGACCCGCGCTGGGTTCCAAGGGTATCAACATCATGGAGTTTTGCAAGCAATTCAATGCCCGCACCCAGGACAAGGCCGGTAAGGTGCTTCCCGTTGTTATCACATACTACACGGACAAGAGCTTTGACTTTATAGTCAAGACACCGCCGGTAGCAGTGCAGCTTAAGGAAGCCACCAAACTGAAGAGTGGTTCGGCACAGCCCAACCGCACTAAGGTAGGTCAAATCAGCTGGGAACAGGTAAAGACAATTGCCGCCGACAAGATGCCGGATTTGAACTGTTTTACTATTGAATCGGCAATGCGAATGGTTGCCGGTACAGCCAGAAGTATGGGTATCACCGTTACCGGAGAATTCCCCGCCAACAACTAATAAAATTCAATCGCAATGAGTAAACTTACAAAAAACCAAAAGTTAGCTTTATCGAAGATTGAAGCCGGGAAGACCTACACGTTAGCGGAAGCTGCCGAAAAGGTTAAGGAAGTTACCTTTACCAAGTTTGACGCATCGTTGGACATCGATGTACGTCTGGGCGTAGATCCCCGTAAGGCTAACCAGATGGTGCGTGGCGTAGTAACGCTTCCGCACGGTACTGGCAAACAAGTGAGAGTATTGGTGCTTTGCACCCCTGATGCCGAAGCGGCCGCTAAGGCAGCCGGCGCCGACTACGTTGGTCTTGACGAGTATATCGAAAAGATCAAGGGAGGTTGGACAGACGTGGACGTCATCATCACCCAGCCCGCCATCATGGGTAAGATAGGAGCCCTTGGCCGAGTACTCGGACCTCGAGGTCTTATGCCTAACCCCAAGAGCGGAACAGTGACCATGGACGTAGCTAAGGCAGTGGAAGAGGTCAAGAAAGGTAAGATTGATTTCAAGGTAGACAAGAACGGTATCGTACACTCGTCGATAGGCAAGGTGTCTTTCACACCGGCGCAGATTGCAGAGAACGCCCGTGAGTTTGTCAACACTCTTATCAAACTGAAACCCGCCACAGCCAAGGGCACGTATCTGAAGAGCATATTCCTTTCGAGCACTATGAGCCCGGGTGTCAAGATTGATCCCAAGTCAATGGAGGCATAATCTTTCTAAAACAGCACACACTATGAAAAAAGAAGATAAGGCTATAGTAATCGAGAAGATAGCTAAAACGATCAAGGAATACAGCTGCTTCTATCTCGTGGAGACAGCCGGCTTGAATGCCGAGAAGACCAGCGCGTTGCGTCGTGCATGTTTCGGCAAGGAAGTCAAGCTGTTGGTTGTCAAGAACACGCTTCTTCACAAGGCACTTGAGTCGCTTGATGGTGACTACAGCGAGCTTTACGGTGCGCTCAAGGGTAGCACTTCGCTGATGTGTTGCAACACCGGCAACGTTCCCGCCAAGTTGCTTAAAGACTTTGTCAAGAAGGGAGATACGCTTCCTGCCCTGAAGGCAGCCTACGTTGAGGAGACCGTGTATATGGGTGCCGACCAACTTGAAGCACTATGCGCCATCAAGAGCAAGAACGAACTTATTGCCGACGTTGTGGCTCTGCTGCAATCGCCCGCCAAGAATGTTATATCAGCCTTGCAGTCCGGTGGCAATAAGCTCCATGGCATCTTAGAGACGCTTTCCAACAAAGAATAAATCAAAAAAGAAATACAAAACAACTAAATACACAAATACAATGGCAGATTTAAAAGCTTTTGCTGAACAACTTGTTAACCTTACCGTTAAGGAAGTAAACGAACTCGCTCAGATCCTCAAAGAGGAATACGGTATCGAACCCGCAGCTGCAGCTGTAGCCGTAGCCGCCGCTCCCGGTGCCGGCGCAGAAGCCGCAGAAGAGAAGACCAACTTCGATGTAGTTCTCAAAGCCGCAGGTGCAGCCAAGCTGCAGGTGGTTAAGCTCGTGAAAGAGCTCACCGGCCTGGGCCTGAAGGAAGCTAAGGAACTCGTTGACAACGCTCCTTCCACCGTTAAGGAAGGTCTTGCCAAGGCAGATGCCGAGGGCATGAAGAAGCAGCTCGAAGAGGCCGGCGCCGAAGTTGAACTGAAATAATACACCTGACTATCAGGTGAATAGGTTAAGAATCTCCTTTAAAGGTCGGTTCTTAACCTTTTGTGTCTAATTTATTTAGAGACTGGCCACAGAATGCCGGAAACCGTGCAAACGGGGACAGCAGTGGCAGTCCTTGCGTACCGCCTCCCGGGGGGGTTAGTCCCCCGGGGGTACGCGCAGGGGCCTGTCTGAAGAATCGATAGTCGTGGGGAAAAAGCCTCGGCGATAGTAAGACAGACAGGATGTCACTGACGTAGGACCCGCAGCGCAAAGCCGGCACGATTATAAACAGAAGCTCAACTCGCCACGTCGAATCGACAAGATGATTCAAAAGACCCGGTCAGTGCCAATAGCAACTACGACAAAGCGGACCATATATAACGCGGCAGTATTATGTCCCGAGGCTGATGCATCAGGGCATGATATGGTGTGCTTGTATGTATCCGATGACGGTAGAGGGCCGCAAAAGGTCTAAGCCTCAGTGAAGGTATAGAAACAGTTACTACACAGCGGCGAGTTACATATAATTTGAGTTCCTCCTAATTATCACCAACCATAGATGTCAGTACCAACAAACAAACCCCGTGTTAATTTTGCGTCGGTAAAGAATCCTCTTCCTTATCCCGACTTTTTGGAGGTACAGCTGAAGTCCTTCCAAGACTTTTTGCAGCTGGATACCCCTCCTGAAAAACGAAATAACGAAGGCCTGTACAAGGTGTTTTCCGAGAACTTTCCCATCGTGGACACGCGCAATAGCTTTGTGCTAGAGTTCCTGGACTACTACATAGACCCGCCGCGGTACTCCATAGACGAGTGCCTTGAGCGTGGTCTGACCTACAGTGTGCCTTTGAAAGCCAAGCTAAAACTTTACTGTACCGACCCCGACCACGAGGATTTTGACACCGTGATACAGGATGTGTATCTCGGCCCCATTCCTTATATGACCGAGAAGGGCACTTTTGTCATCAATGGTGCCGAGCGCGTTGTTGTGTCGCAGCTGCACCGTTCGCCCGGCGTGTTCTTCGGACAGAGCACTCACGCCAACGGAACCAAGCTTTATAGCGCGCGTATCATCCCGTTCCGCGGTTCGTGGATAGAGTTCGCTACTGACATCAATAATGTGATGTATGCCTATATCGACCGCAAGAAGAAGTTGCCTGTAACGACACTTTTGCGTGCCATAGGCTTTGAAAACGAAAAAGACATCATCGAAATCTTTGCTCCGGCAGAGGAGGTGAAGGTCAACAAGACCAACCTAAAGAAGGCCGTGGCCGAGCATCGTCGTCTTGCTGCCGTGGTTCTGAAGAAATGGACCGAGGACATGGTCGATCCGGACACCGGCGAGTTGACATCGCTGGAACGTACCGATCCGGTGATTGATCGTGAGACAGAGTTGACCGAGGAACACATAGACATGATTCTGGATGCAGGCGTGTCCACTATTATGTTGCAACGTGCCGATGTATCGCCCAGCGACTATGCCATCATCTTCAATACGTTGCACAAAGACCCCACTAATACGGAGGCTGAGGCTATACGCCATATCTATCGACAGTTGCGCAATGCCGAGGCCCCGGATGACGCCACCGCACGAGAGGTGATTACCAATCTCTTTTTCAGCGAAAAGCGTTATGACCTTGGTGATGTAGGCCGTTATCGCATCAATAAGAAGCTCAACTTGAGTATACCCATCGATGTCAAGGTACTGACCAAGGAAGACATCGTAGCCATCATAAAATATCTGATCGAGCTGATCAACAGCAAGACAGACGTCGATGATATCGACCACTTGAGCAACCGTCGTGTCCGCACTGTCGGCGAGCAGCTCTACAACCAATTCGGTGTAGGATTGGCGCGTATGGCTCGAACCATCCGCGAGCGCATGAATGTCCGTGACAACGAGACATTCACGCCCATCGACTTGATCAATGCCAAGACAATTTCGTCTGTCATCAATACATTCTTCGGCACCAACGCCTTGTCGCAATTCATGGATCAGACCAACCCTCTGGCCGAGATTACGCATAAGCGTCGTATGTCCGCGTTAGGCCCCGGTGGTTTGTCGCGTGAGCGTGCCGGCTTCGAGGTACGTGACGTACACTACACCCACTATGGACGTCTGTGTCCCATCGAGACTCCGGAAGGACCCAACATCGGTCTTATCAGCTCGTTGTGCGTGTATGCTAAAATCAACGACCTCGGCTTTATCGAGACTCCGTATCGCAAGGTCGAGAACGGTCATGTCAACCTGAAGAACGATGAGGTAGTCTATATGACGGCTGAAATCGAGGAGGGTAAGATTATCGCACAGGGTAATGCTCCCGTCAATGAAGATGGAACATTTAAGAACGACAGAGTCAAGGCTCGTTTGGATGCCGACTTCCCTGTGGTATCGCCCGATCAAGTCAACCTCATGGACGTGTCGCCTACACAGATAGCATCCATAGCAGCATCTCTTATTCCGTTCCTGGAACACGATGATGCCAACCGCGCACTTATGGGATCGAACATGATGCGCCAGGCAGTGCCTTTGATGCGTAGCGAGTCGCCTATCGTGGGCACCGGCATAGAGGGTCAGTTGGTTCGCGACAGCCGCACGCAGATAACGGCCGAAGGTTCCGGCGTTGTAGAATTTGTAGACGCCACCACCATCCGCATCCGCTACGAGCGCACGCCTGACGAGGAGTTTGTATCCTTTGACGATGCCGTCAAGGAATATCACCTTCCCAAGTTCCGCAAGACAAACCAAAGCACCACCATCGACTTGCGTCCCATTTGCGTCAAGGGCCAGCGCGTCGAGAAAGGCGACATACTCACCGAAGGCTATTCCAGCGAAAACGGTGAATTGGCCCTCGGTCGCAACCTCAAGGTTGCATTTATGCCCTGGAAGGGTTACAACTACGAGGATGCCATTGTGCTCAATGAGCGTGTAGTACGCGAGGATATCCTCACAAGTGTACACGTAGACGAATACTCGCTGGAAGTGCGTGAGACCAAGCGCGGTCTCGAAGAACTGACCAACGATATACCCAATGTCAGCGAGGATGCCACCAAGGATCTCGACGAACGCGGCATCATCCGAGTGGGTGCGCATGTCATACCCGGTGATATTATGATAGGCAAGATTACGCCCAAGGGCGAATCCGACCCCACTCCCGAAGAGAAGCTGCTTCGCGCTATCTTCGGCGACAAGGCCGGCGATGTCAAGGACGCCTCGCTCAAGGCTACTCCTTCGCTCAAGGGTGTCGTAATCAATACCAATCTCTTTAGCAAAGCCAGCAAAAAGCAAGCACGAGCCGCAGCGGCGCTCATGCCCAAGCTTGACGAAGAATACAACGCAAAGGCCGAAGAGCTGAAGACAGTGCTTATCAATAAGCTTACATCTCTTATAGGTAATCGCACCAGCCAGGGTGTCAAGGATTTCCTTGGAGTGGATATCATTCCCAAGGGCGAGAAATTCACCGCTGCGGTACTTCGCGAAATCAACTTCGATACCGTCAACCTGAGCAAGTGGACCACTGATGCACACAAGAATGACCTAATTCGTCGCACCATCGTCAACTACCTGCGCAAGGCCAAGGAATTGGATACCCAGCTTCGCCGTCGTAAATTTGACCTCACCATAGGCGATGACCTGCCCTCCGGCATCATGCAGATAGCCAAGGTATACATTGCCAAGAAGCGCAAAATCAGCGTGGGAGACAAGATGGCCGGCCGTCACGGCAACAAGGGTATCGTGTCTCGCATCGTGCGCCAGGAGGATATGCCGTTCCTCGAAGACGGCACTCCGGTGGATATCTGCCTCAACCCCCTGGGTGTACCTTCGCGTATGAACTTAGGCCAGATTTTTGAGACTGTCTTAGGTTGGGCCGGTCGAGTGCTTGACGAGAAATTTGCAACGCCCATCTTTGACGGCGCCTCCCTCGACGACCTTAACGAATGGACCGACAAGGCAGGGCTTCCGCGCTACGGCAAGACCTACCTTTATGATGGCGGCACCGGCGAACGTTTTGACCAGCCCGCCACCGTTGGCGTCATCTACATGCTCAAACTCGGCCATATGGTCGAAGACAAGATGCATGCCCGTTCCATAGGCCCGTACTCGCTGATAACCCAGCAGCCTCTGGGTGGTAAGGCGCAGTTCGGCGGCCAGCGTTTCGGCGAGATGGAAGTTTGGGCGCTCGAAGCCTTCGGCGCCTCCCACATCTTGCAAGAAATCCTGACCATCAAGTCCGATGATGTCAACGGCCGCTCCAAGGCCTACGAAGCCATCGTCAAGGGCGAGCCTATGCCCACACCCGGCATTCCCGAGTCGCTCAACGTGCTTCTGCACGAGCTTCGCGGCTTAGGCTTGAGTGTCAACCTCGAACCGTAACACGTCCTCTGACACACGTCATATAAGTTGCCGGGCCGGAAGCCCGGTCCGGCAACAAAATTCGCTCCTCAGCACAATATCCATACACCGAAAACAAGATACAACCATATATGGCTTTCAGAAAAGACAAACCCATCAAACAAGGGTTCTCGAAGATTACTATAGGCCTGGCTTCCCCCGAGGAAATTCTGGAGAAGTCCTCCGGCGAGGTGCTCAAGCCCGAAACAATTAACTACCGCACCTACAAGCCCGAACGCGACGGTCTGTTCTGCGAGCGCATCTTCGGACCTGTCAAGGACTACGAATGCCACTGCGGCAAGTACAAGCGCATCCGTTACAAGGGTATCGTTTGCGACCGCTGCGGTGTCGAAGTCACCGAGAAGAAAGTGCGCCGCGAACGCATGGGCCACATCAAGCTTGTGGTGCCCGTGGCACATATTTGGTACTTCCGCTCACTGCCCAATAAGATAGGCTACCTCCTGGGACTACCTTCCAAGAAGTTGGACCAGGTAATATATTACGAGAAGTACATCGTCATCAATCCGGGTCAAGAGATAGTCGTGCCCGGCGAGGACGTGCGCGATCGCAACGGAGACCCCGTATACGTACAACGCCTTGACCTGCTGACCGAAGACGAGTATTTTGCCATCATAGACAATCTGCCTGCCGGCAACCAAAATCTCGAAGACGACGATCCCAACAAGTTCGTTGCGAAGATGGGTGCCGAGGCTATCTACGACTTGCTCAAGGATATAGATCTTGATGACCTGGCTGCACAACTGCGCCACCAGGCTGATACAGACGGCAGCCAGCAGCGTAAGGCTGAGGCCTTGAAGCGTCTCCAAGTTGTCGAATCCTTCCGTCAGTCGCGTGGACGCAACAAGCCTGAATGGATGATATTACAGGCAGTGCCCGTAATTCCACCCGAATTGCGCCCTCTGGTACCTCTGGACGGTGGTCGTTTTGCCACCAGTGATCTTAACGACCTCTATCGTCGTGTAATCATTCGCAACAATCGACTGAAACGACTCATCGAAATCAAGGCTCCCGACGTAATCTTGCGCAACGAGAAGCGTATGCTTCAGGAAGCTGTTGATTCGCTGCTTGACAACTCTCGTCGTTCCTCGGCCGTCAAGTCCGATGCCAACCGCCCGTTGAAGTCTCTCAGCGATGCCCTCAAAGGCAAGCAAGGTCGTTTCCGTCAAAACCTCCTCGGCAAGCGTGTCGACTACTCCGCTCGTTCGGTCATTGTGGTCGGCCCCGAGCTGAAGATGCACGAATGCGGTCTTCCCAAATACATGGCAGCCGAGTTGTACAAGCCTTTCATCATCCGCAAACTCATAGAGCGCGGCATTGTCAAGACCGTCAAGTCCGCCAAGAAGATTGTCGATCGTAAGGAGCCTGTTGTTTGGGACATCCTTGAATATGTGATGAAAGGACACCCCGTACTGCTCAACCGTGCCCCGACACTCCACCGCCTCGGCATCCAGGCATTTCAGCCCAAACTGATTGAAGGCAAGGCCATCCAGCTTCACCCGCTGGCATGTACCGCGTTCAATGCCGACTTCGACGGTGACCAGATGGCTGTGCACTTGCCCTTAGGCAATGAAGCCGTTTTGGAAGCGCAGATACTGATGCTGGGCGCGCACAATATCCTCAATCCCGCCAACGGTGCACCTATCACCGTTCCTTCGCAGGATATGGTCCTCGGCCTGTATTACATCTCCAAGCTACGTCCCGGCGATAAGGGCGAAGGCACCATATTCTATGGACCCGAAGAAGCACGAATAGCATACAACGAAGGCAAAGTCACCCTGCATGCCCCCGTCACCATTATGGTAGACGACATTGATGCCGATGGCAACCGCATTCAGCATCTTATGGAGAATACCTCCGTGGGCCGAGTGCTTGTCAACGAGTATGTGCCCAAAGAAATAGGATATGTCAACGAGTTGATTTCCAAGAAATCGCTGCGTAACATCATCTCGCGCGTCATCAAACGTTGCGGTATTCCTCGCTCGGCTCAGTTCCTGGACGATATCAAGAACCTCGGATACTATATGGCCTTCAAGGGCGGTCTTTCCTTCAACTTGGGCGACGTTATCATCCCCGAAGAGAAGAAAGAAATTGTGGCCGAAGGTTATGCCCACGTCGAAGAAGTGATGAACAACTACTCGATGGGCTTTATTACCAACACCGAACGCTACAATCAGATTATTGATATTTGGACACACGTCAACACCCGCCTTACCGACGTCCTCATGAAGCAGATGACCGAGGCCAACCAAGGCTTCAACTCCGTATTCATGATGCTCGACTCCGGTGCTCGTGGTTCCAAGGACCAGATTCGCCAGCTGGCCGGTATGCGCGGCCTTATGGCTAAGCCGCAGAAAGCAGGTGCCGAAGGTGGCCAGATTATCGAGAACCCCATCTTGGCAAACTTCAAGGAAGGCCTCTCCGTGCTTGAGTACTTCATCTCCACGCACGGTGCCCGTAAAGGTTTGGCCGATACCGCGCTCAAGACTGCCGATGCCGGTTACCTCACTCGCCGTCTTGTCGATGTGGCACACGATGTCATCATCACCGAAGAAGACTGCGGCACACTGCGCGGACTTGTCTGCCGTGAAATCAAGAACAACGATGAAGTTGTCGCCTCGCTTGGCGAGCGCATTCTTGGTCGCGTGTCCGTACACGATATCGTGGATCCCACCACGGGCGAAATCATTGTACATGCCGGCGAAGAAATCAACGATGCCGCTGCCGATCGCATCGATGCTTCGCCCATCGAAAGCGTCGAGATACGTTCCGTCCTCACCTGCGAAAGCAAGAAGGGCGTCTGTGCCAAGTGCTATGGCCGCAACCTGTCCAACAACCGTCTCGTACAAAAGGGTGAAGCAGTCGGCGTGATTGCCGCCCAATCCATCGGCGAGCCCGGTACTCAGCTGACACTGCGTACATTCCACGTCGGCGGTGTGGCATCCAACATTGCCGCCATCTCCAACGTGACATCTCGCTATGACGGCAAGCTCGAGATAGAAGAACTGCGCACCGTTACCACTGACGAAAAAGACGCCCAAGGCCGTCCGGTCGAGGTAGTTGTAGGCCGTTTGGCCGAGATGCGCATCATGGATCCCAATACAGGTATGATGCTTACCAGTGCCAACATCCCCTACGGCTCGAAACTCTTCTTCTCCAACGGAGACGCGGTACATAAGGGCGATGTCATCTGCGAATGGGATCCCTTTAACGCCGTAATCGTCAGCGAAGTCGGTGGTACCATCAAGTACGCCAACTTGGAAGAAAATGTCACCTTCCGTGTGGATGTCGACGAACAGTCCGGCATGGAAGACCGCATCATTATCGAACCTAAGGATCGTAATAAAGTACCTGAGGCAAACATCGTTGATGCTTCCGGCGAAATCATCAAGACTTACGCATTGCCCGTGGGAGCCCACCTCATCTTCGAGGACGGCAAGGAAATTAAGCCCGGCGACATCTTTGTCAAACTGCCTCGAGCCACCGGCGGCGCCGGCGATATCACCGGCGGTCTGCCCCGTGTTACCGAGCTCTTCGAAGCCCGCAACCCGTCCAACCCCGCTATCGTCAGCGAAATCGACGGTGAAGTTCATTTGGGCAAGACTCGTCGCGGTAACCGCGAAATTTCCGTCACCAGCAAACTCGGCGAAGTCAAGAAATATCTTGTACCTCTGTCCAAGCAGATCCTTGTACAGGATAACGACTATGTTCGTGCCGGTACGCCTCTGTCCGACGGCGCTATCACGCCTTCAGATATCCTCAATATCATGGGCCCGACGGCAGTGCAAGAATACATCGTCAATGAGGTACAGGACGTATACCGTATGCAGGGCGTGAAGATTAACGACAAGCACTTCGAAGTTATCGTGCGCCAGATGATGCGTAAGGTCAACATCCTCGATCCCGGCGATACTATCTTCCTCGAACAGCAGGTTGTGGACAAGCGCGACTTTATGGACGAGAATGATCGTATCTGGGGTAAGAAAGTTGTCATCGATGCCGGTGACAGCGAGAACGTAAAGCCCGGTATGATTATCACAGCCCGCAAGCTGCGTGACGAAAACTCCGCGCTCAAGCGTCGCGACCTGCGCACCGTTACCGTGCGTGACGCCGTGCCCGCCACCTCCGAGCAAATTCTTCAGGGTATTACTCGTGCCGCACTGCAAACCTCGAGCTTCATCTCTGCCGCCTCCTTCCAGGAGACCACCAAGGTGCTCAACGAGGCTGCTATTAACGGCAAGACCGACACTCTTGAAGGTATGAAGGAAAACGTCATCTGCGGACACCTTATCCCTGCCGGCACCGGTCTTCGCGAATACGGAACCCTGATAGTCAACTCGCTTGACGACACTCCTGAAGAGCAGGAAATAATCAAGGCTGAAATCGAAGGCACCGAGAGTGGGGAAGTAGTTCCCGTAACTTCGGACGTAGTGAAAGGCTGATACCGTGATTTGCCCCTTGCGGGCATAATCCTACCGCCATAACTTGTGAGGGCGACATCCGTCAACGGGTGCCGCCCTCATGCTTTTTTACAGGGCCGGAAATGGGTTTGGGTTAAGGTCTTTAGGGACTTTAGGAACTTTAGGGACTTTAAGGACTTTAGGAATCTTGTGATTTTGTGGTGGTTATATGGGTGATGTTCGATGGATATGGGTGATGTTCGACGGATATGGGTGTTGCTCGACGGATAGTGCGATGGATAGTGCGATGGGGCGAGGTAGACGCCATCGGCAGTATCGGGAGGTGCTTAGGGTGTTAACTTTGCAGTGACAATAGAGGCGGAATTTTGTCGCCCCGTCATTAATCACC
>Ga0129310_1002225_pt1 | contig 14879 bp, 7 predicted proteins | sample Go1ome_2_FD_94433 | JGI IMG/M metagenome (GOLD analysis project Ga0129310, IMG submission 94433) | Western lowland gorrila individual fecal microbial communities from Wisconsin, USA - Go1022A metagenome | ecosystem: Host-associated > Mammals > Digestive system > Large intestine > Fecal | place...
CAGTGGAAAATCAGCAAAAATGGCCGTTATATAGGCGCTGGTGTCGATTATGATACGGACGACCAGCGTGTGATGGCAAAAATCACGTATTCTTGGTAGCAGCCTTGGTTGTGTAGTACAGGGGTACAAAGGTTAATATATTTATGGCCAGCATGAATATATTTAGATGGTACTGTAGTGGCCATTGAATAATTATTTAGTCTAGCCAAGAAAAAAATAAGGAGTGATTTTTTATGAAGTTGTTTATCTCACAAGGTATGCGAGGAAAGACCGACGAAGATATTTTAACAGAACGCAACAAGGCTATTGAAATAGTCAGAGAAATGTTTCCAGACAATGAAGTGGAAGTATTAGATTCGTTTTTTCAGGGTGAAGAAGAACCAGCTAATGTTAAGGCTAGCGGGCTATGGCTTTTAGGCAAAAGTTTTCAGTTTCTCGCAAAAGCCGATGTTGCTTATTTTGCAGAGGGGTGGGAGGCTTACCGAGGTTGCCGCTTAGAGCATATGGCTTGCTTGCGATACGGAGTGGAGTGTATCAATTGCGATGGAGGTTATCATGGCAAAGGATTGGAGTAATTGCAAGACAATATACACCATAGGTGCCACGAATCACTCGGAAGAAGTACGAGCCAGCGAGGATTACTATGCCACGGAGCCAAAGGCTGTTGAGGTGCTGCTAGAGGCAGAGAAGTTCTGTCCTGTTATTTGGGAACCAGCATGCGGTGAGGGACACATGTCAGAAGTTCTCAAAAAGCACGGGCACATCGTCACAAGCACTGACCTTGTAGATAGAGGTTACGGCGATATATCAGATTTTCTAAATAGCGATTTTAAGGTGGAAAAATGCGATATAATCACAAATCCGCCTTATAAATATGCTTTAGAGTTTTGTCAAAGGGCTATAGACGTGCTTGATGATGGGCATAAAGTGGCTATGTTTCTAAGGTTGCATTTTTTGGAAAGCAAAAGAAGAAAGCAATTCTTCTTAGACAATCCTCCTAAAATAGTCTATGTCAGCTCATCAAGATTGCATTGTGCTAGAAATGGCAATTTCTCCGATACGACAGGAAGCAAAAGCAGTGCCGTAGCTTATGCATGGTTCGTTTGGGAAAAGAACTATAAAGGGAACACAAATTTAAAATGGATAAATTAGATATTCACATAAAAAAAACAAAGCTACTTCAAGATTGGATAGCGCAATATGAGTTAAAGACTAAAGAAAAGTTCAAGCGTGATAAACGTTTTGAGCTTTTTTTCTTGCCAGAAAAAGGATTCTGCGAAGTTGGACAGCTCAAAGATATGCTGATAATTAACCAGCTGTGCGGGGATGCTGCTTTTTGGAAAAACAAAGTAGATTCTGCTGCCAGGCAGTTGGCACACATAAAAATGTGCGGTACATGGTGCATTCGAAAAGAAGTGAGAGCGTATATCAGGCTGTTTGGCTACAAAGTAATTGATACTGTAAGGTTGGCTGACGGTGCAATGCAGTTTAAATGCGTGCATAAAATTACTGGCAAGCAGGGCAGAGTATCTCCGGCGTTTAAGTATAAAGACACGGGCCGGCAAGCGTACTTCATAACGTGGGAACCGTGAAAGAGGTGATATTAATGAATTTTTTAGATAGATACGGGCGCTGGGAAAATAGTGAACGGCGCTTGTTGGGACGGTGTTGTTTTAAAGGTGGTGGCGGCTCTACTACTGTAAACAACACACAGACTTATACACCGTCTGAATATGAGTTGCAGTTGCAGAAGGCACAAGCCAATTACGCTGATGCTATTGCCCCTAATAGTTTGTGGCTGAATGACACGGCAAGAAAAATCCTACAGGACAGTATCGGCGCAGTTCAGGTAGATTTCAATAAACTGAACGACCAGGCACAAGGCCAGATTAACAACGCTAATCTCTCTAACCAGCAGTTAGCCAACGGACAGTTGCCTACAGCATATACAGAGAATATGCAGAAAGCCATTCAGAGCGGAGTAGAGAATACTTATGGCAATCTGTTGAATCAGTCTGCAAATAATGGTGTTCTTAATAGCTCTGTGACTTCCAAGGGGTTGAATGATATTTCTAAGAATGTATCTGACACTATGGCTAAGAATTACAACAACAACATTACCCAGGTCAGCAACCTCAATAACAGCAATATCAGTAATGCTACAGCAGGTATCACAACCTCTGCTGCCGCACAGGAAGCAGCACAACAGCCAGCACTCAATTTGTGGAATGCCTCCCTGGGACTTAACGGCTCTACTACAAGCGCATTGGCTGCTGCCGCCGGCAAGGGAACATCTACCAGCACATCTACACAGAAAACCAGCGGTGGAGGCGGTGGCTTCTTTAGTGGTTTGCTGGGCGGCTTGTAACGAGGAGGTGAAAGTATGGAGAACAATTTAGCTTCTCTTCTGGAACAGATGAAACGAAATCAAGGGAATGTTTACAATGACATGAACAACGATACAATACAGCCTATGCAGGGACTTTTAGGTTCTGGGCAAAATGTATTGCAGGCTATGCAGCAGATGATGGGTAAAACATCTAATGCGGCTCAAAACATGGTGGCTCAAGGCCAACAGCAAACCCAGTCAGCTATGCAGGGTAAAAACGCTTTAATGAGTCAGATGGATTCACAGGCAGCACAAACCCAGCAGCAAGCAATGCAGGCAGCCCAACAGCAACAACAGCAGGGTGGAGGACTAGGAAAGTTATTAAGGCTAGGACTTATTATTTCCAGCGCTGGTGGAGCTGGAGCAGCCGAGGGAGCAACGGCCTCTTTGGGTGAAAATGCTTTAGCTAATAATGCATGGCAGGATATGGCAAATAAAGGCATGCTTTCATGGCTGTAATAAAGGAGATGTAAACGATGGCAAATGTAAATGAGGCCCGCCAGGCTAATATGGGAAGTAACAATGGGGGCAAAACTGATTGGCAGAAACAGCTTGATATGTTATCTATGGCAGCGTTGGCCCAAGGCGCGAATCCTGCTACTATGGCTGGATTTGCTCTTGGTAAATGGTTATCTGGCTATTTAGGGCGTGGACAAGATAACAAGGATAGAAAAATAAAGGAGAGTCTTGAAAATGGTGGCAGTACAACGGGCGGTAGTACAACAGGCAGTAGTACTACCAGCAATACCGGTGGTGGCAATCTAAGTCAGGGAATTATTGCTATGAACGGAGGCAACGGGGGTGCAGGTGCATCCCCTACGGGTACTTATGATTTAGCACGAGACCTGACGGCTCTCAGTAAACAGCAAGATAATACCGCTCCATCCGTTATCGGCGGAAACCCTGGGGGATTTGGCTACAATATGGAAACCAATAAGATGGAGTATATTCCTGTAGTTAGCGGGCTAATGGGAAGTTCTTTCCCTGCTGGAAAGATAAAAATGTAAAAAGGAGGGAAAAGATATGACGAATCAGTTACCAATGTTTAAACTGCTAAATCCGCAGGCAACACAAACATCCGCACAACCTCAACAGCAAGTTGTACAACAGCAGAGCCCCCAGAGTGGTACTGATGTAATGAATCAGGCTGCTACCACTGCTATACAGCAGGGAGTACATGACAATAATGTAGATAATGTTATGAAGCAGGTAGCAAATGATGGTCAAAAAGTAGTGGAAGCATCCAAATTGTTGGGTATATCTCCATTCGATGGTGATAACCTTTCCAAGCTGGCTATGACAAGACGTTTTCAGGACTTAACCATAGGTACAAAGCAGGCTTATGATACAGCCCTGGCTAATGGAGACCAGGCAGGTATGACGGCTGCAAGTCAGCAAGCCCAGATATATAGAGATGCTGCCCAAAAGGCAGGTATTGACTTATCTAGTGTCGGTGCTGACCGCACATTAGCGCAGGCACAGGCAGCAAGGAATGTATTCAATGCCCAGCAGTATGGTAATCTCATGACGCAAGGAGCTGACTCCGGACAAGTTTATGATAGTGAGTTCTCCAAGGCTAGACAGGCTGGTATGTCTAGTAGTGCTGCTGATGAGTATGCTTATCAGAAGGCTACTGCATATCAGCAGAAGCGCGTGCAGGCTTTGCAAGATGAGCTGTTTACGCAGGGTATCAATCCAGATAATTCAATTAATGCCTATGGAATACAGTTAATAGGTGCTATGAGAAATGAGGATCCAGATAGTGCAGACCTGGCATTGACTACCTTCGGGCTACCTATCAACAATTACACATTTGGCAAGAAGGAACAGGCTGCTGACAGCGCACTTTTGCGCAAGCAGAATCTTATGGAACATGATACCAGCGACAAGCTTAAGATTCTTGGAGCCCAGACAGATTCCAAATCACAGCTCATGAGATTGCAGGCTGGTTTGCAGGAAGAGTTTGCAAATGCGAATTATCAACGCCAGAAGGAAATGATAGACCGCTATGGAGCAGGGATGTTCCAGGGCAAGGGCGGTGGAAAAAGTGGAAGCAGTAGTGGTGGCAACAACAGCAGCAATGGCATAAAACTGAACGCCGCACAGACCAAGTTTGATAACAAGATAAATTCTTCAATAACAAACTTACAACGGCTTTTAGCACAGCCTAAACAGTCTGGACAAAAAGTAGCTACAGCAGAGGAAGCGGCTGCTTTAGATGAATTAAACAAAGCAATAAATGAAGCAGAGGCTAGCGGGGAGTTCGACCCAGACACCATAGATAAATACAGGGAATGGGCACAGAATTTAGGTGAATCATATCAGCATAAATACGGGTATTCGACTGATTCGTTCAAGGGTAGCGAAGATTAACAGCATTGCTTTAAAAGGAGTGTTTATATGTCAGCATTAAGTGAATTTATAGAAGGAAAATTGCGTGATAGATATGGCAGTGGGCAGGAATTGCAGGATAATATTACCGCTAGCAATGGCTCATGGTATCACACCGGTGTGGATGAAGATTCCAGCGCCGCATATGATTTGGCTAGCATATTCGGCGGTTCTGCTATGTCAAATTTTGGTGACATAACTACGGGTATTGGTGTAATATCCAAAGATTTGCTAAAGCGTTATGGCGAAATGTCAAAAAGCTTACTAAAACCTTTTGCTGAGTATGTGGGGGATGCAGGCAATGGACAACCTGTTGTAAACAATGCAATATCTGATTGGCTTACAAGTGATAATCAACCTGTATCCGATTGGCTTATTAATAATGGTCAGTACTTATCTAACACTGGTTCAGAGATAACAGGTCGACACATGAAGCAGGGTAAATCCAAAGATGGCTCATGGCAGGATAAAGGCTTTTTAGACAGACTTTCAAGCTTGGATTATTGGACAGATCCGTATGGCATTGGTGCGGATGCTGCAGTTATGGGTGGCAGTTTGGCGGGTCAGGCTCCGCTCATGGCACTAGTGCCGGGCGGTTTGGTTGGCAGGGTGGCAGGAGGTTTGTTAGGTAGATTGGGTACAGGTGCACTTACCAAGGCTGCTACAGAGTCCGGCATGGGCAAGTATCTTGCAGAAATGGCAACAGGCGGCGTTGCTAAGCAGGCAGAACGGGTGATGAGAGGCCCTACAGTTAACGCAATGGGTGATTGGGCAATAAGGACTGCTCCGCTAACTGCATTAACAAACGCTGGCGGTATCTATGGCGATTTGAAAGAGCAGGGGTATTCCGATGATGAAATCGCTAAAAATATGTACGGCATGATGGCAGAGGAAATGCCACAGGACTTTTTAACCGGTGCTCTCAGTGGTCTGGCACTGAGTGGTAAGCTTGGCAGAGTGCTCGGCGGGAAGAATGCTAGCAGATTAAGACAGTTTGGACAGAACTTTGCTATTAACGCACCTATTGAGGTCGCATCTGAGTATTTTGATGAGGCTAACCAGCAGAGATTACAGAATAAATACAGCAATAAGCCTTATGGCGAAAACATTCTCAATCTGTTACCAGATGAAGCTGCTGCCGGTGCTTCCGCAGCTGGCCCAGCCGTTATACCTGGTCTTGTCGGTGGCGCCCGTAACGTAATCACCCGCGGTAAGAGCTTTAATGAAGCTTATGGAGAATACCGTAAAAAGAAGGCTCTCCAGAGTATGCGCCAGCAGATTCAGAATACTAATGAGGAATTGTCTGAGGCTGTTGATAATGCTAATGCTGATATGATGAATATGCCTACCGACACTCCTATTCCGCAGTCTCCAGCTGGCAATGGTGTTCAGCCACAGGCAAATAATACAGCCACCGGAACTGTAGAAAATGCTGCTGCACCATTCATGGGCCAGCGCATGGACAATGGAGAGAATGGTTGTGTTGAAGCGGTAACAAAGATTGGTGCTGGTATCAATGGATTCTTAAAGAATGAGCTTGATAATGGTGTTGTTGGCGTGCCTAAGCTGGTTGAAGATGCAGAAAAGAATGGTGTCGAGGTCGTATCTTTCAGCCCAGATAATGTTGCAGCTGGTGACGTGATTGTATATGGTGATAACGACCATGTTGTTATGGCAGATGGCAACGGTGGCTACGTTGGCAATAGCACAAGCCAGCAGAAAGTAGTCCAGGGCGATGATTATAATGCTATGGGTGACTTGAAGCCTACCAAGATTATCAAGACTGGTTCCGGCGTGCCTAGTACAGGTGGTACTGCTACTTCTTCTGCTGGTAACAGTGGCGGAACATATTCTGGTGACTACGCTATCGACTATGCTATCAATGAAGCTGCACAGAAATATAATGTGGATCCTGCTTTGCTGGCAGCAATAGCCAAGCAGGAAAGTGGTTTCAATCAGTCTGCGCAGTCTGGGTCTGGTGCTGTAGGTGTTATGCAGCTTATGCCGGATACCGCAAAAGGCCTAGGTGTTGATGCAAATGATTTGCAGGGCAACATTGAGGGCGGAGCTAAGTATATCCGTCAGATGTTGGATATGTACGATGGTGATGTAGAAAAAGCGTTGGCTGCCTACAATGCTGGTGCTGGTAATCTTGATAGGGTGAATGGCGATATTTCCAAGCTTTCCGAAGAAACCAGGAATTATGTTCCTGCTGTTATGGCCAATTACGAGGGGTTCAAGGGAAGTAAAAACAGCGACAATGCACCTCAATTAAAGCTGGACACCAGCGATATTTTCGGCGATATGACAGATGATGATATTTCCGATATTCTGACTGACTTTAGCATAGCAGCAATGGAGGACGAGGATTTAACGTTCCCAGGCTTAGACAATTTGCTGGAACGTGGCATTAACAAAGGGCATATATCCAAAGAAGAAACCCAGAATATATTGGATAACGGCATGGAGCAGTTTTTGTCTTATCTCAACACTGAGATAAACAAGCCGGATGCGAAGTTAGCTGAAGCATTGGCTGAGCGTGCAGCTGGGCATAAAAACAAAAAGGCAATGGTTCGCATTCAGAATGCTATCAGTACAGGTGATACACCTGTAATTAAACAGGTAGCTAATAAATACCGTCAGCAGTTAGAGAATATTCGGTCCAATATCTATTATGCTGGCGATAACAGCACTCCTGCTGAGATTGACAGCAAGAACATACAGCCAATAAAGGCTAATGCTACCACTCCTGCCACACCAAAAACAGAGCAGGGGAAGGGCCCAGAGATAAAGCAAACAGATATTAATCATGCTCAAAACAAAGAGCTAACCCCACAGATTCAGCAGGGTAATAACCAGCCTAATGCAATTTCCCCTCAGCAGGTATCCCGCGTTCAGGAACAGCAGGGCGCAGCTATGGCCGATATAGCCCTGCAACAGGCCTTTGCTATGGGGAAAATTGCACAGGAGAAGCAGGAACGCATAAGACAGGCACAGGCTATTCAGAGCGTGGCAGAAGCGAATAATATCAGTCTGCCAAAGGCTATAAAGCCAGCTCTGGAAGCTGGCGCCGTAAAAGCAATTCAGAAGGCACAGGAAGTAATTGCGCCTTCTTTAGACGAAATAAAAGGAGATGTAAAAAATGAAAACATTGAAAGCACCGAAAGCAGCAAGACCAAGACCACGGAAGGCATCTACTCCGAAGATAAAGTTCAGCACTCCGAACCTGAACAAATTGAAGGGCCAGCGAAAGTAAACAACCCTGATATTGAACTGGGTGTTCATCATAACACCAAGACTCACGAAGAACAGCCAAGTGCAGTTATTCATAAGAAGCTGGACTGGAAACGTTTGAAAGAGCTGGCTAAGAAGCATAATGGCTGGTATAGCCGCTATGCTAAGAAGTATTTGTTCAATACCACAGAGGACCGCGACGGCTTTGTGGCTGATGTAAACAGGGAGTTTTTCTCTAAAAATGATAACGCTGTAGACAATCAGCAGGCTGATGAAGCGGCCAATAAGGCGGTGGAACAGGCAGAACAGGAAGCCAAGTCCAAAAATGCGAAGGACGAGCAGACTGATTCCGACGAAAATGATTATCACGGCTTTTTGGATGATAAAAAGCCTGGTGAGATAGCAGAAATTAAGCGGGTGTTGCAGGCTAAAACAGATCCATTTGGCGGTGATAATGGCTATGTAACCTCCAAGCATATTATGGAGACTTTAGCTAGAAGCAATGCAAAGGGCGAGGTTAAGAACAATCGTTATTACATCAATGGCGAAAGAACCAAAAAGGCTGCATATGCTTACTTTGAATATCTGCGCAAGATTGGCTACAAGGGCAATGAGACCGCTGGTGCAGAGCAGGAACATATTAGTAATGATAACACTGACAATTCCCAGCCTGAGCTTACCGAGGATAGCGCAAGAGAAGAAATCGAAAAGACGGCAAATGATTTTCTCGCTGGGAAAGTCCAGGGAGAAGAAGCTATAGCGCAATTTGAAAAGATACGCAAGTATTTTGCTGGTAACGACAATCCTAATAAATCCTTTGAAATGGTAAAACTCTGCAATAACAAAATAAGCATGGTGGAGGAAATTACAGCTCCGTTTGCAGACGAAAAGTACCAAGCTGGCAACTTGCGATTTGCTGACGAGTACCGCAGGTATCATCAGCTTGAAAGCGCACCGCTGGAAGAATTAGGTGCACAAAAAAATAGAAGTCTGCCCGTATATAGCACTCCGCATGAGAGTAAACACGATGGCAATTACACCGATGGCAGTTACACTGACAAAGGTGGTAGTATGCGTGGACGTGTGAAAGATGGTATAATTGAAGTATGGGAAAAGGCTAAGGATATATCCAAGAAAGATTGGAGTATCTCTATTTCAATTGCAGATATTGACAAGGCTGTAGCCGAAGGTGGAGCCAATAGCGCGTATTCTCTTAAGCAGTTAGCCGGCAAGTTGTATCGCGAGGAAATGAAAAAATGGTTTGAAAACCACACTGCCGACGATAGAGAATATCGGGAAGATAATTGGCAGCGCTTTGCCGATGATTGGGAAACCAACCCTGCAACAGATAGGGCAGTTGATTCTGTTCAGAATGTACTGAATGGGCTGTACAAAACCGCTACAGGTAACAAAGTAGAAAGCCCCTGGGAGGCGCGCCAGCGTAAGAAAGAGGACAAGTCCAACGAACAGGATAGCGGGAATGCACCACAGATTTCTGATGATGAAGGTACAGTAGAGCTAACCAATAGCAATAGAAATTCTATGGAGTCTTTGGAGAGCGAGAATAGCGCAGACGTGCAGGATTTCAAAACATTTGCAGAAAATACAGTGAATGCTTATCTGAACAACAAAATGGGACTTAGCGTAGCTAAACAATCTATAAAAGATAACATTGCAAAAGCTAATCAGATGCGCTGGGATGGTAAATTGACCGACGATGAATGCTTGGCAGCCCAGGGCTTTTTGAGCTCTGGCTTGGAGGCTTTAGCTTCTAAGAAACCTTCCAAGAAAAAGACGGTCGCAGCAAAAAAGGAGGAAAAGGAAAATGGGGAAGAACGCACAGAGAGCGAAGGACTTGCTGGAGGACGTGAAGATGTACAATCCAGCACTGATAAAACAGCTAAAGAAGGAGAGGACGGAGCCTCTGGAGTATCTGGAGAAGTTTCTGGACATGGTAGACGAAAGGGAGAGAATGACTCTGACAGCGTTGGAGGCAAGAATTCCGAAGAATCTGGACCCAATGGAGTACCAGCAGGAACTGAACTGGAAGAAACAGCAGGCAAGGGAACTGGCAAACGAGGAAGTGAACAGCCTGCTGCGCTGACAGCGGAAAAGGCAGAATCTACCGCCCCTGGTGGTAATTGGGAGATTAAGGAGTCTGCTTCCGGCAAAACCAGCAAAACCCAGCGTTTTAAGCAGAATATTGAAGCTATTAAACTACTTAAGAAGCTGGAAGAAGAAAACTCCATGCCTAAACATGAGGAACAGGCCATATTGGCAGCCTACAACGGCTGGGGCGGTCTGAAAGAAGCCTTTGTTGATGGCACAAAAGAGAATACCGAGCTTAAAGCATTGTTGACACCAGAGGAGTACAATGCTGCAAAAGGTACCATGAATGACGCCTTTTATACCAGCCCTGACATTATCAGAGCGATATGGAAAGGCGTTTCTCGTCTGGGCTTTAAGGGTGGCAGGATCCTTGACCCGTCTATGGGTGTAGGTAATTTCTTTGGTTGTATGCCGCGTGGTATGATGGCAAAATCCGACCTGCATGGTGTAGAGATTGACAGCTTGACCTCCAGATTGGCCAAGATGTTATATCCTGGTGCCTTTGTAGATAATAAGGGTTTTCAGGATGCAGCTACACCGGATAACTTCTTTGATTTAGTAATTTCCAATATTCCTTTCGGTCAAAAGAAAATTGACGGTTATCAGATTCATAACTATTTCTTTGCTAACGGCATTGATAAGGTTCGTCCTGGTGGTCTTATGGTGTTCATCACTTCACAGGGCTCTTTGATTGGCGGTAAGGATGGAAACCGTATGAGAAGCTACCTTGCCAGCAAAGCTGATATGCTGGGTGCTTTCAAATTGCCTACTACTGCTTTTGATGAGGCAGGAACAAGTGTAGTTACAGATATTGTTATCATGCGCAAGAGAAACGAGGATAATATCCAGTCACCTAACGCACAGGATTTCTTGACAGTTGGAAAGCGGGAGGAATATAACAGCTATTATGGTCCTGCTCATACCGCACCTATTAATGAATATTTCAAGGAACACCCTGATAACATTATTGGTAAAATAGCTGTTGAAAAAAATCAGTATGGAGATTACGCGGTAACAGTTAAGCAGAAAGACGGGAGCGATGTAGCTCAAGAGTTGGAACGTGCTATGCAGTCTTTGCCAGAAGGGGAATATAAGGCCAGAACTAGAGAAAAAGCAAAATCCTTTGATACTGTATCAGCCAGCAAACAGGCTGCTGCAAATGATAAGACTCGCGATTATGAGTATTATATGAGTGGTAGCAAGGTTGTTCAGAATCAGAATGGACAGGCTGTAGAGATTGCAGGCAAAAAGAAAATAGCCGTATTGACCTCTTTTATCAATCTCAAAAACGACCTTAAGGCATTGATTACAGCTCAGTTAGATCCTAAGACTACAGATAAGAAGCTGGAGTCTCTGCGAGGGATTCTTAATCGTGATTACGATGAGTTTGTCAGCAAGCATGGGTATCTTAATAGTCCAGCGGTATCAGGAAACTTCATTCAGGACCCATCAGCAGGCATGGTGATGGCACTGGAAAAGGTTCAAACCGAAGGTGCTGGCAAGAAAAAGAAGATTGTAAAGGCAGAGAAAAACGATATTTTCTTTACTCGTACAATTAAGGCTGTGGAGGAAGTGAATAAAGCAGATAATCCATCGGATGCACTGCTGTTTTCCCTGGCAAACAAAAACGGTGTTGACTTAGAGTACATGGCCGGTCTTTTGAAGTCCACCCCTGAAAAAGTGGCTGCTAGCTTAAAGGGGCAGATTTATAAAAATCCGATAACTGGTGATTATGAAACCAGCGAAGAATATTTATCGGGCAATGTCCGTGAAAAGCTGGCGCAGGCCAAAACCGAAGCCAAAAAGGATAAGGCCTACAGAGAAAATGTAGAGGCGCTTGAAAAAGTAGTGCCGGAGGATTTAGTATCAGATGAAATCCTCGTCAATATAGGTTCTCCGTGGGTTCCTGTTTCTGATATGCAGGACTTTGTTAATCATTTGGTAGGCAGAGACGGCCAGAAGGACAGAGAAACAGTTAAGTTCCTGCAAAATGCTGGTAAATGGGAAATTAGCGAATATCTTAACAGCTCTAAATACAAGGTTAACGGCATAGAGTTTGGCAAGCTGTTGGAGGATATTTTCAATAACAAGTCCATTGCTATTTTTGACAGGGTAGAAGATAAACCTGTACTGAATGTTGAAAAAACGGATGCTGCCAACCTTGTTGCTGACGATATTCGCCGTGAGTTTACGGAATGGTTGTGGAGTGACAAGGAACGTGAAAAACGTCTTGTGCGTTATTACAACGATAACTTCAATAACTCCGTAACAAGAGAATACAACGGTGCACATCTGACTTTCCCTGGCAAGAATGCTGCTATTACTTTGCGCCCTCATCAGAAAAATGTAGTATGGCGTATGTTGCAGCGGGTTAATACGCTGATTGCGCATTGTGTTGGTGCCGGCAAGACCTTTGAAATGCAGGCAGCAGGTATGGAAATGCGCCGGCTTGGTATAGCTCAAAAGCCGATGTATTGCCTGCCTAACAATGTTGTAGAGCAGTTTGCTAGAGAGTTCCGTCAGTTGTATCCTAATGCAAAATTATTGGTCCTCACCAATGATGATTTACCAGCGGTGCCTAAAACCACAAAAACTGTAAAAACAGAGGATGGGCGTAAGAAAAAAGTAAAGAATGAGGCCTTGGATAAGCTTCCAGCAGAAGAAAAGGCTAAGATTATTGAAAAAAGAGCAGCCAGACTGCGTACCTTGGCCAGAATCAAAACAGAAGATTGGGATGGTATCATTATCTCCCATAATATGTTTGAGAGATTTCCTCTGACACCGGAAACCACCGCAGCATTTATTCAGGAGCAGGTAGATACTCTTGAAAGAACTGTGAAAGAGGCTAAAGGCGAGCGCATGAGCAAACGCTCTATATCTGGCATGGAAACTAGAATTGCTAATCTAAAGGAAAAGTTGAAGGATATTCTTGATACTGATTTGGATGATATAGGTATTCCTTTCGAGCAGCTTGGCATTGACCAGCTGTTTGTAGATGAGGCCGATATGTTTAAGAACCTGTACTATACCACCTCTATGGATAGGGTATCCGGTTTGGCTCAGTCTAATGCTAATCGCTCTAATGATATGTTTGCCAAGACTCAGTGGTTGACTCGTGCTATGGGTGGCCGTGGTGTTGTGTTTGCGACTGGTACGCCTATTTCAAACACTATGGCAGAAATGTACACTATGCTCCGATATCTGGACATGCAGGGCTTAAAAGAGAAAAAACTTGATATGTTTGATAATTGGATAAGGACTTTTGCTGAAGTTGGCAGTGGCATGGAGCGAAAGCCTACCGGCGATGGCTTCCGAAAGGTAAACAAGGTAAAACGCTTCATTAATATGGCTGATTTGAATAAAATGTTCAGAAAGGTGGCTGATGTAAAAACACAGGAAGATTTGGATTTGGATATTCCAAAATTAAAGAATGGTAAACCTACTATTGTAAAGATAAAGGCTGATGAGTCTTTGCTGGACTATATCAAAAACGTAGTTCCTAAGCGTGTAGCTGACATGAAAAAAGGCTTCAAGCATGAGAAGGGCGAAGATAACATGCTGGCACTTACCAATGATTTGAGAAAAATGTCTCTCAACGATGATAAGATTAATGCATGTGCTGACCAGATTGCTAAGAAGTATGAGGAGACTACAGACATAAAGGGTGCCCAGCTGGTTTTCTGTGATATGGGTATCCCTAGAGCTGAAAAGGATAACGACAGTAAAACAGATAGTACCGATTTAACAGGGGGTGAATCAGAGTCAGAAAATGCAGCTGCTTACGAAAAGCTTATCCGGGCATTGAAAGACAGAGGTATTCCGGAGAAACAGATTGCTTTTGTTCAGAGTGCCAAGAACAAAACACAGATGGATGCAATGTTCCAGAAGGTAGACAATGGCGATATTCGTATTCTTATTGGTTCCACTACAAAGATGGGGGCAGGTACAAACTGTCAGCACCATCTAGTGGCCCTGCACGATTTGGATGCGCCTTGGCGGCCTAGAGACTTGGAGCAGAGACATGGTAGAATACTTCGCCAGGGCAACCAAAACAAGGAAGTAGAGATATTTAACTATGTTGTGCAGGACTCTTTCGACGCAAACATGTGGGAGAAGCTGAAAAATAAGGCAGCTATCATTGCCCAGGCTATGAGCAATAACACTCAGCTGCGCGCCGTAGAAGATGCCGACCTGGTAACATTGGACTATGCAGAAATCGAAGGAGCTGCAACGGGCAACCCTCTGATTAAAGAACAGCTGAAATTGACTAATGAAGTAACAAAGTACGCTCATGGTCAGACAGCTTTCAAGAAAAGGCAGCGAGATGCCCAGCACGTGCTTGATACTGTACCCGCCAAGGTTGATATGCTGAAAGCAGCACAGAAAAAAATCAAGGATGATATTTCCAAGCGTGTAAGCACAAAGGGTGATGCTTTCAAGGCTGTGATTGACGGCAAAACCTACACGGAGCGACCTAAAGCAGATGTAGCACTACAGAAGGTCTTAGGAAAGTTTACCAGCGCCCGACCTGTCAGCATTGGCAAAATTGGCGGTATGGAAATCAAGGCTTCGTATAGTGCAGGTGTATACTCTGTAGACGGGCAAAGTTCCGGCAAGGTGACTTTGCAGCTGGTGGGCAATCATGCTTATGTGGTACAGAGCAACTCCATGCAGGGCATGGAAAATACTTTGAATAAGGGGCCGGAGAAATTGTTGGCCGATAATAATGCTGCTATTGAGAAGTATGAGGCAGATA
>Ga0129310_1002226_pt1 | contig 14878 bp, 16 predicted proteins | sample Go1ome_2_FD_94433 | JGI IMG/M metagenome (GOLD analysis project Ga0129310, IMG submission 94433) | Western lowland gorrila individual fecal microbial communities from Wisconsin, USA - Go1022A metagenome | ecosystem: Host-associated > Mammals > Digestive system > Large intestine > Fecal | place...
AGACGATATTATGACCCGAGCAGAAAGGCGCCGTTTAGAGCGTCAGAACAGAAAGCAGCCTACATACAATCTTTCCAGGGACCAGATGCAGGGGATGAAACGGGAGGCCACCCATGATGCAGCAGAGACGGCATTCCTTCTGATGCTTGGAATACCGGTGCTGATGTTTAAGGATCACTTCGGACAGCTGATCCGGCGTGAGGTGGATGGTAAGAGCCGGGAACAACGCTTTGTGGACTACTGCCTGGAGTTTTACCGGCAGTTTGATAAAGGATTGTACACGCTGGATGATATCAGGGCGGTGCTGAAAGATGAATGCGACATTGAGATTGACATGCAGTGATGGGAGGTGATGCCGGTGGATAAGGAGGTGCTGATACAATATTGCGAGATGAAAGAGGAGATAAAGGATATAAGACGGCGGATTAAAAAGCTGGACAGATTCTTGGAGGAGCCTCATCAGGTATCAGATACCGTCAAGGGAACGCGATCAGATGGTACGATTGGAAGTATTAAGATTACAGGCTATCCAGTACCGGATTATTACCGGAAGCAAGCCTTGAGGGAACGGTACAGACAGATCCTGGAGCGCAAGGAGGCAGAACTGTTGGAGTTAACCTGTCAGGCGGAGGAGTATATCCAGACTATTCCGAAGAGTGAGATGCGGATTATGTTCCGGCTGTATTACATAGATGGGCTACCATGGTGGAAAGTGGCACAGGCTATGAACCGCATGTTGCCAAAGCGGCGGGTAAAGTTTACGGAGGATAGTTGTAAGAAAAGAAATTTAAGATATTTTGAAAATGTCTCCCAATGTCCCGATGAATCATGCTAAGATGTTATCATGCGGAAGCCAGAGGGCAGAAGCATCTTCCCCCATTCAAATAGCGGCTGCCAGGTGTCACAGCCTGGCGGCTGATTCAAACAGATACAGTTTACAGTTTAATTCCTTTCTGGGGCCTCAGACCGTTATAAGTCTGGGGTTCTTTTATTTATCCAATACAAGAAGGTGAGCCAGATGGCATTAACGCCCAAACAGAAAATGTTTATTGATGAATATTTAATTGACCTGAATGCCACTCAGGCCGCCATCCGCGCAGGATACAGTCCAAACAATGCGGATAAGATAGGGTCTGAGCTGCTAGGGAAAACTAGAGTTTCAGACGCGATAAAGACAGCTATGGCGGAACGTTCAAAAAGGACGGGGATTAACCAGGATCGGATTTTAATGGAGCTTGCTAAGATAGCCCTGGTAAATCCTGAAAAAGTAGTGAACTTTAATGAAGCTACAATCCGGGAAGATGCACTGCCTGAGGATTTAGCTGCTGTGGCTTCGGTTAAGGTCAAGCGATTCCCGACAAAGGATGGTGAGGGCATCGAGAGGGAAATCAAATTCTATGATAAGACAAAGGCATTGGATCTGGCGGGCCGGCACCTGGGCATGTTCAAGGATAAGATCGAATTGTCAGGAGGACTTGACACAGAAAAGACCAAACTGGATGACCTGCTCCAGCAGATGCGTGGTGGTGGACAATGAGTACGGAGAGATTACTACTATCAGAGAAGTACAAGGCGTTTCTACGGTGTGATGTGCCAACGGAGTTCCTTGAAGGAACCACAGCTGCCGGTAAGACAACGGTAGGATTATTCAAGTTCATGCTTAAGGTTGCCGAGAGTCCCAAGAAGCTGCACATCCTTGCAGCAGATGATACCGGAGCCGCCGAGAAGAACATCATCCAAAAGGATCTGGGGATCCTGGATGACTTTGGCGTGCTGGTGGAGTACAAAGGCAACGGATCTGGGGAATATAAGATGCCACACCTGTTGTTCCACACATCGGGCGGCGATAAGATCATATTCGTGGTCGGCTATGGCAATAAGCGCAAGTGGAAGGATGCCCTGGGTGGCCAGTACGGATGTCTATATATTGACGAGATCAACACGGCCGATATAGAGTTTGTCCGTGAGGCTGCCATGAGAAGTGATTATCTGATGGCTACACTTAATCCGGATGATCCTGGCCTGGATGTGTACAAGGAGTACATCAACTGCTCCAGACCGCTGCCTGAATGGGAGGCAGAGACGCCGAAAGAGATAATGGACGAATTACAGGAGGAACCAAAGCCCGGTTGGGTGCATTGGTTCTTTTCTTTTGCCCATAATCTGGGTTTGTCCAAGGAGAAGCTGGATCAGATCATGACCAACACGCCGAAGGGCACAAAGATCTGGAAGAACAAGATCCAGGGACTGAGAGGTAAGGCAACCGGCTTGATCTTTTCTAACTTTGAGAGGTCTAAGCATGTGATCACAGTCAAGCAGGCTAAGGCACTTAAATTCAAGAAGTTCACAGCGGCCCTGGATACGTCCTACTCATCCAAGTCACCAGATACCATAGCTATGATCTTCCAGGGCGTCACGGAGGACAGGAAGCTTGTTACCCTGGCGGAGAAGGTCTACAATAATGCCAAGCTTGACATCCCATTGGCTCCCAGTGACACGGCGGTCAAGTTCGTGGACTTCCTGGAACAATGCCGCAAGGACTGGGGGTTTGCCAAGGATGTATATATAGACAATGCGGATCAGGCGACCATCACGGAGTTGCGCAAGTATAAGCGGCTCAAGGGGTGCCTGTATAACTTCTGGGATGCATATAAACAACTGGAAATCATTGACCGTATCAACCTGCAATTGGGATGGATCCAGCAGGGCTGTTACCTGGTGGTGGATACCTGTGCGGAGCATCTGTCCGAATTGGACCGGTACAGTTGGGATGACGAGAAGGATAAGCCAGAGGACCGTAACGATCATACGATTAACTCCAATCAATATGCGTGGATTCCATACCGCAACCTGATCGGATTTGAGGAGGCTGAGAAGAAATGAGGTGGCTGGACAATATGAATGAGACAATCAAACGGGGCATCCGCAGCTGGCTGAATGTGGTACCGGCCAGCGGGAACAGCATCCAGATCAATGAGATCTTGGACTTTGAGGCAAATGCCATCCGAAACCGGATCTGGTACCGCGGGGATGGAAACGAACTGGAACAGATGTACCAACAGGCCCCAGAGTATGCGGACAAGTACAAGTTCTGGGCCAGCAGATGCACACCAGGCATGGAGATGCGGAAGATACATACCGGACTGCCAGGGCTGATTATCCGTATTCTAACAGGTATTGTACTGGCAGATATGAACGATTTTGACTTTGCAGAGAATGACCAGCAGCGGCAGTTGTGGGAGGATATAGCGAAGGACAATAAGTTTTCCAAGAAGATGGAGAAAGCCCTGAAAGAAGTATTATACATCGGGGATGGGGCTTTCAAGGTTACCATTGATACGGCCGTCAGTCAGTACCCTATCCTAGAGTGGTATCCAGGCGAGAGGGTGGAGATTGTTCGGAACCGTGATCGGGTGAAGGAGGTTGTGTTCAAGACGCCATATAAGGCGAACCACCAGCAGTATGTCTTATATGAGCATTATGGATATGGCTACATCCGCAACGAGTTATATAGGGGTGACACGCCAGTGCCTCTCAATGCCATCGATGACACAAAGGGCATAAAGGACACGAAGTTTGATGACACTCTCATCCTGGCCGTGCCCCTGCAGGTGTACGAGTCTACTAAGTTTGAGGGGCGCGGAGGCAGCATCTTTGATGGCAAGCTGGACAGCTTCGATGCATTTGATGAGGCCTGGTCCCAGTGGATGGATGCCCTGAGGGCTGGAAGGGCCAGGACGTACATACCGGACTGTCTGGTACCGCATGACCCGGAGACAGGTCAGGTCATCCGGCCCAATCCATTTGATAACCGGTATTTTGCTTCAGACAATGATATGTCCGAAAAAGCTGATAACAAGGTCAACACAGAGCAACCGGTCATCCCACATGACAGCTACTTGGCATCCTATTGTACGGCCTTGGACCTGTGCCTGCAGGGCGTGATCAGCCCGTCAACGCTTGGCATAGATGTCAAAAAGCTGGACAACGCCGAAGCCCAGCGCGAGAAAGAGAAGGCTACGCTGTATACCAGGAACGCCATTGTGGAGGCCCTGCAGGAGACTCTTCCAGAGCTTGTAAGTGCAGCCATCAACGCCTATCATATCCTGTTGAAACAACCGATTGAGGAAGTCAAGGTTGACATTCCCTTCGGAGAGTATGCCAATCCCTCCTTTGAGAGCCAGGTGGAGACACTGGCCAAGGCCCGCCCTGGGGTGCCGATGATGAGTATAGAGGCCCAGGTAGAGGAGTTGTATGGTGACAGCAAAGACGAAGAGTGGAAGCAGGAGGAAATTGTCCGGTTGAAAGCGGAGCAAGGCATTGCGGAGATGGAGGAACCCGGCATCAATACAGCTGCCGGAGACTTCCAGATCAATATGGGAGGAGGAAAAACAGATGAAGGTCAAGGTGATGAACCGTCTGTACCGAATGAGCCAGAAGGAGTATCAGGGGCTGTTACAGGTGGCAAAGGAACAGGTACCATTCGGGATCTACGCAATTGAGAAGCAGGGGTATGCGGAGTTGCGCTGTGACAAATGCAGCAGCATCACACAGCTTAAGGGTCTGACGCGTCAGTTTAAGTTTCAGGGGTTCAAAGTGCATTCCAACAAAGGCGTGTATCTGTCAGAAGGAGGTACGCTTGGAGCGGAAGGGGCGCTGATGAGTGCGACATAATGAGTATGACATTGGAGCTGCCTTTAAAGCCATAGAAGATGAACTGATTAAGTCCATGATCCGCAACATGAAAAACCATAGGGTGGAAGAGGCGGAGAATGAGAAACAATGGGAGATGTGGCAGGCAAAGCAGCTAGAGTCCTTGGAACGGTATAAGAAAAAGAACCGAAAGAAGTACAAGGGCCAATTTGAGAGCATTAATGATTCCATTGATAAGATAATCCATCAGGCCTACGAGGAGGGCGGTCTGGAGCAGGAGATAGAGATACTTGAGGCTATTAAAAAACGGCATGGTGACAACCTGCCCAACAACATCCGCCGGATGAAGGATAGGCTCACTGAGAAGCTTCCATTCGGCAATCAGGTCGGGAAAGATTTTTTTCAGACGAACGATAAACGCTTAGATGCCCTGGTACATGCCACCACATCGGATATGCAGACAGCGGAAACTGCCATGCTCCGGATGGCTGATGATCAATATCGAAAGATTATCTTTAATGCCCAGACTTATGCCATATCAGGAGCCGGAACTTATGAGAAGGCCGTTGACATGGCCACAAAAAATTTCCTGGCTGCCGGAATCAACTGCATAGAGTACAAGGGCGGCAGGCGAGTAAACATTAAATCCTATGCAGAAATGGTGGTTAGGACATCCAGTAAACGCGCCCAGCTATATGCAGATGGTCAGGTGCGAAAGGAAATTGGGATATCTACAGTGATTGCCAAGAAGCGTCTGAACGCTTGTCCGTTGTGTCTTCCGTTTGTGAATAAAGTACTGATTGATGATGTATGGAGTGGAGGAAAGCAGTCAGACGGACCGTACCCATTGGTGAGCGAGGCCTTAAAAGCAGGTTTTTTCCATCCAAACTGCAAGGACCATCTTAGCACATACATTCCTGGTATCACAGAGCCGCCGGAAAGTAGCTTCACGGAACGAGAGATAGAAAACATCAGCATTGAGTCCAAGGGGGAAGCCCAACAGCAGTATGTTGCACGACAGGCCGAGAAGTTCGGCAGGCTGGCCAAGTATTCGTTGGATGAAGACAATAAAAAACAGTACGGACAGAGGGCGAAGGAGTGGCAGGACATCCAGTTTAAGACTGGTGGCATGGGCAGATCAGTAGATGTTACAGAAGAATGGATAAAAGGGGCAACGCCAAACTCGCATGAAATAGTTGATTTATCTGAATATACATCTAATGGCATTACATATAAGGTCGATGGAAAATATGTGTTGTTGGATTATTCAGACAAGGAAAAACGGATAGCGCAACTTTTGGAGAGTGAACTTGGAGGCGAAATATCTATGATTCCAAGGGTTTTGGATCCGCCTGGAATATCAACGCCAGATTACATGTTCAGAGGAGAGGCATATGATTTAAAGGAACTGTCAGGTACAAGCAAAAATCTAGTTTATAATGTGATTTCAAAGAAAAAACGACAGGCGAGTAATTTCGTTTTGGATATTTCTCAATGTCCATTGGATGAAGATGAGATATATAAGCAGATAGATGATATTTATTGGTCGAGACATACATCCTTTGTAGATAAAATCATACTGATTAAGGATGACCAAATAAGAAAAATCTTAAGCAGAAAAAATTAAAGAGAAACGATGGCCCAACCCAATCAGTGGGGGTCAGGTACCGCTCCTCTTTAATAGATATCTTACCTATATTATACAATATTATGCTCAAGATGTCAAATGTCAGTGGTATTTTATTGTTGCAATATCGCAACGGAAAGAGAGGATAAGAGTGAAGAGATTATTTATTTCGCAGCCAATGAGAGGCAAGACAGATGAACAGATCCTTGCGGAGAGAGAAAAGGCTGTCCGGTCAGTCAAAGAGTATTTAGGAGAAGAAGTGGAAGTAATTGATACTTTCTATACGGATTTCCCTGAAGGTACAAAGCCATTAGAATATCTGGCAAGAAGCATCAAGGATCTGGCCACTGCTGATATCGCCTATTTTGCACCTGGATGGAATGAGTTCAGAGGATGTAAGATCGAGCACATGTGTGCAGTGGAGTATGGAATGGATCGGATTGAGGAATAAGCACGCGGGACTATCCTGGGTGTTATTTTTATGCCCAAACGCGACAAGGCCTTAAAAGGTGCGCGGCCAGTGACACTGATGACAATGGATGGAATGAAATGATAGGGTGACACCCTCAAAATGGAAGGAGATAGCAACATGGCAGAAGCGAATACACAGGCAACCCAGAACCAGGATCCACAGCAGGCCCCGGCGGCCCAGACACAGGCAACACAGGCGCAAGGACAGCAGGCTCCGGTGATTGACTATACCAAGATTCAGCAGATGCTGGAAGGCACCCTGGCAGCCAAGGAGGACACGGCACTTAAGGCCTACTTTAAACAACAGGGTCTTAGCCAGGAAGAAATGGATCAAGCTATAGCCGCATTTAAACAGCAAAAAGCAGCCCAGCAGCCCGATGTAGGCGCAATCCAGCAGCAGCTTACCCAGGCGCAGGCTATAGCGCAGCAAGCACAGCTACAGAGCGCAGCTACAATGGCAGCTGTATCTCTTGGTATTGATGCCAAGACGATCCCCTACGTCCTTAAGATGGCTGATTTAGGCCAGGTGATGGGGCAGGACGGGAAGATCAATGATGAGACACTTAAGACAGCCCTCAATAAAGTACTGGAGGATATTCCGGCACTGAAACCACAGGCAGCAGGGCCAACAGGGTTCGTTCAGGTGGGCGCGGCCAGTGGCGGGCAAACACAACAGACCGTGGATACAGAACTTGATCGTATCTTCGGAGTAAAGAAAAAATAGGAGGTAGAAAACTATGGCAGTATTAAATTATGTAACACAGTTTCACACCAGGATCCTTGATATGTATGGACATGATCTGATTTCGGATCCACTGTACCACACAAACGAGGATATCAAGATCATTGGAGCTAAGGATATCAAGCTTCCGCGTCTGACCGTGAGTGGTTATAAGGACCATGACCGCAACACCCTGGGATACAACAGCGGAAACTATTCTAATGATTTTGAGACAAAGGTTCTTGATCATGACCGAGATATCGAATTTTTTGTTGACCCCATGGACGTGGATGAAACCAACCAGATTGTTTCTATTGCTAACATCCAGGCGCGGTTTGAAAAGAAGCAGGCTATCCCAGAACTGGACTGCTACACATTCTCCAAGCTGTATACAGAGGCAACCAGAGTGGGGGCCACGATTAGGACGACAGCCATCACAACGGCCAATATTTTGGCAGACTTTGACGACAACTGTGAGTTGTTTGAGGACTTGGGAGTGCCGCTGTCCCGTTGTATCCTGTTCTGTACCGCAGCTTACCGCAAGACACTGAAGAACGCGGAGGGCATCCAGCGCGTCATGGCAGTGAATGGCGGCAGCAATGGCATTGACCGCCGGGTGCACTCCATGGATGACCTTGGAGAGATCAGGACGGTACCGCTGGAGCGCTTCAAGACAGCTTATGACTTTACAGAGGGATACAAAGCGGATTCGACCGGTAAGCAGATCAACTATATCCTGGTGGATCCGGATGCCCAGGTATCCCGCGTGAAGTATGCATACATCAACACATATACTCCTGGCCATGATTCCAGGACGGCCGATAACTATCTGTACCAGAATAGGCGTTACAACGGCACGTTTGCGCTGGATCAGGAACTGAAAAAGGCGTGTATCATCAATGTAGAGGCAGGTGCGTAAGATGAAGGCAAAGAAAGAGAATAAGGTATATGTAATCAATACAGAGCAGGAGGCCCAGCGTTACCTGAAGGAGGGATATGATATCTATGACAATAATGGGAATATCCAGGAGTACTCCCCTCAGAAAAAGATTGCTTTCAGCGAATATGTAAAGGCGGTTAAGGAGATTGAGCGCTTGCAAACCGAAAACGAAGCGTTGAAAACAGAGATTGCTGCACTCCAGCAGCCAGCAAAGAAAGCGGAGAACAAAAAGGCAGGTGAGTAACATGGCCTATGAACCCTATGTCACCTATGAGTACTACTGTGATGTATACAAAGGCACGGTGATTCCCATGAGCGAACTGGACAAGGCCCTTAAGCAGGCCAGCCGCCACGTTGATTCCCTGACCTACAATCGTATTGTGGGCCGGGGATTTTCCAATCTGACGGCCTTCCAGCAGGAAACCATTCAGGAAGTGGTCTGCCAACAAGCCGATTTTGAGTATGAAAATGCGGATGAGATCAACACGATCTTGTCCAGCTACAGTCTGAATGGGGCATCCGTCCAGTTTGGCAGCAGCTGGAACATCTATACGGACAAAGGCGTGGCCATGAAGCGCGATGTGTACGCCCTACTGTCCCAGACAGGCCTATGCTGCCGGTTAGCGAGGTGAGGCCATGAAATACCCATGCTTAGTGCCAAAACGGCTCTGTAGGACGGATATACACATCCACCTTGAATCTGAGGACACAGATAATTATGGTCAGCCAGAGAGAGTACTGGACCTGGATCTAAAGTGTAACTTCCAGGACCGGGCCAAGACCATTCTGACAACCGAAAAGAAGCTGGTACAGATAACTGGTACAGCCATGCTCACTGGGGATATTGCCCCTGACTTCCCAACCTTAAGCGGGGGTACCGTTACTATATTTGGGGAAGAACGGAGGATTGAACAGGGGATGAAAGCCAGGAACCCAGATGGGACAGTTAACTATTGTCAGCTGGAGGTAGTTTAGTGGCAAAGTTAAAAGTCAACGTAAAAATGAATGATAAAATGATCCTCCTCATGACCAAGGCACAGAAGCAGGCGGCTATCATGACCATGGAGGCTATGAAACGAGATATTGAAAAAGCAGAGATAGTCCCTAGGGATGTAGGAACGCTGGAAGAATCGGTAACAGCAAGTACGGGATTGATTAATAAGGGGACGGTAAGGCTGGAATACAATACGCCATATGCGCGGCGCTTATATTATCATCCGGAATATGATTTCAGTCACGATGAGAATGCAAATGCCCAGGGCGAATGGCTGGAACCTTACATAGATGGGGTGAAGAAAAGTTATGCCAGAGATACGTATAAAAAGATTTTTAAGACTATGACAGGGGTGTAAATATGCTGACGCTAAATGATATTAGGGGGTACATAGCTGGCTTAGGGATTGCAGATGACAAGAATGTCTATATCGGGAAGCTGAACAACAAGAAGGATCATTCCATCGGCGTGTATCACCGGCAGGGAAGCGGTCCTCCTGTGATGGCCCTGGGAGGTTATGATCACAGCAGCTATGACATCCGGCGCATTTCCCTGCTGATCCATTGGGATAAAGATGTGCGGGCATCGGAGCAGGCCGCCTATGGGTTATATGAGAAACTTAAAAACGTATCCAGCCTATCCATAGGGGATACTCCCATCAACTGCATCATCCTCCAGGTACCGGAGCCGGTGGACGTGGGAGCGGATGATAATGGGGTGTATGAATATGTGATATGGCTGGATTTTGTATATCAAAGAAAGTGAGGTATGAGAGATGGCAGATGCAGCAGGAAAAGTATTTCCGGTACACAATAATAAGTTTGAGTTCGGCACGAACGGACTTGAAAGCACGGACGAACAGATGGTGACACCGGCTGACCTTGAGAATTTTGCACCATCCATTGACGGGACCATGGAGGAATGGTTTGCCATGGATGCTGCTGGATGGGCTAAGGCAGCTATGACAGGTAAAAAGTTGTCATTTAGTTTTAAGGGTAAGCGGTCGGTAGGCGATCCTGGAAATGATTACATTGCAGGCCTTGCCTGGAAATTTGGACAGGACGTAATGACTAAGTTTAAGTGGACCATGGTATCGGGGGCCACCCTTGCCTGTGATGTAGTTGTAAACGTGACAACGCCAGGTGGTGGAGATACCACAAACATAGATGGACTGGAATTTGAGGTGGCCAGTTACGGTAAGCCAACCTTTACACCGGCGGCGCCAGCAGCATAAGGAGGATTAAAGAATGGCAAGGAAAGTAGACATTACAGAAAAACTGAGTTTTGAAGGTAATCCGTCCCTGGTTATCAAAGGTAAGGCTATAGAGGTTAATGCAGATGCTCCAACCATGCTTAAGGTCATGGGGCTGATGTCCAATGATGATCCGGGGGCACAGGACATCATGGATGCCTATGACATGATCTTTTCGGGAAAATCCAAAACAGAACTGGAGAAGCTGAAACTTGACTTCAAGGATCTGATCATCGTGGTTCAGGAGGCGGTGCAGCTTATTTCCGGCGTGGAGGAACCTGCCGGGGGAGAGCAGTGACCCATACTATGACATGTTTGAGGACTGGGACTTGATCGTGTCCAGTTTTCTGTCACAGTATGGGTTGAGAATTAGAACCAAGGATTTTGAAACAGTCTCCTGGGATGAATTTAAGGCATTGATTGCCGGTTTGTCCCCAGAGACTGCTCTGGGCCGAGTTGTAGCCATCCGATCCGAGACAGACAAGAATATCATTAAACATTTTACGGTAGATCAGCGCCGGATTTATGATGATTGGCGCAACCGAGATGTAAAAGAGATGGACGAAAAGACCTTTGATAAGGAGATGGAAAACCTTGAAAAGATGTTTGCGGCCATGTGCGGTTAGGAGGCGGTAAGGATTGAAAAGATAAGAAAGCAGGTGCGGTGCCCATACTGTGGGTACCGGATGCCGATATATTATGAGCAGTCAGCCCAGTCAGCCGGTATTTTTGTCCGCTGTAAAGGGCGTGATTGTAAAAAGGAATTTGAGGTGGTGTTAACCCCGGACAAGTAGTGCCATTACGTGCCGATGTCTGATTTTTAGATAGAGGCAGGTGATATATATGGCAGCTGACAGCGTTGGCCAGATTGGCCTTGACCTTGTGGTCAACCAAAATCAATTTAAGCAGCAGATGGCTGGTATTCAGGGAATGGCCAAAAAGGCCGGGCTGGCCCTGGCTGCTGCGTTTTCGGTCAAGAAAATATGGGACTTTGGTGCAGCGTGTGTAGAACTGGGATCCGACCTGGCGGAAGTACAGAACGTGGTGGATGTTACCTTTCCGCGAATGTCCAAACAGGTGGATGACTTCGCCAAGAACGCCATAACCTCCTTCGGCCTGTCCGAAACCATGGCTAAGAAGTTCACAGGTACCTTCGGTGCAATGGCCAAGGCATTTGGCTTTGGAGAGCAGGCAGCTTATGAGATGTCCACGACCTTGACTGGTCTGGCTGGAGATGTGGCGTCCTTTTATAACATCAGCCAGGACGAAGCCTACACCAAATTAAAATCTGTATTCACGGGTGAGACGGAGACCCTTAAGGACCTGGGCATCGTCATGACTCAGAGCGCCCTGGACAGTTATGCTCTGGCGAACGGCTACGGTAAGGTCACGGCTAAGATGTCCGAGGCCGAGAAGGTGGCTCTGAGGTATAAGTTTGTGCAGGACCAGCTGTCCCTGGCATCCGGGGATTTCATCCGGACGGCGGATGGCTGGGCAAACCAGGTACGTGTTCTGAAACTGCAGTTTGACAGCCTTAAAGCCACAATCGGTCAGGGCCTTATAAATGTGCTGACCCCGGTCATCCAGGTAATCAACCGCATCATCAGTAAGCTTATGAGCCTGGCCAATGCATTTAAGGCCTTTACAGAGATGGTGACCGGGAAGAAGGGCGGAGGCGGTGCGTCTGCTGCCACGGCTGGTATGGATGCAATGGCCCAGTCTGCTGATAAGGCAGGGGCAGCTGCTGGAGGAGCTGGCAGCGCAGCCAAGAAGGCAGCCAAGGACATGAAGAGTGCCACGACAGGGATTGATGAACTCAATATCATTAACCCTGATACGGATTCCGGAGGCGGTGGTTCCGGGGGCGGTGCGGATGGTGGATACTCTGCGGACGAGTTTAACATGGGCGAACTGGATACTTCGGCCGTGGATGAGATGGGCAGTAAATATGCTGGGCTGATCGAAAAGGCGAATGAGCTCAAGAACCTGTTTATGGCAGGCTTCAAGGTTGGCTTTGGTGATATGTCCGTGCTAGACAGCATGAGAGAATCTATCCAGAGTATCAAAGACAGCCTGACAGAGATATTTACGTCCCCGGAGGTGGAGCAGGCCGCCACCCGGTTTGCCAATATCCTGGCCATTAACTTGGGTAAGATTGCGGGATCCGCAGCCAGTATTGGGGCATCTATAGCGGATTTTCTGGTTGGGTCGATTGCGAAATATCTCGACCAGAATAAGGACTTTATCAAGAAGAAATTGGTAGCCCTGTTTGATGCCGGGTCCGAGATAGCTAAACTAGCAGGAAGTTTTGCTCAGGCCCTTGGAAAAATATTCGAGGTATTAAGGCTTGATAGTTTTCAGCAGATAGGAGCTGACATCATTGCCATATTTGGCAATACCTTCCTTAATGTCACTGAACTATTGATGAATTTCAGTAGTGACCTCATCGCATTGTTCGCTCAACCCCTCATCGACAATAAGGACAAGATTGTTGAAGCTCTATCGGGATTAGCTGACTTCTTGGCCCCCATAATAGGACTTATAGCAGATGCGGTTTCATATGTTGGGCAGAAGATTAATGATTTATATAATGGTGTGATTAGACCTGTTTTCGGTTTTATCACAACCGTGATATCAGATGCAGTAGGTCTCATCCTTGATGCTTTTAATGCGTGGTTAGTCCCTGCGTTACAGAAGGCAGGCGAGGCAATACAGGGACTAAGAGATGGTCCATTTGCCGGGTTAGCAGCGTCTTTTGATAAATTGATAGAAGCGGTTTCCAAATTTGTACAGATTGCGATAGCAAGCATGATGGAGGCGTGGGAAACCAAGCTTAAGCCTTTTGCCGAGTGGTTCATTGATACACTGGCACCGTATATTTCTGCGGCCTTTGAAGTAATTATTGAGGTTTTTTCGGTAGTCGTAGGAGCTGTGGCTGATTTTGTTACCGGAGTCATCGATGTATTAACGGGGATAATCACCTTTCTGACAGAAAATCTTAATGTAAGCTGGCAGGAAGTTTGGAACGGGATTGTAAATTGTGTCTCCAATGCATGGATAACAATACAGACAAAAACTTCCGCAGTATGGAACGCCATTAAGTTATTCGTTGATGGTTTATGGAACAACATTAAGTCCCTGGCCAGTACGTTGTTTAATACCATTAAGACATCCATCAGCACAGCCTGGGAAAATGTTAAGAGCAAGACATCCGAAATTTGGGAAGGGATTAAAGAATTTGTATCAGGCCTGTGGGATACAATCAAGACGGCTGCGGATGAGAAATTCACAGCCATGAAAGATGCGATTACAGGTGTATGGGACACAGTAAGAACCAAGACCAAAGAAACCTGGGACGGTATCTGGGCGGATATAAAGGGCATTATCAATATGATCATTGATGGTGTGGAGAACATGGCCAATAGGGCGATTGATGCAATCAATGCTTTAATAGATGCGGTTAATGAAGTGGCTGATAAAGTGCCATTTATGGATGGGGATCTTATTCCAACCATTCCAAATATCCACCTTCCACGTCTGGCCCAGGGAGGTTTCGTCCGTGCCAACACTCCGCAGCTTGCCATGATCGGTGATAACCGGCACCACGGAGAAATTGTGGCGCCTGAGGACAAGATGCAGGAGATGGTGGATCGGGCTGTGGCGTTAGCATCCCAGCAGAACAACAGCAGCATGAGTGAGTACTATTTAGGAATGATGGTGGAACTACTGAGAAACATCATTGACCTGATCGAACGGATGGACCTGACGGTGAACATTGATATCCGGGAGATCAAAAAGAAACTGGTGGAACTGGATAAGCGCAGTGGTTACTCATTTGGAAGTACATAAGGAGGCGGTAACACATGGCAATCATCACAATCAATGGCCGGGCGTTCCCGGGTCCTGACAAAGGCGGAAAGCTGACAGTGGCCACAAATGTATCCCAGGGCAAGAACGCCCTGGGGGAGTTCGTGGGACAGAAGGTCGGACGTGATCAGTATAAGTTTGACAGCCTCCAGTGGAAACTGCTGGATGCAAAGACCTGGTCGGATATGTTAAAGGAGTTTGAAAAGTTTGTGGTCGTTGCACGGATCCCGGATATGGTCAACAACAACTGGATCACCATCAAGATGTATCCAGGGAACCGGACAGCGGAACCGATTGAATTTGACGCAGACGGCCTCCCAACCTTGTACCAGAATTGCAAAGTGAATATCGTA
>Ga0129310_1002230_pt1 | contig 14818 bp, 10 predicted proteins | sample Go1ome_2_FD_94433 | JGI IMG/M metagenome (GOLD analysis project Ga0129310, IMG submission 94433) | Western lowland gorrila individual fecal microbial communities from Wisconsin, USA - Go1022A metagenome | ecosystem: Host-associated > Mammals > Digestive system > Large intestine > Fecal | place...
ATTCCTTGACAGCAACGAGGATCATATGAAAATAGATGTGCGCTCTTTCGGCTTTAAGTTCGGCTCTATGACAGACGTTGATCTTATGTTCGATGTAAGATGCCTGCCTAATCCGTTTTATATCCCTGAACTTAAATACAAGACAGGACTGAATGAAGAGGTTTCGGGATATGTTATGAGCTTTGACGAGGCGAAAACGCTGCTTGCAAAGCTGACGGATCTGATAGATTATCTTATACCGCTCTATGAAAAAGAGGGAAAATCTCAGCTTGTCATAGCTTTCGGCTGTACAGGCGGAAAGCACAGGAGCGTTACCTTTGCTGAGGCTGCCGCAAAGCACCTTACCGAGCAGGGACATAAGATAAGGATAACCCACAGGGATATTGAAAAACGTTAAGAGGTCGAAAAGTGGAAGAACTTTCATTTTCATATAAAGTCAAGTCGGAGATAATCGACAGGATAAACAGCAGACAGAAAGCTGATGCCTGCATAATGGGAATGCTGTGCTGCTGCAATAATCTCAGCGATGAGGAGATATTGTTCCTTACGGAAAACAAGACTACCGTTGATTTTTTTGTGCATAATATTGAAAGGATACTTGAATGTGAGGGCTGCGTGAGCGTCTGCGAGGCGGACAGAAAGAACGGAGTTACCCTTTACAGCCTTGAGATACCCGACAAACAGCAGAGGATATATCTGCTGGACTATTTCGGCATAGACGAAAGCAGAAGACTGACGGAGGATTATCTTCCTAAGCCGAAATTCTATTCGCAGCTTATAGCGGGGATATTCCTTGCCTGCGGCTCGGTGAACAATCCTGAAAAGAAATATCATATGGAATTTGTTATGCCGACGCTTGATCTCTGCAATGATTTTGGTCTGCTGCTGATAGATAATTACGGCATCATACCAAAGCATATGGAACGCAAGAACGTTCAGATAGTTTACATAAAGGAATCGGAGAACATCATTGATATGCTCACGCTCATGGGTGCGCCTATGGCGTCTATGGAGCTTATGAATGTAAAGATGATGAAGGATATGCGCAACAAGATAAACCGTGCGGTGAACTGCGATAATGCGAATATCGAAAAATCACTCAAAGCCTCCGAACGTCAGATCGCAGATATAGAGCTTATAGATTCGACTATGGGTCTTAACGCCCTGCCCGATAATCTTAAGGAGATAGCTCAGCTGAGATATGATAACCCCGACTATAATCTGAAAGATCTAGGAGCGGCGCTCGATCCGCCTATATCAAGATCCGGTGCGAACCACAGACTTCAGAAGATAGCCGATATCGCTGCCTCCATACGAAAGGAAAAGGGAATACCGCAGCAAGATCCCGAAAAATGAAAGAGGGATAGAAATGCCTGATTTTGTACATTTACATCTTCATAGTGAATACTCGCTCCTTGACGGCGCCTGCCGCATCAAGGAGCTTGTTGTGCGTATAAAGGAACTTGGACAGAAAGCTGTGGCGGTAACGGATCATGGAAATATGTTCGCCGCCGTTGAGTTCTATAATGCCTGCCGTCAGGAGGGGATAAAGCCTATCATCGGCTGTGAGATGTACGTTGCGCCGAGGACACGCTTTGACAGGACAGCGGGATTGGACGGACACCCTTATCACCTTGTGCTGCTCTGTGAGAACAACGAGGGGTATCAGAACCTTATCAAGCTTGTTTCGTTGAGCTATACAGAGGGATTTTACAACCGTCCGAGAGTGGATAAAGAGCTGCTGAGGAAATACAGCGGCGGACTTATCTGCCTTTCAGCCTGTCTTGCAGGAGAGATACCCCAGAGGCTTTCGGAAAGGAATTTTGAGGGGACAAAAAAAGCTGCCCTTGAATATTTGGATATCTTCGGCAGAGGGAATTATTTTATCGAGATACAAAACCACCGCTTTTCCGAGCAGCAGCGTATAAATCCTCTGCTCATAAAGCTGTCAAAAGAAACGGGGATACCGCTGTGCGCAACAAATGACTGCCACTATCTCCGTAAGGAGGACGCATACGCTCAGCAGGTGCTGATGTGTATTTCCACTGCCACTACTATTGACGATCCGAATGCAATGTCTTTCCCTACGGACGAGTTCTATGTAAAATCCGCTGAGGAAATGGAGGAGCTTTTTCCGTCACATCCGCAGGCTCTTGAAAACACAGTGAAGATCGCAGAAAGATGCAATGTGACCTTTGAGTTTGGCAGCACGAAACTGCCGTATTTCCACATAGACGGAGTGGAGGATAACGAGAAGTTTCTCCGTGATATGTGCAGAAAAGGTCTTGTGAAAAGGTACGGAAAACCTACGGAAGAGGCTGTGAAAAGGCTTGAATATGAGCTTGATATCATCACGCAGATGGGGTATACTGACTATTACCTTATAGTGTGGGATTTTATCAACTATGCAAAACAGCAGAATATCCCCGTGGGTCCCGGAAGAGGTTCGGGCGCAGGAAGTCTTTGCGCATACTGCATAGGGATAACAGGTATAGACCCATTAAGATATAATCTGCTCTTTGAAAGATTTTTAAACCCTGAAAGAGTTTCAATGCCGGACTTTGATATTGATTTCTGTATGGAGGGCAGACAGCAGGTAATAGACTATGTTGTCAGAAAGTACGGCTCGGATCACGTTGCACAGATAGCGACTTTCGGTACGCTTGCGGCAAAGCAGGCTGTCCGTGACGTTTCAAGGGCAATGGGGTTAAGCTATCAGACTGGCGACGTTATAGCAAAAGCCGTTCCGAGAGGATATCCGCTGGGCTGGTCGGTGCAGAATATAACGGAGCTTAAACAGCTGTACGAAAACGATCCTAAGATACATCAGGTCATCGACACCGCTATGAAAGTGGAGGGAATGCCACGAAACGTATCTACCCACGCAGCAGGAGTCGTTATAACTAAAGAGCCTGTTGACTTCTATGTTCCTCTTTACGCAAGGGACGGAGCGGTTTCAACGCAGTACACTATGACCATTCTTGAAAGGCTTGGACTGCTGAAAATAGATTTTCTCGGATTGAGAAACCTTACTATCATAAAGCACTGCTGTGAAGAGGTCAGGAAAAAGCACCCTGATTTTGATGTCAGCAGGATACCCCTTGACGATCCTGCGGTGTATGAAATGCTGTCGCAGGGCAAGACAGAGGGCGTTTTCCAGTTTGAAAGCGCAGGAATGACCTCTGCCATAATGAGGTTAAAACCAACGGGAATAGAGGATCTCATAGCCGTCATATCCCTTTACAGACCGGGACCGATGGACTCTATCCCCACATATATAAGAAACAGGCACAATCCGTCGCTTGTGACGTACAAGCACCCTCTTTTGAAAGATATACTTGAAGTCACATACGGCTGTATAGTTTATCAGGAACAGGTAATGCAGATATTCAGAACTCTGGCAGGATATTCATACGGCAGAGCGGATATCGTAAGGCGAGCCATGGCGAAAAAGAAAGCCGATGTGCTTGAAAATGAGCGAAGAGCCTTTATTTACGGCGAAAAAGGGCAGTGCTGCGGCGCTGTGGCGAACGGAGTGCCTGAGAATGTTGCAAATGAGATATTTGATGAAATGACATCTTTTGCAAGCTATGCTTTCAATAAATCCCATGCGGCGGCATACGCTACCGTATCATATCAGACTGCATATCTGAAAAGGCATTTCTATAATGAATATATGGCTGCGCTTATGACGAACGCTCTGCTTGAAAGTACGGAAAAGCTGGCAGGATATATCTCGGACGCTGAAAAGAACGGCGTTAAGATACTGCCTGTGGATATAAACAAGAGCGAGCGTGGATTTGTTCCGCAGGAGGGCGGCATACGTTTTGCCCTGCTGGCGGTGAAAGGTCTGGGCGAGGGTGCGATAGCAGGAATAATCTCGCAGCGCAAGCATAACGGAGATTTCAAGACGCTCAATGATTTCTGTACAAGAATGCAGGGAAGAGATATGAACACGAGGACTGTCGAGGCGCTTATAAAAAGCGGAGCGTTCGACAGTTTCCCACACAACAGGCACGAAATGCTCAACAGTGCAGAAAGGCTTATGACGGATATCTCAAAGTCCAATAACCAACGTCTGGAGGGTCAGCTTGATTTCTTTGATGTGGGCGGAGGAGAAAGCTATTCCGATGCGGATATACACCCTGTTGAGGAGTTTAGCCCTGAAAAGCTGCTTGAATTTGAACATGAGGCACTGGGAATGTATGTTTCGGCGCACCCGATAGATCAGTATGAACCCTATGCACTTGCGTCAAAATTTGTTACTTCCATGGATATAATACGCAGCACAGAGGAAAAAGATGTGAACAAAAATCAGCGGCTGCGTGACGGAACAATGGTGGATATTATAGGTATGCTTACTCATAAAAAGCAGCTGAAAACCAAAAAGGGAGATATGATGTGCTTTGTACAGCTGGAGGACAAGTTCTCTTCTTTGGAAGTAGTCGTGTTCCCGAAGGTGTTTTCAGCGGCAGCGTCGCTGTTCAAGGAGAGAGCGGTGCTTCACGTCAGAGGCAAGCTTTCATGCAAAGAGGACGAAAACCCTAAAATAATCGCAGAGTTTATAGAAAGCGGCGAGCGGTTCGTTCAGCAGGCTCAGCAGAAAAGCCTTTGCCTGCGAATGGACTCACATGATAAGGCGACGGCGAGAAAGGTTATGGAGTATGCACAGAGCATAGCCGACGAAAATTCGCCGAACAGACTGGTGGTTTATTTCAGCGATATCAAAAAGACCACAGGCATACGCTCTGCGCAGACGATAAAGCTGACGGCGCAGACTTTAAAGCAGTTTCAGCTGATATGCGGTGAAAGCAATGCCGCTTTTATGGAAAGGAGAGATAACGGAAATGGAACCAAGAACGTACAGAGTTACTAAAATAGACGGAGATTATGCTCATCTGGAGAATGTTGAAACAGGTGAAGACCTGCTTATGGCGAGAGCGCTGCTGCCTGACGAAACCGATGAGGGTACAATGCTCCATTGGGAAAATTTCGTGTATACTATAATCTAGCACATTCGGATAATGAAAATCTTGTGAAAACTATGGAAATGCTCGGCGGAATGTGGTATACTTTATAGAGTATTCATTTTATCCCTGTTTAAAGGCAGGAGAGATCGGAGAATGGCAGATGTCAGAAAAAAACATTACAAATAAAAGGACCTGTATAGGCGACGGGATATATCTTAACGAGATATACGATCCGAAATTCAAGACCAACAATATAAGGATAAAGTTCATTACGGCAATATCGGAAGAGAATTATGCCGCAAATGCACTTTTGCCACCTGTACTTGTCACATCGAACTCAGAGATAACATCAAAGACAGAGCTTTCACAGAAGTTTGCAGGACTTTACGGAACGTCTGTCGGGGCGATATTTGACAGCATGGGCGATTATCAGGTGTTAGGATTTTCGACCACACCGATATGCGACAGATTTACCATAGGCGGCGAGGTCATCTCGGAAGAGGTGGTAAGACAGATACTGCTCTGTGCGCTTAGTCCTGATATAAAGGACGGAAAGTTCAACGAGGACTATTTCAGGATAAGAAAGCAGGAGTTGATGGATATTATATCGGCGACTGTAAATGAAAAGCGTTCCTACGGTTATATGAAAGCAAAGGGACTGACTTTCAGAAACGAGCCTGCCGCTGTTGCAGCAGGGATAACTGCCGAAAAGGCGGAAAAGGTCACACAGGAAGACCTTATGAGGCAGTACAGATATCTTCTTAAAAGCGCCCATATCGAAATAACCGTATGCGGCGGAGGCGGCATTGATAATGCTGTGGAAATGATAAAGGACGCTTTCTCAAAGCTCGAAAGAGAGAATACGGAGAAGATAGTTTACCGCAGAAATTCGCCTTTGAAGTCAGAACTTGAAAACATCAACGAGAAAATGGCGGTCAGCCAGAGCAAAATGTATATGTCCTATAAGTCGGATTATGAGAACATATATGTGTGCAAGCTTTTCTCTGTGCTGCTGGGAAATTCACCTTTCTCAAAGCTGTTTACAAATGTCCGTGAAAAGCTGTCGCTGTGTTATTACTGTTCAGCCGCATACCTTGACCTTAAAGGTACGCTTATGATCGACAGCGGCGTTGAGGCAAAGGATATCGAGGCTGCACGAAAGGCGATAGGCGAACAGATCGCTGCCGTTGCGGCGGGAGATTTCACCGATGAGGAGCTTGAAAATACCAAGCTTTATATGTGCGGAGCATATAAGTCCAACTATGATTCCGAATGGGATATGGCATCATGGTTCGAGGCGCAGAACACAAGGGGTACAAGCTATACTCCGGAACAGGCGGCAGGATCTATCAATGCCGTTACAAGAGAAGAGATAATCGAATGTGCTGAAAGCTTTAAGCCCGACAGCATATATATACTGACATCTGAGGAGGGCTTGCAGAATGGATAAGAAGATCATAAAAAGCGAGGCTCTCGGCGAGCAGTACAGCCTTATAAAGCACCCATCGGGACTTGATGTGCTTGTGTGGAAAATGGACGGCTTTACGACCACTGAGGCTGCTTTTGCCACAAAGTACGGCTCGATAAACAACTGTTTCAGAGTAAAGGGCAGCGGAGATTTCACTACTGTTCCTGAGGGCATTGCCCACTATCTTGAGCATAAGCTTTTCGAGAACGAGGATACCGATGTGTTCGACCTCTATGCCGCAACAGGCGCAAGTGCGAACGCTTACACTTCGTTCTATGAAACGGCATACACTTTCAGCACCTCGGAAAACTGGGAGCAGGCTCTTGAAATACTACTGGATTTTGTTCAGAAGCCATATTTCACAAAGGAAACCGTTGAAAAGGAACAGGGCATAATCGGACAGGAAATAAAAATGTGCGGAGATTCACCCGAAAGACAGTGCTTTTACAATCTGCTGAAAGCGCTGTATGTTGAACACCCTGTAAAGATAGATATTGCAGGAACGGTTGAGTCTATCTCACATATCACACCTGAGCTGCTGTATGAATGTTACAATACTTTCTATAATCTTCACAATATGGTGCTTTCCATTGCAGGAAATGTTGACGAGGATAAGGTAATAGAAATATGCGACAGGCTGTTAAAGCCTGCAAATGATATATGCGTCGAAACGAAATTCCCAGAAGAACCTGCCGGAGTGGCTCAGAAGAAGATAACCGCTGTGTTCCCAGTGGGGCTGCCGATATTCTGCATAGGATTCAAGTCAGAACCCTGCGGAGAAATGGAATATGAGCGCAGGGGAGTTCTTTCGTCACTTATAATGCAGCTGCTCATAGGTTCAACATCACCGCTGCATAAGGAGCTTTTTGAAGAGGGACTTATCAATTCGCAGTTCGGTTTTGAAGAATTTTCGGGAACGGACAGCTTTTTCACCTGCATAATCTCAGGTGAGTCGAGAGATCCTGATGAGGTTTACAAAAGACTTTGTGGCGAGATAGAGCGTGTGAAAAAAGAAGGCTTTGACGAAAAGCGTTTTGAGATATGCAAAAAGTCCAAATACGGCGGAATAGTCAGAGCACTCAACAATGTGGAAAACTGTGCGAACAGTATGATGGAAAGCTATTTCAACGGCACAACGGTCTTTGAGTCGGCAAAGCTGCTGGCGAATATCACCGCAGAGGACTGCCGCAAGGCGCTTGATGTGCTGTTTGATATGGAAAGATCGGCGATCTCGGTCGTGGATAATAAATAGCATAATTTTAACATCTAAGGAGAGAAATTTCAAATGTTTCAACTGACAAGGCTTGCCGCTGTATTTGCCGATACGGCGCAGACAAGGGAAACACTAAAGGCTAACCCCGACAAGGTGTACTTCCCGAATTTCGGCAGCGGAGATAATATCCTCAAAGAGGGTATCTCTATCGACAGAGTAATGTTCACTATTCCGGGAACTGATATCCAGATATACTGGTACGGCTTTCTTATCGCCCTCGGCATACTTCTTGCAATGATATACGGATTCCGCAAGATGAAGTCTGTGGGAATAGATCCCGACAGAGCAACTGACGCTGTTATAGGCGGAATAATCGGCGCTATCGTTGGCGCAAGACTTTACTATATCATTTTCAACACAGAGGGAATGAAGCTGACCGAAATTTTCAAGATAAGGGACGGCGGACTTGCTATATACGGCGGAATAATCGGCGCTATCCTTGTGGGCGGAATTATCGCAAAACTGCGCAAACTGAAGCTTATCGCTCTGCTCGATGTAGTCGCACCTTGTTTCCTTATCGGACAGTGCATAGGCAGATGGGGCAACTTCTTCAATCAGGAGGCTTTCGGCACAAATACTGACGCTCCATGGGGAATGATGTCATGGACAACAGCTAACTTTATTGCTAACCATGATATCCTAGATATGGATCAGTTCTCACCTGTACATCCATGTTTCCTTTATGAGTCTATTTGGTGTCTTATCGGATTTATCGGTCTGCACCTTTATTTCAAGCACAGAAAGTTCGACGGAGAGATCTTCCTTATGTATATCGGCTGGTACGGTCTGGGCAGATTTTTCATCGAGGGACTGAGAACTGATTCGCTCTATCTCGGTCAGATAAGAGTTTCACAGCTTGTTGCAGGCGCTTGCGTTGTCGCCTCTATACTGCTCATAATCATATTCAGAAATATGGTAAGACGCAGCGGCAGCTATAAATTCTTCTACGAAACAGAGCTTTCAAAGGCACAGCTTGCAGAGTATGATTCATACGCTGAGGAGCAGAAGGAAAAGAAAGAGCTTAAAAAGAAGATAAGCGAGGCTAAGTCAAAGGGTGAGAGCTTTGCTGAACTTCAGAAGGAATATGATGAAAAGTTCGGCAAGGACGCTGTAAAGGCAAAAAAAGACGCTCTTAAAAATGCTGAGGAACATGATAAGGTGGAAACCTCAAACGAAGAGTATGAGTCTATCCTTGCGGACGATGAGGAAGAGGACGAGAAGTCTGAAAGCTCAGATGAAAATGACAATAAAGAAGATAATGAAGAAAAAACTGACGGAGAGGAATGATAGAAATGGCAAATATCATAGACGGAAAGGCAGTTTCTGCTAAGGTAAAGGAAAATATCAGAGCAGAGGTAGAAAAGCTTAAGGAGCAGGGCGTAGAGATAGGTCTTGCGGTAGTTATCGTAGGCGAAGATCCTGCGTCACAGGTGTATGTAAGAAATAAGGAAAAGGCTTGCGAGGCTGTTGGATTTAATTCTTTCAAGTATGCGCTGCCTGCTGAAACAACTGAGGAAGAGCTGCTTGCGCTGGTGGACAAGCTCAACAACGACGACAGAGTTGACGGCATACTTGTTCAGCTGCCGCTGCCAAAGCACCTTGATGATAAGATCATTATAAATAATATCCGCCCCGACAAGGACGTTGACGCTTTCCACCCTGTAAATGTTGGCAAGATAATGATAGGCGATTACAGTTTCCTCCCATGCACCCCTGCGGGAGTAATGGAACTTATCGACTCGACCGGTATCGACGTTGCAGGCAAGGAGTGCGTTGTTATCGGAAGAAGCAATATCGTCGGAAAGCCGCAGGCTATGCTGCTGCTCCACAGAAGCGGTACGGTAACAATCTGCCATTCAAAGACAAAGAACCTCAAAGAGGTTTGTTCAAGAGCGGATATCCTTGTGGCTGCTGTTGGCAGACCTAAGATGATAACAGCCGACTATATCAAGGAGGGCGCAGTAGTTATAGACGTTGGAATGGACAGAGATGAGAACGGAAAACTCTGCGGCGACGTTGATTTCGAGGACTGCAAGGAAAAAGCAGGCTATATCACACCTGTTCCGGGCGGAGTAGGTCCTATGACTATCGCTATGCTTATGAAGAATACGCTGACAGCAGGAAAGCTGCACCACGGCATAAAGTAATGTAAAATAGAAATGTAAATTTTCTGTTAAGACTATTTTCATCCTATTTACAGAGCATAGGAAAAAGTGTATAATTATAAAGCTGTATTGCGTGTAAGGTAAAGCAGACTGTGCGCATCAGCAAGGTATCCCTGCAACAGAATATGGGCTGCGCTCCTTAGTGAGAATAATACCTGCCATATCCTTTTACAGCGGAAATATTTTGAAAGAGGTATGAAAAATGCTTAGAAAAGACGAAAAGACAGCTGTTATCGAAGCTAACAGAACTCATGAAACTGACACAGGATCACCTGAGGTACAGATCGCTATCCTTACAAAGAGAATCAGCGACCTCACAGAGCACCTCAAGGTACACAAGAAGGACAACCACTCAAGAAGCGGTCTGTTCAAGATGATCGGTAAGAGAAGAAATCTTCTTAACTACCTTAAGAAGACAGATATCGAGAGATACAGAGCTACTATCGAGAAGTTGGGTATCCGTAAGTAATTTTGTAAACTACCAAGGCAGAGGCAATTATTTGCCACTGCCTTTTGGTGTATATTAAAGACTAACGGCGTTTGGTGAAAAGTAATTTAGCATTAAACAGAGTATGCGAAACTCGTGTGTTCTGTTTATTGCTAATGCTTTCACCCGTCAAAGAATTGGAGGATAATTATGTTCGAGAATTACAGAACCTTTGAAACGACTTATGCCGGCAGACCTGTCGTTGTTGAAACAGGAAAGACCTGCGGACTTTCCAACGGCTCATGCTGGGTAAGATATGGTGAAACAGTTGTTATGGCTAACGTTACAGCTTCAAAGAAGCCAAGAGATGGCGTTGATTTCTTCCCACTCTCAGTTGACTTCGAGGAGAAGATGTATTCAGTAGGCAAAATACCGGGATCTTTCACAAAGAGAGAGGGCAAGGCAAGCGATAAGGCTATACTCGCATCAAGATGCGTTGACAGACCTATCAGACCGCTCTTCCCTAAGGATATGAGAAACGATGTATCAGTTGTTATGACTGTACTTGCTGTTGATCCTGATAACTCACCTGAGATCACAGGCATGATCGCAACTTCTATCGCACTTTCAATTTCAGATATCCCATGGAACGGACCTGTTGCATCTATCAACGTAGGCTACGTTGACGGACAGCTCGTTCTTAACCCGACTCTTGAGCAGAGAGCTAACAACAAGCTCAACCTTACAGTTGCAGGCTCTGCTGAAAAGGTAGTTATGATCGAGGCAGGCGCAGACGAGATCCCTGACGATCTTATGCTCGAGGCTATCAAGACAGGTCACGCAGAGATCAAGAAGATGGTAGCATTCATCGAGGACATCAAGGCTCAGATCGGTAAGCCTAAGTTTGAGTTCCAGTCTATGGAGATAGATCACGATCTGTTTGACGAGATCGAGGCTATGGTAGGAGAGGACGTTAAGGTCGCTCTCGACACAGACGATAAGAATGTAAGAGATGCAAGACTCCAGCCGATAATCGACGCTGTTCATGAGAAGTATGATGAGCAGTATGCTGACAACACAGCTATGTTGGACGAGGTTCTTTATAAGCTCCAGAAGAAGATAGTAAGAAACTGGCTCTATGACGGAAAGAGAGTTGACGGAAGAGGAATCGACGAGATCAGACCTCTCGCTGCTGAAGTTGGTATGCTTCCAAGAGTTCACGGTTCAGGTATCTTCACAAGAGGACAGACACAGGTAATGACTATCTGTACACTCGGTCCTGTTTCCGACGCTCAGAAGCTTGACGGCATCGACGAGGAAACAAGCAAGAGATATATGCACCAGTACAACTTCCCATCATACTCTGTTGGTGAAACAAGACCTTCAAGAGGTCCTGGAAGAAGAGAGATCGGTCACGGTGCACTTGCTGAGAGAGCTCTCGTTCCGGTTATCCCTTCTGTTGAGGATTTCCCATATGCTATCAGATGCGTTTCTGAAGTTCTTTCTTCAAATGGTTCTACTTCACAGGGTTCTATCTGCGGTTCAACACTTGCTCTTATGGACGCAGGCGTACCGATCAAAGAGCCTGTTGCAGGTATCTCATGCGGTCTTATCACTAAGGAAGACGGCAGCTGGATGACAATGGTAGACATTCAGGGTCTTGAGGACTTCTACGGCGATATGGACTTTAAGGTAGGCGGTACAAAGAACGGTATCACTGCTATTCAGGTGGACATCAAGGTAGACGGTCTTACCTATGATATCATCGCAAGCGCTTTTGAAAAGACAAGAAAAGCAAGAATGTACATTCTTGATGAAATAATGCTCAAGGCTATCCCTGCTCCTCGTGCAGAGGTAAACAAGTGGGCTCCTAAGATGCTCACAACAAAGGTCCCTGTTGACAAGATCAGAGAAGTTATCGGTTCCGGCGGAAAGGTCATTCAGAAGATCTCCGCTGAGTGCGACGTTAAGATCGACATTTCTGAGGACGGAAACGTATTTGTTTCAGGTCTTGACAAGGATAAGGCTGAGCAGGCTATCACAATTATCAACACTATCGCAAACGATCCTGAGATCGGCGCTATTTACAGAGGCAAGGTAGTTAAGATAATGAACTTCGGCGCATTTGTAGAGATCGCTCCAGGCAAGGACGGACTTGTTCACATTTCAAAGCTTGACAAGTCAAGAGTTGAAAAGGTAGAGGACGTTGTAAATGTCGGCGATCAGATCGTTGTAAAGGTAATGGAGATCGACGATCAGGGCAGGATCAATCTTTCAAGAAAAGACGCTCTTGCAGACATCGAGGCAAAGAAGTCCGCAGAATAATATCGTTTTGAATAGCTGACTTATCGGGCGGACTGCAATATGTCCGCCCTTTTTGTCATATTTGTCTTAAAAATATAATTACGGTGACATTAACGCAGTTTTCTGCATAATATAAGGCAGAAATTTGCGGAGGTGACATCAATGATCGGAATAATAATTGCGGCTGTCCTTTGTATGCTGAGCGTAGTGTTCTTTGCCTTGAAAAAGCATATGACGGACTCATGCAGGGGAGTAAAGAACGGGTATGTTATCGTTCCTTGCACAGCGGACACAAAGGATCTCGAAAAGACCGTAAAGGCTTTCTATTGGGAAGAGGTCTTTGAGAGCGAGGAACTTGGCAGGGAAATACTTATCGTTCATATGGAGAAAAACGAGAACTATTACACGGCGAGAATGCTGGAGCAGGAATATTCTATCGTAAAAGCAGTGGATATTTCCGAGCTGACGGAATATCTTAAAAAGAAAGAGCTTAGTTGCTATAATCGGAGAGAGTTTAATGGGAAAACTGGAAAAAATTCAGGGCGAGGTTGACAGTATTGTCTTTAAAAATGAAGATACGGGCTTCTGCGTGCTGATGCTCAACAGCGATAACGACCTTATAACGGTGGTCGGCGAAATGGGCGACGTGGAGGAGGGCGAAGAGCTTGTGCTGACGGGTGAGTATACCACTCACCGCAAGTTCGGCGAGCAGTTCAAGGTTTCGGTCTTTGAACGCTCACTGCCCACCACCTCAGCCGCTATACAGCGTTATCTTTCCAGTGGTGCTATATCGGGCATAGGTCCTATACTGGCAAGACGTATGGTGAAGATGTTCGGCGACAAAACTCTTGAAGTTATCGAAAATGATCCCGACCAGCTGCTTGAAATAGACGGCATAACCAAAAAGAAAGCAGAGAAGATGCAGAAGGAGTTTAAGACAACTTTTGCCGTCCGTTCGCTGCTTGTGTATCTAAGCCAGTTCGAGATACCTACTTCTTACAGCATAAAGGCTTGGAAACGCTGGGGCGACTGTGCGGAAAATATCATAAAGTCAAACCCCTATACTCTGTGCGGAAATGAGATAGACATACCGTTCTCAAAGGCTGACGAGATAGCCGAAAAACAGGATATCCCTAAAGACAGCGAGAACAGGATAAGCGCAGGAATAGCCTGTATCCTGCGGCAGAACGGTGACGCAGGTCATACCTGTCTGCCTGAGGAGGCGCTCAGGAATATGGCTGTGAAATTTCTCGGTATAAGCGCAGAGCTTTTTGACAAGGTGCTTGAAAGCGAGATAGCCGAGGAAAATCTCTTTCGGTATATGAAACAGCAAAGACCGTATATAATGCTCCGTGACTACTACAAGGCGGAGGAATATATTGCAAGACGTCTTGAAATAATGCGTTCCATAAGCTATGACAATAATATAGACTTCTCAGATGTTATCGACATTGAAGAGGAAACAAACGGCATACATTATGAAAAGATACAGCGTCAGGCAATAAATCTTGCGCTTTCAAAGGGTTTTCTTGTTATGACAGGCGGACCGGGAACGGGAAAGACGACTACGCTCAATGCCATAATCTCACTTTACCGACAGCAGGGATTGGAAGTAATGATAGCCGCCCCAACAGGACGTGCGGCAAAGCGTATATCTGATCTTACCGGATATGACGCAAAAACTATCCACAGACTTCTTGAGGTGCAGTATACAAGCGGCGATACACTGAAATTTGTGCATAATGAAAATAATCTGCTTGACTGCGATGCTTTGGTGGTGGACGAGATGTCAATGGTGGATTCATGCCTGTTTGAAGCACTGCTGAGAGCCATAAGCGTTACCTGCAAGCTGGTACTTGTGGGGGACAGCGATCAGCTTCCGTCGGTTGGAGCGGGAAATGTGCTGAAAGATATTATCGACAGCGGAGTTATGTCGGTGGTGACGCTGAAAGAGATCTTCCGACAGGCTCAGGAGTCTGATATAGTTATGAACGCTCATAAGATCGTCAGCGGTGAGCATATAGACCTTAAGAAAAAGGATAAGGATTTCTTTTTCTTTCAGCGGTTGGATTTTGAAGGCTTGCAGTCGCTTGTGGTGGAGCTGTGCAGGGAAAGGCTGCCTAAGGCATACGGCTTTTCGCCCATAGAAAATATACAGGTGCTTTCGCCGACAAGAAAAGGTCCGGCAGGAACGATGGAGCTTAACCGCAG
>Ga0129310_1002231_pt1 | contig 14812 bp, 9 predicted proteins | sample Go1ome_2_FD_94433 | JGI IMG/M metagenome (GOLD analysis project Ga0129310, IMG submission 94433) | Western lowland gorrila individual fecal microbial communities from Wisconsin, USA - Go1022A metagenome | ecosystem: Host-associated > Mammals > Digestive system > Large intestine > Fecal | place...
ATCAGCCCGTTCCCCTTGGATGTCTTGAGGAAGGGCACAATGGAAATATTCTGTTTGATGCTGAAATTATTCAGGAAACCGGTTTCCCTGCGGTTTTCCGTCACCATGGCCAGCCCGTTCTTAATGGCCTCATAGGGCGAGCGTATGGTTACCTCCCTGCCCCCTATGAATACCTGCCCCGAAAGCTTTGGCTCAGCCCCGAACAAAGCATTCATAAGCTCGCTGCGCCCTGCGCCCACAAGTCCCGCAAAGCCCACAATCTCGCCCTTCCTTACCTGAAAGGACACATCCCGTACCCTGCCGTCCCTGCGGCTTATGTTCCTGGCTTCAAAAATGACCGGCTCTTTGTCAAAATCTTCTGTTTCCTCGTTCCGGTAGGTGCCCTTGATTTCCCGTCCCACCATCATCCTTATGACATCATCCAGGGTTATCTCCTTAACGTTCCTGGTCCCCACATAGGTGCCGTCCTTCAGCACGGTAATCACATCGCCGATTTCCTTAATCTCATCCATCTTATGGGATATATATACAATTCCCTTGCCCTCTGCCTTTAGCTGGCGGATGATATCGAACAGGTGGGCTGTCTCTGAAGTTGTCAGGGAAGAGGTGGGTTCATCCATGATGATGACGTCTGCATTGGATATAAGGGCCTTGGCAATCTCACACTGCTGTTTTTCGGAAATACTGATTTCCTCCACCAGCTGGCCTGGCCTTCGTTTTAACCCCACCTTGTCAAGGACCTCCCGGGCCCTGTCCGTCATCCCCTTATAGTCCACCACCCGGATGCCTCCCACCCGCCTGGTAGGCAGCTTTCCCACAAACAGGTTCTCCAGGATGGACAATTCATTGATGACGCTCAGTTCCTGGTAGATGATGCTGATGCCGCATTCATAGGAATCCTTGGGGGTCAGGTGGGTGAATTCCTTTCCCTTTACCGTGATTTTTCCTGAGGTGGGCTGGTACACGCCGCTGAGTATCTTCATAAGGGTGGATTTCCCCGCCCCGTTTTCCCCCATGAGCACGTGCACTTCCCCTGCCTTGATTTCAAATGAAATGTTGTCAAGGGCCCTGACACCGGGAAACACCTTCGTGACACCTTCCATTTTTACTAATGTCTCCATAAATCCTCCTCTTTTCCCTTTCCGTCATAGCGGGATACGGGTCTAGTACTCCATGGCGTAAATACCAGTGAATGCAGTACTAGGTAGTCCCCCTCACCTCCAGCCTGACCGGTATGATGGTCCGCTTCTCACTGATTTCCTTTTTCTGTATCATCCTCAGTATGGTCCTGCCTGCTGCAATTGCCATCTGTCTCGTATCCTGGGTAATGGTGGTTATCTGAGGGCTTGTGAACCTGGTCACGGAAACATTGTCATACCCCACCACCTTTACCTGATCCGGTATCTTTATCCCTGCTTCCATCAGTACGTTGATACAGGCCAGGGCCATCATGTCATTGGTGGCGAATATGCCGTCAAAGTAACAGCCACCGGAGCGGACCAGCCATTCCATCACCTTCCTTGCCTCCCCGTAATCCGGGAAGCAGCTGACCTCCAGTTCCTCCCTGTAGGGAATGCCGTTCTCTTTCAAAGCCCTTATGTATCCTTCTTTGCGGTACCGGATGGTTGAGGCGCACCGGACGTCCCGGAGCAGGAGTATCTGTCTGCAGCCCTTGTCAATCATTTCCTTGGTGGCCAGGTAACCTCCCTCCTGGTTATCGGAAAGGATCAGCATCTTGGCATTGAGCGGGGCGCGGTCAATGTAAACCACGGGTATATGCCTGATTTCATTGATGTTCTTGATTTCATTCTGCCCTGATATGTATACAATCCCGTCAATGTGTTTTTCTATCAGCCCTTTGATATGCATGTTTTCCAATTCATAATCCTCATTGGAATTGCAGATTAAAAGAGAGTATCCATGCTTCAGCAGATAAAAATCCAGTTCCTGGATGATCTTGGCAAAAAACTCATTGGTCACATCCGGCACAATCACCCCGATGCATCTGCTCTTGTTGGTCCTGAGGCCGATGGCATTGGCGTTGGGAGTGAAACCACACTCCTCAATGGTCCGGCGTACCTTTTCTTCCGTTTCCCTGGAGTATCCTCCGTTATGGTTGATGACCCGTGAAACCGTTGCGGTTGAAACCCCTGCACGTTTTGCCACGTCCACAATAGAAAGCTTCGCATTATCATCCATGGCAGGCCTCCTTGCTTTACGTAAAGGTTTTCGTATCTTGTGACTGTATAGTAAACCTTTACGTAGAAAAAGTCAAGTACAAATGTTTATTTCTGCTATTTTAACGATTTTTATCTACTATTTTTGTGCATAATTTACATTATATTTGGTAAACGTTTACTCTTTACGTAAAATAAAAAACCCTTTCACCGCAATGAAAAGGGTTTCCAATCCTCACCACTATTTCCTAACCGCACCGCCGTCAGGTTGTTTCCCTCACAACCAGCCTGACCGGTATGATGGTTTTTTTCTCCTTTATCTCCTCATCCTCTATCATCTTCAGGATAGTATCCGCTGCATGAAGGGCCAGTTCCTTTGTATCCTGGGCAATTGTGGTTATCTGGGGGCTTGTGAACTGGGTCAGGGAAATGTTGTCGAATCCCACCACCTTTACCTGGCCAGGCACCTTAATCTGATTCTCAGTAAGCACATTGACGCAGGCCAGGGCCATCATGTCATTGGTGGCAAATATGCCGTCAAAAAAACATCCCTTTTCCTTGAGAAGCCGTTCCATCACAACCCTGGCCTCTGCATATTCAGGGAAACAGCTCATCTCCAGCTCTTCGTTAAAGGCCATGCCCTTTTCCTGAAGCGCCCTTACAAAACCTTCCTTACGGCTGCGCACAGTGGAAGCAAAACGGATATCCCTGAGAAACAGGATCCGCCTGCATCCCTTCTGTATCAGTTCGCGGCCCGCCAGGTATCCCCCTGTCTCATTATCCGAAAGGATCAGCACCTCCGCGTTCTTAGGCGCCCTGTCTATGTACACGATAGGCAGGTTTTTAATCTCATTCATCTTCTTGATTTCATTCTGTCCGGATATATATATGATCCCGTCCACATACTTTTCCGCCAGTCCCTTTATATGCATGTTCTCCAGCATATAATCCTCATTGGAATTGCACACCAGAAGGGAATATCGCCTGCTCAGCAGGGATGCGTCCAGTTCCCGTATGATCCTGGCAAAAAATTCATTGGTAATGTCAGGAACAATCACGCCTATGCTGTTGCTGCGGTTGGTCCTGAGACCAATGGCATTGACGTTGGGAGTAAAGCCGCATTCCTCAATGGTCTTCCTTACACGCTCTTCCGTTTCCTTGGAATATCCACCGTTCCTGTTAATGACCCTTGAGACAGTTGCTATGGAAACCCCTGCCTTTTTCGCCACATCTATAATGGATACCCGTTTATTGCCTTCCATACTTCCCTCTCATTCCTACACTGCCAGGATGTGTTTGAAAAAACATTCCCTCCAAATGACGCAAGGCAGTCTTCAAACACGCCCCAGAGCGTGTACATTACTTTCTCCTATTATTATAATGCGGTTTCAATACATGTCAAGTCAAGTTCCCAGGCGCCGCGCCGGAATACCTGCACGGGCAGCCGTATCCCCGAGAAAGGGAGACAGGCAGAGGGATGTGCCCTGTTTAATTTATCTAAAGCCCTAATAAATTTATGATTATTGCCGACATATAACTTAGGGTATGTCCAAACACCCAAATCTGCCGTCTGCACGCCGGGGCATTTCCCGGCGAACAGGGAACACGGCCATATTGATTATATATTATTTCTTAAAAATAATCAGGAGGAGTCATTACAAATGAAGAAGAAAATGAAGCAATCCACCCATTTGCTGGTTCTGAACAGCATCTCAATCCTGGCCCTGTTATTCATGGCATTCTGCCTTTTCAGCTACAGCGGGGTAAACAGAAAGATTAACAAAGCCAACAGCGAGCGTTTCGAATTAACCTATAATGCCAACCGCTTCATGAACGGCTCTTCCTATCTGACCAACGAGGTCAGGGCATATGCGGCAACCGGAAAACAGGAGCATTATGATAATTACTGGAACGAGGTGAATAACCTGAAAAACCGCGACATCGGGGTCGGGAACATGAAAGCCCTGGGGCTGACCCAGGAAGAACAGTCCATGATTGATGAGATGTCAAACCTGTCCAACACCCTTGTCCCCCTTGAGGAAAAGGCAATGGATGATGTGGCGGCCGGAAAAAAGGATGATGCAGTCAATTATGTTTATGGGAATGAATACAACACCTCCATCGCAAAAATCAACCAGATTAAATCCAACTTCCTCACACAATTGGACGGCAGGGCCCTGGGAGAGGTGAACAGGCTGATTGGCGTAAGCTATTTTATCTCATTCTGTTTTTTCATCACCCTTATCCTGGTCGTTGCGCTTCAGGTCATTACTTACCGGTTCTGCAAATTCCGTTTGTTACGGCCAATCATAGAAATACGCGATGAAATGGGGCAGATTGCTTCCGGCAGCCTGTCATCCGACTTCGCCCTGGAACCGGACACCAGCGAAATCGGCATGCTGGTGGGCTCCATCCATTCCACAAAGGCAGAGCTGAAAAAGTATATTGCGGATATTGCGTCAAAGCTCTCCCATATGGCAGAGGGGAACATGGACCAGGCCATTGAAATCAATTACCTGGGTGAATTCCTTCCCATCAAGGATTCCCTGACCCAGATACTGGATTCCCTGAATCACGCACTTACCCGCATCAGTGTTTCCGCCGAACAGGTTGCTGCCACCTCTGCCGATGTCGCCTCCACCTCCCAGGCGGTATCCCAGGGCTCTTCCCAGCAGGCCGCTGCCGCCGAGGAGTTCTCCGCCTCCCTGGAGAACATATCGGCCCATATCGAGGCCATATCCAGCAGGGCGGACACAGCCAGGGCCTGCTCCACGGAAGCCGCGGGCAAGCTTATGGAAGGCACGGATAAGATGAGGGAGCTTTCAGAAGCAATGAACATCATATCAGGTTCCTCCAACCAGATCAGCGGCATCATAAAAACCATTGAGGACATCTCCTTCCAGACCAATATACTGGCCCTGAACGCGGCAGTTGAGGCGGCCAGGGCTGGCGAGGCAGGAAAAGGGTTTGCCGTGGTTGCCGACGAAGTCCGTAACCTGGCAGCAAAAAGCTCCGAGGCAGCCAAGGATACCACTACCCTCATTGAAAACACCCTTAATCTGGTAGAGAAGGCCGTAACCCTGGCGGCAGATACCACGTCAACCCTTGAGGAAGTGGGGATAGGCGCCAGTGAATCCACTAATCTGGTAGGGGAAATCGCAACAGCTTCCTTAAAGCAGAAGGAAAGCATCTTCCAGCTTACAGAAAGCATACATCAGATTTCACAGGTAATACAGTCCAATATGGAAACCGCCGAGGAATCCAGCGCTTCTTCGGAGGAACTGTCCAGTCAGGCCAGTATGCTGAAGGATGCCATCCACAGGTTCCATCTGCGTTCCTGAACCATTCTGTTTACTTAAGCCAGGTTGGAATATCCCATCAGGCTCTTATCCACGGCTTTCGCCACCTCACGCCCTTCCCTGATGGCCCATACCACCAGGGATTGGCCTCTGCGCATATCCCCTGCCGCAAACACCCGCTCCACATTGGTCTGGTATGGACCGCATGGCGCGGCCACATTGGAGCGCGCGTCCAGCTTCACGCCAAAAGCGTCCGCCACATAGGCCTCGCTTCCCAGGAATCCCGCGGCAATCAGCACCAGGTCCGCCGGGATTTCCCGGCCGCTGCCTTCCACCGGCGCCATAATGGCACGGCCGCTCCCTTCATCCTTCCCAGGCACCAGGTCACAGATCACAGCCTTGCACACCCTGCCCTCTGCATCCTTCACAAACTCCTTTACCGTTGTCTGGTAAACCCTGGGGTCATGACCGAATACACAGATTGCCTCCTCCTGGCCATAGTCCGTCTTAAGGACCCTGGGCCATTCCGGCCATGTGTTGCCATCCGCCCGCTTCACAGGCGGTCTGGGCATCATTTCCAGCTGGGTCACGGATGCGCAGCCATGGCGGATGGCGGTTCCCACACAGTCATTGCCCGTGTCCCCGCCGCCGATTACAACCACATGCTTATCCCTGGCAGTAATATAATTCCCGTCCTCCAGGTGTGAATCCATAAGGCTTCTGGTAGTGGCCTTCAGGAAGTCCACTGCGTAATAAATCCCCTGGGCGTCCCTTCCGGGCACATTAATATCCCTGGGATTAGATGCCCCGCAGGCCAGGATGACGCGGTCGTATTCCTTCATAATCCGGTTCACCTTATAATTCTTACCTACATTGGCTCCGGTGATAAAGGTAATGCCTTCCGCCTTCATCACCTCCACCTTGCGCTCAATCACCCATTTCTCCAGCTTCATATTGGGAATCCCGTACATAAGCAGGCCTCCCACCCGGTCGCTGCGTTCAAACACAGTCACTGAGTGGCCCCTTTTATTCAGCTGGTCCGCGGCAGCCAGCCCGGCCGGTCCGGAGCCGATGACGGCAACCTTCTTACCGGTGCGGATGGAGGGCGGCTTTGGCAGGGCATACCCGCAGTCATACGCCTTTTCAATAATGGCCCGCTCATTTTCCTTTACCGTCACCGGGTCCCCGTTCAGACCGCAGGTGCAGGCGGCCTCACAGGGAGCCGGGCATACCCTGGATGTGAATTCCGGGAAACTATTGGTCTTTTTAAGCCGGTTAAAGGCCTCCTGCCAGTTGCCCGTATATATCAGGTCATTCCACTCAGGAATCAGGTTGTTAAGCGGGCATCCGCTGACCATCCCCTTCATCATGACGCCTGACTGGCAGAAGGGAACGCCGCATTCCATGCACCTTGCGCCCTGTTTCCTCTGTTCCTCCCCGCTTAAGGGGGTATGGAACTCATTCCAGTTTTTTATCCTGTCCCTGGCAGCTGTCTCAGCACTTACTTCCCGTCCATAATCTAAAAATCCTGTCATCTTTCCCATGACGTCCCGCCTCCTTATCCTCTGACATTGGCATAAAATGCCTCAATCTGCGCCTGTTCACTGTTCAGCCCCTTTTCTTCCATCTGCACGATTGCATTCATCATGCGGCGGTAATCATGGGGGACAATCCGTTTGAACCTGGGGAGGTATTCGCTGAAATGGTCCAGTATACGCTTGCCCTTTTCTGAATTGGTATAGGCCACATGCTCCTGGATCAGTCCCTTAAGCTCCAGCACATCGTATTTATTCGTCACTTCCTCAAAGGATACAAGCTCCTTGTTCAACCGCTTATACAGGCTGCGCTCCTCATCCAGTACATAGGCGATGCCTCCGCTCATGCCGGCTGCAAAGTTCTTGCCAGTGGTCCCAAGCACCACCACGCAGCCGCCTGTCATATACTCGCAGCCATGGTCGCCCACGCCTTCCACCACCGCGGTTGCACCGGAATTGCGCACGCAGAACCGTTCGCCTGCAATCCCGTTAATGAACGCCTTGCCGCTTGTTGCCCCGTACAGGGCTACATTCCCAATGATGATGTTGTCCTCGGCCCTGAACCGGACGCCTGTTGGCGGGTACACCACCAGCTTGCCGCCGGAAAGCCCCTTGCCAAAGTAATCGTTGGAATCCCCCACCAGTTCCAGGGTAAGCCCCTTTGGTATGAAGGCGCCAAAACTCTGTCCGCCGCTTCCGCTGCAGCTGATGGTAAATGTATCCTCAGCCAGCCCTTCCGGGTACTTCCTGGTGATTTCCGAGCCAAAGATGGTCCCAAGGGCACGGTTCACATTGGAAACATCCACCTGGACGCTCTTTTTCTGCCCGCTTCCGAGGGCGCTTTTCAGTTTCTTTACAAAAACCTGCTCATCAATGGTGTCCTCCAGCTTAAAATCAAAGGCCTGTTTCTCATGGTACCCCGCCACCTTCTGTCCTGCGTAAGGATTATCAAGGATACGGCTCAGGTCCACTTTACCGCCGCGGCCCTGCGCTCCCTCCTTTGGGCGCAGAAGGTCCGTGCGTCCCACCAGCTCATCCACGGTGCGCACGCCCAGGGCCGCCATGTATTCCCGCAGCTCCTCTGCAATAAACTTCATGAAATGGATGACATACTCCGGTTTTCCCTTGAAACGCCTGCGCAGCTCCGGGTTCTGGGTCGCAATCCCCATGGGGCAGGTGTCCAGGTTGCACACGCGCATCATCACGCAGCCCATGGTCACAAGGGGCGCAGTGGCAAAGCCGAACTCCTCCGCGCCCAGCATGCAGGCAATGGCAACATCCCTGCCCGTCATCAGCTTACCGTCCGTCTCAAGGATTACCTTATCGCGCAGGCCGTTCATGATCAGGGACTGGTGCGCCTCCGCAACGCCCAGCTCCCAGGGAAGCCCTGCATTATAGATGGAATTCCTGGGGGCCGCGCCGGTGCCGCCGTCATAGGAGGAAATCAGGATGACCTGGGCCCCTGCCTTGGCCACGCCTGCGGCCACCGTGCCCACACCTGCCTCAGACACCAGCTTGACGGAAATCCTGGCCTCCTTGTTGGAATTTTTCAAATCATATATGAGCTGGGCCAGGTCCTCGATGGAATATATGTCATGATGGGGCGGCGGCGATATAAGGCTGACCCCCGTGGTGGAATGCCTTGTCTTTGCCACCCACGGATACACCTTCTTGCCAGGCAGCTGTCCGCCCTCGCCGGGCTTGGCGCCCTGTGCCATCTTGATCTGGATTTCCCTGGCGCTGACCAGATACCGGCTGGTGACCCCGAACCGCCCAGAAGCAACCTGTTTGATGGCGGAACACTTATTGTTCTTCCCCTGGCCCGACGCCAGACGTTCCAGGCTCTCGCCGCCCTCGCCCGTGTTGGATTTGCCGTGAATCCGGTTCATGGCAACCGCCAGGCACTCATGGGCCTCCTGGGAAATGGAGCCATAGGACATGGCGCCCGTCTTAAAGCGGGTCACGATGGAATCCACGCCCTCCACCTGGTCCAAGGGGATTCCTCCGTCCTCAGGGAACTTAAAGTCCATCAGGGAGCGCAGATGATAGGTCTTGTCATCCCTGTCAACCTCAGCCGTATACTCCTTAAATGTATCATAACTTCCTGTCCTGGCAGCTTCCTGCAGCAGATGGATGGTAAGGGGATTATACAGGTGTTCCTCCTGGCCAGAACGCGACTTATGGCTTCCCACGCTGTCCAGGGTCAGGTCCACATCCAGTCCCAGGGGGTCAAAGGCAGATGAATGAAGGGTATCCACATCGTTGGCAATATCCTCCAGCGTAATGCCTCCCACCCGGCTGACCGTATTGGTGAAGTATTTGTCCACCACCTCCCTGGAAATGCCGATGGCCTCAAAAATCTGGGCGCCCTGATAGGACTGGATGGTGGATATCCCCATCTTGGAAGCAATCTTCACAATGCCGTGGAGCACAGCCATGTCATAATCCTTGACAGCCGCGTAATAATCCTTATCCAGCATTCCCGATTGAATCAGGGAACGGATGGACTCATGGGCAAGATACGGGTTGATGGCGCAGGCGCCATAGCCCAGCAGGGCGGCAAAATGATGGACTTCCCTTGGCTCCCCGCTTTCCAGGATAAGGGCAACGCTGGTGCGCTTCTTGGTCCTTACCAGGTACTGCTGGAGGGCCGATACCGCAAGAAGGGACGGGATGGGCACATGGTTCTCATCAATATCCCGGTCAGACAGGATGATGATATTGGCCCCGTCCTTGTGGGCCCGGTCCACCTCCAGGAACAGGCGGTCAATGGCCCTTTCCAAAGACGTGTTCTTGTAGTAGGTAATAGGGACTTCCTCCACCTTGAACCCGGGCTTTCTCATATACTTGATCTTAAGCAGGTCGGTTTCCGTAAGGATGGGGTTCTCCACCTTAAGGATTTTGCAGTTTTCCGGCCGTTCTTCCAGGATGTTCCCCTCCTCGCCCACATACACGGTGGTGGAGGTCACGATTTCCTCCCGGATTGCATCAATGGGCGGATTGGTAACCTGTGCAAAAAGCTGTTTAAAATAATTAAAAAGGGGCTGGTGCTTGGCTGACAGGACGGCCAGGGGACTGTCCACGCCCATGGCCGACACTGCCTCTGCCCCGTTTAACGCCATGGGCAGGATCATGGTCTTATACTGTTCATATGTATACCCATAGGTTTTCTGCAGCCTCAGGCGCTGTTCCTCCTCCATGGCAGACACGCCCTTATTGGGCACTGGCAGCTCCTTGATGTCAGTCAGGTTGGAATCCAGCCACTCGCCATAAGGCTTGCGGGACGCATAGTAATGCTTCAGGTGTTCATCATCCACCAGTTCACCCTTTTTTGTATCCACCAGAAGCATTTTCCCGGGACGGAGGCGGTCTTTCTTCACCACCTTTGTCTGGTCAATGTCAATGGCCCCCACCTCAGAGGCAAGGATCATATATCCGTCCTCCGTGATATAATACCTGGAAGGCCGCAGGCCGTTCCTGTCAAGAACCGCGCCCAGCACATCCCCGTCCGTAAACAGGATGGAGGCAGGGCCGTCCCATGGTTCCATCATGGTGGCGTAATACCGGTAAAAATCCTTAATCCCGCCATCCATGTACTTGTCATACTCCCAGGGGGCAGGAATGGTGACCATCACGGCCAGGGCCAGGTCCATGCCGCTCATCACCATGAATTCCAGCGCATTGTCCAGCATGGCGGAGTCAGAGCCTTCCTGGCTGATGATGGGCAGAACCTTGTGCATGTCATATTTAAAATACTCCGACTCCATGTTTTCCTCACGGGCAGCCATCTTATCCGCATTGCCCCGGATGGTGTTGATCTCGCCGTTATGCACGATAAAACGGTATGGGTGGGCGCGCATCCAGCTGGGATTTGTATTGGTGCTGAACCTGGAGTGGACAATGGCAATGGCGGACCTATAATCCTCATCCTGTAAGTCCGCAAAAAAACGCCTTAACTCCCCCACCAGGAACATGCCCTTATACACAATGGTACGGCTGCTCAGGGAGACCACATACGTATCCTCGTTGCTCTGTTCAAACACCCGGCGCGCCACATACAGCTTCCTGTCAAAATCCAGGCCAGGCTTTACCTGGACAGGTTTTGCCACAAAGCCCTGGGCGATATAGGGCATCACTTCCACAGCCCTCTCACCCAGGATATCCGGGGCAGTGGGGACCACCCTCCATCCCAGGAAAGTAAGGCCTTCCTTCTTCACAATGATTTCGAACATCTTCATTGCCTGGTTGCGGGCAAGCTCATCCTGGGGGAAGAAGAACATGCCCACGCCATACTCCCTCTCGCCTCCGATTTGGATGCCGAGAGGCCGTGTCACCTTTTCAAAAAAGCCGTGGGAAATCTGGAGCATGATGCCAACGCCGTCGCCCGTCTTGCCCTCGGCGTCCTTGCCGGCCCTGTGTTCCAGATTCTCCACGATGTGGAGTGCCTGATTGACTGTCTCATGGGTCTTGATGCCTTTGATATTGGCAACTGCCCCGATTCCGCAGTTGTCATGCTCAAAACGCGGGTCGTACAGTCCTGGTTGTTTCTGTTTGGAATCCATAAGCATACTTCCTTTCTTTTGACGGCAGGGACTAGCCCGGGGCGTGTATGAAACGTGTATTGGGGATAACGCCGGAGGACATATCCCGGGGGAACTTCCGCCTGTTTTTTTATAGTGGTGATGATACTACATTTTTTTCCTTTTGTAAACTGGTTTTTGTCCTTAATTGTCAGATTATTTGACTTTTTATAATATCGTTATGTTGTTTTCTGTTATATTCGACTATCATAACAAAGTTACCACTTTTGTGCGCACATCTCATACATACATATCCACCGCTATATTTTCCATGTATTTTCCGGTTATCCGTGATATACTTAATGCATCACATATATACAGGAACCTGACATTTTCAGCATCCGCACATCAAGGAGGGACCTATGAAAAAACACATCCACATATTCGGCGCTTCCGGCTCCGGCACCACCACCATATCCCAGAAAGTATGCGGACACACAGGCTACAGCCATTTTGACTCGGACAGCTATTTCTGGCTGTCCCCCGGACCCCTTTACAGTCACGCGCGGGCGCGGGGACTACGCAGCCCTGATGGACCGGGACTTAAACAGCAGCCCCCATTGGGTACTCAGCGGTTCCGTGACCGGCTGGTATGATGAACTGGTATCTGTGTTTGATTTAATTGTCTTTGTATACGTCCCCACGGACATACGCATGGAACGGCTCAGACGGCGGGAGGCAGAGCGGTACGGCGATGCAATCCTGCCCGGAAACAGCAGGCACCAGGCGTCCGCTGAATTCATTGAATGGGCATCCGTCTACGATTCAGGAACAAGGTCAGGCAGAAGCTGCCGCAAAACAGCATATTGATGTGCATCTGACCGTTGGGCGGTCATTCCGCAAATAGAAAAAGCGGCATGGCATATCCAATGCCATACCGCAGTAATATATGATTTTACACCTGAACTTACATCTCACCCAGTCCGCTCTCAATGGCCTCGGTCAGGGTCTTCATAGCCTCTTCTTCGTCCTCGCCGTCGCAGATCAGATTAATCTCAGTCCCGCTCTTAATGCCGGCCGCCATGACATTCAGCACGCTCTTAGCGATGATTTTCTTCTCCCCACATTCAATCGTAATATCGCTCTTGAACTTCATGGCTGTCTGGGACAGGACTCCTGCTGGTCTTAAGTGTAAACCGGATGGATTAATAACTGTTAATGTTTTACTGATCATAATACACGCTCCTTATTCACTATTTTATACTCATTTGAAAGAATATCCCATGATACGGACATACCCTCAGGACACCGTCTTGTGCAATGTCTCCTATGAAAGATTCTATTACATCTGCCTGTCTATGTCAAGTTAATCGGGCAATTCCTAAGCAACTTTTTCACAAACTTTCCCACAATCCAGGTTGTACCTGTAACCGGATTTCCATCCATGGCAAATCAGGGACGGCCAGACCAATCAGCCGCTACCCTGCGCATGCCAGGATGCTACGTAGATAGCAAGTGCCATCTCACAGGGATTCATGCAGCGGTGTACCGGTCTCTGCCCGGGAATACACGCAGCCGCAGTAATCCTGGCGGTAAAGGCCGTATTCCCCAGACAACTCCACGGAGCGTTTATAACCGTTTTTCTTCTTAAAATCAGATACCAGGTATGGCACCCCATATAGTTCTGCCATCCTCAGGCCAATGTCATTGAGCCTGGCCGCATTTTTCATGGGACTGATGGTAAGGGTGGTGGTAAAATAATCATAACCGCCTTCCTTTGCCAGTCTGGCAGCATGTTCCAGGCGCAGCCCAAAGCATTTAAAGCAGCGCTCCCCGCCCTCCGGAACCTTCTCATATCCTTTGACGGCCGCGTAAAAATCTTCCGGCACATACTCCCCTGCCACGAACCGCACCGGCCCCGGCAACTTCATTTCCCTGATCAGGCGCTCCTGTTCCCTTACCCTTGCATCATACTCCTGCGCCGGGGCAATGTTGGGATTATAATAATACACCGTGATGTCAAAGTATTGGGACAGGTATTCAAGGACATAACTGCTGCATGGCGCGCAGCAGCTGTGCAGCAGCAGGCGGGGCCGTTTCCCTTCCCGCCTAAATCCTTCTATCAGCCCTTCCATCTCTTTCTGATAATTCCGTTTCTGACCACCCTGTGCCATTCCAGGCCTCCTTACGACTTAATGTGTGTGCCATACACCAGAAAAAGAGGCCGCCTGCAAAACGACCTCTCCCCCTGACATACATATTAATTGTAACCGTTCAGGCAGCCCATCCTGCTGACCGTCTGAACGGTTACTATCAATTACAGGAAATCCCTGATTCTCTTGCTTCTGACCGGATTGCGCAGCTTCCTCAATGCCTTAGCCTCAATCTGGCGGATACGCTCCCTGGTGACATTGAACTCCTTGCCCACTTCTTCCAGGGTACGGGGATGCCCGTCCTCCAGCCCGAACCTGAGCACGATGACCTGGCGCTCCCTCTCCTTAAGGTCGCCCAGAAGCGCGTCGATGTGTTCGCGGAGCATGACGGATTCCACATTGCCTTCCGGAGTGACCACATTATTGTCAGCCACAAAATCCCCCAGGTTGGAATCGTCCTCTTCACCGATCGGTGTCTCCAGGGACGCGGGTTCCCTGGCAATCTGCATGATTTCCATAACCTTGTCCTCGGTCATGTCCAGAGCCTCTGCCAGTTCTGTCACCGATGGCTCATAACCAAGCTCCAGGGTAAGCTTCCTCTGCATCTTGGACATCTTATTAATCGTCTCAACCATATGCACCGGTACGCGGATGGTCCTCGCCTGATCTGCCAATGCCCTTGTAACCGACTGGCGGATCCACCATGTTGCATATGTACTTAGCTTATAACCTTTTGTATAGTCAAATTTTTCCACGCCCTTAATCAGGCCCAGATTGCCTTCCTGGACCAGATCCAGGAAACTCATCCCTCTGCCGGTATAACGTTTTGCAATGCTGACCACAAGACGTAAATTGGCCTCGATAAGCCTCTCCTTGGCATAATCATCGCCGTCAGCCTTGCGCTGGGCCAGGTTCAACTCCTCGTCTGCCGTAAGAAGGGGCACTGTGCCAATTTCTTTGAGATACATGCGGACCGGGTCTTCAGTGCCGATACCCTCCAACAGATCCACTGCATCCAGGTCGATTTCTTCCTCTTCTGCATCTTTAATGAAGCTGTCATCGTCTAAATCCAGGTCTAAATCAATGTCATCAAGCAGAACAGTGTCCTCGGTAAGCATCGCTTCGTCC
>Ga0129310_1002233_pt1 | contig 14806 bp, 11 predicted proteins | sample Go1ome_2_FD_94433 | JGI IMG/M metagenome (GOLD analysis project Ga0129310, IMG submission 94433) | Western lowland gorrila individual fecal microbial communities from Wisconsin, USA - Go1022A metagenome | ecosystem: Host-associated > Mammals > Digestive system > Large intestine > Fecal | place...
ATTCGCATTAACTGCAGAGAACATCCGCGTTACCAGAGAAGAGATCGACGAGGCTTACGCGCAGATGGATGCAGGCCTGATCGATGTGATCCGCCAGTCTGCGGAGAATATTCGCGCCTTTCACCAGAAGCAGCTTCGTAACAGCTGGTTCGATGCCAAACCCGACGGCACAATCTTAGGCATGAAGATCACAGCCATCGAGAGAGCCGGTGTCTATGTGCCCGGCGGTAAGGCGACTTACCCTTCCAGCGTTCTGATGAATGTGATTCCTGCCAAAGTAGCCGGTGTGGATGAGATCATTATGACCACCCCTCCCGGAAAAGACGGCAAGGTCAATCCTGGTACTCTGGTAGCCGCAGATATCGCAGGCGTGGATACCATCTATAAAGCAGGCGGTGCACAGGCTATCGCAGCCATGGCTTTCGGAACCGAATCTGTACCGAAGGTAGATAAGATCACCGGCCCCGGCAACATCTTCGTAGCCCTTGCCAAAAAGGCAGTCTACGGTTATGTCAGCATTGATTCCATCGCCGGTCCCAGCGAAATCCTTGTTCTGGCGGATGAGACCGCAACTCCCAGATACGTTGCAGCGGATCTGCTGTCCCAGGCGGAACATGACGAACTGGCCAGCGCCATTCTGATCACTACCTCCAAAGAACTGGCGGAAAAAGTCTCCGAGGAAGTGGACGGCTTCGTAAAAGTGCTGGAGCGTGCTCCCATTATCCAGAAGTCTCTGGACAATTACGGTTACATTCTGCTGGCCGACAGCATGGAAGATGCCATTGATGCCGCCAACGCCATTGCCTCCGAGCACTTAGAGATCATTACGAAGAATCCTTTTGACACCATGACAAGAATCCGCAATGCCGGTGCCATTTTCCTGGGCGAGTATGCTTCCGAGCCTCTGGGCGATTATTTTGCAGGCCCGAACCACATCCTGCCCACCAACGGTACGGCACGGTTCTTCTCCCCGGTAAACGTGGATGATTTCATTAAAAAGACCAGCATCATCTCTTATTCCAGACAGGCTCTGGAAAAGGTTCATAATCAGATCGAGACCTTTGCAAAGAGCGAAGGCTTGACCGCACATGCAAACAGTATTAAAGTTAGATTTGAAGATTAACTGTTTCCTCTGGGAAAGGAGTCATCGGATATGATGGAACGAATCGCAACTGTGACCCGTACAACGAAAGAGACCGACATTGCCGTCACCTTAAATCTGGACGGCAGCGGAAGGACCGATCTGTCTACCGGTATTGGATTTTTTGATCATATGCTGGACGGTTTTGCAAGACACGGATTTTTCGATCTGGAATGCAAGGTGAAGGGCGATCTGCAGGTGGACGGCCACCATACGGTGGAAGATACCGGCATTGTCTTCGGCGAGGCCATTAAAAAAGCCGTAGGAGACAAGAAGGGCATCAACCGTTACGGTTATTTTATCCTGCCCATGGATGAAGTGCTTGCTTTATGTGCTGTTGACTTAAGCGGCCGGCCTTATCTTAATTTTGAATGTGACTTCACGGTGCCGAAGGTGGGGGAACTGGATACCGAACTGGTAAGGGAATTTTTCTATGCCGTATCCTACAGTGCCGGTATGAACTTACATATCAAGATGCTGTCCCTCGGCAACAATCACCACATGATCGAGGCCATGTTCAAGGCATTTGCCAAGGCTCTGGATCAGGCCGTTTCCTATAATCCGAAGGTAACGGATGTCTTAAGCACCAAAGGAAGTCTGTAAGAAAATACGTGCCTGCGGCTCCGGCTTTGCAGGTATAGAAAAACGCGAGGATTATTATGATCATCAAGAAATTTGTTCCCTGTATTTATTTATATCACGAGCATGCGGTGAGAAACCTTACGGATACCACCATCGTGGATACGGATCCCGTCCGTCTGGCGGATTATTACTGTGAGCACAATGCCGATGAACTGATCGTGTTCGATATGTCTGAGGGCGATGCAGAACATGACGCCGCACTGGATATCATCAAGGAAATCTGTGCCAAAGCAGAAGTGGATGTCATCGGTGCCGGCAATGTCAAGCGCATGGAAGACATTAAGAAATTACTTTATGCCGGTTGTAAGAAGGCGGTTCTCGATTATGAGAAGGAAAGTAACATTGAGATTACGGAAGAAGTCTCTCTGAAATTCGGCAGGGACAAGATCCTGATCTCTTACAATGACCCTTCCGTTCTGGAATTACATAAGGAGAAGATCGAAAAATATATCTCCGCCATGATCTTGATGAACCCTCACCAGATCCGGGAGACTCAGGCCATTCTGTCCCTTCCGTTTTTCGTACAGATCAATCAGGTGGCACTGAATAAATTGCTGGAGATTTTCGCTTATGAGAATGTCTGCGGTGTCACCGGTAATACGATCAATGACAATGTGAAAGAGATCGTAGCCCTGAAGGATCTGTGCCGGGAGAACGATATTCCCATTGAATCTTTTCAGGCTGCTTACAAGTGGGAAGATTTCAAGAAAAACAGCGACGGCATGGTACCCGTTATCGTACAGGATTACCGGACCCAGGAAGTTCTGATGATGGCCTACATGAATGAGGAAGCCTACGAGCAGACCCTGAAGCTGGGCAAGATGACCTACTACAGCAGAAGCCGTCAGGAATTATGGCTGAAAGGCCTGACCAGCGGTCATTACCAGTATGTAAAGGAACTGGTGGCTGACTGTGATATGGACACGATCCTTGCAAAAGTATCTCAGGTGGGAGCCGCCTGCCATACCGGAAGCAGAAGCTGCTTCTTCAACGAGATTACGAAAAAGGATTATGAGGAAAGCAGCAATCCCTTACAGGTATTCGAGGAAGTCTTCGATGTGATCAAGGACCGTAAGGTACACCCGAAGGAAGGGTCTTATACCAATTACCTGTTCGACAAGGGAATCGACAAGATCCTTAAGAAACTGGGTGAGGAGGCTACGGAGATTGTCATTGCCGCCAAGAATCCCAATCCCAATGAGGTCAAATACGAGATCAGCGATTTCCTGTATCACATGATGGTGCTGATGGCAGAAAAAGATGTCACCTGGGAAGAGATCACTACAGAGCTTGCGAACCGTTAACCGCAGTTTCCACCCAGGTCTCCAGATAAGTGCCGTAATCCACGTCAGTGACATAGTGCAGCACCTGATCCATGGAGATTCCGGCAAAGCATTTGCCCTTCTGATCCAGTAATATGATTGTCAATAATAATACCCCGGCCAGAGCAAGGCGGATCTTAAACGTACCGGTACCGGAAGATACGGTGGGTTCGGATTCTGTCTGCTCTGGCCTTATTTCTGCCTGTCTGCGCATCTGCTGTAAAAGTTCTTCTTTGTTTCTATAATCCCAATGATCCATTTCGATTCCCCTTTGCAGTTCATATTTATGTGGCTTTTGGTACTGGCAGAACTTTATTTTATAAGGTATAATAAAAAATGAATATCTGAATCATTATTACATTTTAGGAGAAATTATGGCAGCGCAGACAGGAACAGAATTCGCAGCGAAAATACAGACAAATATTCAAAAAGTGCTGGTAGGTAAGGAGGAAGTGACGGAACTTCTCCTGACTGCCCTTTTAGCTGATGGGCATGTCCTTTTAGAGGATGTTCCCGGCACCGGCAAGACAAAGCTTGCCAAAGCACTGGCAAAATCCCTGAACGTACAGTTCTCCCGGGTACAGTTTACCCCGGATCTGTTGCCCGGCGACATCACCGGCATCAATGTCTATGATAGACAGAAGAATGAATTTACCCTGCGGAAAGGGCCGGTATTTACCAATATTTTACTGGCAGATGAGTTGAACCGTGCCACCCCCAGAACCCAGGCAGGACTTTTAGAGTGCATGGAAGAGCGGCAAGTGACCATCGACGGCGTCTCCTATACACCGGGAGAACCCTTTTTCGTCATTGCCACGGAGAATCCTATCGAAAGTGCCGGCGTATTCCCTCTCCCGGAGGCCCAGTTGGATCGTTTTCTCATGAAACTGTCCATGCACCTTCCCACCAGAGAGGAGGAACTTCGGATCCTGGATCTGTATATGGAAGAGGATCCTCTGCATACCCTGACTCCCGTGGTCTCCCCGGAGGAACTTCTGGCAGCCCGGACGGAAGCGGCGAAGATCTTCGTCCATCCCTGCATCCGGGAATACATGGTGCAGATCGTAGAGGCCACAAGAAGTGCAGACGGGGTTCTGGCCGGTGTCAGCCCCAGAGGGACTCTGGGACTTTTACGCTGTGTCAAGGCTTATGCTTACCTGCAGGGACGCTCCTATGTGATTCCGGATGACGTGCGCACCCTGGCCGTTCCGGTCCTGGCTCACCGACTGGTATGCGGCTTTGGTTCCGATACCGGATCCGCAGAGAGCCGCATGGAAGCCATTTTGGCCGGTGTTCCCGTCCCCACGGAAAGGGTTGAGCCATGATACAGCTGCTTGGAATCATCCTGTCTGCCCTGCTTTTGTATCTGGGGCAGAAAATCATCTATGAAAAAGTATGGCACCGGGGACTGACCGTTTCCTTGGCCTTTCAGGAGGACAGGATTTGGGAGGGACAGGAGAGTGAGCTTTCAGAGATCATAGAGAATCGAAAACGTCTGCCCCTTACCATGCTGAAAGTCAAATTTCAGGCCGACAGACATCTGGTATTTACCGATACCAGAGGGTCCCGTACCACGGACCGCTATTACCGCAACGATATCTTCCAGATCGGCCGTCTGGAGAAAGTCACCCGCAACCTGTCCTTCACCGGCGGCAGAAGAGGATATTATACCATAACAGAAGCGGATCTGGTGGCATCAGATCTGTTCCTGACCGCACAGTATACTGCCACGACTCCCATAACAAAGTGCAGTCTCTATGTATACCCGAAGCCTTTTTCCCATCCGGATTTTAAACAGTCTTTAAAGCAGTTGAACGGAGAAGTTCTGGCGAAGAGACATCTGCTGGAGGATCCTTTTGAATACCGCGGCATCCGGGATTATCAGCCCCAGGATGATTTAAAGAGTATCAACTGGAAGGCTACGGCCCGCACCGGAGACCTGAAAGTAAACCAGAAAAATTATACGGCCCGGAAATCCGTCCGGATCTTCGTAAATCTGGAAGACACCGGGATCTTAAAAAAAGAGGACTGTGTGGAAGCCTGCCTGCAGATCGCTGCAGCGCTTTTGTTATTGTTTCTGGAACAGGGAATGCAGGTGGCCTTATATTGCAATGGTATCGATATAACAAGTGGCGAACCCTGTATTCTGGAAGCCGGAGGCGGAGTAAGACAGCTAAATGCCGCCCTGCAGGCGCTGGCGAGAATCGATACCTCCAGACCGGTTCTGCCATTTCCTGAGCTGTTTGCCTCCCGACTGACCGATACTGCAAACACGATCTATGCCTGTTTTGTATCCCCTAATGCTTACGATGATTTTGCGTCGTTGCTTCTGCAATATCAGGAACAGCACCGGGATATGAAATGGTTTTATCCCTATTCCGAAAGTACTCCACCGGAGACAGAGGAACCTCTGCGTTCTCTGATCACCTTTATCTCCCTGCGGGAAGAAAGAGTCTGAATGTGAAAGAATTATTGACGGATCTGATGAATCAATTATGTTTTTACCCGCTGGCCATGACAGCAGCCACACTGCTATCCGCACTGACACCGGAGCGTCGTCCCTCTCTGGCTTTGTGGATGTTTGGGGCGCTTCCCGCGTTTTTCCTGTTCTATGTGCGAAAACGCTGCAGGCACCTGCCAGTATTGTTGTTTTTCCACGGAATCGTGCTGGCACTTTTTTATGTACTTCCGGCAGCCAACGGGGTAAACCGTGGTGTCCGGCTGTTTGTGGGAGCGGGCTTTGTAATCTATTCCCTGTGGCTTCGGTTTCGGACGGATGATTTTGTATCGGAGCCACTGCCGCTGCCGCTTGCTGCGGGAATTGCCCTTATCTGCCTGTTTTTACAGCACTATCAGGGAAATACGGGCTGGGATCTCTATTACCGCATGAGCCTGATCCTGGTCTTTTTACTGTATGCCGTCATTTTGTTTTTACAGTCCTATGAGGATTTCCTTACGGTGAACCGGCTGAGCACCGGCAAGATCCCTTTTCAGGAGATCCTGCGTTCCGGCCTGCACAGTACCACGACCTTTGTACTTGTGTCCGGGATTTTGCTTCTGGCCGTGTCACAGTTCGCCTGGTTAAAGCCTTTTTTGCAGCTGTTACGGAGAGGACTGGTCATGATCCTTCGTTTTCTGTTTGGTCTGCTTCCTGAGGATTCCGCAGATCCTGACGTGGTGATCGAACAAAGTGTGGGCGTAGGCGGAATGCCGCCTATGGAAGCGGAAGATCCGTTTCTCCTGTGGGTGATTCTGGAATATTTGGCCATGATCGCACTTTTGATTGCCTGCGTATTCCTGCTGTACCGGGGAATCCGGAAGTTATTTTCTTTTCTGCGGGACAGAATGCAGTTCTCTCTTCCGGGAACAGCCCCCGAAAAACAGGAGAGCATGGACAAACGGGAAAAGCTGGAACTGTCCGGGAATAAGAGCGATTCCCAGCCGGGGAAAAAACGGTTTTCCTTCCTGTTTCCCGATGCCAGGCTGAAGATCCGCCGCATTTATCTGAAAAAAATAAGTAACGTCGGACTTGCAAAAGAGCGGCTGCTATTTTATACTGCCAGAGATGTGGAAAACTCCCTGGGTGCAGAGGGGATGGCGGCCATCTATGAAAAAGCCCGCTATTCCGATACTCCCTGTACGGAAGAAGATGTCCGGCAGATGAAAAAATTTGTATAATTTTTATAAAAAGAATCTATAGAAATATTTTGAGGTAATTATGAACGAAAAGTTAGCGTTAAGCGATGATATTCTGATGAAGATTGAAAAACCGGCCCGTTACATCGGTAACGAGGTCAATGCTGTCGTAAAGGACAAGGACAGCGTAGACGTCCGTTTCTGCATGTGCTTCCCGGATGTCTACGAGATCGGCATGTCCCATCTGGGCATCCAGATCCTGTACGGCATGCTCAACTCCTGGGACGATGTCTGGTGTGAGAGAGTGTATTCTCCCTGGGTGGATCTGGACGAGATCATGCGTAAGGAGAACATTCCTCTGTTTGCCCTGGAAAGTCAGGATCCCATAAAGGATTTCGATTTCCTCGGTATTACCATTCAGTATGAGATGTGTTATACCAACATTTTACAGGTTCTGGATCTGGCAGGGATCCCACTGCCTGCCACAGAGCGCGGAGAGGACTGTCCCATCGTCATCGGCGGCGGCCCCTGCACCTACAATCCGGAACCCATCGCAGACTTTTTTGATATTTTCTATATCGGAGAAGGGGAGACCCAGTATCGTCCGCTGATCGATCTCTATAAAAAGTGCCGGGCGGAAGAAACCGGAAGAGAGGAATTTTTGCGACAGGCCGCAAAGCTTCCGGGAATGTATGTGCCCCGCTTTTATGAGACTACTTATCACGAAGACGGCACCATTGCTTCCTTCCGGCCGACAGAAGAGGGTATTCCCGCCACCATCCGCAAGGAACTGGTGACGGATATGACGGACAGCTTTTATCCCATGAAGCCTGTGGTACCCTATATCAAGGTCACACAGGACAGAGTCGTCCTGGAGATCCAGCGAGGCTGCATCCGGGGATGCCGTTTCTGTCAGGCGGGACAGTTGTACCGTCCGGTCAGAGAACGTGACGTAGAAGTCCTGAAAAAATATGCCATGGAAATGTTAAAAAACACCGGTCACGAGGAGATCTCCTTAAGCTCCTTAAGTTCCAGCGATTACAGCAGGCTGCCGGAGCTGATCGATTTCCTGATCGAAGAGTGTGACAAGAGACACATCAATATCTCTCTGCCTTCCCTGCGTATCGATGCTTTTTCCCTGGATGTCATGAGCAAGGTACAGGATGTGAAGAAATCCAGCCTGACTTTCGCTCCGGAGGCCGGCAGCCAGAGACTTCGGGATGTTATCAATAAGGGACTTACCGAGGAAGTGATCCTGCAGGGTTCCACACTGGCATTCGAGGGGGGCTGGACCAGAGTAAAACTGTATTTCATGCTGGGACATCCCACCGAGACGGAAGAAGATATCCGTGGCATCGCCGAACTTTCCAACAAAATTGCAGCCACCTTCTTCGATACGGTGCCGAAGGAAAAACGTGTCAACGGCAGAGTCCAGATCGTTACCAGTACTTCCTTTTTCGTACCGAAGCCCTTTACGCCATTCCAGTGGGCTCCCCAGTGTACCAGGGAAGAGTTCGTGGAAAAGGCCTACCTGACCAGAAAAGCCATCTCCGAACAGTTGAACCAGAAGAGTATCAAGTACAACTGGCACGAAGCTGATGTCAGCGTTCTGGAAGGGGTTCTGGCCAGAGGCGACAGAAGACTGTCCAAGGTGCTGTTATACGTTTACAACAAAGGCTGCTTCTACGATGCTTGGAGCGAATATTTCCACAATGAGGTCTGGATGGAAGCCTTCGATGCCTGCGGTCTGGATCCGGATTTCTATTCTCACAGAGAGCGTCCTCTGGACGAGATCCTGCCTTGGGACTTCCTGGACTGCGGCGTCTCCCGAGCCTTCCTGGAGAGAGAATGGCAGAAAGCCAAAAACGAAACGATCTCCCCGAACTGCAAACAGGCCTGTCAGGGCTGCGGTGCCGCCAGATTCGGCTGCGGTATCTGCGTAGAGCCCAGAGGGTAATTGCCGGTGTGGACATCGGAAGTATAGATTACGGAGTTAAGAGTAAACATTATGAAATTAAGAATCAAATTTAAGAAATACGGACCGATACGTTTTATCGGTCATCTGGATGTCATGCGTTTCTTCCAGAAGGCCAACCGCCGGGCGGAGCTGGATGTGGCCTACACCGGAGGCTTCAGCCCCCATCAGATCATGTCATTTGCCGCACCTTTAGGTGTGGGACTGACCAGCAATGGAGAATATATGGATCTGGAAGTCCACTCCCTGACCTCCTGTGAGGATGTGAAGGAACGGTTAAATGCCGCATCGGTGTCTGGCATCGAGATCACTTCGGTAAAGATCCTGTCGGACAAGGCCGGAAACGCCATGGCCAGCGTCGCCGCTGCCGGATACACGACAGCTTTCCGGGAGGGCAGAGGCCCCCACTTTGATCTGGCTCCTGCCGTGGATCGTTTTCTTGCCAGAGAAGAGATCCTGATCACTAAGGAAACCAAGAAGGGCAGCCGGGAGATCAATTTAAAAGAAGGGATCTATGAGATGAAGGTACTGGAAACTGAAAAGATCTACCTGTTAGTAGATGCTTCCAGTGCCGGAAATATCAAGCCCATTCAGGTTATCGAAGCCCTGTTTTCCGAAAATGGGGAGACGCTGCCGGAAAATGCCCTTCTGGTCAACAGAGAGGAGACCTATCTGAGAAACGAAGCGGGGGAACTTCTGCCTCTGGATGCCATCGGCTATGACAGCGTGGAGGCCTATAAGGCTGCTTCCGGAGACGCGGAATGAGCCGCAGTCTCACCGGCGGCAGACCGGCCAGGGAAAAGGAAGTGAATCAGATCCGTCGGGATACGGACTGCACAGAAGGGAAACTGATCTTCACCCGTCTGCGGGAACGGAAGGTCGCATTGTTCGTCAATGCCCGTGGTGTTCTTGCCATGCGCGTGCTGCGTCCGGATTCCAGCAGGATCGGCGGGATCTATCTCGGAAAAGTGCAGAATATAGCCAAGAATATCGATGCCTGCTTTGTGGAGATCCAGCCCGGAGAACTGTGTTTTCTGCCTCTGTGGGAAGCAGGTGCGGCTCATCTGACCAACCGTAAGTCCGACGGCTCTTTGAAAGCCGGTGACGAACTGGCAGTCATGGTCACCAGAGATGCCCAGAAGACGAAGCGGGCCTCCGTCACCGCGGATCTGTCCCGGATGAAACAGCTGCTTGTCAAAAACGGGAGCACCCCTGAGAGTGCTTCTGAAGCCCTTCAGAGTCTTTTGGAGCAATCTGCCCATAAAGTGTGCCTTACCTGTCTTAAGAAGCCTTCTGAGGCCGTTTATGAGGTTATGGAGCAGCTGGCGGATCCTTCGGAATATTCTGAGATCCTTACGGACGATCCTCTGATCTATCGTCAGCTGTCGGAAAGCGGTCATAAGGTACTTACGCAAAAATCTCTCCGGCTTTATGAAGATCCCGCAATCTCCCTGCGGCTGCTGTATTCTCTGGAACGGGGCATGGAGGAAGCGCTGGATACGAGAGTATGGTTAAAATGCGGCGGATATCTGGTCATCGAGCCTACGGAAGCCATGACGGTGATCGATGTCAATTCCGGCAAAAACGAAGCAAAAAAGACAGGAGAGGATACTTATTTTCAGGTGAATCTGGAAGCTGCGGAGGAAGTGGCCAGACAGCTGCGCCTGCGGAATCTCTCCGGTATCATTATCGTGGATTTCATCAATATGGCAGAACGGGAACGGCAGAAGGAGCTGTTGGAGGCGCTGAGAGACCTGACTGCCGGTGATCCCCAGCATCCACGCATCGTGGATATGACACCTTTGGGTCTGGTGGAGATCACAAGAAAGAAATCACACCCCACTTTGGCGGAACAGTTTCAGAAGTCATAAATACAAGATCTGTAAAAACAGCCGGTCGGCGGCAGAAGCGTCGCCGGCTGTTTTTTTGTTATATTTCACAATTTTGGGAAACTCTTTTTGGCAAAAACGTTTCTTGAATGTTTCTCCTGAAAATGATACTCTGATTCTAAAGGAAACCAGATTTTATTTTTTGGTTTCCTTTAGAATCACGAGGAACACATTGCATTCGAACGGAGGAAAAAAGATGGATACCACAGAAGACCTGCAGAAAAATATTCTCGATGCCACACTTCGTGTCTTCGACAAAAAGGGACTGAAATTCACCATGGATGATCTGGCGAAGGAACTCTCGATCAGCAAGAAAACGATCTATACCGTATACGATGATAAAGAAGCCCTGTTTCTGGCCACGGTGGATTATATTTTTGACTCCATCAAGGAAAGCGAGCAGATGATCCTGACGGATCCTTCCTTAAGTGTAGTGGAGAAGCTGCACCGGATCTTAGGTGTGCTTCCCGAAGGTTACCAGAACATCGATCTCAGAAAGCTGTATTCGCTCCGGGACAAATATCCGAAGATCTACCAGAAAGTGGAGCTGCGGCTTTCCACCGGCTGGGAGCCTACGATCCAGCTGATCGAGATGGGTATGGCCGAGGGCAGTATCCGCCCGGTTCCCATCTGTCTGGTGAAAATGATGCTGGAAGCCTCCATCGAACAATTTTTCCAGAGAGACATTCTTGCCCAGAACGGACTGACCTACGCCGATGCCCTGAAGGATGTGGTGGATATCCTTATGTTCGGCATCGCGAAAAGATCGGAATAACAAGGAGCCACAATGGATGGCACGATGGATGGAATGGAAAGGAAAGAACTTATGAATCAGCGGATCTATTTAAACGAAGACTGGCTTTTTACCGAACAGTTTCAGGAGAGTCTGGCTGCTCCGGAATACCCGGAGGAAACGCTGCAGCCTGTCCGGATTCCCCATACCTGTAAGGAGACGCCGTTTCACTATTTTGATGAATCCCTTTACCAGATGGTCAGCGGCTACAGACGCCATCTGCAGATTCCCACCAGTTGGCAGGGGAAGCGGATCCTGCTTACCTTCGAGGGTGCTGCTCATGACAGTACGGTCTGGTGCAATGGCAGGAAAGTGGGAGAGCATCACTGCGGTTATACCGCCTTTACATTGGATCTGACAGCTTATGTGAACTACGGACAGGACAATCTGCTGTGTGTCCGTCTGGACAGCAGAGAGGACTTGAACGTCCCTCCCTTCGGCTATGTGATCGACTACATGACTTACGGAGGCATCTACCGGGATGTGTATCTGGAAGTAAAAGAACAGATTGCCCTTCAGGATATTTTTGTGCACTCGCAGATTACACCGCAAGCCGAGGCTGCTTGGGTAATTTCTGAGATCACGCTTCATGAAGTTGCGAAAGATATTCAGGTCAGACAATATTATGCGTTAAGGGGGGATGCTACAATATCGGGTGTGGCCTTAGATGAGACATCCAATGTCACCTGGCAGCTTCTCTGTGAGCAGCCCCTCCCTTCGGATACCGTGGGTGGGACGGAAATGCGTATTCAGGGCACCATTCCCCATCCGGCTCTGTGGAATACTGAGCATCCCCATCTGTACCTGTTAAAGACCCAACTCTGGCAGGGAGAAACACTTCTGGACGAATCAGAAGTCACTTTCGGAATCCGGGAAGCTGTTTTCAAAAAAGACGGCTTCTACCTCAATGGCAAAAAGCTGCGCATCCGTGGTCTGAACCGTCACCAGAGTTATCCTTATGTGGGCTATGCCATGCCGGAGAGCATGCAGAAGCTGGACGCGGATCTGTTGAAAAAGGAACTGGGGCTGAACGCCGTGCGGACTTCCCATTATCCCCAGAGCCATTATTTTCTGGATCGCTGCGACGAACTGGGGCTTCTGGTCTTCACGGAATTCCCCGGCTGGCAGCATATCGGTGACGATACCTGGAAAACACAGGCGGTGGCAAATGCCGAAGATATGATCCGCCAGTACCGCAATCATCCTTCCATTATTTTGTGGGGTGTGCGGATCAATGAATCCCCGGACGATGATCCTTTTTACGAGAAGACCAATGCCGTGGCTCACAGGCTGGATCCCACGAGACCTACCGGCGGTGTCCGGGCCATAAAGAAAAGTCATCTGTTGGAAGATGTCTATACCTATAATGATTTCCTGCACGATGGGGAGACGCCCGGCTGCAACCCGAAGGCAAAAGTCACCTCAGATACCGAGAAGCCTTACCTGATCAGTGAATACAACGGCCATATGTATCCCACGAAAGCCTTCGATAACGAAGAGCGCCGCAGTGAACATGCGATCCGTCATGCCAATGTACTGGATGCCGTGGCCGGGCAGGAGGATATCGCCGGAAGCTTCGGCTGGTGCATGTTCGACTACAATACCCATAAAGACTTCGGAAGCGGCGACCGGATCTGTTATCACGGTGTCATGGATATGTTCCGTAATCCGAAGCTGGCAGCGGCCATATATGCCTGTGAGCAGGAGGAGACCCCGGTGCTTCAGATTACTTCTTCCATGGATATCGGAGAACATCCCGGCTGTAACCGCGGCAATATCTACATTCTGTCCAATGCCGACAGTGTGAAAATGTATAAAAACGACCGCTTCATTAAGGAATACCGGCCGGAAATGTCACCCTATAAACACTTAAAACACGGTCCCATTCTCATTGATGATTTTATCGGGGATTCCTTTGCACAGAACGAAAGGTTACGTCCCAGGCACGCAAAAGAGATCACCGATGCCATGAATCTCGTGGCAAGAGGCAGTCTGAACCATATTCCAAAGAGATTGTATCTCACAGCCTTAAAATTGCTTCTGATCTATCATATTGATTTTGCAGAAGTGACCAGGCTGTATACGAAGTACATCGGTGACTGGGGCGGTACCGCTACCGTATATCGTTTTGATGCCATCAAAGACGGTAAAGTCATAAAGTCCGTCACCAAAGAGCCGGTAAACGGAATCCGGCTGGAGGCCGAAGCGGATCATACCACACTTATCGAACATCATAGCTACGATGTGGCACTGGTACGGATCCGGGCTGTGGATGCCCACGGTAATGTGCTTCCTTTTTATCAGGAGCCGGTCCGGATCACCACGGAAGGTGACATTACCATCATCGGACCTGACATCATTGCCTTACAGGGCGGTATGGGCGGAACTTATGTGAAAAGTCTGGGAAGATCCGGTCAGGGCACTTTGCGGCTGCAATCCCGGACCGCAGGAGAAGTACGGATACCGTTTCAGGTGATGATTTAATTTTAGGGAATGATTTTAAGAGAAAGGATCAGGGTTACATTATGAGTTTAAGCGGAAAAGAAAAGTTTTCTTATGGACTGGGTGCGGTCGGCAAGGATATGGTATACATGCTGTCTGCCAGCTATATTTTGTATTATTATCAGGATATTTTAGGCGTGACTGCCGTAGCCATGGGTATCATTCTGCTGGTTGCAAGAGTATTCGATGCCTTTAACGATCCCTTTATGGGTGTCATCGTGGCAAAGACCAGGACCAGGTGGGGGAAGTTCCGCCCCTGGCTGATGATCGGCACGGTGACCAATGCCGTTGTTCTGTTTCTGATGTTCTCGGCACCGCCTGCCCTGAACGGAAGCGGGCTGGTGGCCTATGCGGCCGTCACCTATATTCTCTGGGGCGTGACCTATACCATGATGGATATTCCCTTCTGGTCCATGATCCCGGCCTTCACCCACAGTGGAAAAGAACGTGAAGGATTGTCTACGCTGGGACGTTCCTGCGCCGGTGTCGGCTCTGCCATCATCACCGTGATCACCATGCTTTGTGTCAATGCCCTGGGCGGAGGAGAAGAATGGGTCGGATTTTCCCGGTTCACTCTGATCATTGCCGTGCTGTTCGTGGTATTCATTGCCATTACCTGCCTGAATATCAAGGAGAAATCCACCGTGGATGTGGACGCTCCCTCCATCGGGCAGATGTTCAAAGCACTGCTTCAAAACGATCAGGCCATGGCTGTGGTGATCACCATTGTGCTGATCAACTGTGCCGTTTATACGACCTCCAATCTGGTAATCTATTTCTTCAAATATGATTTCGGAGGAACTACCTGGTACAATTCCTATACCTTATTCAATACCTTCGGCGGGGCGGTACAGATCCTCTCCATGATGCTTCTGTTCCCGCTGTTTCGTAAATTTATGAGCACCA
>Ga0129310_1002235_pt1 | contig 14784 bp, 13 predicted proteins | sample Go1ome_2_FD_94433 | JGI IMG/M metagenome (GOLD analysis project Ga0129310, IMG submission 94433) | Western lowland gorrila individual fecal microbial communities from Wisconsin, USA - Go1022A metagenome | ecosystem: Host-associated > Mammals > Digestive system > Large intestine > Fecal | place...
ATTTTTTACTTTACGGCAGACGGGCGCGTGGACTTCCGAGAGCTGGTCAAGGACTTGGCAGGCGTATTCAAAATGCGCATCGAACTCAGGCAGATCGGCGTGCGCGACGAAGCCAAAATGCTGGGCGGGATCGGAAGCTGCGGGCGCAGCTTGTGCTGCCATAGCTGGCTGGCGGATTTTGAGCCTGTGTCGATCAAGATGGCGAAGGTGCAGAATCTTTCTCTGAATCCGGCAAAGATCTCGGGAATTTGCGGCCGCCTGATGTGCTGTCTTAAGTATGAAAACGACATCTATATGGAGCTGCGCAAAGGCATGCCTGATATCGGAGAAAAGGTTAAAACGCCGGACGGCCTCGGCAAGGATGTCGAGACAGTGCTGCTCGAAAACAAGATTAAGGTACGTCTGTATGTGGACGATGTGCCTCCAATCGTGAATAAACGGCGCGGCGGCAAGAACGAGAAGGACGCGAAAAAAGACGCGCGGCCGGAGGAACAGGAAGAAAAACTGACGCCGGATATCTATACCTACAAGAAGGAAGAAATCAAGCGCATGGAAAAGCGTCGCGACCGCAGCAAGGAGAACCGCGACAACGCGAACATTTTTGCGGGTATGGATGCGGCAACTAAAAAAGAGATGGAAGAACTGATGAAGGACGAGTAGTGCGCGATGACGGAACGAATCGATCAAATCGGCTTTGGCGGGCTGCGCTTGATTCAAGAGCCTGCGGAGTTTTGTTACGGCGTGGATGCGGTGATCCTGGCTGATTTCGCGGCCAGACAGGGTGGATTTTGCGAGGAAAACTTTGAAGGCAGACCAATCGTGCCCAAGCGACGCAGTTCACAGGATTGCAGGGCAGTCGATCTTGGGACGGGAACCGGCATCATTCCGCTGATCTTGTCCTACAAAACGACCTGCAGCCGGCTTGTGGGCGTGGAAATCCAAGCAGGGTCCTGCGCGCGGGCGGCGCGCAGCGCGGAGCTGAACGGCCTTCAGGAACGGGTACGCTTTTTTTGCGCTGACGTAAAAAACTTCTGCGACGAAGCGGGCATGGAACTTTTGGGCAGTGTGGAGCTTGTGACCTGCAACCCGCCCTATACTCAGGGGCAGGGCGGACTGACCAACCGAAATAATGCGAAAGCGATTGCCAGACATGAAACGACAGCGGGACTCGCGGATTTCGTGCAGTGCGCGTCGCGGCTGCTGAAGCCAAAGGGCAGTTTTTTTATGGTACATCGTCCGTCCAGGCTGGTAGATCTTTGCGCGGCAGGCAGAGCCTTTGGACTGGAGCCGAAGGAGCTTTGCTTTGTCAGCCCGAAGGAGGGCGAAGTTCCCAATATCATGCTGGTACATATGATCAAGGGAGGCGGACCGGAGCTGCGTCTGCTTCGCCCCTTATATATCTATGACGAGGCAGGCAATTATACCGAGGAATTGCGTGCCTGCTATCGGTGAGGCCGTTTTGGGCGATGAATCAGCAGAAGGAATCAAAACAGACAGAAAAGCGCGGGGAAGCGTTTGCACCGCGTTCTTTTGTTATTATGCAGGAAATATCGCGCAGTGATATTTCGGGAATATCGACAAAAGCACCTTGCGAAGTGGCGTTCATGGGTGAGCGCCATGTGCGCATAGAAATCTCTGCTTTCGTTATGCGCGCTTTTGCCGCGCGCAGACGGCACTCCTTTGCGCGAGAAACAGTCTGCTTCAGATAAATCTGACGATGACCAGCGAAATCGCGATGCCGGCGAGATAGGCGAGCATACCGCAGACAAAAGCATGTCGCAGGCGGGTGACCCTGGTGACACTGAAATAGAGGGCGAGCACATAGATGACGGTTTCGCAGCCGCCTGTCATCACGCAGGCGGCACGACCCGCGTAGGAGTCCGGGCCCACTTCCTCGAGGATGTCCCGCACAAGAAGAAAGGAGCCGCTGCCGGAAACGGCGCGCAGCAGCATCAAAGGCAGGAGCTGTGAAGGAACCTCAAAAAAGTCGAGGAGCGGCGCGAGCAGGCGGTACAAAAATGGAATCAGTCCGGAGGCGGTCAGACCGTTGACCGCCAAATAGATGCCGATCAGAAACGGCAGGATTTCGATGGCGGTCGCAAGCCCTTTTTTGGCACCCTCGATAAAATAGTCATAGACCGGCGCGGCGCGCAGCAGTCCATAGGCGAGAATCACAGCCGCCATGACGGGCACAAAGGCGGCGGAGATGGTTTCAAAGAAGTTTTCTGTGTTCACGCGCCGAATCCCTCCTCTCCATAAGCTTACAGATCGCGATAGAAATGAGTACGCTCATGCTCGCGGTGATGATCGCGGGCAGAACGATGGAGTAAGGCGCATCGGAACCGAGATCCTCGCGAATCTGAATGGTGACGACGGGAACCAGCGGCGCGAAGGCCATATTGACAACGGCAAAGGTACACATGTCGTTGCTGGCGGAGGACGCGTGATTGTTCTGCGCGTCCAGCCTCTCCATTGCGCGCAGCGCGAAGACGGTCGAACTGTTGCCGGCACCGAAGATGTTGGCCATGAAACTCATGATGATACAGGAAAGCGTTTCTGAATCCTTTTGCCCGGGAAAGAGCAGGCGGGTAAAGGGCATCAACAGGCGCGCGAGGCCGCGTATCAAGCCTGTGCGTTCGGCAACCTCCATGAGACCGCTCCACATGGCCATGATGCCGGTTAGCCCAATGACAAACGTGACGGCACTTTGCGAGCTTTCGACAATGGCGCTGCCAAAAGCGGGGAGGCTGCCGCGGCAGACGGCATAAAAAAACGAGACTAAAAAAAGACCGGACCAGATGTAATTCATCATAAAAAGCATGCTCCTTTGCCGCATCCGTTTTCACGCGGGACTCGAATTTTCGAGTGCTGACCGCGAAAAACCATTTATTAAAAAAAATTTATGCTAAAATTCCAAAAATATGTTGCAATTATTTCCATATCTAGGATATAATAAGGATAGCTTTTCATATACAAAAAAGCGAGTTTGCGAAGGGAGGTATTCAATGACAATCACCGTCACTTATGAGGGTTTTATCTTGACTGTACTTGCAGTCTTAGGTATGGTTCTGCTGGTGTATTTGATCCTGTTTTTCAGAAAACTGATCGGAACACTGCGGCAGGTGGATGAAATCCTATCTGATGCGAAGGTTGTTTCCGGAATCGCGTCCGATAAGGCACAGCTTGTGGATGGCATCATCGACGATGCCGGCGAGGCAGTTGGCAGCATTACGGATGCAATCAGGGGGAACCAGAGCATTGTTGCTGCGGCAAGCAGCCTGGTCAATACGTTTTCCTCCGTAATAGGACTGCTGAGGCGAAAAGCCGAAAAAGAGGAAGACAAAAAAGAATTGTCCAAAAAGAAAACTTCCGCAAGGAAAGAAAATGATTAATATATTAAGGGAGGTACAAAGATGAAAGCAACAGGTATTGTAAGACCGGTAGATCCGTTAGGAAGAGTGGTTATTCCGGTGGAACTCAGAAGAACGTTAGGAATCAAGACAGATGATTCTCTGGAGGTATTTGTAGACGGAGATTACATCATGCTCAAAAAATATGAGCCGGCTTGTATTTTCTGCGGAAACGCGAAGGACGTTGTATCCGTACATGGCAAGAACGTCTGCAAGGATTGCTTAGCGGAAATGAAAAAATTATAGTCGCGGAGGCTTGACACATTGGCTAAATATATGGTACAGCAAAGCGGCCCGCTCAAGGGCGAGGTCGTAATCAGCGGTGCGAAAAACGCGGTGCTGCCGCTCATGGCTGCGGCGCTTTTAGCAGAAGATACCTGTGTCATTCGCGATGTTCCAAAACTGCGGGATGTCAGCTTTATGAAAGAGCTGCTGACCTCTTTGGGCTCTGAAATCGAAGAATTGGAAGAAAATGTCCTTTCTGTTAGCACAAAGGACATTCTTTCTACGGAGGCACAGTTTGAACTGGTCAACAAGATGCGCGCGTCCATTTTGGTCATGGGGCCGCTGCTCGCTCGCAAAGGCAGAGCGAGAATCCCGCATCCGGGTGGATGCGCCATCGGTTCAAGACCGATTGACCTGCACCTTAAGGGGCTTGAGGCACTCGGCGCGATTATCACCAGCACAGACACCTATGTGGAGGCGGTAGCCGGCGCGCAAGGGCTGGTCGGGGATACGATTTATTTGGACTTTCCGAGCGTCGGCGCGACAGAAAACATCATGATGGCAGCGGTTCTCGCGGAGGGGACAACCTATATCGAGAATGCGGCGGAGGAGCCTGAAATCGTCGATCTCGCGAACTTTTTGAATAAGATGGGCGCGAAGATCAAGGGCGCGGGCACAGACACCATCAAGATTGAAGGAGTCACAAAGCTGGGCGGCGCGAAGCATACGGTAATTCCGGATCGTATTGAGACGGGCACCTTTATGCTGGCGGCGGCAATTACGCGCGGCGCGGTGCATATTCAAAACGTGGTGCCGGATCATGTGAAGCCGATCATTGCCAAATTGCGGGAATGCGGCGTTCGAATCGAGGTTGGCGATGAAGACCTCATCGTCCGCGGAGATTTGGGACCGCAGGTCGCGACTGATATCAAAACGCTGCCGTATCCGGGCTTTCCGACAGATATTCAGTCACCATTCATGACGTTTTTGACGACAGTCGAGGGTTCCAGCACAGTTATCGAGACGGTATTTGAAAATCGATTCATGCATGTGGCCCAGCTCAATAAGATGGGTGCCAATATCGAGACGGCCGGAAACAAGGCAGTTGTCAGAGGCAACGCCAGATTGCGCGGCTGCCAGGTTATGGCGACAGACTTGCGCGCAGGCGCGGCGATGGTGCTGGCGGGACTTGTCGCGGAGGGCGCGACGGAGATTTCGGAGATTTATCACATCGAACGCGGATATGAAAAGTTTATCGAAAAATTCGCGGGACTCGGCGCGACGATCACCCGAATTGATGATTAAAGCATGAAAAAAACGACCGAACATCCGAATGGATGGTATCGGTCGTTTTTTTGTTGATGATGCAGGTGCAGAAAATATCGGAAATCGATATTTTCAAAACAGCAGCAAAACGTTTCGCTTATTGTCCGGTTACACCAGAGATGAAAGCCGAAGCATATTCTGTACCGATATGGAAGGTGAAGGCTTTGCCGGAAGTCAATTTCACATAGAGGTAACCGTTATCGCTGACACCGAAGTTAATGACGGAGTCTGTCGGATTGTTGGTTGACTTGAATGTGACGTGCACGTTGCCGTTCTCATAAGAGGCGTGTTTGGCAAGCGGCGCGCTTCCGTTCACGAAGGCACAGGAGGAAACCAGCTCTTGAATATTGCTGACGTTAAACCTCTGATAGGAGGAATATCCAATCTGTGCGCCTTTACAAAATACGGCTTTGGCGAAGCTCGCGGAGCTGTTCAGTCCCGCGTCGGACAGGAACTGTCCGAGCGTTTCCGGCACATAGTCATCGCTTGTGTAAAGAAGCGTCTGACTGAAGCCGTCCACATCGACCGCGACCAAAAGGTTCGAGGAAACATTCTTGACCTTCCTGACCTTCGCGTTAAGCTTCGCGTGTTTGGTCGTGGAGGTTTCCGGAATCTCCAAAGAAATTGATTTGATCTCAGAAGCCGTCGCAGCAGTCGTGGTTGCTTTTTCAACGACGTAGTTGCTGCCGGAAATCGTCAGGTTTGAAACTGAACTTTCGGCGAGAATTTCACGATTGAACGAGATATCCGCGGTACCTGGCGAGCCAGGCGTGACCTTGCTGTCGCCGACGACATAATTGCCGTTGCCGTCATCCGGAGCAGGCGGGGTAACCGTACCGGAATTGCTGTTGCCAGAATTCTCGCTTCCGGAGGCTTCCCTGTCATCCGTAGTGTGGATCGGCGGAGCCGCGGTGTTTGACTTGTCGGAGTCAGCCTTGCCGCTGTTTCCGCTGCCCTGATTCGCGTTCGCGCCCTGATTCGCAGGTTCGCTGTCTTTGCCGTCGGTATCCTTGGTATCCTGCTGCTTCTGCTTTTTATTGCCGAAAAGATTCTGCAGGAAACCGCCTTGATTCTCATCTTCCTGAACTTGCAGTTCCGAATCATCGGAGCTGTCACTGCCGTCCGGTTCGGTCGTGTCTGTGACCGCCGGCGTATCCGTATCCGGATGGTTCGGGGAAGTCACAACGGCCGGATCGTTAATCGCGGTATGGATGAAGTCCCACGCGCGATTGCCGTCGGCACTGCCGAAAATCGTAAAAGTCGAAAGTAAAACGATAACGCCGGCAACTGCTGCCGTACTGTAATACCATATTGATTTAGTTGTATGCTTCTTAGCTTTTGCCGCAGGCCCTTGAGAAGCGGTCAGATCTTCACATGCTTTGCGAATTCTCGCGTCGTCAAAGGACACAACGTGTTCTGATGATGCCGGGGAAGCGTCCAGAGCTGCAATTTTCGCCAAAAGATCAGTGACCACGTCTTCAGACGGAGTCATTTGCTCTTTCATGCTGCGAATCATATCGTCAGTCATCATGCGTCTACCTCCCGTATCTTTGCTTTCATCATTTCGCGGCCGCGATTGAGCTGAACTTTGATCGTACCCGGCTTGATCTGCAGGGTGCGGCTGATCATATCAATCGACATATCCTCAAAATAGAAAAGCTGAAGAACGATTCTATACTTTTCCGGAAGCTGGCGCAGCGCTAAGTGAACTGCGTTCTCTTCCTTGGATTCAAATTGAAAGGTCCCTTCATCCATCTCGTCCATCGGCACAGTACGCTTGCGGTAAGTGCTGTCGACCACACGCAGTGAGCAGTTGATCGTTGTACGGATCAGCCACGCTTTGCGGTGTTCCTCATCGTTAAACTGCGGCTTGACTCTGAAATAAATCAGGAAAACTTCCTGAAAGATGTCGTCCGCGTCGCTGCGATTATTGGTATAGGACAGTGCCACACCGTAAATCGTGCTTTTGTAACGCTGGATTATGGTTTCAATACTTTCATCTTGTACGAAAGTATCCTTCATCCTTTCTCCTCCTTACATGAATAACTCAAATTTACCCCCTGAAAGGTTACAAAAAAATTAAAATTATTTAAGGAATTTGTATGTTTCTTGTAAACCTTTCGCCTTTAACCTATATAGTATAGCAAAAAAAAATGGAAAATGCAAGCGCGTGAGGGAATTGTCCGCGAAACTGTTGCAAAGTTATCTCGCGCGCGGCGTGCCTTGCGGCGATTTTCACTTCTTTTTTGTAGACGATGAAAACAGAAGGGTGTATAATAAAAATGTATTTTGATTTTGTGAAGGCTCAAAAGATAAAGAAGGTTTTGGAAATATAGAACAACATAAAAAGGAGACACTGACATGAGTTTTGACGCGAAAAAAGTAAAAGATGAAGTTGTCGCATGGATTCGCGACTGGTTCGAAGAAAACGGCAAGGGCTGCAACGCTGTGGTCGCGGTTTCCGGCGGCAAGGACAGCTCGGTTGTCGCCGCGCTCTGCGTGGAGGCGCTTGGCAAGGAGCGCGTACTCGGCGTATTGCTCCCAAAAGGGGAACAGTTTGACATCAATGTTTCGCAGGCGCTGGTCGCGCATTTGGGAATCAGAAACTATACGATCAATATCAAGGACTGCTACGATGGACTGGTGAATGAACTGAACGCGCAGCTCGGCGAGCAGAATATCCAGCCGCAGACCATCACGAATCTTCCGGCGCGTCTGCGGATGGCGTCAGTCTACGCGGTCGCGCAGTCTAACAATGGTCGTGTGGCGAACACCTGTAATTTGTCGGAGGATTGGGTCGGTTACGCGACCAGATATGGAGACGGCGCAGGGGATTTCAGCCCACTTTCGCGCCTGACTGTGCAGGAAGTCAAGGCAATCGGCAGAGAACTCGGTCTGCCGGCGATGTTCGTGGACAAGGTGCCGATTGACGGCCTGCAGCCAAAGACGGACGAAGAAAATCTCGGCTTCACCTACGTGGTGCTTGACCGCTATATTCGCACCGGCGAGATCGATGATCCGGAAGTGAAGGCGAGAATTGACCATCTGCACGCGATCAATCAGTTCAAACTCAAATATATGGATTGTTTCGAGTACAATCCGCAATAGAGACAGCATCGCATGTCCGCGCAGCAAAGACTTGCGGCTCATCGCGGCGCGATTCGGTAAGAAGATAAGGGCGGTCCGGCAGGTTAGCGAGGGACCGCCCGTTTTTTGTGGTGCGCGCCCTGCGGCGGGGCAGAGCGCGCCGCAGGAGACTGCACGATGCACACGTATGGTGATCGTCAGGCACAGGGGCTCGCACCAGGCAGCAACGTGCGATTTGTCAGAATTTCTTAAGAATCGCGCGCGCGGTTTTGTAAGAATTGGGTGATAGGATGGGAGTATCAGCCGGAAAGGAACAGAGGATATGACAGATACGACAGATACGATGAACAGGATCAATATTCTGGTTTGCGATGATGACAAGGAGATCGCAGGTGCGATTGAAATTTATCTTCGCAACGAGGGATATCAGGTTTTTAAGGCCTATGACGGCGCGGAGGCCTTGCGCGTCGCGCGGGAACAGCCGTTGCATCTGATCATTATGGACATCATGATGCCGCGGATGGACGGTATACAGGCAACCATGAAAATCCGAGAAGAAAAAAACATTCCGATTATCATGCTTTCCGCAAAATCCGAAGATTATGACAAGATTATCGGCCTGAACGTCGGCGCGGACGATTATGTCACCAAGCCGTTCAATCCGCTGGAGCTGGTCGCGCGGGTCAAGTCGCAGCTGCGGCGTTATGTGCGTCTGGGGAGTATCGATGGCAAGGCCGGACAAAAGGCGTCCGAACAGAGAGAAGGGGTATATGCCACAGGGGGACTGGTTGTCGATGACAAGCAGAAAATCGTGAGCATGGACGGACAGCCGGTCGCGGTGACGCCGATCGAGTTTGGCATCCTGTGCTATCTGACGCGGCACGCGGGGCGCGTGTTCAGCATCGAGCAGATCTATGAAGCGGTGTGGAATGAACCGGCGTACAATCCGGAAAATACGGTCGCTGTACATATCCGACGCATTCGGGAAAAGATCGAGATTGACCCCAAAAATCCGCGCTATCTGAAGGTCGTCTGGGGCATCGGCTATAAAATGGAAAAACTGTAGCGAGCACCGCGCGGACAAAGGGGCGGCATAAGCCTGCCGGCTGTAAAAAGTTTGAAACACAAAAAGGAGTATGAAGGAGTATGAAATGGAAGCAAAAATCGGAAACGCGCGCGGATCGCGGACGCTGAACGGTATCCTATGGATTCTGTCGGTCCTCAGCGGAACCCTGCTGGGAATTGCCGGAAGTTTCGCGGTGGCGGTCAGCGCGATGAGCGATTACCGGCAAATGTACAATCAATGGATCGGGACGGATGCGGAGATCACGTCAAAGGAGGCACAGGAAAACTTGGCATGGATCGAGAACAGTCCCTGGGTGGTATATTTTGCGGATGAAAACGCGCAGTCGGATCTTTTGAGCTGGCTGCTGCTCGCGTTGGTGGCGCTGGCCATCGTGTTTTGCGCGGCGCTGATCACCCTATGTGTGCAGACGGGACGCCTGGACCGCGCAGCTGACGGCAGCATACAACTGAATCGTTTTGATCGTGTCTGGTCCGAGGTGCTGCTCCTCCTCGGCGGCGGCGCCGCCGGCGGCGCGGTGGCACTGGCTGTGCCGATGTACGAGATATGGTTTCGCATCAGCATCAAGGGCGCTTACACGCCGATGCAACCGAGCGATTATGCGTTCGGCCCAAGCAATACGGCGATTTGGATCCTTTGCATCAGCGGCATGGCGGTCTGCATCTTGCTGGCATTGCTCTGCTTTGTGTCTTTGGTCAAGAAGCTTAAGGCGCGTATGTTCTGGGAAAAATCTTTCTTCGGCGGCATTGTGCTGTCGATCTACCGCGGGATTGCGTCCAGTGACAAGACCATGGTGAAAGTCATGGCATTTTTGATCGGCGGTATGCTGCTCTCCATGACATGGTTTGGCGCGGTGCTTGTGCTGGCTGCGGTAATCCTTTGCATACCGAGATTAGTCAGACAGTTTACGGAAATTCGCGGCGGCGTCAGAGAGGTGAAAAGCGGCAATCTCGCCTATCGGATTCCGGTTGAGACGGATCGTAGGGGGAACGTCGGTGAGCTGGGCAGACTGGCGAAGGACATCAATGAGATTTCGCAGGCATCGAATCTGGCAGTGCAGAACGAGCTCAAAAATCAGCGCATGAAAACGGAGCTGATCTCCAATGTTTCGCACGATCTGAAAACGCCGCTGACCTCGATGGTTTCCTATATAGATCTCATGAAGCAGGAAGGACTGGACAGTCCGCACGCGCCGGAGTATCTGGAGATTCTCGATGAAAAAACGCAGCGACTGCGGGTTCTGACGGAGGAACTCTTTGAGGCTGCTAAGGCCTCCAGCGGCGATATGCCGGTGCGCATGGAAGCGATTGATCTGGGGTCATTGATCAGCCAGAGCCTTGGAGAAATGAACGAGCGTTTGGCGGCGCGAAAGCTGGAGATCCTCGTGTCGAATCACTGCGCGCAGAGTACGCCGGTTATGAACACCGCATGGAATCCGAAGACAAGCCGTCCGGCAGGGGAGGAATGTGCGGGAGCAAACGTAAACGCCGCACCTTTCGATGCCGCGCCTTTCGATGCCGCAGACGGTATGACAGAGGGAATGCGTGCAGGTGTGCAGGCTGCTGCAGCGGGCGGTATGGACGGCGCAGCAGTGTTTGATGACGGCGCAGCGGCAGGCATAGCCTCCGCAGGACCGCGGGTCATGGCGGACGGGCAGCTCCTGTGGCGCGTTCTCGAAAATCTCCTCGGCAATGTCAGCAAGTACGCGCTGCCGGGCAGCCGCGTCTACCTTGACATCCGCCGCGTAAGCCGTAAGAGAAGCGGTGCGGCGGGGACAGCCGGAACGGCGACTTCTGCAGGAAACGGAAAAACCGCGAAAACCCTCAGAACTGCAGCATCTGCAGAAGATAGCGGAGCAGCAAGAACTTTCAGAGTTTCCACATTTGCAAGAAACGGAGAAAGCGTGAGGACCCTCAGAACTGCAGCATCTGCGCCGCCTTCTGAAACCGCAGCCGCCGGAATCTCAGAAGCTTTCGGAAGCGCGGCATCCGCGGGGACAGCAGCCAATACCGGAGCCTTTGCGGCCGCCGGCACGACTTCAGCAGATTCCTCCTGTAGCGCGCAAGCGGAGAATGCGGCAAACGGCTTTGTTCTTTTGGAAGTCAAGAATATTTCTGAGGAACAGCTGAACATTTCCGCGGAGGAACTTATGGAACGCTTCAAACGCGGTGACGCGTCCCGAAACACCGAGGGCAGCGGTCTCGGTCTTGCCATCGCGCGTGACCTGACCAAACTGATGGGCGGCGTGTTTGAAATCACCGTTGACGGAGATCTTTTTAAAGCCTCTATCCTGCTCAAACAGGCATAAGCAACATCGCGCGCCGCGAACAAAAAAACGTCCGTACTTTGTCAGAAATAGAGTGCGGCGTTTTTTATTACTCCGGAAATATCGCCGGGCGATATTTCCGGAGTAACGACAAAAGCACCTTGTGAAGTGTTAGGCATTCATGGCAGGCAAGAGCGCAGAGGAATCTGCGATGCCGTTATGCATATTTTTGTTTTTTGCGCGCAGGCGCGGTGTGCTATGGAACAAAATTGCTCTGCTTACGCTCGCGAACCTCTCCTTGCGCACAGGCGCTGATGGGCGGTGGCAGCATGGAACCAAGGCTGCTCTGTTTACGCTCGCCAGACGTTCCTTGCGCGCAGACGCGGATGGGCGGTGGCAGCATCCAAGGCTGCTCTGTTTACGCTCGCCAGCCTCTCCTTGCGCGCAGGCGCGGTGGTCTATGAAACAAAGCTGCTCTGCTTACACTTGCGAGCCTCTCCTTGCGCGCAGGCGCGGACGGGCGGGTACCGCAAACAAAACAAAAAGTGCGATTGTCTAAAACAGAAAAAGGTGATAGAATGATTTTAGATTATTTAGAAAGAGAGGCGATACGATGAATCAAGTATTGGACAATATGAAAACTAGACGGAGTGTTCGCAAATTTACAACGGAACCGGTGCCGCAGGCACTGATTGACCAAGTGATCGAGGCGGGGCTTTATGCCGCGAGCGGCAAGGGAGAGCAGGATGTAATCGTGATTCAGGTCGCTGACCGCGCGGTGCGGGATAAGCTTTCCATGATGAACCGTCAAATCATCGGCAGCTCGAATGAGAACCTGGATCCGTTTTACGGTGCGCAGACAGTGTTGGTCGTACTGGCACGCAAGGACTGGCCGACGCATGTATATGACGGCAGTTTGGTGCTCGGCAACATGATGCTCGCCGCGCATGCGCTGGGACTTGGCAGCTGCTGGATCCACAGAGCAAAAGAGGAATTTGAGACGCCTTGGGGAAAAGAACTCCTGCAGTCTCTTGGCATTACCGAAGAATATGAGGGGATCGGGCATTGCATTCTCGGCTATGCGGACAGCGAAGCACCGAAAGCCGCGGCGCGTAAGGCAAACCGCGTGTACCAAATCTGATTTCCAGATCAGCGCCTGTTTAAAGCGCGAAAGACTTGCGCCAAGCCAAGCCGCGCCAAGTCACGCCGCACTAAGTCGCGCCAAGTCACGCCAAACCACGCCAAGCTACGCTAAGTCACACCAAGCCGCGCCAAGCCGCACCGCGCCGTACGATAAGTATACGCCAATCGCAACGCAAAATAGTAACGCGCGCATGTAGAGCAAGAATCTCTTGATTGAGAACAACACTTGACATTAGAAAGCAAGAAGACGTGAGCCTGCTAAGGAAATGAAAACCTATAGCAGGCTGCTTTCTTTTTTGCATTTGCGAGAATCTGCCGCGCGCCGCTTCTCTGCCTTTCACCCAGCCACGCGTGTTGTGCGCGAACGGTTTCTCCTGCCGCGCGCCGCTTCTCTGTCTTTCACCCAGCCTCGCGTGTTATACGCGAACGGTTTTTCCTGCCGCGCGCCGCTTTTTGATGCAAAACTATCAAAAAGATGTAACGAAGCAGACGGTGAGAAGAAGAAAGCAAGAAAATGGGAGGAACTATATTCCAAAGAATGTGCGTAGAACCAATAGAAATAAAAGAATTATGTGAAGAAGAACAAAATGTGGCGAACGCAGAAGAAATTCCAAGTTTTCCCTTGGCGTTTGGGCGGGTGCATGACATCTTTGGAGGAAAAAGGTGCTAAAATGGGAACTTTCGCGTGCGGAACAGAGTTTTTTCGGGGGGAGAGAAGAGACTTTCGCGTGTGGAACAGAGTTTCTTCGGGGGAGAGAAGAGACTTTCGCATGCGGAACATGATTTTCTCAGGCAAAAAAACCTTAGCTTGCGGGAGATGACCCTTGATAAGGAAAAAAATTCTTTGACATGCAAAAAAACACTTGCAAAAAAATACAAATATGATAGAATTTAAATAAGACGAGCACAGAGAGCAGTAAGAGCATGGAGAGTACAGAGAGCAGTGAGGGCAAAGCAGAGGCGAAAAAGCGAGAAGGGTGAGAGCGAAGGAGGCAGAGTGTGCGAGATATAAAAAGATTGCTGGAGGAAGATATAAAATTACAGGAAAAGTTGATTAGAAGATATAAGCAAGAGCTTCGCAACATGCCGGCCGGATACCTGACGGTTCGAAAACGCAAAGGCGGCTGTGCTTACTTCGTGAACACCGGCGTTTTGGGGGCAAAGGGAAAGGAGCGCAGACAGCGGTATCTCAAGCAGAGCGAGGGGAAGAAGGTCTGGCAGCTGCAGATGAAGCGCCTGATGCAGGAGGCTGTCAAGCGGATGGAGCGCAATGTGGAGCGTGAAAAAAAGTGGGCGGCGCTGTATCAGCCTTATGATTTTTTGTCGGTGCAGAAAGATATGCGCGAGGCGTACCAGAATCTTTCAGCCGAACAGCTGCAGCGCGGGCAGTATTTTTTTTCGGCGGATTTGCTGGGACTGGCAGCAGGCAGCAAAGAGGTGCTGGAAGGAACAAAGGATGCGGCACATGGCGCGAAGCCGAGGCAGTTTTACGCGGAAGGACGAACGCAGAGGACGATGTCCGGAATCCTGGTGCGTTCGAAGTCAGAGGTGATTCTCGCGGACACTTTGACGATGCTGGAAATTCCGTTTTTATATGAAGCCGCGGCGAGGCTTGTGGATGAGGAAGGCAGGGAGGTTGTCCTGCATCCGGATTTTACAATTTTGTGTCCGGATGGAAGCGTGATTTACTGGGAGCATTTGGGCTTGCTGCAGGAGAAAAATTATACGGAAACTTTTGCGAGGAAGCTGCGGCTGTATCACCGGAACGGGTTTACAATCGGACAGCAATTGATTGTGACGGCAGACGATCGCAGCGGACATATTAACAGCCTGCAAATCCGCGAATTGGCGGAACGTTTTATTTTGCCGCGCATGGGACGTGCGTAGATGGGAAAACATTGGATCAAAGGTAGGATTTTTGTGGGAGCAGAGCAAAGCCGCGTGCATGGAAAGTGAGCAGAGCTGTATGCATGAAAGCGTGCAAAGCCACGTGCATGAAAAGCGAGCAGAGCTGTGTGGATGAAAATGAGCAGAGCCACATGCATGGAAAGTGAGCAAGGTCGCGTGCAGGAAAATGAGCGGAAACATCATCGTCATAAAAGTGAAACAGTCGTACGCGTAGATAGTGTAAAATAGTTGTGGAGTTTTTAGAGAAAAGAAAATAGAGATTAGCTCCAATGTGTTAAAATAAGAATTTGGTAAAACACTAACCAAAGGAGAAATCTCTATGGAAAACATTATAC
>Ga0129310_1002236_pt1 | contig 14782 bp, 19 predicted proteins | sample Go1ome_2_FD_94433 | JGI IMG/M metagenome (GOLD analysis project Ga0129310, IMG submission 94433) | Western lowland gorrila individual fecal microbial communities from Wisconsin, USA - Go1022A metagenome | ecosystem: Host-associated > Mammals > Digestive system > Large intestine > Fecal | place...
CCTTCCGGTATTGCCATCTGTTCCTGTTCTGCCATTTTATATAATTTTCTATCTAAAAAATTGCTTTGCATCTCCTGCTCCTTTCCGCTGCTACAGCATTGCCCGCAGCTGCTCCTTCGCCCGGTGCAGTCGGGATTTCACCGTGCCCTGCCTGCATTCCAGAATTCTGCTGATCTCCGGGATCGTGCACCGTTCATAATAAAATAACACGATCACATCCCGATACCCGCCATCCAGCTGCATTACCGCATCCCATAACTCATGATGCTCATCGTAGAATTCCGGAGACAGATTCTCCTCCCATGCCACCGGGCTGGTGCGTTTATTCTGTCTGTAGATCTTTTTCGCTTCATTCGCCGTGATCTGCAGGATCCAGCTTCGGAAACTGTCCGCTTTTTTCAACGTCTCCAATTTTTCATAAGCATGCACAACAGCCTCGCTGACCGCATCCTCCGCATCCACACCATTTTGCAGAATGGAATAGGCCAACCGGTACATGGGAAGCGTGTCACTCCTCACATACTCTGCAAACTCTTCTTTTGTCATGACTGCCAAGGTACCACCTCCTTCTTCTCGCCGGCTTCACCTTATATGAGTCGCGAGTGGGTAAAATGGTTCCCAAAAAATTAAGACACCGGACGAATCCAGTGCCTTTTAACCTAAATTATGCATTAGAAATAAAAGTTAATTGCCGTTTTTCTTTTTTTCTTTTGCCGTGATCTGGAGCTTTTTATTTTTTTCCAAAGCTTCTGTTCTTCATTTTTTAATTCGGAAACAGACATTGCTTTGTATTTCTCCGGAATTATCAATACATCATTTTCATATGCGGCCATCCTCTGTTACCTCCTTAAAATGAATTAAAAAATTTTTCTGCATTTCCTTCAATGCCTCTACCTGTGCTGTGTCTTCATTATATCCATTTTTCAAGTAGCCTTCAACTATCATTTTATAATAATTTGCATTTATTCTTTCCTCTGCGGAATACATATATACTCTTCCATCATGGCAGGCAATAATGCCTATTTCATAATTATGATCGTAATTGGAATTAATATCATCTATACTCGGTGGAAAACTGTCAGGATGCGTATGAATTGTAAGAAGATTTTCAGAATTTTTTATTATCTTCTTTATTGCTGAAGTATATAAGATTTTTTTCTTATATTTTGAATCTGTTATTTTACATACTATTTTAAACTTTTTCAAGTCAATCCAGTACATATCTTCATATTCTGTCCCTGATCTGTGCAACAGCATTTTCTTAGCTGTTTTATATAACAATTTATTCAATTTTTTATTGTTTGATATAAGGTCAAACCTTTTTCTGAATCTGTTACTGTTTATATATTTATAGTCAATAATCGTATTTTTGTTTCTTCCATTCCTTTGTTCTTCCAGTTCGCGCACCGCTCTCCTCTTTTCTAAATGATAACTATTGTGTGGTAAATAAATTTCTGGGAAAAATAGGCTGAGAATTTGCCTTATTATTTAAGATTATTTTTTAAGACAGCTTAGAAAACTGCCATCAACTTTGAATATAGTTATAACATATCCCAATCCCTTCGGCAAGAGCATTTTTCCCGCACGGAATCAAATCCTCTTCCCCCAAAAATCTTGACCCGCGAGTTAGTCTATGCTAATATAACATTTGTTATGGAGATGGATCGTAAGAAAATCACAGAGGAAAACTTAATCCGCTGCGGCCGGGAAGAATTTCTGGAAAAGGGATATACGAAAGCGAATCTTCGGGATATCTGCAAAAAAGCGGGAGTGACCACGGGCGCTTTTTATTTTTCTTTTGAGAATAAAGAAGCTCTGCTCGGTGCGATCCTGGATCCTGTTGTCGCAGAGTACCGGAAAATGATGTACGCGATTGCCAAACGGGAGCAGGAGCACCCGGAAACCGCGGAGCAGAACGAGCGGGAGATCATGGAATATATCTGTGCGCACCGTCAGGAATGCGAACTGGTGCTGGAGAAATGCTCCGGCAGCAAATACGAAGCCTTCCGGGACGAGGTCTTCTCCAACATGGTGACCGCCTTTGGGGGCTATTACGAAAAACAACTGGGGTTTACGCCCGATATGGAATTACTGCGGATCCTGGCAGCCATGCGGTTCCACGGATTCCTCGAACTGATCAAGGGAGATTACGATATGGATTATCGCCTGTTCCTGACGAAAGCCATCGGCATCCACGCCGATGCCGGAACACAAAGTTTAATCGCATTTTTAAAGAGTAAGAACGATGCTCACCGTTAAAGCGGTGGGCATTTTCTTTTATAAAAAATAACAAATATAACTTTTGTTATATTCTGGGAACCAAGGAGGACAAATCCTCTCCTCGCCATAGGGGCTCGGATTTTCCTTCGGAAAACAAGGAGGATTACTTATGAACAAAAATGTAAACTACGGAAACTGGGTACCTGAGAAGATGCTGACACTGTGTTACATCGGCGCTGCTGTATTCGCCGTTGCCGCCGGTGCCACCGGACTGGCGCTGCATCTTACCGTCCCCACATGGATCCTCGGCATCCTTGCGTTGATCTGCCTGATCTACGGCATCTACATGCATGCCTGCCACGAACTGTTTGCTTTTGGAAAAGGCAACATGATGGCCAATGTCCATCAGCATCTCGTCGATCATCTGGACTGGGACGGCGAAGGTACCCTTCTGGACATCGGCTGCGGTGCTGCGGCCCTGACCATCCGCTGTGCCAAAGCTTTCCCCCACGCCATTCTCACCGGCATGGACTACTGGGGCGTGGAATGGAACTACGCAAAGGAACAGTGTGAATCCAATGCAAAGGTCGAAGGCGTCGCCGACAGGATCACCTTCCAGAAAGGGGATGCCGCTCATCTGGACTATCCCGATGAGACCTTCGATGCCGCGGTCAGTAACTTCGTCTTCCACGAAGTCCGCTCCGCCAAAAACAAGCGGGATGTAGTCAAAGAAGCTCTCCGCGTGGTAAAAAAAGGCGGTGTCTTCTCCTTTCAGGACATGTTCTCCCAGAAAGCCCTCTATGGTGATATGGAGGAATTCATGGAAGAACTGAAAAAGGAAGGTATCACCGAAGTACACTACGTCGGCAATCTGGAGAAGAAGCTGGATTTCATCCCCGGATACGCAACCACTCCCTGGATGATCAGCGGTATGGGCATCCTGTACGGACGCAAGTAATTCTCCGATTATTCCATCCGCTGAAATTCCCTCCAGAAAGCGATAGTCTCCTGCAGATCCGCTTCATCTTCGAACAATTCCATCTGTTTCGCCACTTCGATTGCAAAATCCACATAGCCGTTTGCTCTCGAAGTGGTGATCCGGTCGGAAGTCACCACATCTTTTTCGCAGGAATGCGTTGATTCTATCCCCTCTACATTCCTGCATGCTCCACAACATCCACGCCAGCACAGATTGCCGCGATCCGCCCTCCGGAATTGTAAACTCTTTTCAGATATCCCCATACCTCCCGGGTATCGATCTTCGTAATGTCCCCACCCGGAATGACCAGCAATTCCACATCCTTCGGATCCACAGAATCCATCCGTTCCTCCGGCACTATCCGGTATCCTTCCGTGGCCGTAATCTCTTTCCCGTCCAGAGATACAAACTGCATTTCCTTCCCCGTTACCTTCAGAAAATAATTCAGTATCACAATTTCGTAAATACAACTGGTGTCATATAATAGCACTACTGTTTTCATCTGCCTTCTCCTTTTCCTACCCAATAAGACGATTTTCACGAAAGTCAAAAATGTCGACAGTTTTTCAAAAAAATATCCCGATTTCCATGCCTCTCAGTGCATGAAAATCGGGACACAACGCTTCCCTGAACATGCGGTTCTATAGCGAAACATCGATCACCGGTGCGGCAGACGCGCCGATGCCGGCGGCCTCAGCAGAAAACGATGTCCCTGAGGATCCGGGAATGACGTTCCCACTGTTTCCGGAAGGAATGACCGGATTGTCCTTCATTTTCTCCAGACGGTTAAATACCGCTTTCAGATACTCCGAATCCGCCTTGACGATCTCCTTCATCTCTTTGTTCCGATGCTTGATCTTCATCATCTTGAGATCAGCGGGATCCATATCCTTCCTCACGGAAAACATGGTGTCGGACAGTTCATCCAGCCCCATTTCATCCATCATTTCCCGCATACTGTCGGACAATTCCTGCATCGTCTCGGAGGTAAAATCACTCATCGCCACCATGAGATCCCCGGTCTGCAACAGGAATTCATCCAACTGCGGATAATCATAGGCATCCTCATAAGACGCTTCATCATACCCTTCTTCCGTGATCTGTTCCCCGACTTCGGTATTGTCATCCGTTTCCGTATCACTGGTCTCCCTTGGCTCCTCATCTGCGCAGACTTTCTCTCCCTGCCAGATTCCACCGGCTGCCTTTGCCATTTCCTCTTCTTCCAGATGCTTTGCCTTTTTCTTCGCCACGCGCTCCATGGCTTCCGCGTGATTGATCGCTGCTTGGATTTCCTCACTGTCGTAATCACCGCTCTGCTTCTTCATCTTCAGGCGCATGATCTCTCTTCTTGCCTGCCCCGCTGCCTGTTTTGCCGCCTGGGAAGTCTTGCTTCGCAGAATTCTCGAAGAAACGCTTTTGAACTGATACTTCAATTTTTTCAGAGCCAGCGACGTATTTTTCGCCTGCTGCCGCTGATTGCGCAGAGACTCGCTGTAGCTTAAAGTACTCGTGACAATGGATTCCTGCCCCCGGTTATTCGCCGCCTGCGTCTGCGTGCTCTGGCTGTCCCTGGACAACATTCTGCGAATATCGCTGACAGAACTTTTCGCCGAGAACATTCCCACACCATTGCCGTTACTGTCTTTACCGTTCTGCTGCCCGAAAATGCCTCCTACCTTCCCCATAGAAACCATACAACATCACCTTACCCTCTGAAATCGAAGTTCTGACCGATCTGTTTCTCACTCTGGGTCTGTACGCAGTCGCTCCGTGTGTTGAAATTGTAGATATCTATCTTCGACAGCAGTTCGTCAATGGAATTGGCCGTAATGGTCACGGTCTCTTCCGTATCATCGTTCTCTGTCCGCTTCTCCTTTAACCGCTCTTCTTTTTCCTTTTTGGCCGCCTTCTTCTCCGCAGCCTTTTTCTCCGTCTTCTTCTGCTCAGCCTTCTTCTCGATCCGGGCTTTCTGTTCCGCACTGGATTTCTTCAATACTGCAAAAAATGACAAAGTACCGCCGTCATCCACCTGCATTCCGTAACCCTTAACATCCGCGCCGGACTTCTGGATGCGGGTCTTCAACTGCTGCATCTGTGCTGCCGCACCGCTTAAGATTCCCTCATACTGCTTACGGAACTTCTCATCCGTTGCCATCTGCTCGATCTTATCTTCATCAATGAGGACGACCGTCTTGTAACTGTTGGCATACTGCGCCGCATTGGCTTTCGCATTTTCCTTCTGATCTCTGCTGACCAGAATAAAGTCATAATTTCCGTACTTTTTCTTCAGCTGCTCATAATACTTTGCAGCCTTCTCCGACAGCTCCGGCTGGCCGACGGTTCTGCCGTAATTACCTGTCGTACCCTTCGTCTGCTTTGCCTCGGAAGTACCGGTCGTGCCTGCTACCCCCGTCGTTTCCTTCGCCGTTCTGGTCTTCGTGCTCTTGCTGTAATCACTCTGCGCAGCATATGCACCGATACTGCTTACTCCTACCTCTGCCATACTTATTTCCTCCTTGAAAATAAATGCCAAATCCGTTTGTTCATCCAGTTACTCTAATGGATATATCGGCCAGTTCCTCTGACTTTTTTATATTTACCAGACGAAAGCCGGCAGAAGCGGGCGTAAACAAGCATAAAAAACCGCCTTACCGTATCCTGAGTGCCCCTCAGGATACAAAAGACGGTTTTTCAACTCTGTTCCGTTATTTATTGATTCAAATGATGGATCGTGACATGCAGCTGTCCTAACAGATTCTTAATGTCTGCGCTGGAGGCTGCCATATCTCTGGCCAGCTTCTGTACTTCCGTTGCTACCACGGCAAAGCCCTTGCCCTGATCTCCGGCTCTGGCTGCTTCAATGGATGCATTCAGTGCCAGAATCTGCTGTCTCTTGCTGTAACCGTCGATCTCCTTGGTCTTTCCGGTTGCCTCCTCGATCTGTTCCGCAGCCTTCGCAATGCCGCCTTTTAATTCGCCCACCAGATTTTCATTTTTCCAGCTGGCATAACTGGCTCTTACGAACATGTTGATCACGTCTCCCAGCAGGTTTGCCGAAGCATCGATCTGCTCTCTCGTCTTCACATTCACTTTTTCCAACGCTTTGATGTACCGGTTCTCATCAATCCCCAGTTCTCTCGCCGTTGCCCGGAATCTGTCCTCGTCCGGATGTTCCGGCAGGACCTGTCCTCCTATGATACTTCCCAATACAGTGCCGTCATCCAGTGTGATGGGGATACCGAAATCCACCAGTCCCGCATGACAGGGATACACTCCGTGTCCCTCCCTGTCACATTGTTCACAGCGCTTTTTCCCTTCTACGCTTCCGCGTGTCAGATCAATACAGAACTCTGTAAAATTATAACAATCACTGATATACTTTCCATCCGCACCAACAGCTACCGTTGCCAGTCCTGTGCTGACTGCCCAGTTCTTCATGATCTGCTCAAATTTTCCCATATCACAGAAATCCTGAATCTTCACGTTCTAACCCTCTTTCTTCCCTGATAATATTGCCACTGTCGCAGCTTTCTTATAAAGAAATTATATCATATATTCTTGCTGTAAAAAACAATTTTTTAGCTGAATTTCTGTTTCCGACAGTCATCAAAAGAAAATCAACGGAAATGGAAGAACGATGTCAGAGTACATAATATCACAGCTTTTGAAGCACTATGAAATGACTATGGCTCTATTTCCACTTTAGCGGAAGAAACAAAGAAGCCTGTTTATATTACCAAGAATGGGGAAGGCGATCTTCGGCAGGTTATCGTCTTGTATGTTAAATAGACTATAACTTAAAGGAGGCCTGCTTTCTTCATGAACTCCAGATAAAGGCTGAACAGCACGGCGCAGACGGGAACGCTGAACAGCATCCCTAAGATGCCGAATGCTTCGCCGCCAATCGTAACAGCCATCAGCACAAGCAGTCCAGGAAGTCCGACGGACTTGCCGACTACCTTGGGATAAATCAGATTGCCCTCCACCTGCTGCAAAACGAGCAGAAAGAGAATGAACCACAGAGCCTTGCCGGGTTCTGCCAACAGAATCAAAAACGCACCAAGACCGCCGCCAATCCATGCGCCAAAAATCGGCACCAGCGCAGTGACGGCCACAAACGCAGAGACCGCACCGGCATACGGAATCCCAAGGATCAGCATTCCAAAGAAGCACAGAATGCCGATGATAACCGCTTCGGTAAGCTGCCCGCTGACAAAATTTGTGAAAGTCTGGTTAGTCAGAGAGGCAATGCTAAGAAGCCGCTGCGCCCTCTTTTGCGGAAGAACTGTCATAACGAGTTTTTTCAAGTGCGATGCGACGCTTTCCTTCTTTGCAAGCAGATACAGCGCAAAAACAAGTCCCAAAAGGACATCCACCAAAACCGCCAGAACAGAGGTTGCTGCGCCCCATGTCACGGTGAGAATGCTGCTTTCCTCGTCACTGATCAGGACGGTGACCTTCTCAATCAACAGATCGGAGTCTATGGCATATTCGGGCAGGACAATGTTATATTTTGCAGCAAACCGGACAACACCAGCCCACCACCGCCCGATTTCCTCCACATAAACCGGAATGTTTTGGACAAACTCATTGCCGGATTTCCGCAGGCTGGGGATCATCATAAACACCACGGCAAACAAAATTCCAAGGACGAGTACGGTGCTTGCCGTCAGGCACACGGGGCGGGTCAGCTTTGCAGATGCCTTTCGGCATACCTTGTTCCAACAACATTCTAACGGCCGCAGGACTACGTTGATCAGAAAGGCAATCACGCCGCCGATCAGAAACGGAGTAAACAGTGCAAGCACCTTGCCGAGAAAACCCAAAACAGCGTCAAGGTTTACCAGCGCCCATGCGAATACGATCAACAACACCAGCGCGCGGATGATATAGCGAATGATTGTCTCGTCCAGCCATTTGCTTCCCTGCGATGCGGGATTCTCGTTTCTGTTACCGGTTTGATTTTGTGGTTTTTTCTCCATGTTGTTCCTTTCCGTCAGTAGAGGAAACCTCTTTAAATCTGAAAGCACTTTTGCATGGCTTTATTGTGCGCAGGCCAAACACACGTCGCATTGGCTGACTGTAATGAAGGATACCCTGTATGCGCTCAGGTCGGAGACCGTGATCTCCAGATTCTGCAAAGCAAAAGAATCGCCCTTGGTGGGGACTCTATTCAACTGCTCCATGACCCAGCCGCCGACGGAAACACTGTCCGATTCCAGCTTGACATCAAAGAATTCCATAAAGTCCTCCAAGCTGACGGAGCAGTCCACGCGGTAGGTATTCTCGTCCAGCTTTTCAAAATCTTCTTCCACCTCATCGTGTTCATCCCAAATTTCACCAACCAGTTCTTCCAGAATATCCTCCATCGTAACAATACCAAGCGTTCCGCCGAAATCATCTACAACGACGGCGACATGGGACTTCTGATGCTGGAGCCTTTTCAAAATATCCCGGATTTTTGTATGCTGATAGACGAACAACGGTTCCGTCATGATCTCCGTAATAGGCTGATCCGTCATTTTGCCGTTGATATAGAAGTCCTTCTGATGAAGAACGCCGACGATCTGATCAATGGTATCCCGGTAGACCAACAGACGGGAAAAGCGGGACTGTGTAAAGGCTCTGGCTATTTCCTCATGGCTCTCGTCGATGTCCACGGCCTCCAGATCAATTCGATGGGTCAGAATTTCTGCCGCCGCCAGGTCACGGAATTCAAGGGCATTGCGTAACAACTCGCCCTCGTTTTCGTCAATGCTGCCGTCCTGCTCCACGTCCTCCATGAAAAGAAGCAGTTCCTCGTGGGACATTTTTGCGTCATCATCTGTCTTGAAGAATCGGGAGACCAGCCTTTTCCACTGGGAAAAGAGAAAATTTAGAGGTGTCAGGACCAAAATCCAAAGGCGGATAAACGGAGCACTGAACAAAGCAAAGCGTTCTGGGGTGTCCTTCGCAACACTCTTGGGGGTGATCTCACCAAAAATCAAAACAACAATTGTTACAACGACCGTAGAAACCGTCGCACCAATATCGCCGTAAAGCCCTACAAACAGAAGTGTGCCGATGGATGCCACCATGATATTCACGATATTGTTGCCGATCAAAATGGTGGAGATCAGCCTGTCATAGTCTTCGGACAGCTTGAGTGCCAGCGCTGCCCGCTTGTTTCCATTGTCCGCCAACACCTTGAGACGGGTCTTATTCAGGGACGAGAACGCCGTTTCTGTGGCACTGAAATAGGCAGACATGGCGATGCAGACCACCATTGCAAAAATACTTCCAAAATAATTCATTTCAAACTCCTTTATGTTTTTTCATACAATCATTTCATGTAAAAAAGACACACCTATTTTACTATGTGCTTATATCATAGCATTTCTCCGGTGTAGATTTGGTAAAGAAACAGGTGCAGCACAATATCCCCCTATGAGAAATCTTGAAGCATTTTCGCTTATGCAGTACAATAATGTTGCATTACAGTTTAGGAGAAACATGATGAAGAACCGTCAACGACAAAATGATATTCTAGTTTCGATCCTTATTTTTTGCAGTGCCTTTGCTGTCAATCTACTGATTCAGAAACTTTTTACTACGCAGACGCTGGTTCCCATGATCTTTGTGTTCGGCGTATTTTTGATCTCGCTGAAAACGCATGGGTATTGCTATGGTATCACCTCTGCCATCATCAGCGTGTTTGCGGTGAATTTTGCTTTCACCTATCCGTACTATGCTTTTGATTTTTTCGTAGAGGAAAGCATCCTATCCGCCGTCATCATGCTGGTCGTCGCGGTCTCCACCAGTACGCTGAACATTCGTATCCGCGATCAGGAGAAGCTGCGCTCAGAAAATGAAAAAGAGAGAATGCGCGGCAATCTGCTGCGGGCAATCTCCCATGACCTGCGCACGCCCCTTACCTCCATATACGGGGCATCCTCCACACTGATCTCCAAGTATGATGCACTGCCAAAGGAGCAGCAGTTCAAGCTGTTGGGGGAAATTCAGGAGGACAGCGAATGGCTCATCCGCATGGTTGAGAATCTCCTGTCTGTCACAAGGATTGACGGTGCGAAGGTGGATGTCGTGAAGGCACCCACCGTTCTGGATGAGCTGATTGACTCCGTTTTGATGAAGTTTTCCAAAAAGCATCCGAATCAGAAGGTCATCACGCAGATACCGGACGAATTTGTGGACATTCCCATGGACTCGCTGCTTATTGAACAGGTGCTGCTGAATCTTCTGGAAAACGCCATATTCCACGCAAAAGGCATGACGGAACTGACACTTTCCGTTTCGCTCGTGGGAGATAAGGCAGTATTTGAGGTTGCTGATAACGGCTGCGGCATCCCGGAGGATGCGCTTCAAAAGATTTTTACCGGAAACTATGAAAAGCCCGCCGCGCCGGTGGACGGGACACGCAGCAATATGGGGATTGGACTATCTGTGTGTGCTGCCATTGTCAAGGCACACGGCAGTGACATTACCGCAGAAAATAAAAGTGGCGGGGGTGCAGTATTCCGCTTTGCTCTGGAAAGAGGGGGTGATGACGATGGGCAATAACAAATTCAAGATCCTGATCGTAGAGGATGAGGCCAACATCCGAAGCTTTATCAAAGCCAATCTGGAAACCAGCGACTATCAGGTGCTCTGCGCGGAGACCTGTGCTCTTGGTCTGATGATGTATGCTTCCCATCATCCGGATCTCATCATTCTGGATCTCGGCCTGCCGGACCGGGATGGCATGAGTCTGATTCAAGAGGTGCGAAAGACGGACACTGTGCCCCTCATTGTGCTCTCCGCCCGTTCCAACGAGAGGGACAAGGTGGAGGCGCTGGATCTGGGGGCGAACGATTACATCACCAAGCCCTTTGGCACGGAGGAATTGCTGGCTCGTATCCGCGCCGTTCTGCGCAGCCATCGACACAGCGAAGAGAACGAAAGTACCCCCGGCGGAAAATTCCGCTTTCAGGACTTGCTAATCGATTACGATACACGGCAGGTTTTTATTGGTAAAGAAGAGATCGACCTGACTCAGACGGAATACAACATCATGGCGTTCCTCTCCATTCACGCCGGAAAGGTGCTGACGTATGCCGCCATCATTCGGGCGGTCTGGGGGTATTCGGACTATGGCAGCGTCAAGAAACTGCAAGTCAACATGAAGAACATCCGTAAGAAAATGGGTGTGACGCCCGGTGAAAAACGTTACATCATCAACGAGCTTGGCGTCGGATACCGTATGCTGGCGGAGGATGAAATTTCCTCCCGATAAATAATAAAAAGATTGACCGCCCGTTTCTTTCAGAAACAGGCGGCCGCCTTCCTTGCACATCATCAAATTACGACATTAATTGGATTTCCTTCCATATACTTCTTTATATTATCCGCCAGAATAGAAACCAGCCGCTGTCTTAATACCACACATTTCTCGTTCATAATATAAATTCCTTTCTCCGTAAAAATCAACCAGTTCTTTCGTCAAGTAATAATAACTTCAAGTCTCTTCCTGTAAAATCTCCAGTCTTATACATTCTTCGCTTTTTCTATATATTTTGTGATGGCAGATATTAAAATACTCATATCAACCGGCTTCGCCACATGGTCATCCATTCTGGCATTCAATGCGGCCTGTACATCTTCTGCAAATGCATTTGCTGTCATTGCAATGATTGGTATACATGCCTTGTCCTTATCCGGTAAATTTCTGATTTCCTGTGTTGCTTTATAACCGTCCATTTTCGGCATCTGGATATCCATCAGGATCATATCGTAATCCCCCGGAACAGACTGTTCGAATACCTCAACAATTTTTTCACCATTTTCACAGATGGTGCATTCCGCACCCTCAATCTTTAACAGTTCTGTCAGGCTTTCCGCGTTCAGCTCATTGTCTTCTGCACATAGGAATTTCATTCCCTGCAGGATATTTCTCAAACAACATTCACATTTCTTCACTATTGCATAAACTTCCCTTACTCTACCGTCATGCCCGCTGTACTGTGTAAACACCCCCTGCCAGCATAGCGTACCATAGTTTTACAGTCACAATAGAGTTCTGCAAACAAGAATTTAGCGAACAGACTAACTGTTCATAATTGGCGAAATAACAGGCTTCCCTTCTCTATCCAATAACGGTGTCAAACCTCCGGAATAGCCACTTGCATGATATAAATAATTTACTCCGGTCTCTTTATCCACCCAAATTTCCGTAACAGTTATCGTACCCTGTGAATATACTATCTCGAATCTTTGATCCTTTGCCATTTCTGTCTACCTCCGAATGATTCCTTTATAAAACACTACCGCATCTGCCAGATCTTGGTCATTTGGATGTCCCTTTGCAATCCCTCCGACCAGCTTGAACGGTCCGAAGGTATCGTATCCTTTACAGGAAAATTTCCCGACAATCTTCCCCTGCCTGCTTTTTACAACTTCCTCTATTGACTGGAATGCCGCATTGCCGCCACAGGTGCAGATCAGAAAAACATCTTTATTTGCCGGTAAATTGACAGAAGCAAAATTTAGTACTGTCTGATGAAATTTCCCATAATATACCCCGGAGGCAAAGCCGATCAGGTCGTATCCGGATAAATCTTTTTCTTTTTCCTTCGTGGCATCGATCAGATCTACCACATTTTCCCCGGCAATTGCTTCCACCACCTTTTTGGTATTTTCATGATGCACCGATGCATAAATAATTGCTGCTTTCATGTACTCATTCTCCCTGATAATTTTCTCTGTTTATCATGCTATTTCATGTTCTGGCAATGGTTTAATTTTACTATAAATAACCATCCCCTGCGCCTGTCACAGTTTCTTTGTGCCATGGCTTTTCGGCCATTATAAACTATCCTCCTGACTTTATCTTATCATGCTAAAAATACCAATTCAATGAAATTTCTCTGTATTTTCACCATTATTTTTTGCATACTATAATCAAAATGATGGTTTTTTTAGCAATAGAAACAATCATTTTAATGGTTTCCAATTTACAAATACCATATTTTATGGTTTAATTAAAGAAAATAGTGGGAATCCTGAAACGGAAAGGTATATTTATGAAAAAATTATTTGTACTGCCGGAATACACAACAGCAAAAGAAATCAAAAAGCTTCGGAAGGATTTACATCTGACACAGAAAGACTTTGCCGAACTGATCAACTGTTCCAAACCCACCGTAGAGCGTTGGGAACGAAGTGAAGAGGTGATCCGTGGACCGATTGTTCCTTTACTCAGGATGCTGCAAAAATATCCGGAATATATACAGGGAATCAGAATCCCGGATAAAGTATGGCAAATCCGGATGTGGTATATGCATGATCAGGATGTATGTACCCTGATTGATGTGAATGAGCAGGAGCGAAAAGTAAAAGTGAAAAATTATACAGATAAAATTATGTTCCGCGCTTTCGGTGTGGTTGAAACTCCGGATTATGATCAATACCTGGAGTTTCTTGAGTCAAGATGTTTCCCGTCCAGCAGGGATAAAATGAAACTGATACTGAAAGATCTGGACTTGCCATTTTATGATCCGATGATGATCATTGAAAAAACAGAAGGTCGAATGGCAGAAGATGATTTCTGGATTCGTATAGAAAGGTAAATACATGATAGAATTATTTGAACAGAATATCCGGACAAATGACCGCCAGTCTTCAAAAGGAAATCAGTTAAAATGGGAAAGCGAAGGTATATGGTATAAAGCTGATTATACCGGATACGAAGGTCTGGTCGAATATATGATATCCCATCTGTTAAAAAAATCATCACTGGTAGAAAATGAATTTGTTTGTTATGATCTTGAAAAAATAAAATATGGGACCGTGATTTATAATGGGGTAAAGAGTCCTGATTTTTTGGGCAACGGTTGGCAGATTATTACTTTAGAACGTCTATTTCGGAACTTTTTCGGAGAAAGTCTGTACAGCTCTCTGTACCATATTTCAGAGCATGAAGAACGACTCCGCTTTCTCGTTCAACAAGTAGAACGTATCACGGGGCTTTCGGATTTTGGTATTTATATGAACAAGCTGCTGACCATCGATGCGTTTTTTCTGAATGAAGATCGTCATACGCATAATGTTGCTGTCCTGATGGACGGGTCGGGGAACTATGCCTACTGTCCGGTGTTTGATAACGGCGCAGGACTATTGGCAGATATCACAATGGATTATCCCTTGACCGAAGATGTTTATCTGCTAATGGATTCTGTGCAATCTAAAACAATCTGCACAGACTTTGACGAACAGTTAGATATTTCAGAATCTTTATACAAAAGGAATCTGAAATTCCACTTTACCAAAAAGGACGTGACTGAATTACTTGCAAATGCAACATCCTACCCGGAAGAGATCCGCAGCCGAGTGGAAAAGATTTTATCTGCCCAAATGCGTAAATACGCGTATCTTTTTCCCTGACATAATCGAAAAAGCCTCAGAAACATTACATTTCTGAGACCCTTCGGAGAGGCGCAGACCGGATTTGAACCGGTGGATACTGGTGTTGCAGACCATTGCCTTACCACTTGGCTACTGCGCCATATTTAATTAAATGACTCCAACGGGAATCGAACCCGTGTTACCGCC
>Ga0129310_1002237_pt1 | contig 14777 bp, 11 predicted proteins | sample Go1ome_2_FD_94433 | JGI IMG/M metagenome (GOLD analysis project Ga0129310, IMG submission 94433) | Western lowland gorrila individual fecal microbial communities from Wisconsin, USA - Go1022A metagenome | ecosystem: Host-associated > Mammals > Digestive system > Large intestine > Fecal | place...
ATGAAAAAAAAGAAAAAATTTTTATTTTTATAATTTAATCACTTTATGTATGCAAATAATACTTCTTCACACCATTAAAGGCGTATCCCACAAAACACATCAAAGATTTAAAATACCCAAAATTCATATATCGATAGACTTTAAATGTCATTCTTGCTGACTGTAACTTACTCCCTGATTTGCCGGTATTACTTAGTCGGTAATTCAGCAGCGGTTTGTTGATTGCACATGCCTTTCGATATTTCTTTAATATCTGGAGCCACATAATGTAATCTTCATGGCACTCATCATGTACCATCGGAAATTCAGCTGCCACATCCTTACGAATAACCACGGATGAACAATTAATCGGATTCTGAACAAGCAAATCTCTGTAAGTCAAATGTTCCTTTACCCCAATAAATTTTTCTGTTGAATGTCCATCCGGAGTGACAAGCTTCCGACCTGTCGCGCAAAGAACGCAGCCTGTTTTTTTCATTAAATGAAGCTGTGCTTTAAGCTTTCCCGGCTCCCACCAGTCATCACAATCCAGAAATGCAATATATTCACCCTTTGCAGCTCTAACGCCCCTGTTTCGGCTTCTGGCTACACCTATATTGTGTTTATTATGTATGACACGAATCACATCCGTGTCTGCATACTTTTTCAATACATTATCCAGATTATCTGTAGAACCATCGTCTATCACAATGATTTCCAGAGGAACCCCCTGCAAAAGTGCTGATTCTATTGCCTTCCCTATATATGCCGATCCATTATAAACCGGCATAATCACAGATACAATTGGTGTCAATTCTTCTTATCCTCCGTACGCAGTGCCGTCTTCTGTCCACCATCCACACCTTCGGAATTCTCTTTTTGGAACAGAATCTTGACGGTCTGTATAATAATCATCAAATCCAATGCAAATGTATAGTTCTCAATATACGTTAAATCCAATTTCAACTTATCATACGGTGTTGTGCTATATTTGCCAAACACCTGCGCATATCCTGTAAGACCGGCTTTCATCTTCAGTCTGAAATCAAATTCCGGAATACTCTTTTTGTACAGTTCTGCAATTTCAGGGCGTTCCGGACGCGGCCCTACAAAAGCCATATCACCTTTCAGGATGTTGAAAAGCTGCGGTAATTCATCTATATGCAGGGCACGTATAACATGTCCTACTGGTGTGATTCTGTCATCATCTTTCTTCGCCAACTGTGCACCTGTCTTCTCAGAGTCAACTTTCATGCTCCTGAATTTATAAATCATAAAAACTTTATGATCATAAGTTAATCTCTCCTGTTTGTAGAAAATCGGTCCACCGTCATACACTTTGATTAAAACAGCTACCAAGATCAGTATTGGTGAAAAGACAACCAATATGATCAATGAAAAGACAATATCTGATATACGCTTTATTAATTTCTGTTCCGCGGTTAATCCACGGTTCCTGAAAAGCATGAGTTCTGTATCAAACAGGTTGATGGTTGTCGAGCTCTTAATCATAATATCTGAAATCTTAGGAATGCTATAACATCGAATCGAATGTGCATAGCAGAACTTTAAAAATTTATTGCGGTATACTGAAGGAATATCTCCGATAACAATCGCTTCATAGCAACTGATCCGCTCAATAACTGCATCATAACCCTCAGAAATATTAATCATGTCTACAATGCTGTATTTATCTGTTCTGGATGTCATCTTATTGATCAGTGCCTTTGGATTAATATCTCCATACACCAAAAGCAGCTGTCTCGGCGGATAAATTTTAACATAAATCCATCTCATAAAAATGACCCATATAAGCACTGCCGCAATATCGTAAATAGTCATCTGGATAATCGGCTCGAGATAAGCGGTAAAACGCCAGCGGCCAATCAATGCCAGCTGCACATATGTAACACCGTTGCAGCACAAAACAGCAAGTATCTGAGAGGCAATGACATCTGATACCTTCAGATAGCCTACTTTATATGCGCCATAAATTTTTGAAAAAAAGAAATTAATAAATGCATAGACCCCCATCAATGCCCAGTTGCCTCGTCTCCAATACAGTGCACCAATAACTGACCTGTAATTGTAATATCGATGCCAGATATAATAGAAAATCGCAACCTGCACAAGCAAAATCAGCATTGATGCAAAAAACATAATCAGGCGTTTGTATTGTTCTCTATTTTCCACTACTTCTTCTCCTTAAAATACAATTCAGAATTCGCCCGTGAATTCAGTACAGAATCTGTGTCCGCTCCTCAGACACATTTATTATTCGAATTCCTGCACTCTAATTATAATCTTATTTTGTCAAAATAACAATGAAAACCTGTGGTAAATACAAGATTTACCACAGGTTTTGAAGCTTTAATTGTTGAATATTTACCTAACCTCAATGTACTGTGCATAGACATAGCCGTCATAATTCGTACCGCTGTATTTTACATTGATATGGTACCATTTGTCGTCATCTTCATCCTGTACATTTCCAGTTATATTAACTTTTGTTCCCTCATCAAGAACAACCAGAACCTTATATGATGTACCTGCGCCGCTTCTCACATTCAGTGAACCATCAATAACATAACCTGTTGATGTCTGACTGCTTTCTGAGCCATCATCTGACTTGTTGCCGTCTGAAGAAGTACTTGCCTTTTTCAGCATATCTGAACGAATATAGCCTGAATTGCCGGACTGTGCTTTGACTTTGTACCATACCGTACCATTGCTGTCTTTCGCCTCACCAAGTACTGTTAAGGTATCTTCCATATAGATGACTTCTACAACACTCTTGGATAATCCTGCACCGCTTCTCATATTCACGCCATCATCCACTACCTGCATCTTCTGGCCCTTCATATCTGAAGTCGTATCCGTTGTATCATCTTTCTTTGAATTATTGCCGCCTGATGTACCGGCATCCTTCAAAAGGTCAGAACGGATATAGCCTGTCTTACCTGCAGAAGTCTTGACCTTATACCAGATGCTGCCGCTGCTGTCTTTTGTCTGACCAGTTACAGTCACTGTCTCATTCTGGTAAACAACGCACACAACACCCTTTGAAGTACTTGCACCGCTTCTCACATTCACAGCATCATATGCAACCTTCATTGTCTTGCCGGATACATCTGAATCTGTGTCGGAACTGCTGCCGTTATTTCCGGAATTGTCTGAATTCTTCTTCGTCAAATAAGAAGAATGCACATAACCCTTCTTATTTCCTGCTGTAATCTTGTACCATAACGTACCATTGCTGTCTTTCGCCTCAGCTGTAATTGTAACCGCAGTATTCTTAGTCAATGTTGTGACAACCGAATAGTTTGTGCCTGCGCCGGAACGCATATTCAAAGCATCACAGTTAACAACTGCCGCAATTGACATTGTATCCTGATTTGTATTGTCATTGCTGTTGTTATTGTTATTGTTGCTATTACTGTCATTCTTTGTCACGGTAATATATTCTGCATAAACATATCCCTTATAACTCTTTCCGCTCTTAGAAAATGTCACACTGTACCATTTGTCGCCATTGCTGTCCTTGGTGGTTCCTGTAATCGTTACAGCCTGATTTCTTGATACAGTTGTCACTACATCGTACTTTGTACCGGCACCGCTTCTCACATTCAATGAAGAACAATTAACCTTACCTGTACCCGAAGCAGCTGAATCACTGCTTCCACTATTGTTGGAATCTGATGAAGATTTAACTGTAATATATTCCGCACAAGCATAACCTGTCTTGCCGCTGACTTTTACTTTGTACCACTTTGTGCCCTTGCTGTCCTTAGCCTCACCAAGAATATCAACCTTCGTACCCTTGCTGATAGATGTAATGATACTGTTGCCTGTACCGGCACCGCTTCTTACATAAAGGCTTGAACAGTTCACTGTACCTGTCGCAGTAACCTTGTCTGAATCTTCTGAGGAATTATTATCAGAAGATCCGTTGGAAGGATTTCCGGAAACAGTTCCGCCACTCTTCTTTCCTTTGTAAATAGCCAATCTGTCAATGGATGACTCGCTGTATGTATCAAACAGATTTGTGCTGCTGACACCCGGATCCAACATATAAACTGTATCACCTTCAATTCTGTCAAGAGCCACCCAATGTCCGCCATTGCGTACGGAAATAATAACACCATAACCATCTTTGATATATTTGGCCATTGTAGAAATCTTTTGGGCCTTTGTCATATTCGCCATACTGACCTTGCTCTCATAAAGCGTAAAGCCATCCGCAGCACCATTAACCTTCGCCCAATACAATGCACCGCCGGAAGTAAAACCACCATTATTGTTCAGATAATTAACAAGTGTTTTCGGTGTAAAACTGGATGCATCTGCACTGCCAGTATGACAGATCAGCATTGCAATCGCTGTAACCAGACATCCCGATGATTTCATCGTGTACTGACTGGCTCCCAAATGAATGCTTCCCCATTCCGGATCTGCCTGTGACCATTCCCTGTAAGCCTGACTGGCTGCATTTGCCTGAATCGGTGTCACAAAAGGTACACACATAATCATAATCATTAACATTGCCAGTATTTTCTTTTTCATATTTCTTCTTCTCACTTGCCTTTCTCTTGTCTTTTTGAAATCTTTCTCACCGACATAAAGAATTTATCTATATATCCGCATAACTGCACTTATTCTATCATAAAATTTAACATTTTAAAAGTCATTTTGTAACAAAAATTTAACTTTTGTCAAAGGAAGTACAAAAAACAGCTGTGGTGTCGCCGCACCACAGCTGTTTTTTGTATCATTTATTTCTTTCTGAAGAAAAGTCTGTTCATGGCACTGAAAATCGCACGCACAGATGAACGTGTGATATTGGAACTGATACCAACACCAAAAGCTCTCTCACCAGTTTCTGAATTCATCAATTCAATATAAGATGCTGCCTGTGAGTCTGAACCTGTCGTCAGTGCATGTTCTTCATACATCGTCAGTTTTGTTTTGAAACCACCCTGATTGCACAGTGCATACTTCACAGCATCGATCGGTCCGTTGCCGAAACCTTCGATTGTCTTTAATTCGTCCTTAAATGTATACGTCAGAACAACCTTTGTATCGTAACCTTCTACTGTTTCGGAGATATCTTCTGTTCTCATCTTTCTGAAATGCAGAGGATACTTGGCATTGATATACATCTCTCTGAACTTGTCCATAATCTGTGATGGTGATACTTCTCCCTGACGTTCTGAAATTGCCTGAATCTCATCAGCCAGCTCTTTGTGCATCACCTTTGGAAGCTTGAAGCCATAGTAGTGATCCATAACGAATGCCACACCGCCCTTGCCGGACTGACTGTTGATTCGAACAATCGGCTCGTACTTCCTTCCGAGATCGGATGGATCGATCGGCAGATACGGAACTTCCCAATATGGAGACTTTCTCTGCTCCAATGCATGGACACCTTTGTTGATGGCATCCTGATGTGAACCGGAAAATGCAGTAAAGACAAGCTTACCCGCATATGGATGACGAGGATCAATATCCATCTTTGTACATCTCTCGTAAACTTCGATAATCTCATTCACATTCTCAATATCCAGTTCCGGATTAATTCCCTGTGAAAACATATTGTAAGCAATATTCAGCACATCGACATTGCCTGTACGCTCACCATTGCCGAACAGTGTACCTTCAATTCGATCGGCGCCTGCAAGTAAAGCAAGTTCTGATGCAGCTACACCGCAGCCTCTGTCATTGTGCGGATGAATACTCAGAATAATCTTGTCACGATCTGTAAAGTGTGTAGACATCCATTCAATCTGATCTGCATATACATTCGGTGTCGTCATCTCAACGGTTGCCGGCAGATTAAAAATAATCGGGTTCTCAACAGTTGGCTGCCATACATCCTTAACAGCTTCACAGATTTCAAGTGCAAAATCCATCTCAGTTCCTGTAAAACTCTCCGGTGAATACTGCAGCTGGATATTGCCGTCAAATCCCTTCATATATTTCTTGACCATCTCTGTACCATCAATGGCAATCTGCTTGATTTCTTCACGATTCATATCGAATACAACATCTCTCTGAAGCGTAGATGTTGAATTATAAATATGGATAATCACATTCTTGCAGCCCTGAATAGCTTCAAATGTTCTCTTGATCAGATGCTCTCTGCACTGAATCAGTACCTGCACCTTCACATCGTCCGGAATCAGATTCTGTTCAACCAGTGTTCTCAGAAAATCATATTCAATCTGGGAAGCAGCCGGAAAACCGACTTCGATTTCCTTAAATCCCAGTTTTACAAGCAGCTTGAAGAACTCAATCTTTTCTTCTACAACCATCGGCTCAATCAGCGCCTGATTGCCATCTCTCAAGTCAACGCTGCACCAGATCGGGGCCTTCTGGATTTCCTTATTCGGCCACTGTCTCTCAGGATAATTCAATACAGGCACTCTTTTATATCTTTTATAATTTAACATTATTCTTTCCTCCGTTTAAATCTGAATCATTGTATGAAAATAAAGCCAAAGAATTCCATCAGCTTTATATTAGTCAGCAGTTCCTCCGAATTCTATCTCTCGATCTATGAGTGACGGAGTCGAAGAACCACTCCATATACAATTAATTTAAACAATGTCGGACTTAAAATACTAACCCCATGTCTTTCATTCCTTTTCATTCCTAATTCCATGACAAAAAATGTCTATGTATTACTTTAGCAGAAAAAAGTTTTCCTGTCAAGCATGTGCTTTACAGGAACGACAAAAGCAGGGAAAAGAATCTTTTCCCTGCCCATTTGCTAAAGCTCTCCGAGTCCCTCCTGAATGACCTGCCGTAAATCTTCTAATGCTTCTGTCTCATCGCTTCCATCACAAATCATCGTGATCACATCTCCGGTTTTGATGCATGCCGACAAAACACTTAAAACACTCTTGGCATTAACCTCCGTTCCATCAGCTGTTCTAATTGCCACATGTGACTGAAATTTTGTTGCCGCTTTGCATAATATGCCTGCCGGTCTCAGATGAAGTCCTGATGGATTATGTAATTGAATCTCTACACTTACCATTTTTAGTACCTCCCGAATACTTTATTCTCTATTCCCCGCTGCTCTTTGAAATCACAACGTGTACATATGCATCTTCAGCCAATTCCAGATTATCATCAAAAATAACCGTTAATGGCAAATTATACTCGCCTTCTCCGTAATCACTGACATCGATCAATGCCGTCAGGTTATCTGCAGTAAGTGCATTGACTTCACTGGCAATACCTTTGACCTTAAGTGTAACTGCTTTGTCAGAAGAAGCGGTTACACTTTTCTCGTAAGTATAATCTGTACTGCTCCCTTTCAACGAAACTTTACTTAAAGGCAATTCAAAAGATGTTTCTGTAATCTTCTGTATATCAACAACCAATGCCACCGTTGCTTCCTTATCAGTGAAAACAACACCATCCGGCAGCTGCTCGGCAATATTCTGTGCAATTGATACAGAGTCTTCGATCTTATCATTCTTACCGGATATATCATAATCCTTCAATGTCACCTGATCAATCTTATCCAGATCTTCCTTACGTCCGGCAACTGTTACTTCCTTCGGTTCATAAACAGCTGATACCATACGATATCCCTCTGCCACCTGGCCGGTTACACCAAAATTAACAGGTACCGTCTTCGTCTGATAAATCGGCACATTCACACTGATATCTGATTGAGAAATATTCAACGTGGAGCTGGATACTTCACTGCCGTTCTGATCTAATAATTTCAACGTTGTATTCGTTGTTATATCGGATGTATTGCTGCTTCCAACAGCAACACTGACATTTGCTTCCGCAATCTGATCAACAACTGATTTCGGACCGGATACCGTCACCATATTCGGTGTCGCAACTCCCTGACCAATATAATATCCTGAAGCAACTTTGCCGCTTGTAACAACCTTTATATTTAATGACTTCTCAACCAGGTCTTCAATCTCAACCTTCAGCACTGTACTGCTTCCAATGGGTGTGATCTCCAAATTCGGATATTTCGGGCAGGAGACATCCACCATAACAGCACCTGTAATGGATAACGTAGACAGATCTGCAACCGCAAGAAGATCATCCTTGGATAATCGATTGACAATAGATGTCTTTCCTTTGACCTTTACGCTGACCGTATTGCCCCCTACATAACTGTAGGCTTTGCCTGCTTCCGTAATCTGATCACCATTGATCTCTGTTACGCTGATATCTGAAAACTCCCTTGTATAAACAGGATCTTCAATACTCAGCACCACCACCCACACCAAAACTGCAAGGGCCAATGACAGAATCTTCAGACCAAAATTATACGTCAGTCTTTCTCTCATTCTTAATCCTCTCCCTCAGTTTTTTTCGCTTGCCATCATCAACACTCTGTGTTATCTCTGCCAGTTTTGCTTTCAGATCATCCGGAGATACACTTCGGGTCAGGTTACCGCTCTCTGCAATAGAAACCGCACCCGTTTCCTCAGAAACGATAATTGTCAAACTGTCTGAAACTTCACTGATTCCAACACCGGCACGATGTCTCGTACCGAGTTCTTTGCTCAGCTCCATATTGTCACTCAGCGGCAGATAACAAGTTGCAGCCACTACTCTCTGGTTTCTTATGAACACAGCACCATCATGCAGCGGTGTATTATGTTCAAAAATATTCATCAGTAACTGGCTTGAAATCAATGCGTCAATCGGAATGCCTGTGCGTTCATATTCATTGAGAATCACCTTCTTCTCCATCACAATCAGCGCACCGGTCTTCACCTTGCTCATCTCAAAAACCGCTTTCACAATTTCGGAGTTGATCTTGTCGCGACTTCTTCTGTCTTCCTCTGCAATCACTGCCGATGTTCCGAAAATAGAAAAAATAATATTTTTTCTTCCCAACTGCTCAAGGGCACGCCGCAGCTCCGGCTGAAAAACAATGACAACAACTGTCACAAGCACACCTGCTGTCTTTGACATCAACCACGTCAGCGTAGTGAGATGGAAGAAATAGGAAATCAAAGCAAAGGCTGTCACCACAACAATGCCCTTCAGCAAAGTCCATGCCCGCGTATTCTTAACCCAGATCAACAGCTCATAAATAATCACCGTCAAAATCAGGATTTCTACAATATAGGTAAGATGAAATGACTGCGGAAGGCCAATATTGTTCAACATACTCATCCATCTATGCATTTCATATCATCCCCCCTGTCCTGTATAAATCTAATACTTTATTTGTTCTCCTGTGAAGCCTGAACACCATTCTTCACAGATTTCTTTGTCTGAGAATTAACCTTAACGACATTCTTCTCTGCACCTGAAACCGAAATCTTCGGTATCGCCTTCACATAATAATAATAGTCATCGTCCTCAAACTGTACGTATTCTTTTCTGGAATAGTCTACCGCACACTTCATAAACTGCAGCAGCATCGCCAATAATGCCCCGATCACCGCACCCGCAACCAGACCAATAATATTGAGATCTATTCCAAAAGCTGCCGCACAGAAAAATGCAACAACGATCTCTGCTGCCGCACCTGCTGCAATTGCAACATACCACGCATAATCAAATGAAAATTGACTGATAATAAAAACAACTGCCATCGCCGCTGCTGCTGCAATTGCATACAGCCAGATCATCTTATCATCTGTTACCTGTCCAATAATTGTACCCATCGCCTCAACGATGGCATCCAGATTAAAGGACATCCCTGTTCCGACAATGGATGCTGCTCCACAGGCATAGCCCAGGAACTTCACCATAAAGAGACCGATCACCGCAGGCACAACCGCATAAGGCGAAAAAAACATCCCCGCTAGAATCGGTATCATAAAATGCATATCATACTGCATCAAAACAGGTACTGCCAGAAGAACCACACTCTGCTCCGGTGCAAACTTCAGAAACATCAGATATAAAATAAGCATCACAACAATTGCCAAAGCTCCGATGAGCACCGATAATTTCATCATGTGTGCTGTAATTACAGCCGCAACAATAAAAACAGAAAAGCTGCCCGGAATAATCGAACAGATTAATGACAGCAATATATTTACCATCGGATTATCCAGAACTTCAAAATATCCTAACTGTGAATTCACACAATTAAATACAAACATCATCCCGATAAACTTGGCAATGATCAAAAACCATGTCTCGTATTCTTTGACAAAACGGCTGATCTTATCCCGCATTACAAAAAGCTCTGTCATCTCTTATCCTCCTGTGTCCGGACATTCTTCTCTCCGCACTGATCAATATGACGCAGTATACGGTAATACTTCTTCACCTGCTTGCTGCTTGACTGATACTGCCACGAATAATAAACAATACCAATTCCCGTATAGATAACAAGCAGAATAATATAAAGAAGCAGCATTTCTTTCAGCAGCAATCCCAACTGCATATTGGCTGCCATATCAAATATCTCTTCAATCTTATATACAGCATATAGCCCTGCCAACAATATATACGCAATTGTGAGACTAATGCCATTCTTCAAAAGATGCAGTCTGACGTAATCACCCATAAAGTACTCATTGCGTCCGAGATCAATACGACCCTGCCGCTTTTCATAAATCGATGCCTTCGTCATCCAGCGAATTTTCTCCTCATTCAGCATATACGAATCCTTTCTTAACTCTATAAACAAAACCCCAAAGGTATAATGAGTATATCACATTTATACTTTCTATGCCATAATTTAGAGAAAAAAAGTGGTATAAAGCCTTCCTCCGCTTCAGCGTACTGTCAGATCCTTAATGACTTCGCCGGCTATGATCAGCCCGACAACAGATGGCACAAAGGCTGTACTTCCCGGTATCTGGCGTCTCTGCGTGCATGTCCTTGCACTCCCCGGAGGACAAATACAATGTGATCTGCAGCTGTTTGCTGTATCATCAATCGGCGTCATTGCCTTCTCTTTTGAATATACAACCTTCAGTTTCTTAATGCCTCGCTTTTTCAGTTCACGCCGCATCACCTTCGCCAAAGGGCATACAGATGTCTTATAAATGTCTGCCACTTCAAAAGCTGTCGGATCCAGCTTATTGCCTGCCCCCATGGAACTGATAATTGGTGTTCCCGCTTTCTGGGCAGCTTCCACCAGCATAATTTTGCCTGTTACTGTATCAATGGCATCCACAACATAATCATACGCTGCAAAATCAAATTCATCAGCTGTTTCCGGCACAAAAAATGTCTTGTACGTATTCACAACCGCATCCGGATTAATATCCAGGACTCTCTCCTTTGCTGCATCTACCTTGTACTGTCCAATAGTTTTTCTTGTGGCAATGATCTGACGATTGATATTGGTCAGACACACTTTATCATCATCAATCAGATCCAATGTACCGACACCGCTTCTGGCCAGGGCTTCAACTGTAAAACCGCCTACGCCGCCAATCCCAAAAACTGCCACTCTGGCATTCTTCAGTCTTTCCATATTGTCATGTCCCAGCAGTAATTCTGTTCTAGAAAACTGATTCAGCATAATTTTCTCCTTATATTTAGCCGCGGTATCTGTTCAGCACCGCATAAATTTCTTGTTTTCTCGGACGTGCCAGACCACACGGCACATAACCGCTGCAAAAGGCCTGCCATCCTTTTTCATTAAAAATTCTCTCTACAGCCTCCACTGTCTCCCGAACAGTCTGTACTGTCTGATTCTTTTCCAGAAGATAACGCATAAAATATGCCAGTGCAGCCGTCTGTTCGCTGTCTGCCAGCTGCTCCACATATCTCAGATCCACTGTTTCTTTGTCAAGGACCATTGTTTCTCTGCCCATGACTTTCACTTTCATGGCACGCGGTCTCTCAGAATCGCCGGATCCCGTCCGTCCCCTTCGTCCGCCGCGGTCTTTGCCGCCGTGCATCGGTTCCCGCTTGTGTCCGGATGCCGGATTCTTTCTGTCAAAGGACGGCATCTCAAACTGTGCCGAAGTGATCTGCCCTTTCTCATTTTGTCCACAGATCTCTCTGACTTTATCCGTAATATCCACCACATGATAACGATCCATCTGAATAACCCTGTCCGCTTCATAAAAGAAAGCTCCCGAGCTTCCGGCAACAAGAATGGTGGATATTCCGGCCTGCTCATACAGTGCACGCATTCGCTCAATAAACGGTGTGATCGGTTCTTTTTCTTTTGAAATCACACGCTGCATCAGTGCATCCCGCACCATAAAATTCGTAGCCGATGTATCTTCATCAATCAAAAGCAGCCTGGTTCCTGCTTCCATGCTTTCCACAACACCGGCCGCCTGGGAAGTACTGCCGCTGGCATCCATCGTTGAAAAACAGCTGGTATCTCTGCCGTTCGGAAGATCATTAATAAACATCGAGATATCTACATTTCTCACAGAGCGGCCATCCTCCGCTCTTAATTTGACAGCTGTTTCATCTGTGATCACCAATTCTCTGCCGTCACCGCCGATATGATCATATACACCATTCTGCAATGCTTCAAGCAAGGTTGACTTGCCGTGATAACCGCCTCCGACGATCAGAGTGATACCTTCCGGAATCGCCATACCACTGACTTCCCCACGATGAGGTAATTCGATCACTTTCTCCAATGTATCCGGAGACTGAAAAGGTATGCTTCCTGCCATCGGCAATTCAGACACGCCGCTTTTTCTCGGCAAAATAGAACCATTTGCTGCAAAAGCGACCCAATGATTTTCGGCAAGTATTTTTCTTAATGCATTCTGATCTTCTGCCAACCAGACTGCCTGCTCCACTTTCTGATGGTTAAGCCGTCTCCAGCACAAAGCATTTTCAATACATTCAGGTAAAAACTCAAACAATATCTTTTCAAGCTCTTTTGCCTGAATCGTCCTTCCAAATGCCGGAAATCCTACATGAAATCTAAGAATAATTCCCGAAGCATCAATCTCACAGGCACTGCGTTCAAGTACTTCCTGACCGCATCTGCTGATACTCATCAGTCCGCTCTTTCCTGAGCCCTTTGCTTTGAAATTACATTTTTCAAACTGCCGTCCTGCTTCACGGACAATATAATCTCTCAATGCAATTTCCGCACATCGGCTCTCATAATACCTTTCTGGTATTCCTGCCTGCCGGTGAGGCATTTCCACATGCAGACTGGAGGGAGATGCAAAAGGGTCTCCCTGTACATGATCAATGATTAATTTATATTTTTCAAACTGATAGGTTCCGGCCAGGGACTTATATGCAGGATAGCTTCTCCTGTCCATTCCACGCAGTTCTTTACGAAGTTCTTCAGCCGTTCGCATGATATTTACTCCTTTCGGCCATTTTGACTCTTCCTATTTTATTACAACTCTATCCATCGGTCAATGACGGATAAAAAGAAAAAGCTGTCCCATATCAAATTTCAGCCAGTCTGCACTTCAAAGCTGTGCGATCAGGATCGGCAGCATTTTCTTTTTGTCGTCATACAGAGTCAATGCCAGCGACAGTGAGCTATCCATATACTGTTTAATATAGAAGAAAATAATAGGTGCTGCAATCGTTGGAACAATCAAGGAACCAAAAAACGACCATTACTGAATTTTCCTTTCGTTCAGTATGGTCGTTTTTATTCTACATAGACATATCTTTATCCACTTTCAAAATCTACTACAGAAACATCAGCGCATGATAAACCAGGAATGCACAGATCCAGGCAATAGCACACTGCAGAATCACAACTCCAATGGCCCACTTCTGTCCCAGCTCTCTTCTAATTGATGCGATTGCTGCCACACAAGGCGTATACAGCAAGCAGAAAACAAGCAATGCTGCCGCTGCCTTTGTTGAAATCAGTGATGTCAGGGCTGCCGTTGATCCAAACAGAATAGATAATGTGGAAACAACGCTCTCTTTGGCAATAAAGCCGGTAATCAATGCTGTTGATATTCTCCAGTCTCCAAATCCCAAAGGGGCAAAAACAGGTGCGATAACACCGGCAATCCCCGCCAGGATACTGTCTTTGGACTCTGTCACCATATTCAGATGCGGACTGAATGTTGTCAGGAACCAGACAATGATCGTTGCCAGGAATATAACCGTAAATGCTCGCTGAAGGAAATCTTTGGCCTTATCCCACAAAAGCTGCAGAACATTTTTTGCTCCCGGCATTCTGTAATTCGGCAGTTCCATAACAAACGGTACTGCATCCCCCTTGAAAATACTATTCTTGGCAATCATTGCCACTAAAATACCCACTGCAATACCGCCAAAATAGAGCGCAACCATGATCAGACCACTATACTTCGGAAAGAAAGCCGCTGTAAAGAATCCGTAAATCGGCAGTTTGGCCGTACAGCTCATAAACGGTATCAGCATGATCGTCATCTTACGGTCTCGTTCCGACGGCAGGGTTCTGCTGGCCATAACCCCCGGCACTGAACATCCAAAACCAATCAGCATCGGTACAATGCTTCGCCCCGAAAGTCCGATCTTTCTCAGCAGCTTATCCATAACGAAAGCCACTCTGGCCATGTAACCTGTATCCTCCAGAAGTGACAGGAAGAAGAACAATGTCACGATGATCGGCAGGAAGCTTAACACGCTGCCGACGCCATTGAAAATGCCGTTAATAATCAACGAATGCAGGGCATCATTCACATTCCACGCAGTCATTCCGGCATCTGCCAGCTCCGTCAGCCATCCGATGAACTGTTCAAGCAGTCCCTGCAGCCATGCACCGATCACATTAAATGTCAGCCAGAAAACCAACGCCATAATACCGATAAAAGATGGAATAGCTGTATATTTGCCGGTAAGGATCTGATCAATCTTACGGCTTCTCTCGCGCTCCTTACTTTCATGCGGTTTGACCA
>Ga0129310_1002242_pt1 | contig 14767 bp, 8 predicted proteins | sample Go1ome_2_FD_94433 | JGI IMG/M metagenome (GOLD analysis project Ga0129310, IMG submission 94433) | Western lowland gorrila individual fecal microbial communities from Wisconsin, USA - Go1022A metagenome | ecosystem: Host-associated > Mammals > Digestive system > Large intestine > Fecal | place...
AAGTGCAACTAATGGAAAAAGATTTGCAATGTTTAATAATGACGGATTGAATTTGTGCCTTTTGAACGGATATTATGATGAACTATATCCGGAAAAGAAAGAAACGAAGGGCGATATATATCCAGAATATGACAATATGGTGGATAATGTTTTTTCACCATATTGGTATTTTACTTTTATGGATCTGGATGGAAATCCAATTGAAATTACAGGAGCACATGAGGAATAAGTATTATCAATATATAGAGAATGGTATATTGGGTTACAGAACAATTCGTTCAATGAAAAATATGGGAGAAAAGAGCAATTTATGATTGAGTACAGTAAACTTCAGATAGGCTGTATGCTTATTGTGATTTATATTGCATTTATATATTTCCGTGAGCGAAATGCCTATAAGGTTAAAAAGAAAGAAATAGTGTTTGAATTATTGCTTTTTACGGGAATATTCAGCATTACATTTGATGGAATTACTGCATATACAGTAAACCGGCCAAATAAGGTGCCGGTGCTGATAAATGATATATTTCACGCCTGTTTTTTATGCAGCCTTGATGCGATTGTGTTTCTTATTTTCCTGTATATTATGGATATTACAAGAGGATTGCCGCATAAGAGAAAAGCGAGAATTTTTATATCATTGCCGTTTGCGGTAAATATGGCTGCTGTGATTTTGTTTATGCCAAAGATTACATATTATCATGGAGAGATTACAAATTATTCGATGGAAATTCCGGTGTATGCCTGTTACATTATGGTAGCTGTTTATATGCTTGGTAGTGTTATATTACTGATATGTGGAAGAAAAAACATGGGGCATAATAAGCTCATTACAATAACAACCTGTATTGCAGCGGCATTAGCGGTTACAGTATATCAGATGATACATCCGCAGGCGCTTCTTACAAGCCTGGTGTCAGTTTTTGTAATCATAGGGGCTTATCTTAATATGGAGAATCCGTTGTTTCAGAAGCTGCGTGCGCATAATAAAGAGATGGTAATGGGATTTGCAACTCTCGTTGAAAACAGGGATGGCAGCACAGGAGGTCACATACGCCGCACAACCACTTATGTAGAAATGCTTGCAAAAGAACTGAAAAGCAGAGGGTTATATAAGGATGAACTGACAGAAGATTATATAAAAAATCTCATCATGGCAGCACCAATGCATGATGTTGGAAAAATTGCAATTCCTGATGCAATTCTTCAAAAGCCCGGAAAACTGACAGAAGAAGAATTTGATGTTATGAAAACGCATGCGGCAAAAGGCGGAGAAATTATTAAGGAAACCTTTCAATCCATGGGTGACGATGAATATGAAAAGATTGCATATCAGGTAGCACGTTTTCATCATGAAAAATGGAATGGAAAAGGGTATCCGGAGGGATTATCCCGCAAGGAAATACCTCTTTGTGCACGTATTATGGCTGTTGCTGATGTATTTGATGCTGTTTCTGCGAAAAGGTGTTATAGAGATGCTATGCCATTGGAACAATGCTTCTCGATTATTGAGAAGGGAAGTGGACAGGACTTTGATCCTTATATAACTGATGTTTTTTTGGATATGAGGGAAATGATAACCAATATAGTCGAAAGTTCATAATCAGGAGGTACGATAATGCAGGATGTTATGAACGTTAATCAGAAAGAATATAAGTTGCCTGTGTTATACTTTTATTCATAGCATGAGCCTCTGGAAGTATAATTGTTTCTAGCAAGTTAATTATATCAAAACCAGATGGTTTCATGCTATAATTATACCAGTTATTATTGAATTTTCAAGGCGCACAGGCACTTATTCAAGTACGAAGTTTGAGTTATATTATAATAGAACAAAATTTCCGAATGAAAATATAGTATAAGGTTTTGAAAAAATGTCCGGGAGCGGCCTGTTATTCAATAATTAAGTACTGAAAATAGGACATAAAATATGGATAATAGTACTTAACAGATACTTAAGAGGGAGCAAACGGATGGAACATTTTGAACAGATCAATGAAACTTCCTATTTGTCCGTACAGAATGCACCGGTATACCGGAAAATCATGAGATGCTTTTACCGGGAATATGAAAAGATGCATTTTCAGCTATATAAAGAAGATATTTTCAAACTCTTAAAAGAGGATGAAGTATTTGCAACGTATTCCATGGAACAGCTGGTTCTGGATCTGGAAGCACTTGTAAAGTGGAAAAATCTCACGCCGATACAGGATCCCGGCAAAGTATACACAATAGCGGATTACAAAAATAAACAATACCGCTATACGATGTCGGAATATGCTGTTGAGATTGAGCGTCTGACAGTCCGTCTGGAAAATCTATTCCTGGAATCGGGAAATCTGTCAACGAACTTTTTTGTCCGACTGGAGAGAAGTCTGAATGAAACGGAGGACATGGAGAATGCAGAGCTCCGCACTGTAAATGAATGGTGGCAGACGCTGCAGGAAGATTTTAAACGACTCAACCAGAATTATCAGGATTATCTGCGGGACTTTTATTCCGGGAAAACGGAAAAATTGATGAAATCCGTGGAATTCATGGCTCATAAGGACAAATTTATTAAATATCTGAACGAATTTGTGCAGGAATTGCAGCGGCATTCCAAACGAATGGAACAGTTGTTGGAAAAGAATACGGAGCGTATGGAAAATACGATTCTGGAACGGGTCGTAGCAAGTGAACTGGATATTCCCCATGCCCTTCTGGAAATCCACGGTAATGCGGAACCAAGCATCCGGGAAAATGTATACGGGAAATGGTATTCCCTGAAAAACTGGTTTGTAGACGGACAGGGACAGGAATGTGAAGCAAAAAAAGTATTGAAGATCACCAGCGACATCATACGGAATATTATTCAGAATGCAGCTCTGATCGTACAGGTCCAGAACTGGGGCATCAGCAGAAAGGATGACTATAAAAAATTCCTGGAACTGTTCTTGAAATGTGAGGATCTGGAGGAGGCCCATAAATTATCGGCCCATGTCTTCGGAGTGCAGCAGATTGAACATTATAAGACCAACCTGCCGAGAGAAGAGGATAGTATTAACAACAGCGTTTATCAGGAAGAACCCGCAATGTTTTTACTGAAGCCTCATACGAGAGGGTATCGAGAGAAAAAAGACAGAACTGGATTTACCGATAAATCACTGGAAAAGATGGCACAGCGGGAAAGTTTCCTGCGCCGGGCGCAGAAGCAGAAGGAAGTGGTGCTCCGGTACATCAAAGAGCAAAAGATCCGGTTTGCAGAGATTGACGAAGTGATTTCCGAAGATACAAGAGCTATTTTCCTGCAGTGGATCGCGCAGGCCAATATGAGCTCGGAGAAAACAGGCCGGACGGAATACGGGCAGGAGTATTACCTGAGGAAAACGGAAGGCAGTTGTGTCCTGAAATGCGAGGACGGCGATTTGAAAATGCCGGATTATACGTTGGAGTTTAAATAAATATGAATGAAATCAGAACCTTAATGGAAAAATTCTGGATCTGCCGGGACAGTGACAAGGAAACTTTCTATAAAGTAAAACGGGATATTCCGAATTTTCAACGATTTATCAGAGAACAACTGGGATGGAAGCTGATCCATACGGAGAAGCTGTTAAAGCTGGAGAAGAGACCGGCGCACGCGGAAGCGTTTATGGGGATCAGTGAATTCACGGACATCCGGGATTACTGCATACTATGTGTGGTGCTGATGTATCTGGAGGATGCCGAAGAGGGCAGACAATTTCTGCTGTCGGAACTGATCGACTATGTGGAGACACAGCTGAAAAATTACATGCCGGTGGACTGGACTTCTTTTACACAGAGAAAATCACTGGTGCGGGTATTGCAGTATATGGAACGCCTGCAGATGCTCAGAGTCTATGAAGGAAAAAGTGAATCCTTCAGTCAGGAAGCCGGACAGGAAGTGCTGTATGAAAATACAGGCTATTCGAAATATTTCACCAGCAGCTTTACTACCGATATTTCCGGGTATGAATCCTGGAGAGATTTTGAAAAAACAGATTTTGAAGAAGTTCAGGAAAACAGAGGATCCCGGCGGATCAACCGGGTATACAGACAACTGGCAGTCTGCCCGGCACTTTATTGGGACAGTGCAGAAGATGCCGATGCCTTATATCTGAAAAATCAGAGGCAATGGGTCGGCAGATATTTGCAGGAAAATATGGGTGGTAACCTGGACATTTACCGGAACGCGGCCTTTCTTACACTGGATACAGATGACTGTTACGGAAACGTGCACCCAAGAGATGCCCAGATCTCGGAAAGCGTCCTGATCGTCTGTGCAGAGATACAGAGGAAGCTGGCAGAAGGGGAAGTAAAACTTCGGGAGGATGAATGTATTGTCATGACAAAACAGACCTTTTCCCGGATCGTCACAGGCTGTAGAAATAAGTGGAAGAATGCATGGAGCAAGGAATATTGTGAAATGGATGAAGACAGGCTTGTGGAAACCGTTTTAAAATATATGACGGACTGGATGATGGTACGCAGTGAGGGGGAAGGAATCATCGTGCTGCCGGCCGTGGGCAGGCTGGCAGGACAGTATCCTTCCGATTACAAAGGAGACGGAGAAGAATGAACGGACGTTGGAAAATGAACCGGATCGGATTTGTGAATTTCTGGTTATATGACGAAGAGGACTTTGAATTCGAGGATGGAAAACTGCTTCTGCGAGGACAGAACGGCTCCGGAAAATCCATCACGACACAGAGTTTTATTCCGTTTGTACTGGACGGAGACCGTACCCCCAGCCGTCTGGATCCTTTTGGTTCCAGTGACCGCCGGATGGAATACTATTTTCTGGGAGAAGAGGGCAAGGAGGAGTCTACCGGTTATCTGTTTCTGGAATTTTGGAAAGAGGACTCCGGAGAGTACCGCACCATTGGAATCGGACAAAAGGCTAAACGCGGGAAACCGATGGATTTCTGGGGCTTTGTAATCCTGGACGGGCGCAGGGTAGGATATGATCTGTGGCTGTATAAGGAAGTGGGATCGAATAAAATTCCCCGGGATAAGCGTGAGATGAAGGCGGAACTGGGCGAAGATAATTTTTTCACAGACAGCCAGTCAGAATACAAGAAGCATGTCAACCAATATATCTTCGGTTTCCGGAAAGAAGAACAGTATGAGCAGTTCATCAAACTGCTGGTAAAGGTGCGTGCTCCCAAGCTTTCCAAAGAGTTTAAACCTACCAAAGTGTATGACATTCTGAATGATTCTTTACAGACTTTGACGGACGAGGATCTGCGGCCCATGGTGGATGCCATGGAAAAGATGGACGAGATCCAGGACAGTCTGGAGATGCTGAACCGCGCCTTCGATGATGTGAAGATCATCCGCAATGAATACACCCGCTACAATCAGTATATGCTGGCGAAGAAAGCGCAGGGTTATCTGAACAAGAAGCAGGAGGTAGAGAAAGAACAGGCAGTACTGGCGGGGAAGGAACAGCTGCAGAGTGAGGCACAGGAAGAACAGAGTCGGGCAGCACAGGAAACGGAGAGACTTACAGCAGAGAAAAAGCTGAAGGAAACGGAGCGCAATGCGCTTCTGGATCCGGAACTTGAGGATGCAGACCGCAAACTGGAAAAATTAAAGGCAGAGTATCAGGAGGCTGCGGAGGGAGAACAACGCTGGGAAAAAAAGATTGAAGATGGCAGGGAGCGGATCCGGGATGAGGAGATGACTCTGAAAAAGCTGGAGGAACAGCTGGAACTCCGCCGGGATACCTTGAAGGAAAAGCGGGAAGAACTGGAGGAACAGCAGGAGATTCTGCAATGGGAACATCATGAAAAGGCAAAAGAGGAAATCAGCCTGGAAGAATATGAAGAAAGAGATGAGATTGCAGAGCATCTGCAAATATGGAAAAACCAGCTGACAGCAGGAAGAACAGCGCTCGGACAATATGAACTGATCTTAGGACAGTACGAGGAAGCCGCCAGTCTTCTGGAGGAGACGAAAAAGAAAAAAGCAGAGGAAGAACAGCGCCTGGAAATGGCGGAAGAACAGGTATCTGACAGAATCGATGCATGGATCACGGAAGTCTTTCACAGAGCAGAAACAGCCGTGGAATGGCATCCGGAACGCGAGGTTCTCCTACAGGCGGAACAGAAAGTAAGACAATACGAGTCTGTATCGGATGGTGTGGAGATACAGAAAGATTTCCGTGCGGATTATGAAAGACAACGCCAGCAGCTTACGGACGAAAAGAATGAGAAGCAGTATCAGAAGGATATGCAGGAGGAAATCCTGAAAAAAGTCCGGAAAGAACTCGAGAAGGTGCAGGAGCAGCAGGAACTGGAGCCGGAACGGGATGAGGCAGTCGAAACATCCAGAGCATCCCTGGCACAGTCTGGGATTACTGCTATTCCATTTTACAGAACGGTAGAGTTTGCAAAAGATCTGGATGAGGCAGCCTGTGCAAGGCTTGAGGCACAATTACAGATGTCCGGAATGCTGGATGCCCTGGTGGTGACAAGGGAAGATTTTGCAAAAATAAAAGCAGATCATCCGGAATTTCTGGATGCTGTTCTGCAGACAGATGGACAGGGTAACAGCCACTTCTCCAAATTGACAGTAAGTGATGATCTGCCACAGGAATTAAGAACTCCGGTATTGGAAATTCTCAGTAATATTTATGAAGAGGAAGGAAAAACACAGGGAATCTGCTTTGGTGCGGACGGTGGTTTCCGACAGGGAATCTTAGCCGGTAAAGCGGACAAGCAGGCCGCAGAATATGTTGGATATCTGGCGAGAAAACGGAGAAAAGAACAGAAAATCCGGGAACTGCAGGAACAGATAGAAAGCATCGGCAAGACCATAGAAGAGTGGAATGCCAAAATTGCGCAGCTGCAGGAACGGATGGACAGATTACAGGAGGAATATCAGGAGATTCCCGATTTTTCAGAGATTCAGATTGCATTGTCGGAGAAACGGGAGCGGGAACGTATTCTGGAGACATTGGAGAATGAATATCTGAAACAGCAGGATCAGGAGCACAGACTTTCCGAACAGAAGAACCGGCAATATCAGGAGGTATTGAAGCTTTGTAAGATGTTGCCCTATGGCAGAACGGTAGAAGCTTATGAGGAAGCCTGTGGCGCGGCAGAAGAATATGGAAGGATATGGCAGAGCGCAAGGCGGGAACTGCTGCACATACAGGCGGAACAGATTGGTTGTCTGGACAGAAAAGAACGGATAGAGCAATATCAGGAGAATCTGGAGGAAGCCTTTACGGAAAAAAGAACTTACAGTACCCGCGCAAAGGCCTGCGAGATCCAGATCCGCCAGCTGGAAGAGTATCTGAGGAGTCCGGAACTGCTGGAAAAGGCAGACAGGCTGAAACAGGTGAAGGAAGAACTGAAACAGATAGACAAGGAACTGGAGGATTTGAAACTTCGGGGAGCTGCCCTAAAAGAGAGGTTACAGACATTACAGAAAGAACTGCCGGAACAAAAAGAAAAGCTGCAACAGTTTATTATAGAAGAAACCGCACTCAGAAATTATTTTGAAGAGGAACTGGATCTGAAACTGATTTTGAACCGGGAAGGACGGACGGTCTATGAATGTGCCAGAGAAGCAGTGAAAATATTGCGGGAAAGTGATAAGAACAGAGAACCCGGAGAACTGCTTCAGGCACTGCATACCGTATATCTGAAGCATAATGGAAGTCTTGCAAATTACGGAACAGCCATGGAAGAATGCTTCGGCGATACGGGTGACATAGATGCTGTGCGTAAGCGGGTACGCATTCTCTCTATCTGGAACGGAAAAAAGGTATATCTGGAAGAATTTTACAATATCCTGAAGAACGCCATCGAAGAGACAGAACTGTTGATACAGAAAAAGGACAGGGAACTTTTCGAAGATATTCTATCCCAGACGATCAGCCAGCAGCTTACGGACCGCATAGCAGAGAGCAGAAAGTGGGCAAAAGACATGTCGAAGCTCATGCAGGAAATCGATACCTCTATGGGACTTCGCTTTTCCCTGGAATGGAAACCCTGCAAAGCCGACAACGACAAAGAACTGGATACAGCGGATCTGGAACAGATCCTTTTACGCGACCGGGAACTGCTTACCCTGGATGACATTGAGAAAGTAGCGGGGCATTTCCGCAGCAAGATACGTGCAGAAAAGGCAAAACTGGAAGAGACAGGAACGATCATCAATTACATGGAACTGGTAAGAGATGCTCTGGATTACCGGAAGTGGTTTGAATTCCAGATGTTTTTCCGACGAGGGGAAGAGACGAAAAAGCCACTGACCAATGCGGCGTTTAACCGGTTCAGCGGAGGCGAAAAAGCAATGGCCATGTATGTACCGTTGTTCGGAGCAGTAAATGCACAGTACAAAAAGGCGGATAATAAAGATCACCCCAGGATTATCGCACTGGATGAGGCATTTGCCGGTGTCGATGACAAGAATATCAAGAGTATGTTTGAACTGGTCCATAAGCTGGATTTCGACTATATCATGAATTCCCAGGCTCTATGGGGATGTTTTGATACGGTCAAGGGTCTTCGGATTGCGGAACTGCACCGCCCGGAGAACTCCCAGGTCGTATCGGTGATCCGGTATACATGGAACGGACATGAGAGGATTCTGGATGAACAATAATGAAGCATGTGCTGCATATTTTAATGAAAATCCGGCATACCAAAGGTGCTTTGCGGAATTTGAAAAGAAATGGAGATCCTATGGAAGAGTAACAGGGATCATTACATTGAAACATACTTCCGAAGAAGAGCGGAGAGCTATCGGCGGGATACTTGGAAAGGTACTTTATGAAGATGCCGTACGTTTTCCTTTTGCGGAATTTGAAAAGGGATTGCAATGCACGAAGTTTGCCCCTGTAAATTTCGAAGAAGTACTGGAAGCATATTTTGGCAGAAAAATGATAACCACGCAGAGGAGCCGGATGGAGGAAGAACGGGGAAAGGCAGAATTTTTTGAAATAGTGGGAGGATATCTGACAGAGTGTGCAGATTCGGATTCGGTTGTTGTCTCCTGGCTGCGGGAAATGTTTTTCAAAAAGAAGTTTGGTTATCAGACAGTGATCAGAGAATATGGAAGAGACAGAGAACAGACGGAAAAACTGTTGAAGACCGTAGGAAGAGCACTCATTTTTCTGGAAGATATCCGGGAGACGGAAGAGGAATACCCGCTGGCAGTTTTTTCCGCGGAAATATCCGGAAATCCTCACTACTTTGATCAGGGAACGGCTGCGGGGCAATTATTAGTCCATGGAATGTGTTATGCCGCAAGGACAGATTATCCGGTCAATGCCCATCAGTGGAGAGAACAGCTGCTGTCCAACGGAATTGTACCGGATAATATTTCCTCTATCGTACATATCTATGGATTGCGATTACAGATTAACGGCGACTGGCACCCGGCATACGATGCTTTTTGCAGACGGCAGGAGTCCTGTGCTGTCACCATGGAAAATCTACAGGAGCTGACAGCGGTACAGCCGACAGGAGATAAGGTTTACATTGTAGAAAATGAGATGGTGTTCAGCTACCTACTGAAGCATCTGGAACAAAAGAACGTTACGCTGCTATGTACCTCCGGCCAGCTGCGGAGCGCCGCCGTGAAACTGATTCCCTTTTTGCTGGATAGCGGAGCGGATATCTATTATAGCGGAGACATCGATCCGGACGGAATCCGGATCGCCGACAGACTCTGGAGAAAATACGGCGACCGGATTCATGTGTGGAGAATGTCGGAGGGGGATTACGCGAAAAGTCTTTCGGAGGAAGAGATTGGAAGTATTTCCATGAAAAAGCTGGAGACGGTAGAGAATCCGGTTCTTCGTGAGACGGCAAGAGAGGTAAGAAAGAAGAAAAGAGCGGGGTATCAGGAGAATATATTAAAAGATCTGTTGGAAGATATGGATAGCATAAAAGACAGATAAAGCTCAAACTTGCATTTAAACAGCAATATAATTCCGCAATATATCAAAACTATATTGATATATTGCGGAAAAATGCGTATAATATACGGAAATGAGATGCATAATTTCAGTAAAGTGATTGGAGCCTGATTAGATGAAGAGCTGTAAACAAATAGCGACAGAATGGGGATTATCAGAACGTACCGTTAATGACCTTTGCAAAAAGAATAAGATTGATGGTGTTATAAAGGCAGGAAAAATGTGGCAGATTCCAGATGATGCTAAGAAGCCAATTGATGGAAGAATCACATCCGGGAAATATGTCAGACATTCAACAGGAGTTACAAGAAAGACATTACCTATTGGTATTTCTGATTATGTCAGAGCACAGGCAGATTATTACTATGTAGATAAAACGATGTTGATTAAGGAATTCCTTGATCAGAAGCCATTGGTTTCTTTGTTTACAAGACCGAGACGCTTCGGAAAGACATTGAATATGGATATGCTCAGAGTCTTTTTTGAGATTTCAGAGGAGAATACAAGTAAATATTTCGAGGATAAAGCAATTTGGCAATGCGGTGAAGAATACCGCAATCAGCAGGGACAATATCCGGTTGTATTCCTCACTTTCAAGGATGTTAAGTTTGATTCCTGGGAGGCAACGCTTGATAAAATTAGAGATCTATTACAGGAGGAGTTTGGAAGACATCAGGAGCTTGCAACCAGTGAAAGAATAGCAGAGTATGAAAAGACATATTTTGCAAAAATCATAAACGGCGATGCTTCAGAAGTTGATTTGACTGCATCATTAGCGAAGCTGTCTCAGATGCTTACAAAGCATTACGGCAAAGCACCCATCATTATTATTGATGAATATGACACGCCGATACAGGAAGGTTATTCCAAGGACTTCTACGATGAGATAATTGGGTTTATGAGAAACTTTTTCTCGGGAGCTTTTAAAGATAATAAGAATCTTACTTATGGATTTCTGACCGGTATTCTTCGAATTGCTCAGGAGAGTATCTTTAGTGGCTTGAATAATTTAACCGTGAATTCTGTGATGGATGAAGAGTATGATCAGTTCTTTGGATTTACTGTTTCAGAAGTGAGAGAAATGCTTAAGTATTATGGAGTTCTTGATAAAGAGGAGGAACTTAAGGATTGGTATGATGGATATTTATTTGGAAGTACAGAAATCTATAATCCGTGGTCTGTCATCAATTATATTTCAAAGGGATGTATTCCGCAGGCTTATTGGGTAAATACCGGAAAGAATGAAATTTTGGAAGACGTCCTTAAGGTGGCAACGGAGGATATTACAGAAAGACTTTATTCTTTGCTGCAAGGCGAAAGAGTTATTGCAAGAATTGATCAGAATGTTGTTTACAGATCTCTTTCTGAGAATCCGGCGAATATTTATAGCTTGTTATTGGTAGCTGGATATTTGAAAACACCAAAGAAAGAGTTGCAGGCAGATGGTTCTTATCTGTGTGAGGTATCTATTCCGAATAGGGAAATAGCTGCTGTATACAAGAGTGAGGTTTTATCACACTTGCTACAGATTGGAGCAATCACAAGAACGACTGCCGATAAGATTGCAGAAAGTCTCTATGCGAATGATTATAAGAAGCTACAGAAAGCAATTGCTGAATATATGGATAAATCAGTCAGCTTCTATGATGCCGGAGCAGAGGGATTCTATCATGGATTAGTTCTTGGATTAATTGCTTTGATGGATAATCAGTATAAGATTAAGTCAAACAGAGAGTCCGGAGATGGCCGGTATGACATTGGCCTATTCCCAAGGGAAGACAGATATCCCGGAATCCTCATGGAGCTTAAATGGAAAAAGGACTTGAGTGCGGATGAACTTTCAGAACTTGCAGATGAAGCGTTGGCCCAGATTGATAAGAAAAGATATGATGTAGAAATGAAGGAAAATGGCACTCGGGATATTTTGAAATTTGGAATAGCGTTTTCCGGAAAGAAAGTAAGTGTCAAAATAGAATAAGATATATTACTTAGGAGACCGGAACCGCAGAGCCGAAAGTACCGGCATTGGTTGAAAAAACCAATGCCGGTACTTTTATTCATAATGGAATTTACTTTGGCAATTGAGGAGCCGTCAACTTCGAAGTGTGCCCAAAAAGTTTTTTGTAAGATTCTGTCGAAAATCACCATGTATATAATAGAGAATAATTTAAACATTATTGAGATTAATAATGTTCGGTGCTAGATCAGAAAGGAGCATAAATGGATAAGTATATTCGGGTTAAAAATTGCAATTGTATTTCAGATGCTACAATAGAAATTGTTGAAAAATCATTAAATATAAAATATGGTTCTAATGGAACAGGAAAATCAACGATAAGTGAAGCGATATATGCCCAGGCGAATAATGAGACAGATAGATTAAAAGACCTTAAACCATATGGCTCAGATGACAATAGTCAACCAACTGTTGATAATCCTTACTTCCATGTGGTGAAGGTGTTTAATGCGGGTGTTACTTCTCTATAAATGGAAATATGGTAAAGTCAACTGATTTGATAAATAGGATTCCTAGAAATAAAATATTGGTTGAGAGTGATGGCCCTTATTCAAAAGTCAAAGGGAAGAGATATCGGCCTGATCTTTTAGTGCTTGAGTATGAGATTATAGCGCGTACGCTAAATGAACCAGAACTAATCTCAATTGTATATAATAATTTCCGTAATCTATTGATCGGAAAATGATGCTTTTGGAACATATAAAATTAAATAGTCTCACAAATGTTCTAGAAAGGAAATAGATGTTTAAACTTATATATGAATTAGTAAAGGATCCGTTAGGATTACCTATCGCATGGTATTATGAATGGATAATATTAGCTGTAATTGACAGGATTTCTTATGCTTTTGCTTATAAAAAAGTAGGGATTTTGTATCAGGGAGATTTTATCTCAGGAAGAATGGCAGGCTCTTTTTTTCACTGGTTAATTCGAACTATTTATTTTATTATTATATGGGCTATTACATATATTGCAATTCTAGGAATAAAGTTTGCTCTGTCACACAAAATGGAAGTTGGCATAGGGATAGGAATTACAATAGTAGTAAGTGCCATAAGCTGGATAATATGGCATAGGAACAAAAATAAATGTGATTTGTAATAGATATTAAAGTATAAAAAAACGGAGAATACCATGTCAAACACCACCCTTACACAACTGCAAGAAGGCCTAACAACTGCATACATCGACGGCACAGCCGCTGCCAATCTGGCGTACAAGCCTGCTTTCGTGTCAAACAACCCAGAAGAAGGCAAGAAAGTCATTTCCGTCATAGAAGATGAACTGATGAAGTGTGACCAATTCCAGATCAGCGTGGCATTTATTACTATGGGCGGAATTACGCCTCTGTTGCAGACCTTGAAGGAACTGGAGAAGAGACAGATCCCCGGACAGATATTAACGACTAATTATCTGAATTTCAGCGAGCCTAGAGCATTGAAAAAGCTGCAGGAATTGTCCAATATTACCTTGAAAATGTATGATGTGGATCGGGCAGATCAGGGATTCCATACTAAAGGTTACATTTTTAAGAAGGAAGAGATTTATCGCATTATTATTGGCAGTTCCAACATCACAAGTGCTGCTTTGACGAAAAATAAGGAATGGAATACCAAGATTGTTTCCACGGAGCAGGGTGAGATTGCACAGGAGATTGTAAAGGAATTTTATCAGCTTTGGGATTCAAAGTATGCACTTACTTTTGATGACTTCTATGAGAATTATAAACAAAAATACGAGATTATTAAAAAGCAGCGAAAGATAGCGAAACAGGATGAGATTTCGTCTACTGCGAAGTATAAGTTGGAGCCAAACTCGATGCAGGTGGGCTTTATAACAAACCTTCGTAAAATCGTGGAAGCAGGGGAAAATAGAGCTTTATTAATTTCGGCTACTGGTACAGGTAAAACGTATGCATCGGCGTTCGCTATGCGAGAGCTTGGATTTAACCGCGTTTTGTTTTTAGTACATAGATCCACACTGGCCAAGCAGGCACTTGTCTCTTTCAGGAATGTTTTTGAAGATAAGAAGTCGATGGGAATCGTTGGCGCAGGTTATTCTGATTATGATGCGGATTATATCTTTGCCATGGTGGAGACGCTTCACAAAGAGGATAATCTGAGAAAATTTGCGCCAGAAGAGTTTGACTGCATTGTCTTGGATGAGGCCCACCATAGCCCGGCAAATACTTATCAGAAAGTGATGGAGTATTTCAAGCCGAAACTGTTCCTTGGCATGACGGCAACGCCAGACAAGAGGGATGACGGAGATGCCTCTAAGAATGTGTATGAGCTATTTCATTACCAGATTGCTTATGAGATCAGATTGCAACAGGCAATGGAAGAAGATTTACTGTGCCCTTTCCATTATTTTGGAATTAGTGATATTTCAGTTGTGACCGACGAACAGATGAAAGCTCGAAATATTTCGGAAGAAGATTTCGGAAAGCTTACTAGCGACGAGAGAGTAAGGCATGTTATTGAGCAGGCGAAATACTATGGTTATAGTGGGGATCGAGTAAAAGGCTTAATTTTCTGTAGTAGAAATAGAGAGTGTGAGGAATTATCAGCTAAATTTAATGAACTGGGCTATCGGACAATAGCACTTAGCGGTGACAATAAGGATAAAGAACGCGAAAATGCTTTTGAACGATTGGCAATGAACGAAGAGGATGCAACGGATGAGATGCAGCCTCTGGATTATATTTTTTCCGTAGATATTTTAAATGAAGGTGTTGATATTGTTGAAGTAAATCAGGTGATTATGCTTAGGCCTACGCAGTCACCTATTGTATTTATTCAGCAGTTGGG
>Ga0129310_1002243_pt1 | contig 14765 bp, 16 predicted proteins | sample Go1ome_2_FD_94433 | JGI IMG/M metagenome (GOLD analysis project Ga0129310, IMG submission 94433) | Western lowland gorrila individual fecal microbial communities from Wisconsin, USA - Go1022A metagenome | ecosystem: Host-associated > Mammals > Digestive system > Large intestine > Fecal | place...
AAAATCTACACATATTTTACTTCTGTTTTTGAACTTCTCTTTATAAAAAATCTAAATCGATGAATCCTAAAAACCTAACATTTTTTCATATGAAGCTCATTCATCATTTATAGTGCTATTGTCTTGCCATAATAAAAGGCCCTCCTAATGATATTTATTTTATCATAGAAGGACCTTGTGATGGTTATTTTACAGAAAAAGTTTCACAGGCTCTCATTACACACAGGCTGCTTAATCAAATTTATTATAATTGATGAAAAATCGGTTGCATTTTGTCAAAAGTACGTAAACGGTACAACGCACGTCCTTGCTAAAAATAAGCTGCCCGATTTGATCTCAGGCAGCCTAGTTTACTGTTTCCGTATCCCGGCCGGAAGATTTTCCGACCATGGAAGCAGTTTTTCTAAGTGATCGTTGAACTTATCGATCATGTCGTCCATATGGACCGGTATCTCCTCCAGAAGATATTTGAAATACTCATACGGTCTCAGGTTGTTAGCTTTGGCAGTCTCCGCAAGTGAAAACAGAATTGCGCTTGCATTTGCCCCATTGACCGTATCGATCAGGACGAAATTCTTTCTGGATATCACAAAATTCCGGATCTTGCGCTCGGCTTCGGAATTGTCCAATGGAACATCAGCGGTCGACAAACAAGCCAGAAGGTAGTTCTTCTGGTTCATGGAATACGTCAATCCTTTTCCGGTCTCGGATTTTGGCGGAACGGTTCCAACCTTGGATCTTACCCATTCAAAGTACTCATCGACTTTCACCCGGAGTTCTTTTTGACGCTTTTCCAGGCGTTCATCCGTTGACAGACTGCGATAAGCTTTATCCATGTCAAACAGTTCACCGATCCTACGGAGGGCTTCCCGTGATACGTTAAGTTCATCCGAACGCTCTGTGTTGTCCTGCAATGCCTTAACGGCATTGGAATAATGGCGTCTCGCATGGACCCAGCATCCACAGATGGTGATATTTCTGTCAAGTGTGTGATAAGCTTCATATCCATCACAGCAGAGATATCCCTGATAACCTGCAAGAAACTCTTTCGGATGGGAGGCTGCGCGCGTCTTCTGGTATTCAAAGATCACGACTGGATGTGCACTTTTCTCTGTGGTGTAGACCCACATGTAACTTTTACTTCCGGCCTTCCTTTCATCTTTTGAGACCATGACCGTTATCTCATCTGCATGGATGATCTCTTCGGATAAAAGTTCTTCTTTCATCCGGTCAAACAGCAGGGAAAAATACCGCTCCACAGCCATGATCATCCATCTCGCCATGGTCTGTCTGCGGATCAATGCCCCGTTATTCGCGAAAGCGGTCTCCAGCCGGTAAAACGGCATGGCGTTGATATACTTTGCAGTCATGATCCCTGCCAGAAGAGACGGTGTGGCGAGACTTCCCTCAAACAAAGCTGCTGGTCCGGGCGCGCGTTTGATGTCGCCGCACTTGCTGCAGCGGTAATTCTTTATGTGATAGGTTATAACTTTAAAAGAAGCCGGTGTGAACTCCAGACGTGTTGTATCGTCACCGTTTCCGTATTCTTTGTAGATCCCACCGCATTCGCATGTCAGGTCTTTTTGATCCATGCTGCATTCCCGTTCTTCATGTGGGATATCCTTCAGCATCTCTTCCCGGGAGCCTTTTGCATGGGCCCTGCGCTGCTTTGGTGTATCCGTGTTTTCCGGACTCGGTACGATCTCTTCAACGGTCGGCTCTGCCAGCTGCTCTTTCGTTGAGTCAGTGATCAGTACTTCCGCTTCATTGAAACAGAACTCCATCTGGTGCGGGATCTCGCTGGACTTTTCCGTGCGGCGTCCGTACTGAGCCCCAAGCATGACATTGATGCGCTCCGTCAAAAGCGCCATCTGTTTGTTCATCTCAGTCATCTGGCTGGACATGGACAGCACCATCTCGATCAGGAGATCCTTGCTGAAATTTTTCAATTGTTCTTTGGTAAAAGGTGTTTTTTCTTCGCTCATGATAACAACTTAGCACAAAAGCAATAATCTTTCAATAGCAGAAAAGTAACTGCAAAAAGTTGTGGAAAGGCAATGGAAATGGGACTTTTCCCATTTGGGTTGTACACCGAAATACTTCCGTCAGAAACCGGTATACGTTCCCGGATAAACCTTCGGGATGGCTTTCTGTTGTTCGATACACAGACCTTCTGTCAGCCAGCGGAACTGCTGGTCTGTCAGTTCCCTAAGATCACTCTCACTGCGGGGTCACTGGAAGCTGCCAGTTTCCAGTCTTTTGTACAGGAGCAGAAATCCATCGCCTTCCCATAATAAGCCTTTTATGCGGTCAGTGCGCCGACCACAGAAAAGAAAAAGTGAGTTCTGATAGGGATCCAGCTTAAAAGAAGACTGTACCAGGGCAGCAAGCTGGTCGATCCCGCTCCGCAGATCTGTGTAACCGCAGGCAATGTAGATATGATCGATTCCGCTGGCATTATTAAGCATTTAAGGTCCTCATGATCCTGGCGATCAGTTCCTCAGAGGCAGAATTACTGAGATCGATCTGTACCTTGCCTGATCGGATAGTCGCTGCGGTGGTTATACTTTCAGCATTCTCCGTAGCCGGATGATCCGGCCGATGGACCTCAACAAACTCAGGGATTTCACTGCCAACGATTTCTCGGATCCGGCGCAGGCGATAATAAAAGCAGTTCTCACTGATGTTTTTCTCAACACACCAGGATTTAACGGAAAGCCCGCTGGCCCGCTGTTCTCTGATCATAGTGATCCACTGTTGAGTGCGGACCTGTGCAACAAGTTGATGCATGATGATGTCTCCTTTTGGTAGTTTTTTAAGTAACTTGAAAAACTATCAAGTAATGTTTGGAGTCATTATCTCAAAATTTAAGTGTTTGTGGAAGGACGGACGTTGTACCGTTTACGTTTGATCTGCCCCTTGTCAAGTAGACAAGCAAATATTCAAAATGAATTTCTAACACCGCTGCCTACAAACACCCAAAATGGTCGAGTTGCCGGATTGGTTGTCAGCCCTTTCTGTTTCCCAAAATTCATTCCAAAATCCGTGACATCTAATCCACTGTCCCAAATCGCGACATCTAATTCGAGGTTACAACCTAACACATATTTTGCCGTAGATATGTTTCCATATAAGAAAACCGGGCCTTTTCAGATGTCGGGCCTTACATCCCAACTTCCGAAAAAGCCCGGAAATACGCCGCTTTCTGGCACTTTCTGGCACTTATTTATATTTTCTTGACATCAAGACTACCGTATCCACGTGTAATAGTTAGGCTATAACCAAACAAACCCACATTTACTAAAATTCCTTGAAATTCAATCCTTTTGCAGCCATCTTATCTTCTCAACGTTGTATGTTTGATTAGGCTATTATATTATTCTAGCTTTTTTTCTATAAACTTAAGTGTACGCTGTCCGATTTTTTCTTTATCAAAACTTTCTACAATGGCTTTCATTGTTTCCGCACTCCAAAATATCTTGAGTTTTTCTTTTGCACGGGTTATTGCAGTGTAAAAAATAGAATGCGATATTTTTTCTGCATTATAAGAGGGAATAATTATCTTTACAGAGTTATATTCTAAACCCTGTGCCTTATGAATAGAAACAGCATATGCGATTTGAAAAGGAATAATTGTCTTGAATCGTTCTTCCTCTGGTGCCGATTCATCATCGCTTGCGATTACTTCTAAGCGTATTCTTGTTCCACGATCTGTCACATCAACAAATTCAAAACTTTCGTTTCTGCATTGCCGCTCTGTTAAAATAGTGTCTATATCAAGCGTAAATAATATAGCTGAATCTCTTTTCGAGATATCTACAATTCTTCCTTTTAAATTGTTATATAATATAGGAGAACGCTTGGTATCGAGAAAAATCACTGGGTCTCCGACTTTAAATGTCCACTCAGCCCATGTATATACTTCGCTTTTAGTGTTAGCATTTTGAAAATAAAGGTTCATGTTGTTCAAACCAAATTTACCGTCATAGTTTAAACATAGTACAATTTCATCTTCATCCTGAGATACGAATATTTCTTCTCCTATATCAGCTGAAAAGGGACCATCTATTGCAAGTTTTTCAGTAATAATAGGTTGAATTTTTCTAACTTCATCCCATAAGCCCTTTAACTCTTTTTTGTCCGTTCTCCAAGTATTTAAAAGTTCAACATTGGCACCATCCGTTTTAATAATATCCTTGGCATAATAAAACCAGTTACCGAAATCAATGGACTCAATTTGATAAATATCTCCAGCTAAAACAAGCAATGTACTTTCATCAATTTTTTCAAGCAACCTCTTCATTGTTCTATTGTCTATTGTACTGCATTCATCAACAAAAACTATGTCATAATCTGTAAGTGTAATTGTCTTTGTAAAGCTATCAATACTTATAAAATCAGAATCAAGACCCGGATTTTCTATACGTCTTTCCAAATTCTGCAAAGCAGTATGCGTTTTCGTAAGAAAAAGTTTCTTTGATTGATTCATCATATTTGAAATGTAATTAATCAATGTTGTCTTTCCCGTACCAGCTGCTCCGTAAATGAGCATTACTTGAGAATTTACAAATAACTTTTGCAAGGCAACCTTTTTTAATGGATCTTCGAAATTTATATTACATTGCTTAAGATATCGTAGGTTGGACTCCCTTTGTCCTCTATTACTTATTTTTGAAAACTTTAGCAATTTATTAAGTATAAATATAGTTGTAGTTTCGTAGGAAGCAATTGATAAAAATCCATTTTCTTCATTTATCATAAAACCGTTACTGCATTCCCACTGATCCAGACTAGAGTTGTACTTTTTTATCGCTTCCCGGCTTGCTACCGAATCAATATCAAAATACAGCTCCCCCGTTTCACGTATCATACTTTCAATCGTTAAGTAAGGACGTACTGTATCAAACTCCGCAGAGCCATTTGTTATTTCAAGGATATCCTTTATATTACCCTTACTGGTTTTCCTTCCGGCTAAATTTGAAATAAAGGGTTTTTTCTCAAATGGATAACATCTACTCGTAATATAAAGATCATCAGAAAGACAATACTTATCAAACGCATTAGGAAGCACGAATTCTAACGTTTCTTCCCGCAGGTTTAGTAATATGTAGCGTATTGTATGCTTTCCTTTTTTGTTTGAAGAAAGTGAATAATCTCTTCTCAGTTTAATCAATACATCCTTAAATGTATTAGTGTTTGTCTCTCCATAGATTTGATCCAAAGCATTTTGAAAGTTATTTTCATGTATATTAATTAAATCAAAAAGATTCATGCCTGTTCTAGTGAGAAAATTCATCAATGCGTTGTACTCACCATAATTTTTATTTAATTTAATATCAATTTTTAAGATTTCCCCTAACTTATTCAAACATGAAGGATCAATAGACACCTTCCAATTCGTTACTACTTTAATTTTACTTTTTGCTCCCCAAAGGTTAATTTCTGCATCGGCATATGCAATTTGTATTGAGTAATTAGTTGATATATTTTGCTTGCTATATACAGTTATACGATTAAATTTCGTTGCATACAATCCGGCGAGCTGTAACGTGATTTCAAAATATCTTTCCCCATTAACAAAGAAAGGTGTCTTTTTTTGAATATAATATCTGGAAGTCCTCGGTGCTTTTGGTGATAAATCAATTGCACAAATGCTCGAAGCTACCATTTCATAATACTCTACATCAAGAGTATCCGTATTCAAAGGAAATCTTTCCAGATTTCTCAATACATCAATATTGAAATTAGTTTTTAAGAACCTTCTAATTTCCCAAAGATAGTTGTAGTATTTCAGCATCAACCTTTCTGATTGACCTTCTTCTGGAATTCTTGATCCAATATATTTAAGACCTTTCAAAAAGTTACTCAAATATTTAGTTTCAATATTAAATTGAGATAACTCCCATGCCAATCTTTCATTGACATTCATATATCCCAGATTTATTGCATTTAAAACTAAAACAGCATAACACAAATCATATAATCCATTCACAATTCTTCTGGATATACAGTCGCGAGATTTGTTACCATCACTAATTCTATCAATCTCTAGTGATATATCCTCACATCTAGTTTCAATGATTTTTACAGCTTCTTCTTTTCTGAGATTATCCTTATCTAATTTACTCAGGAACAAATGGATATCGATAATTTTTTGAAGTTTATGACAGAACATATTAACGCTTTCATCTGTATCTTCTATCTCATCTTCAGAACTGAGTTTAATTGTAGTACTATTTTTTCCAAAGTCTATAGATTGGATAAAACTGGGAGACAAATATTTCCAAAAAACACGTTTCTTGCCTCTGACATCCGGATTTAAAACAATAAATAAAATTCCTGGATCTGCAGTTACTTCACTAGCTATAAAAGCTGGAAATGCTAAGCTTGTCAAGCTATACGAAATAATTCCATCAACGTCTTTATAATTATGCGTTCCTTTTATCTGAACTATAAAGTTCTGTTCTGGACATCTAGATATTTCGGGTTCCGAAACAAACTCAAATGTACCATCATGATTTGGCCACTTATCATCACAAGAGAAATCTGTATTAATTTTTCCATCTGAAGTCAGGAATGTTTCTAAAGTTGAAACTGCTGCACGATCTTCTGCTGAACGTTCAGAATGTGTTGCAATATGGCGCCTATATAACTCATTATTATTTGATTGCAAAAAATCACCCCATTTTAGTTATTATTTTTCTGGTTATATCTTCAAATGCTATTTGTTTTCGATTTTCTTTTTTGAACTATATTTCTCATTTTTTCTCTGCCATCCATTCTCAGCTTTTACCATATTACTTCTCCGTTTCTTTTCAATCTGCACAGCCTCAAACGCTTCTTTTGAAATTATCGTAGGATTATTATTCAAAGACAGATATTGAACCTCACTTTTACCCGATTTTAGAAGCCGGACATCTCCAGTATATTTCTCATTACTAAGCATTACATCAATCGTTCTCTTACACCATTTCTCTTTTCCGGTAGGTGAGAGAATATTCCGTTTTTCCAGCTCTTTGATAATTCCTATAACACTTTGACCGCTAAGATACAAATCAACTATCAGTTTAACATTTTCAGCTTTTTGTTCATCAATAATCAACTTGCCATCCTTATCATGTTTATATCCATAGCACTTCCTGTCATACAGTTTTGAAGTTCCTGACGCTGCTCATTGCTTAATGCCCCATTTTATATTTTCACTACGGGATTCATTTTCAGCCTATGCAAGCGATTCAATTATTGAAATCATTAAGTCGCTATCCGCATTCGCAGTATCCAGTTCCTCCTGCTCAAATATTACACGAACGCCTAATGTTCTCAGTTGATTCAAGGCATCCAAAATTTCTACAGTATCCCTTCCAAATCTGCTGATATTTTTCGTAATTACTATCTCAATCTTCCTCGAATCGCAATCTTCCAGCAGACGATTGAATTCTTTCCTTGATGAACCTGTCTTGCTGGTAGCAATATCCATATAAACACCTGCCAACACCCATTGCGGCATGGCAGCCGTCAGTCTTGTCCAATGAGATACTTGAGCAGTCAGCTTTGCAGTTGCTCCATACTGTTTGTGCTAACACGACAATAAATACCGACATGTTGCTCTCTCTTCGGTATCGGAGGTATAAGATGTACCTTTGAATTTCTCTGCATATTTTATTCTCCTCCCATCTGACGCCTAATCAATATAAACCAATAATAACATATAGTAATTAGCCAATTCAATAATCCTATCAACTCAACCTATGCCAATGTTCATCTTGTCAACTCAACCCTACCGAAAAATCGCAGTAGACCAGTTCTCTCAGACACAAAAAAGAGAGCATGGAGCAAACCTATAATATTTACTCCAAACTCTCGAAATCCTTTTATTTCAAGACTATTTGCAGTTCTTACTTCTGTACTTTTGACATCAAGACAACCGTCTCCACATGGCACGATACCTTCTGATTGATGTCTGGTTTTGTGCCCGTTCGTGGAAACATATCCTGTCAAAAAGGAAACAGGTCCACGCCTTCTGAAACCGCGCATTCACAGCTGCACGCCGATGCTATCTGTGGCAAATTTGACATCCATATCACGGTCTTAACCATTGGAGTTTATGGGAACAAATCAGAATAAGGTCTTTTCTACCTATATAATGCAAGGCAATTTTACGCTGCTGCTCCCTGCCACTGTCTCGACAGTCGAGACAGTGAAGAACGCTCAACTTCTACACAATCCATCCGCTCTGACCACGAATTTGTCATACACTCGCAGGGAGTTGAGTTGCCGGATTTCACCGTCTCGACCTGGAATCTGGTCATCATTTTATCTGTATCACATATGCCCTAGTTTCCATTAGATTTGAACTATCCGGAAATTCCGAATAGTTCATTTAAACTAATTTGCGAATTGGGTAAATACTGTTTTTCCAATTTCGTCCTGTGAATAACCACTACCAGCAGTTACCCCAAATTATCGGATAACCAAACCCTCTTGTAATGATGAGTTATTCGAATTTTTCGAATGACTAAATTCTGTTACAGAGACCGCTATAAACAAACCTTTCCTTATTTTCTTTGTCTTCATGCCGGATCTCTTTTACATCCATTCTACTGCCGCAGGAAGCGATACTTACCTTTTCCGTGTCCGTATACCGGCTCAATGATTCCATGTTCCACCATTTCCTTCAGAAGATCAGAAGCTCTGGATGCTTTAATATCAATCGCCTTCATTACATCTGACCGTCCAAAGATCGTCTGCCCCGGAAATGTCTCACGCAACTTCAAAATATGGCTTGCCGTTTTCGGTTGAAAAGCAGCTTCAATGTCCGCTTTTAAATCGTCAATGTCCGGTTTTGCAGTTTCAATGTCCGGTTTTTCTGCTTCCTTAAAGGTGCGGCTGATATGCAATGTCCGGTTATGAAGCGGGTGATTCTCATTCAGCAGAAGATTGCGTAGGAATACCTCAAGGAACTCCGTCGTTTCGTGAATGCCGTTTTTCAGGTCATTGTAATTCGCCCTGACCAATGAATTACGAAAATACCATGCGTTCTCGGCAAAAATATCGTTTGTCACATCAAAGCCCAATGTGCGCAGATACTTGATGAAGAATACCGCCGTCGTTCTTGTGTTACCCTCTCCAAAAACATGGATCTGCCACAGTCTGGAAATAAAAAACGCAAGATGCTGGATGATCTCATCCATCGAAAGACTCTTATAAGAGAACTTTTTCTCCTCTGAGAAATCATAATCTAATGTCGCCCGAAGCTCAGTGGCACTTCCATAAAGTACAGTCGCTCCGTTCAGCACCCATTCCTTCTTCGTGATGTTATAATCTCGAATGTGCCCGGCGTGGGAATAGATACCGGTAAACAGTTTCCTATGAATAGAAAGATACTCATTCGGTGTAAAGCTGAAAGCCTTCTCGGAAAGAAGTGTAGCAATCCGCGCCGAAACCTTGTCGGCCTCCTCGGTGCGGTCTGACGCATCACGGGTAGGATTTTCCTCGTAGTAGGTCTGCAAAAGCGCAATAGCCTCTTCAAAGGAAATCTCACCCTCGATATTCCGGACAGCGGTATGCACCAGATATTCTGATGTCTTCAGTCCGTCAACCGCCTGCAGGCCAATGGCCGTATGCCATGCATAGCCTTTGTCCCGCTTTGCAGGCTCGGATTCTTTGATATATTCCTTAAATGGATCTTTGTTCACTTCATATCACCTCGCTGTTATTTTTTAACCTTGCCATTTTTATCTGCCATTATCATTTTCCTCCTCCGGCGTTTTGTCAGAAACTACTTCCACAATATCCGCAATATCACACTTTAGATACTCGCATATCTTTACGAGTACATCTGTAGTGATATTTGCACCTTTACCAAGCTTTGCTACAGACGCAGAACTAATTCCTGCCTTCTTAGCAAATTCGGTTTTCTTCATATCCGTTTCTACAAGTTTTACCCATAATTTTTTGTATGATAATTTCATTTTGTCTCCTTCGGGAGGTCCTTCCTCCAACTTGGCAAAAAGCCATACTCGTGGCCATCTTTCTCGTCTTTATAATTAAGTGGTCACTTTAACTCCAGCTGCTTCAAAATCCATATCAGGCATCATCACAGTAAATCCTGTCACCAGCAAGGTTCCGTATAGTTGGCTTTTTATCATGTATCGTCAGTTTGATATCTAAATCATGAATTCCTTTAGCTAGCCATTTGGAAACGTCAAATAAAACTGCCTCATATTTTTCAAATTGGCAACAGTAAATCCTTTTCCAAAATCTTGTGTCATTTGTTTTGACAACTCTTTTAGCAAGCCTGTACCATACTCCGCTTTCTCATGTCCACCTTGTTCTTCAATGATTGACTTCCCGATATTCCAGTAGGCTTCAACCATTGCAAAATTGGCTGTTTGATAAACCTTGTTTCTTGCTGAAATTAAAATTTATTTGATTTCATTATAAAAAGATTCGCACATCATATCAAAGCCATCCTCTCATTTACAAATTATTTATTAACTCTCCTTCTTAAATTATCAACTAATATTTTACAGCACTTTTGCAACAGCAATTTTCGTAAGAGTATCCGCTTTTTCTCGCCCTTCAATACCACTTACTTCTGCCATTAATTCATTTGCCACCCGTTCTCTATCATACTTCAATCGTTCTAACATCGGCTTATGCTTTATTTCAAAACTCTTAAATATATCATCCCAAGTAAGCGCATATACTTCACAATTATCAACTTGGAATACTAACCCAACTTTTCCTTTATCTTCAAATGCTTTATATTGGCTTTTAACATAATCATCTACTTCTTTACATACAGCGATAAACTTCCATTTCCGTAATTCACTATTGAATTGAGGCTGTCTTCTAACGTAATCCATATAATCTTCTATTTGGCGCAATATTTTTTTCGTTAACAGAACTTTCGGTGCTTTCAATTCAACAACAATATTTTCTTCCAGAGTTGTTTCAAATGTTGTTTCGATATTTCGCGTATTACACAGAAAAATGTCCATACGTCGTTCATTTTCCGCATCTGAATTTAATTTTGCTGTAATATCCTCTTCTCCATACAAAATATTCCTATACTGCTCCAATGCCTTTTGCATTCTCTGATCAGCACTTGCCAAATTATGCTGTTCACCAAAAAGCCAAAAATGTCGTTCTACAATCTTCTGCACATGATCACGTTCATTTGCAAACTTTGTCAAATCATACACAATACTTTTTAATAATTCTATTACTTTGTACCTATCCTCAATAAACTTGATAGTATCAATGATATTCTCCAAAGATGTCTTTTTTAATATCATTGAAAAATCAGATCTCTGTTGAGGTGATAATTCCACAACCTGCTCTATTATAGTTAAAACATTTTCTCTCTCTTCAGAACTCAAAAGCAAATTCAAAAAACCTAATAACGATTTTTCTTGAATTTGTTTTAATTTATGAAAAATTAGTGGCTCCAATTTAAAAATTTCTTTTGTTACCCTCTTCAAATCATTCTTACGCATTTGTCCATATACATCTTTTGGAAATTCCGGAAACGTTTTTCTTTCTGTTATCATTGCTTCGACCGCTTCTTCTGCCTTATCTGATAAATATACACTGATTTTTTTCTCAATAAGCATTTGAATCTCTTTATGCAATTTTTTCAGAATCTTTTTCTCATCTGGATGTTCGAACATATTAATTTGGGTATCATCATGATCGCTTATAACATTTTCCTTATCATCAAAAAATTCTGACTTCACAAACACACTATGATTAAAATTAATCGTATTCCGATTAAAAGTTGTAGTTCGCTTTCCTTTCAGCACGTTCTTGTTATCAAAATAATAACAACAGAATTTTTCAGAAATTGATTCCTGCCATACAACTAAGTTAATCTCAAATCTATATCCTTCAATTGTAACCATAGATTTTTCGCTCAACTCTGTGTTTATATACTTTTCATAATCAATCTTTTCATCATTAACTACTATTTCTACATTCTTATTTTTATATAGGTACAAAAACCAAGCAAAATCTTTAAGTAATGCTGGCTCAATTATTTCAAAGCCCATATTCTCCGCAGTTAATGTATTTATATTGGTAAATTTCACTTCTGTTCCTGTTTCTTGTCTGTCAGATAACTGTGGTTCAGAACAGTCAATCACCTCTTTTTTATCACTGGACATATTAATATCATATTCTTTATAAACATTGTTATCTTTATAAACAGTATGCCACTCTGCATTACTTGAAAAAGCAATAAAAGAGAATCGCCCTTTCCCTTTATTTGCCTTAGATTTCATTTGTAATGACAGTAAATTCTTCTTTGATGCCAGAAAAGCACCAAATGTCTCCTCCAATTCATCGTAATTTATTCCATCACCGTTGTCCTTTATAATTAATTCCTTAACTCCAAACGCTTCGTTAAGTGTATATTCTATACTAACTCTTTTAGCATTAGCCTCAAAACCATTCCAAATATATTCACTTATAGCAGCTTTGTAATCACTTGTAATTCCAGAAGAATCAATACTCTGATTTTTAACGCTTACAGGTATAATCATAATATTCGCCTCCCATATCATAAGTATACCATTATTTTTAATGGTACGCTCATGATTTTAAATCACCTCAAAGTGCTTCAACGCATCCTTTATCGCTTCCACTTTCTCCGCTGTCGGATGCTTCCTCGACTGTTTCAATTCTTCTACCGCATTAGGAGCATCGTACATTGGCAAGCCTAAATCTCTCTTTACCTCTGCGATATATGCGGTATGTACTTTGAAACCGTATTTAGCTTCTATGTACTCCTTTATCATTTTGTAGGTCACTCGCTCTTTGGGCCTGTAACTTTCCGCTCTTTTAGTAATATTATCAAGTGGAACTTTTCCCTCACCCTCGCCAAACTCAACTTTTACGTTGATATGTCCGTCTGGCTTTTTGTGGGAAAGCAGTACTACCGTCTCCACATGGCACGATACCTTCTGATTGATGTCATGTTTTGTGCCCGTTCACGGAAACATATCCTGTCAAAAAGGAAACAGGTCCACGCCTCTGATATCGCGCATTCACAGCTACAAACAGATGCAATCTGTGGCAAATTTAACATCCATATCACAGTCTTAACCATTGAAGTCTATGGAAACACGTCAGCATAAGTTCTTTTCTACCTATATAGTGCAAGGCAAGTTTACACTGCTGCTCTCTGCCACTGTCTCGACAGTTGAGACAGTGAATGCCTCTCAACTTCTACACAATCCTTCCACTCTAACCACTGATTGGCCATACACTCGCAGGGAGTCGAGTCGCCGGATTTCACCGTCTCGACCTGATATCCTGTCATCTTTTTATCGGTATCACATATGCCCCAACTTCCATTAGATTTGAACTATCCGGAAATTCCGGATAGTTCATTTAAACTGATTTGCGAATTGGGTAGATGCTGTTTTTCCAATTTCGTCCTGTGAATAACCGCTACCAGCAGTTATCCAAAATTATCGGATAACTGACCACTCTGGTAATTATGAGTTATTCGAGTTTTTCGAATAACTGAATACTGTTGCAGATAAATCCTATAAATAAACCTTTCCTTATTTTTTAAGCAATTTTATCATTCTCTGAACAATACGTTCAACCTGCCCGGATTCCACTCTCTGATCAAAAGCACCATTACAAAAATGATCTTCTCGCAATAGCATCGTCAATAAAGCTGAACATAAATCATAATCCGCACTTTCCAGGCGTTTTAACTCTTCGTTACATTTTATAGGCTCTGTGGTCATGTAATCCCAGTAGTTTGTTTTTAAATCACCAGTCTCTTCAAGCACCTCATAGCTATTGCTAACATTTATATTTGAGAGCAACTGCCTAAACTTCAGTATCTTTTCTTCGTTTGTCATCCCTTGCTCCTCTCCGGTAAATCAAAATGCGTTTCCGCAATGGTATTCAGTTGCTTAGCAATATCCGCAAAAGGCTTATTCAAATCTAATGTTCTGACGGTAATCTGGTTACCATGCATTTGATACACGTTGTCTGGTTGAATTTCCTCATCCGTTTTTGCATACAGCAACATTCCGGAAACCCTGTGATCTTCATCTCCAAATTCATAATCGCGATTCTTCACATACGTGAATATCTGGTACATATTATTCGAATGGAGCGTGTGTTTGTCATACTGCTTTTGAGTTGTGTGACTATAATATTTCGCATCAATAATCAGTACGGTATTACCTTTTTGCAGATGAATATCACTCTGCATTACCGGCAGCATCGTTCTGATTCCGTCGTCCACAGACCAAGGTATCTGAGAAGCACTGACTGACAGCTCAGGAAAATGCTTACTGTAATATTCAAGAATAAATTTCTCATACAGCCTACACATACGTTGCTCATCCACAAATGATGCAAGCCTATACTCTCCAGCATCTGTTGTGATAAGCATGCCCTCAATTATCAGCTGACAAATACTTATAAGCATCCTGTAAGTCTGATTATTTCGCTGAAATCTAATTGATGACCACCGTATGGAGGTTGGCTCAAGCGTATCAACGTCGGAAAAGAATAGCATCTTCTTTTTCAAATCATCCTTGTACTCCGCCTTAACCTTTGCATTTCGCAGTAACAGAATAACCACCGTCTTGATTATTTGATTGAGAAGATTATTCTCAGACAACTCATCATAATCACATGTCAGTAGCTGCTTACGTGCCAGTCGATTCTTAATTGTTCCTGGCAGGTTAATCTTCCCGCGCATTACCGGGAGCTCCTCCTGACGGTTTATGTAC
>Ga0129310_1002244_pt1 | contig 14747 bp, 6 predicted proteins | sample Go1ome_2_FD_94433 | JGI IMG/M metagenome (GOLD analysis project Ga0129310, IMG submission 94433) | Western lowland gorrila individual fecal microbial communities from Wisconsin, USA - Go1022A metagenome | ecosystem: Host-associated > Mammals > Digestive system > Large intestine > Fecal | place...
GGCAAAATCATCGCCCGGGGATACAACCGTCGAAACACAGACAAAAACACTCTCTCTCATGCGGAATTAAATGCAATCCGCAAGGCGAGCAAAAAGCTGGGCGACTGGCGGCTGGAAGGCTGCACCATGTATGTGACTTTAGAACCCTGCCAGATGTGCGCCGGTGCATTAGTACAGTCGAGGATTGACCGCGTGGTGATCGGAAGCATGAATCCAAAGGCAGGCTGTGCGGGATCGGTTTTGAACCTGCTTCAGATTGCAGGATTTAATCATCAGGTGGAAATCGTGCAGGGTGTCTGTCAGGAAGAGTGTTCTGCGATGTTGAGCAGCTTTTTTAAGGAACTGCGTGAGAAGAAAAAGCAGGAAAGCCAAAAGAAAAAGCAGGCCATAGCGGAAGCAGAAAAATAGCAGATAGAAAATGCAGCAGAGGAGGAATTGCAAATTTGCAATTCCTCCTCTTTTTTCTGTGCAAAAATAATAAAAAATATACCAAACTTTTCAAAAATCGTACGATGTTAAGAATCCGTCTTTTTGATATACTAAACGTAACGAAATGTAATGATACAACAGGAAGAAGATGGATAGATATGGGAAAAACGGATGAGATATCTTCTCCGGGAAAACGTCTGGAAAGATTATGTGAGATTGAAGGGATATCAAGAAGTGAGTTTGCGAGACGGCTGAATGTGGCACCTTCACAGATCAGCAGAATATTAAGCGGAGAGACAAAGTCGATCAGCAGTGATCTTCTGATCCGGGCCGCGCGGGAATTTCAGGTATCCACAGATTATATTTTAGGAATTGAGCAACCTGACAAAGAAAAAAAGAGCACAGAGATGGAACTGTCAGAGCATACGCGTGAAGCAGAAAAAGTACACATTCCGATGCTTCTTATGAGTACGGCATTTCAGCCGGGGCAGTGCCTTTCCATGATTGAGCAGCTTCAGAATGCAGATGTAAAAAAGATGGCCTATTGTGAGTATTATTATTTTACCGGACAGCATGATAAGGCGGTGGATCTGACGGAGCTTTATCTGAATCATTCCGATCCAATGCTGCGCCTGTCAGCTTGCCTGATCCATACTTTTGCGAATCTGTCTTTGAATCATATCAATGCGGCAAAAGGCGGATTGGAAAGTCTGAAAGTGAATCTCAGGCAGGTCCTTTCGGAGGAGACGGATCGGAAAACAATGGCCATGGGAATTTTTGTGGCGGTTGCGGCCAGCACACTATTGCATTTGCCGATGGGAGAAATCCCGCCATTATCAGAGTATCTGAACGAACTGCCGAAGGGAATGCGGTTGTGGGGAAGTTATGTATTGGCTCACAAAGCTTATCTGGAGCAGGAGTATGAAAAAGCACTTGGAATCGTAGAAACAAGTAAGATGCTGAGTACGGAGATCTATCCTATTGCGTTTATTTATCTGAATCTCATGGGCGCCATGGCATGTATGAATCTGAGAAAATCAGAGATGGCAAAAGCATATTTTATGGAGGCCTGGCAGATTGCAAAACCGGATGGGCTGATCGAGGGAATTGGGGAACATCACGGATTGCTGCAGGGACTCATTGAAACCTGTCTGAAAACAGATGAGCCGGAAGGATACAAGAAGGTGATTCAGATCACGTATCAGTTCAGTTATGGCTGGCGGAGAATCCATAATCCGGAGACGAAGGAGGACATCGCCGATAATCTGACCACCACGGAATTTACCATTGCTATGCTGGCAAACCGGGGATGGACCAATGCAGAAATTGCGGAACATATGAATATGACGCTGCGCACGGTAAAGCAGCATCTGTCATCGGTATTTCATAAGTTAAATATCGACAATCGAGGACAATTAAAAGCATATATGTTGAAGTAAAAAGGCTTAATGAACAAAAGACGAGGGGGAAGGTGTTATGGAAAAGAAAAAAACGAACAGGAAACTGCTTGTTTTCCTGCTGTTTGGGGTGTTTTTCTGCAGTATGTTATTCGGGCAGAAGACGGTATGGGCAGCACCGGCAGATAGCAGCGCGGCGGTTACCATAACCACGGACAAAGACAGTTATCAGTCAGGAGACACGGGAGAGGCGACCGTGACGATAGAAAATCTTTCCGCAGAATCCATAAAAAATGTGGAAAGTACATTGACGCTGCCGGAAAGTTTTTCCCTTCAGGATGGCACACTTACCAATTCCTGGGAAGAAATTAAGGCGGGAGAAAGCGTTGACCATGTGACGGAACTGTTGGTAGACAGCGAAGAAGATGCTGCGGCGGCAGATACAGAAGATGCGGGCGTGCAGGCAGTGTCAGTACCGGCAGAGCACAGCACTTCTCATACATATCTGGTGTGGATCATTCTTGCGATCGTTGTGGCGCTGGTTATTCTAGGCATCATAATTTATAAGAAAAAAGGCGGGAAAGGGGCCGGCAAAAAACTGTTGTCCCTGCTCTTATGTTTCCTGATGTTTTTCGGTTCTATTGAGTTTGGAAACCTTGTGGATGCCAGGGCTGAGACAAGGACCGTGAGGCAGACGGTAAATGCAGAAAAAGAAGTGACAGTAAATGGTGTGGCACAGACGATAAAGGTGGAAGTGTCTTTTGATCAGACGGTGACGGATGACAGTTCTGATACAGCAGACAAGGATGCGGAAGACACCACAAAGAAATCAACGAAAAATCCGATAAAAAATGTCATAGATAAAATCAAAAACAGTACAACAAAAAATAATACAACCATAAATGTGGCGAACAACATTAAGGATGAAGTTGATAAAGTTAAAGATGAGATAAAGGCCGATTCAAAAGATCACACAAAGAATGATGGAAAAACTGACATCGGAACGGATTCCAAGGATGATAAAAAAGACGATTCCAAGGACGACGATAAGAAGGATGACGGAAAGGAGGATCCGAATCCGGGTACAAAAGAGGAACAGGTAACCATCACGTTTGACAGTCAGGGCGGTACACCGGTCGAGTCAATTAAAGTGACCAAAGGCACAGCACCGGAAACTATTCCGCAGTCTTATAAAGTCGGTCAGTCATTTCTTGGATGGTATGAAGATGCAGCATGCACGACACCGTTTTTTACAGACACGGTGGTAGAGCAGGACAAGACACTGTATGCCATGTTCCAGGATTCTGAGGATTATATGGAGATTGCCGAGCAGCCGGATTATTACGAGGAAGACTGCCCGACAGATAAAAAGGTGACACTGATCAGTTCCGTACCGATCACAGCAGAAACGCTGAGCAATTTTGTGACGGTTGATATCATCACCGGAGATGAGATTCAGGGATTTACCGTAACGGCAAATGGAAATGAATACACCGTTGCGCCAATCGGCGGATACATGGAAGGCGGTCTGTATACCATGACGGCGGCAGACGGAGTCACTTTCAAAGGACTGGAATCCTATGTGCGGGAGTATTCATTCCGAATTTACAAAGCACCGGTAGAGGTGGTGGAAGTTGATCCGGGTATCATTTATCTGGACGAGAGCATGCTGGAGGAAAGCGATGATGATTATATCTATCAGTATGCCCTCAGCAAAGCATATTTTGAGGAAAAACAGCTTGCAGCCGGCAAGACGATCTGCGTCGGGGACGGAACCACAAATGTTACCGCAGATTCCCTGTTCCTGAATATTACAGACTGTTATCCGGATGAAGATGACGCAGAAAAATATTATATCATCTGCGAAGACAGTGATATTGAGGATGTCTATGAAAACGTAGATATCAGTTTTAAGGAAAGTGCGTATAATGAACTTCTGAAAGACGGCATCGATACCGAAGCGCTGATTCAGGAAATGTATGAAAGTGAGGGCATTGCGCAGTTAAACATGATCATGGCTGCCATGCTCGTAGACAGCGAAGAAGTACAGGAAATGCTGGGTGGCGTATCCCTGCTTTCCAACAGCAATCCGGCGCTTTTGAACTTTGCGGACAATGCGAAGTTAAAAGATGATACGCTGGTGGATTTGTCCAAGAAACTTGGACAGCATCTGAAAATTGAGGTAAAGATCGGAGAAGCGCAGAACGATAACTTTGGCGTCTGCGATCCGAAATATTGGAGCGCCATCACCTATACCATCAGTTATAAGGGAACGTTGAAAAACAAATTACGGATTGATGCGACGGTCAGCATCAAAGAATATCTGAACATTTCTTTGCAGGGTTATAAATCCCTGAAACTGAAAAAGAAAAATCTGGAATTTGATTATGCGGTAAACGTGTATTCACAGACTGATATCGGTTTTAAAGTGCTGGTAGCATCAAAGGACGGCAAATGGAAAGATATTTCCTCCTCTGTGGACAAGATGTTCGGAAGCAAGGAGAAAAATAATCCGGACAGCTTGGTAGCAGAAGTCCAGGAGATGCTTGCAAATAAGGGCGGTTACATAGAACTGTGCAGGATTCCGATGTTTCAGGTTGTAAAACCGCTTGTTGAGATCTTCCCACTGTTCAGCGTAAATTTGAGTCTGGATTATATTGTAAAAGTGAATTTTGCGGCGGGCATCAGCAGTGAGTTTTCTGTATTGGATGCAACGCAGATCGGTATTGCCGGAAATTCAAAGACAAACACATTCCGAAGCTACAAAAACAAACTGGCTGGAGCAAACCGCTACAGTTTTGACCTGACAGCCTGCGGTTATATCGGCATCCGCACTGGTCTGGAAGGCTCCATGACATTGTCTTTCTTTGGCTTAAAGAGACTGGGTGAAGTTGGTATGTCTATGGGCGTAGGTGGATATTTTGATATCTATGGTTATGCGCGTTACCACATGGTAAAACCATACCAGTATAGCAGTACGGTGTATCGGACGCTGGCGGGAGGTTATTATCTGGAAGGCGGCATTTATCTGGAAGTAAGTGCCATCGCCAGATCGCAGATTTTCCGGGTGGAAGCGAAGCAGATGCTGGTAGACCATACGTGGCCGCTGTTTACCATGGGAGATGAGGAGGTTCTGCTGGCGCTGGATGAACCGCCGACCTTCTATATCACGACGAATGACCCGAATGCGTATATTACCAGGGTGGACACCAAGGATCTTCCGCCGCTGACAGGTACGGTATTTAATATTGTGACCGGAGAAACCAGAGAACATGTGACCATTCCGTGGTCAAAAGTATATCTGAATTTCTCAAACAGAAATTTTGATATGAAATATGGAGACGATGGAGAATCGTATCTGACCTATCAGAAAAATGTAAGCTGGGATGTTCCGAGTGAGGAAAGTTCGGTTGAAATCTACTATGAAGGCCAGTATCTGCAGTTTACACAGAGCAGCAGTGATGATTTTAACCGCACAGCGACAACGGCAAAAGCAATGTTTGTAAATACCTCCAAGGTTTCTGTGGAAGATGCCGGTAAGTTTTTTACCGCAAAGATTTATACGGAAGTGGATGGTGTAAAGACACTGGTCAGCACGAGAACCGTGCAGGCCGGACAGCGTGTTGGCTATATTCAGTCTTCTGTTACGGATGAATCTAAAATTTATAATGGCTCCTGGAATATGGATCCGCATACGACACCGGTCAACAAGGATAATATGGAATTTATCTATTCTGGACAGGCACCGCAGGGGCTGACAGTATTCAAATACCGTGAGAATGGAAGCAATACATGGGTGGCAGAGATTCGTGCGGCAAATATTGGGTCTGTTTCAAATAGCCCGTCAAACATCGGGAATACCTATATGCATCTTCTCTATTGGAGTTCGGATAAAAGGAGCGGGTACGTTTCGGGGAAAATGGACTGGTATTATTTCCGGGACGACAGAGACAAGATTGTGACCGGTTATCCTACAGACAGTGCAGTCTGCAAAGTGACCGGAGATTCTGCCGAAGCTGTGGATGCAGAGTTGAAGAAAATGTATCCGGAAGAATATGATAAGGTGATGTATCATAATACAGCAGTCTATCTGCAGAAAAATGTTGATGTATATGTTACAGCAATGAATGTAAATGGATTTTACATAAGGTACTATGAGGGTGTACCTTATGAATCCAATATCCGCAACTTCTTTCATCTGGAAGGACCGTGGTGGGCGACACTGGAAGGATTTGCACTGAAAGAAGATGGCGAGGTTGTGTACAAGTCTCTGGAAGATGTTCCGTTGATTACAGAACCGCTTAGGCTGTATGCGATATATTCAAGAGTAAAGCATACTGTTACATTACAGATTTATGACGATATACTTCATGAGTATGTGGATTATAAGACTTTTACGGTGGAGAAAGGAGATCGAATTTCGACAGAACTTTTGATAGAGGCGGAAGATGCAGTGGCTCAAAGAGAAGGTGTGACCTGGAGATACTGGGGCTGGGCAGATCAGGACAATACGGCATTTGTAGGGGATGGTACCCGTGTTTCCCAAGATACAGTACTCCGTCTGAGGTTTGACCGGGAGGTTGAGATTACCTTTGATCCGGGGGAAGGTACGCTTGTTGCAAATGAAAAGACAGTATCTTATTCTAAGGATGATTATAACGTAAGACTTTCCGGAAGGGTGCGTAAGGAAGCGGATGCTTACAATACTTATCAGCCGACCGGATGGAAAAATAATGCTACCGGCGAGATTTACGGCTATCAGGATATCGCGGTAATAAAAGATCCGGTTACGCTGACAGCAATCTATAAAGCAACTCCAAAAGAATATAACGTAAGTGTGTATACAAAGTTTGGCGTGCTTCCAAACGGTAAGCAGACAGATTCTTACACTGGTGGCTATGACGGTTATCTGGAATTTATGGAAAAATACAATGAAAACTGGAAGCCGGACACTGTTGTAAATGCGGACAAAACCTATACCTGTGAGGGTCGTCAGGTGCGTACACTGGATGATGGACTGACGACAGAGATTTCTTATAGATGGAGTTATACAAATAATCAGTATACACTAAGCTTTGATGCAAATGGCGGCACCTTAAATGGCAGTACATCCGTAAAAGAAAATTATGGAACAAAAATAAAGCTTTCTGATCTGACGACAGCGACAAAGTCGGATGAGACAAGGGATTATATCTTAAGTGGCTGGAAAGATGAAGACGGAAATGTTTACGGTGCAGATGATACTATTATACTTACAAAAGATACAAAGCTTACAGCCATTTGGTCAGACGGAGCTTACAAGGAATATAAACTTACCTATATTCTGGATGGAACGAAGATATCTGAAAAAACCATGCATTACGGTGATACACTGACAGATCCGGGTGCACCGCCAGAAGCAGAGGGACTGCATTTTAATGGCTGGGAAGAGTGGTGGACCGGCTCCGGTAAACTGACAGAGATGCCAAAAACGATGCCGGCAGCGAATGTGACTGCGTATGGTACCACCACAAAACGTTATGTATCTTATGAACTGGATGGAACTGTATACAAAGGCAAAGAATTTACTGCTATCGGAAGTAAGGTACAGGTTGCCAAAAAGCCGGAAATGACAGGATACGAGGTGTCTGACTGGATAGCAGATGGCGTTACCATTACAGATGGAAGCTTTACGATGCCGGATGGAGATGTGGTCCTGCGAGCAACATCGACACCGAAAAAATATCAGGTGACGGTGAATATCGATGGACAGTCGGTAAGCGGAAGCCCGTTTACGGCAGAATATCTCAGCAAATTTGAACTGCCGGAAGCTCCGGAAAAAGAGGGATGGACGTTCTACTGGGATAGCAGCTCTGCTGATTTTTCCATTACACAGGAAAATGGTAAATATTATGTAATGGCAATGCCTGCACAGGATATTACGATCAACGGTTATTATACCCAGAAAGTCCATAATATCTACTTCATTGTAGAAGGTGAAAAGGAGCCGTATAAGGTCATTGAAAATCAGGCTGTCGGTACGAAAATCCGGTATGGGGATATTGCACCGGAGTTAAAAGCGGAAGATGTAGCAGCCGGTAAGTCATTCCTTGGATGGGCAGTCTTTGGCGTAGAAAGAGACAAAGAGGGATCCTATGAAATGCCGGATCATGACGTATATTATTACACCAGATGGGCATCTGAAAAAAATACAGATTTATCGGTTTACATTGATTTCTGGATGGGAGATCCACATGAAGAAGGTTCCATGGATCTTGGAAGATGGGCAGCAATTCATCTGGACAAAGGTGAAATCCTGCAGCTTCCGAATTACCAGCTGGACGGCTATACATTGAACTGGCGTTTCAGCAGTACGGACACTACGTTGTATACCTATGATCCGGATAAAAACACGTTTATGTTTAATGATTCCGTGGATGATGAGATGAACTTCTATTTAACAGCATGCTACATCAAGAACGAAAGTAACTGACGATGAAAAAGGCGTCACAGCCTTTCGACCGCTTTGCTCTGTTCAGTTTTTGCAGTATTTTGAGTATAACATCTGCAAAGGGAAAATGTCAAAATATCCGGAAAAAAATCTGAAAAAGAAACAGCAGGCCATTCGTATATGAATGATCTGCTGTTCCTCTCAGCCTGCATTCAAGTTGAATTTCAGAGTGTATCACTGATACATGGCGTTCAGAAACATTGGTTTGATGGCGACCACTTCGTCATATTCCTTCTGTGATACCTGTACGCTGCTGTTTAATGCTTTCAGATCTTTTTTTACTACTTCCAGAGCCTGTTCGGCAGTGGAAGCACGTCCCTGTTCGATGACCCGCTGCATACGTTTCAAAACAATCGGATGGGCATATCTGGCAGGCACCGGAAAATCCGGATACTCCCGGATATACTGTTCCATTTGCTGCTGGGAAGTTTCATCATAATTCAGGATCGATTTTCGATTGTTTTTTGCAGTCGGCAGCATGCTGAATCCTGCAAAGGTGAAGATTGCAGCAATGCCAAACAGTACAAAGTATACAGCAAAACCATTATGTATGGTAAAGGAATAAATACCGGCTGCAACCGCCAGAAATCCTAATATGGTGATTGCCATGGCAACCCAGCGGTAGCTTGGGCTGGAACATTGATAGGCTCTGCGCCGCTGTGCTGCCTTACTCAGATTTTCACTGAATTCCGGTTTCAGTTCCAGATAATCAATGGCGCGTTGAAGAGAACCCGTTTCCTTTTTGGTCTGCGCCGTTGGCTCCGTCCGGGAGAGACGTTCCTTTTCTTCTTCTGCTTCCTGCCGGGCAAGTTTTGCCTCAGCCGTCTGGCTGACCAGCTTAATCTGGAGCTGTTCTTTAGAAAGCAGGGTAAGAAATTCATCTACCTGCTGTTCATGCTTGAAATTGCACTGTTTTTGCCGTCCGTTGTCAAATTCAATAACCAGGTACGGAATGCTTGCAAAGGAGCCTTTTCCGGAAAAGCCGCCTTTTGACATGGCAATTCGTTTGAAGGCACGGGTCACTGTTTTGATTGGGACATAGTAATGCCGGTCGATGAAAAAGCTGTTGAGGTAAAGGGCCTTTTCCCCGATACCACAGGGACCGACTTTGCGGCAGTTTTTTCGATCCTGCTCAAGTTCTGCCGGGTCCAGTTTTGCATTACTGAGTGGATGCGGTCTGAAAATCATGATATTCAACCTTCCTTATTTTTGTTCAGCGGATATTATCCGCTAACGCTGCTTATATTTATAAACAAATAACGGTTATACAGCTTGGCTGCCTCCATTATGCAGCGGCGCAGGCTGTGTTGCGTTTTTTCGCTGCATGCAGGAAAATCAAAAGCAGAACGACTGCAAATATGATGCCGATCGGATATGCGACCGCTGTGTTATAAATAACAGATCCGTCGCTTGCTTTACTGTTGATGATGCTTCCCAGACACTCCGGTGCAAGGATAAAATAGGTACAGGAAACTGCACTCATAAAGGTTGCCGGAACAGCTGTGATCCAGTAGTTTTTCTTCTGAGTAACCAGATACATGGAAGCTGCCCACAAAACGATCATTGCAAGAGTCTGGTTTGTCCAGCTGAAATAACGCCAGATAACGGTATAATCAATGAAACCAACTGCGTTGCCGATACCGAGAATAGCACCGATGCCAAGTACCGGGATACAGAGTTTTAATCTGTTTTTGAAACTTTCCTGATCTACATGAAGCCAGTCAGACAGTGTCAGTCGTGCGGAACGGAATGCCGTATCACCGGAAGTGATCGGGCAGACAACCACACCGATCATGGCAAGTACGATACCGACACCACCCATTGTTCTGGAGCATACATCATAGATAGCAGCTGACTGTCCGCCTGCAAGTACTTTTGCAAGACCTGTGTTCAGTCCGCCAGTTACCTGATACAGAGAACATCCTGCAGCAGCCCAGATCAGGGCAATGATACCTTCAGCGACCATGGCACCATAGAAAACGAAATGGCCCTGTTTCTCACTCTTCATACAACGTGCCATCAGAGGTGACTGTGTGGAGTGGAAACCGGAAATCGCGCCACATGCGACGGTGATAAACATAAAGCTCCAGATCGGTGTTCCTGATGGATGCATATTGTAAAGATGGCTCCAGATCTCAGGAATTGTAAATTCCGGATTTGCGTATACACCGATGATAACGCCGATCGCCATAATGATCAGGCAGATACCGAAAATCGGATAAATCTTGCCGATGATTTTATCAATAGAAAGAAACGTTGCGATAAAGTAATAAGCCAGGATCAGAATCAGCCAGAACAGTGTGGTGGAAAGTACACCAGACATGCCGCCTTTCTGACAAAGCGTAACAATCAGGCCTGCCGGTCCGACTGCGAATACAGTACCGACCATGATCAACAGGATAACGGAGAATACACGCATAACGTTCTGCATAACACCGCCGAGGTATTTACCTGTGATCTCTGCGATAGATCCGCCATCGTTACGTTCACTCATCATACCTGAGAAGTAATCATGAACGCCTCCTGCGAAGATCGTACCAAAAGTAATCCACAGGAATACGACAGGTCCCCACAAAGCACCCTGCATGGCACCGAAGATCGGACCAAGTCCTGCGATATTTAACAACTGTACAAGAAACATTTTCCACTGCGGCATTACGATATAATCAACACCATCGTTGATTCGTACTGCCGGTGTCTCACGATCATCTGGTCCAAATGTGTTATCGACCACTTTGCCATAGGTGAAGTAACCGATGATAAGAAGCGCCAGACAAAGAATAAAACTGATCATTTTAATTTCCTCCCTTGTAAACTGATAGATACAGTTATTATTTTTTACAAAAAACGTTTCTAAAATGGTAGAACCATTTCTTGTTGCACCTATATTATAGTGCTTTTTGTTGAAATTACAAGCAAAAATCAAGGTGAAATTAAATATTTTTTACAAAGGAAAACATCAGTTTTATTCACGTGTTAATAATAATTCACGGAAAAGATATTTTACGGAATGTTTTAATCATTCAGAGACTGTATTTCCTTCTGAATCAGATAGCCGGCGGCTTCAGCAAGCTGGCTGACATTGCGGATTCTGGTATAGTTTTTCCCATATATTTTGTCAGCATTTGAGACTGCGGCATCTGTTCCCATAAAGACGGCAGAAACATGGATGCCCCTTTGCTGAAGTGCGTGAACTTCTGTAGCGGTGTCAAGGACACCGGCTTTTTCTCCGTAATCCTGGCCAAAGGGGGCATCAGAGGAAGCATGGATTTTGAAACTGTCATTGGGTGCCGCATCGGTCAGGAGAATAATCAGATGGCGGTCTGCAGGCCCAGGGGCAAAATGAAGCATATTGTCCATGAGCCGCATAGCCAGTCCGTCCCGGTTCCATCCGGTGGCAAAATACTGAAACACGGAGTCACAGGTTTGCGCTTCAAAGGACTTCAGAATGCGAAGTACGGTGTAACCTCTGACGCTGCAAAATTCGGATATCCGCACCGGAATGGCGCAGGAGCGCAGACTTTCCGCAAGGATCATTCCCTGAGCGGCGATCTGTTCCTGATACTGCAGCCGGGAGGCAGAGGCATCCAGCAGAAGATCGGTAGTAAAAGACGCCTGATTGTCATCCTGACTGGAATGAAAGATGCGGGTGTCATTCAGGCAGGAGGCGCGCCAGACTCTTGTGGGATCCAGTTTTCCATTCCGTCCCGGCAAAACATCCGGCTGCTGATGCACCAGCATACAATTTCGAATCTGTTCAGACAGATGGGAAATGAGCATTTTATGTAAGGCCTGATTTTTATAATAATAGGTTTTGTTCCGTTCCTGCTGAAGTTCGGCCTGCTGGATGAGATAGCGGTTTTCCGCAGATAACTTCCGTCCGGAAGAAGCCGTTCCGTTCGTGATCCATATATGACATCCACTGTGGTTACCGGTGCAGAGTTCTTTTTCTGCTTTGGAGCGTACTTGTGGGGAATACAGAGACTGTCCAAAACAGCTTTCGATGTAAAGCCGGTCGGTGTCTTTTTTGCTGGCAATGATGTGGCTGTTGCTTTTTGCCTGCAGGAATCCATCGCCCTGATCGGAATCTGCCTGTGAGGAGCGCATAACTGAGACGCGGTCTGTTTTCACAAGCTCCACAGGTTTGATTCGGGTGAGCAGTCTGGCAAAGGCACCGGTAAAATGAAGTTTTAAGGGTTTTTTGATCTGTTTTTTCCCGTCAAAGAGCAGAAAATTCCGGAAAATTTCCAACAACGTTTCCTCCAGGTGTTTTTCCGATGCAATATGCGCCGGAGTGAGTGCCTGAAGGAGCCTGTGTTCTGTCGGTGTCAGAAATGGCAGTTTCCGACCAAGGACACTGTCCCATCTGGCGGACTGCAGATCATAGACCAGATGGTTTTTATTCATCCACTCCTGCCGGGAAAGTTTGTATTCTCCGGCAAAAAAGTCTCTGGCATAGGCAGTGCGAAGTTCTGCCAGAACCGGGCGCAGCGACTGCTCTAAAGTGAATACAGCGTGTTCCAGATAAAGCCAGGAGAGGTCATCCAGCATTTCCTGATGGATGTCACCGTTCCATTTGTCAAAAAGTTCGGTGAGTGTTTTTTCTCCGTAGTATTTGTAAGACAGACCGATGATCAGATTCATATAGAAATCCGGCCGGTGCTCCGATGTATGGATGGCCAGAAAAAGCGGTTCAAAATCGTATCGTCCGGCAGCGTTCCACACCTGATTGGCGGCCCGGCGTTCTATGGCTGTATAGGCTGAAGCGCTCATGCGTGAAATACCTCCGAAGCCTTTAATTTTGCAGGAATCCGTGCTGCGATCAGATCGCGGATGAGACCGGCTTCGTAATTGTCAAAAATTTTATTTGTGATGCCGAGATCCAGCGCCTCCCGGGCAGGGATTCCCTTTTGTATCAGGTGGATGGCATCCAGCAGACCACGCAGATCCAGGGCTTTGGAAGTCAGCTCTCCGGCTTCATATTTTTTCTGAAGATCCAGGAAAAGAAGGGCAAACTGCTGTGTGTATTTGTTCGTCAGATTCGGTATCTGATCCTGCAGAAGCCGTTGCAGGTTTTCTGTTTCAATGGATGGCATTCGGATGACGGCAAATCTGGAAACCAGAGCCTCATTCAGTTCTCTGGTACCGGCGTAGTTATAATTCATGGTTGCAATAAAGCGGGTGTCTTCGGAAAGCGGAATGCGTCCATAGCCGGGAATGTCAATGACATGACGAAAATCCAGTACCGAATGAAGAACCGCAAGCGCCTCATTTCTGGCCATATTGATCTCGTCTAAGATGCCAAACCCACCATTTTGCGCACACTGATATACCGGTCCCGGGCGAAACTGCACCTGTCCGTCACGGTAGGTGTCGGTACCGATGAGAGAAGCGGCATCCATATTTACATGGAAGGAAATATCCCAGATCGGTCGCCCGAAAACGGTGGCAAGATTTTCGGCAAGCACGTTTTTACCGGTAGATTTTTCACCGATCAGCAAAAGGTTTTTGCCGCATAAAAGAACCGCAAGTGCTTCCTCCCACACTTTTTTCCCATAATAAAAATAAGGAGATACCGGAACTCTGCTCTTTAACTCATCACAAACCGGATGAGTGGCAGAATAAGCCTGTACCTCCTGAAGTAATTCGGCGGAAACGCCTTCCCTAGTTAAAAAATCTGTTAAGTCCGTCATTGTTGTCTGCACCTCACATGAAATGAATACTGATAAATGATTGTAAATGTTTTCGTTATTTTTGCGCCTTCATTCTAGCACAGATCATTGCCGGTTGCCATTGGAGATTTAGTATAAAATAAATTTGAACGCTGAATAAGCATTCCCCCGCTTCAAGTGTGCAGAGCATTAAATGGAGGGAGCGGGGATTGCGAATGCCTGCTTTACAAAAAGTATAAAAAAGTATAAAATTAAAGAAAAAGTATAAAGAGTTATAAAAAAGTATAAAGAAAGATAAAAAGTATAAAATGATAAAAAGAGGTGAGATGAATGCAGAATCCATTCACAACAACGTTTAGTAAAACTCCGGAATATACTTATATTGCTACGGAGAAAACAGAGGAAATTCTGGAGAATTTCAGTTATGAAAATCCATCTGAATCTGTATATAAAATAACTGGTGTCAGAGGATCCGGGAAAACAGTTATTCTTGGAAAAATAGAAGAAGAATTGAAAAGTGCCAATAATAAAGAAGCTGGTTGGCTGGTTTTTGACATTAATCCTACAAGAGACATTCTTGCTCAGATAGCAGCGATGCTTGATAAGGAAGGATTTGGTGGAGAAGCCAAAAAGAATACAAGTGTAAGTATTTCAGCAACAGTTATGGGAACTGGCGGTGGTTTTGGATATTCAACAGAAAAGGATAGAGCGTTTTTTGATATCGGTGTAGAAGTGGAGAGCATGATTCAGGCAGCTCAA
>Ga0129310_1002249_pt1 | contig 14731 bp, 10 predicted proteins | sample Go1ome_2_FD_94433 | JGI IMG/M metagenome (GOLD analysis project Ga0129310, IMG submission 94433) | Western lowland gorrila individual fecal microbial communities from Wisconsin, USA - Go1022A metagenome | ecosystem: Host-associated > Mammals > Digestive system > Large intestine > Fecal | place...
ATGTCAGTCACCGCGAACTCCATATCCGGCTCGGTCACCGGAACTGTGTATTTTATGCTGCTCACATTGTCGAACAGAAGCGAAGTCACCGCACGTATCTTGTCGCTGCTCACGCGGCTGTCCGCCGCCAGAACCGCCTTAACGCCGATCGTCGTGATATCCTCGTCCTGTCCGCGGTATGTACCCGCCGGAATAATCATGCTGTAATACCCGCTGTAGATGTTAGTCATTGCGGATATCGTCCGTTCGTCCGGCTGTAAAAAGCGGATATCCGTGCTGTCCGCAAGCTCAGTAACTACGGTCGATGGAGCGCCGAGGATCACGAAAAACGCGTCGATATTGCCCTGTTCAAGCGCCGCGGCTGACTCCGCATAGGACATGTTCACTCGCTCCACGGAAGCCGCCGGGATACCCGCGGACTGGAGCAGGTAATCCGCGTTCTTGGAAACGCCGGAGCCTTCCTCTCCGACGGACATGGTTCTGCCTTTAAGGTCGGCGATATCAACGATATCCGAGTCACTGCGCACGATAACCTGGAACGCTTCATAATACAGACCGGCGACTGCGCGCACGCTGTCCACCGGCTCGCCGGAAAAATCCCCGGTTCCGGTCGCCGCCTCGGCAAGCACATCGCTCTGGACTATCGCAAGGTCAAGAAATCCCTCGCCGAGAAGTCGCATGTTAGCCATGGAGCCTTCGGTCTTTTTTACGTTTATGCCGCTTTCGTCAAGCTCCCGTAGCATGCTTCCGTATGCATAATAAATCCCGCCGGGATTTCCGGTGCCTAAACGGAGTTCCGACATCTCCCCGCAGGAGCACAGCGCAAACAACGCCAGGCTTGCCGCCACAGCTGAAAGTAGTAGTTTCTTTATCTTCATAAAAACCGCCTTTCGGTTAAAATCATACCATACTATTATAACATGACAGCTCCGGAATTTCAACCATCTTTTTATAACGAACAGCATTTTGCACATATATTTAGCAGCTTAATTGTCAAAACGAACAAAAAAGACCCTAAAGTCACAGTGAGTTTCTGGGTTGAAATTCACAGAAAAATATGCTATAATATCCAAAAGGGAAAAATTATATCATAGAAGGGATTATAATGACTCAACAACTGATACACCTGGACATTGCGGCACTTGCTGTGCTTGTACTGATACTTGTGTCGCAGCTGACGCGAAAGATGAGACGGGGAACCTCAAACAAAGCTTTCATTGCACTTATCATCCTGACAATGCTCAGTGGCTGTCTTGATATATGGGCAGTGACGATGGATAACATGGATGTCGGGAACTACAGCCTGCGCTTGTTCGCCTACACGCTTTTCCACATTATAAACGACGCCACCACTCCGTTAATGCTTGTGTATGTGATAAGCCTTTCAAACACCTGGGAAACACTCGGCAGGAACAAGCTGCTTTCAGTACTGATGATACTCCCGTACGCTGCGGACGTGGTGCTGATGATCACCAACTACTTCAGCGGATTCCTGTTCTATTACGATAACGGAATTCTCGTCATGACTGATATCTGCGCAATTCCGTACAGCATTGCCGGGGTTTACCTGGTGATAGGCGCAGTACATCTGATACTCTTCCGCAAGCTGTTCTCAAAACGCACGGTGGTCGGCATGGCTCTGATGATACCGATAATGGGAGCCACCGCTGTGATACGTGAGCTTTTCCCGGATACCATGATAATGGTGTTCGCAGGCGCTATAGGTCTGCTGATGATGTCCGTTCTCATTCAGCGTCCGGAAGATGTGATAGACACATTCACAGGGCTGCGGAAATATTCGGCATACGCCGAGGACATGAAAAAGAATTATCTCACGCATAACCACTTCACCGTTATACTTATCAACATCGCCAACTACAACTCGCTTCTGAAAATGCTCGGCTATGACAAAACAAACGAGTTATTAAAGATAATCACAAAGGAGCTGCGCGAGCAGATAAGCGCAGCAAAAATTCATGCAACGGGATACTATCTCGACCGCGGCAGGTTTCGAGTTGTCCTGAACAGCCTTAACCGCAGTGATGCGGAGAAGCTTGCCGGACTTATAAACGACAACCTGCGCCAGTCCATTAAGCTAGACAAGTACGACCTCAACCTCATTCCGTATGTGGTGATCGCAAACTGCCCCGAAGATATCACAACATTCCGCTCACTTATGGCATTCGGTCGCGATATGCACAAGACGCTCCCCTACAACGGAGAGGTTATCCGCGCAGACACCGCCACCATGAAAAAGACCCTGGCGCTTCTGACCGACGTTGACGACATAATCGACCGTGCGCTTGCCAACCACGGATTCCAGGTGTACTACCAGCCGATATACTCCATCGAAAAGAAGAAGTTCATATCCGCCGAGGCGCTCCTGAGGCTCATCGATGAAAAGGCAGGCTTCGTGTCTCCGGAAGTTTTCATTCCAGCAGCTGAGAAAAGCGGTGCGATACATAAGATAGGCGATTTCGTCCTGAACGAGCCGCTTGAATTCATCGGCAGTGATGAATTCAAGCGGCTCGGGCTGGAGTACATCGAAGTAAACCTGTCGGTTTCACAGTGCATGCGCCACGGACTTGCCGAAAATATTCTCAATATAATGAACAAATACGGCGTTACTCCGGACCAGGTGAACCTTGAAATAACCGAGACCGCCGCAAGCTACGACCAGAGCGTAATGGCGAAAAATCTGACGCAGCTCAGCAACGCCGGTATCTGCTTCTCGCTTGATGACTACGGCACAGGATATTCAAACATGTACCGTATCGCCGCGCTTCCGCTGAAAATAGTCAAGCTTGACAAATCTTTCGTAAACAACCAGACCGGAAAGATGTGGACTATCTTACAGAACACCGTCCACATGATAAAGGATCTCAATATGGAGATCGTCGTAGAGGGAATCGAAACCGAGGACATGGTGAAGAAATTCTCCGACCTGCACTGCGATTTCATTCAGGGCTTCTACTACTCAAAGCCCATTCCGGAAAAAGATTTTGTGGAGTTCATCATCAAGAACAACAACGTAACCACTGCATAAAAGAAACGCCCGCAATAAAATGCGGGCGTTTCTTTTATGCATGTGACAGCTCCGGGAAGTACAGCTTCTGCGCTCCGATTTCCGCCAAGCCGCTTCCCATGTAGAAGAAACGGTAATCGTCCGCGCCGTCATAGGGCGCGCATTCGCATAACGCTTCGTCCTCCGGGAGCGGAGCAAATCCGAGCGTCACGCTGTCGCGATCCGACGGGAGCCTTGCGGCTGCCTCCAGTAACGGGACGCGCTTCGTTGAAATCACGCTCTGCAATGCAAGAGAAGCACCGTCCGGCTCAAGGACGGCAAAGCAGTCGATGTCCGGAGCATAATACACATTATCAAGCCCTGCGGTGTAAAAAAGCTGCAATCCGAATTTGTTCATCTGCTCAAGCGCTGAATTTACGGCGCTCCTGCGGACGGCTTTCCGGTATTTCTGCGCCAGGCTCCTGTCCGCTGGGTCAAGCTTTTCAAATCCTCTGCGGCGCTTTCCGGTAAGAACCTCCGGACGGAGCCGATAACGATACTGTATGCCCTCGGTGAATCCCTGTTTACGGTAGAATTCAAGAGCACCCAGGTTCGCAAACAGATAAAATCCGTCGCACTCCCCGGAATAACGCCCGATTATCCGGTGTATCAGACCGGCGGCAAGTCCACGGTTTCTGTACGCTTCGTCGGTCATTACGGTGCCGATTTGTATGTACTTTCTGGGAACTCCATTGTGTACAAAATACATTATGTTCGCTGAAGCGTTCGAAATGATCATCCCGCCGTCCTCTACCGAAAACGGAATATAATCCCCCTCAAAATATCCGTTTGACACCCAATCCTCAAAGTCGAATCCAAATGTCCTGCGCGTAAGGTCGTTCAGCATTCCGCGCTTTTCTGTGTTAGTCATGTAATTTGTTATGAATTCCATATGTACCTCTTTTCTGTTGTTAAATCTGGTATTGTCATTTATTATCGTTCTGGACATTGAAATATACTCAGATTTGGTTATAATAAAATACAAGAGAGCGCTCAGAAACATAATACCAGAAGGAGATCAACACCATGTCAGACAGACTTGAACTTAATAAGAACCTCGCCCAGATGCTCAAGGGCGGCGTAATAATGGACGTAACCACACCGGAGCAGGCAAAGATTGCAGAAGCTGCGGGCGCCTGCGCAGTAATGGCGCTGGAGCGTATCCCCGCGGATATCCGCGCTGCCGGCGGCGTTTCCAGAATGAGCGACCCGAAGATGATAAAGGGCATACAGGAAGCCGTTTCTATTCCGGTCATGGCGAAGTGCCGTATCGGTCATTTCGCAGAGGCTCAGATACTCCAGGCAATCGAGATCGACTACATTGACGAGAGCGAAGTGCTCTCCCCCGCCGACGACAAGTATCACATAGACAAGACCAAGTTTGACGTTCCGTTCGTGTGCGGTGCAAAGGATCTCGGCGAAGCGCTCCGCCGCATAAACGAGGGAGCTTCGATGATACGCACAAAGGGCGAACCGGGCACCGGCGACGTTGTTCAGGCAGTACGCCACATGAGAATGATGCAGAGCGAGATACGCCGCATAGGCTCCATGTCCGAGGACGAGCTGTACGAGACCGCGAAGTCCCTGGCAGTACCGTTTGAGCTGGTCAAGTACGTTCACGAGAACAAGAAGCTGCCGGTAGTTAATTTTGCGGCTGGCGGCGTCGCAACTCCCGCAGACGCTGCGCTGATGATGCAGCTCGGCGCGGAGGGCGTGTTCGTAGGCTCTGGTATTTTCAAATCCGGAAACCCCGAGAAGCGCGCCGCAGCCATCGTAAAGGCTGTCACCAACTTCACCGACGCGAAGCTTCTTGCTGAGCTTTCCGAGGACCTCGGAGAAGCAATGGTCGGAATCAACGAGCAGGAGATCGCACTCCTCATGGCGGAGCGCGGAAAGTGATGAGAATAGGCGTTTTAGCGCTCCAGGGCGCATTCATCGAGCACGAAAGAATGCTGTCGCAGCTCGGCGCGGAAAGCTTCGAGATACGCCAGCTCAAGGACCTCTCTCAGCCGATGGACGGACTTATAATCCCGGGCGGCGAGAGCACCGTACAGGGTAAGCTCCTGCGGGAGCTTGGCATGATGGAGCCGCTGCGTGAAATGATATCCTCCGGACTTCCGGTTTTCGGAACATGTGCCGGGCTTATCCTCCTCGCCAAGGACATTGAGGGTGGAGAAGCGCCGCACATCGCGGTAATGGACATCACCGCCAAGCGCAACGCTTACGGCAGGCAGCTCGGAAGCTTTGCATACAACGGCGAGTTCAAGGGACTCGGGAAGATACCGATGACATTTATCCGCGCTCCGTACATCAGCCGCTCCAACGGCGCGGAGATCCTCGCGGAAGCCAACGGAAAGGCAGTCGCTGCACGTCAGCAGAACATGCTTGTAACTGCGTTCCACCCTGAGCTTACCGACGACACGTCAGTGCACAGCTTCTTTCTGGATATGGTTCAGTCGGCTGAATACTCAGCGGCTGTATGATCTGCATTCAACACCGGGGACTTTGTGTTTCCGGTGTTTTTGTTTCAGCACGCTTCCGGCTGGTCAGCAGGTAAATTCCATAGCCGACAGAAATCACGCTTATCACTGCGGTGATTATCATGCTTACGTTGTCCGACGGCTCTACGGCAAACGCGCTCAGCGAATTGATAGCAATATGCATGATTACGCACGGGATAATGCTGCACGAAACGTACGCCACCGCCGCAAGCATGAATCCAATCGCACATGCATAAACGACCTGGTTCAGCGTTTCAAGCACCGACTGTCCGCTGCCGTTTATCAGATTTACGATATGCCCTGCGCCGAACGTCAGCGACGTTACTATAAACGCTGTAACGACATTTTCCCTGCACATTGCGCGGAACAGCAGACCGCGGAAAATAAGCTCCTCCAGGAATCCCGCGAAGAACATGCTGACAAAGTACATCACCGTATCCGCGACCGGCATACTGAGCCTCACGCCGGACCACAGATTTACCGAGCCTACTGCGATAAGCGGAACATAGAACAGCATTCTTCCAGCGGATATCTTCGAGCGGCACAGCCCGATGTACTCCCAGAGCGCGTTTCTTCCAACAAACACCAGCAGGACTGCGGAAATAACGGCGCCAAGCGCGGAAACCGCCGATTTCTGTATCAGAATATCCTCAGAGAACGAGCCGCATACGCTCATTCCAACGACGTACACAACTATCCACAGTATCGCGAAAAGCACTTCGCGCTTCTCAAACAGCTTTTTCATAATTACCCCTTTCCAGTCATGCAGCTTCTAAACACAACTTCAAGAGAGCGTTTCAGCTGCTCCTCGTCATAATTCATCGCGTTATTTGCCAGCAGGCTGGCGAAGCCGTGCGCCACCGCAAAGAATGTCATAAAGCTCTGCCGAGCGGTCTCCCGGTCAGTCTGCATGGCTCCCGCTACGATATTGACTATCATATCAAGCTGCGGCGCATCGAAAAGGGACTTCACATCGGCGCCGAGCATGTTCGTCTGGAAAAGGAACCGGAAAAGGTGCTTTTCCTCATGACCGAAGCGAATGTAATTCAGTCCCAGCGTAAGCAGCGGATTTCCCGACGAATCCTCCTGCGGCATGATATACTGTGTGTGAAATTCGTCCGCGATTTTATAAACCTCGGTTCGTATTTCGTCAACTGTCTTAAAGCTGTACAGCACCGGCTGCGTTGAGCATTTCAGACGCCCGGCTATACGACGGGCGTTCAGCGCCTCGTGTCCCTCGCTGCGCACTATCCCGAACGCGGCTTGCAGTATCATTTCCCTTGTGATCTTTACTTTTGGCGGCATTTTTAGCTCCTTTTATAACGCGTATTATATAACGTTGGTAATATTATAACACAGCGTTTCACTTTTGTCAAGTATAAAAAATGCTCCTCCGATTTCCGGAGGAGCATTGCGGTTTATGTCAGTTACATACTCTCTTTAAATCTGGTGAGAGCGTCAGCGGAAAGCTCGTAGCTTTCCTCTACTCTTGCGAGGAGGATATCCGCGCCGTCGGTGCTTCCGTCTCTCAGAAGCTCCGTAAGCTCTGAACTGCATTCGTAAAGTCTGTCAAATCCGAGATTCACGCACACTCCCTTGAGCGTATGCGCTGCGCGGAAAGCGTCCTCTGTACTGCCGTCCGAGAGCGCGTTTCTCAGCTCATTGATACTGGGATCGTTCAGGAACTTCACAGCCACGCGGGCGATTATATTCTCATTGCCAAGTCTGCGAAGCACACCGTCAAAATTCGGACTCCATCAGTTCATAGCATTCTCTGATAGTCATAGTTTATCTCCTAACGTATTTTAAGATAGTTTCTCGTATTTTCGCGGATTCAAGCGGCTTTGAAAGGTGCGCATTCATGCCGGACTTCTCAGTTTCCTGGCGGTCGTCCGTGAATTCTTTCGCAGTCAGCGCGATTATCGGGATAGTCCCGGAATCGCTGCGCCCGGAAGCGCGTATCTGCCGTGCAGCTTCGTTTCCGTCGATCGACGTGTTTTCCGGTTCACTGTAGTTCTGCTGTTTGTGCGCTTCGGAATCTATCCTGAATGGCATGGTTATCACAAACGTTGTGCCGCTGCCCTTTTCACTTGTGCAGGATATCTGACCGCCCATCTGAGCCACAAGGTTCTTGACGATAGAAAGTCCAAGTCCGGTACCCTCATACGAACTCCTTGCGGACACATTCTCCTGCTGGAACGGCTCGAACATCTTCTTCTGGAAATCCTTGCTCATGCCGATTCCGGTATCCTGGCAGGTAAACTCCACTGTGGATATATCGTTCTTGAAGCTGATCTCACGGCAGCGCAGCTTAACGCTTCCGCCAACATGATTATATTTCACGGAATTTGACGCGATATTCAACAGCACGCGCTTGATATGCAGCGGGCTTCCGATGAGCTTTGTGTGCATCTCTGGTGATATCTCCGCTGATATCGACACACCACGCTCATGGGCGTCCTGTACAAGGATCGCCATGATATCCTCAAATATCGCATTTATATCGAATGGGACTGACTCCAACACCACGGTACCGGATTCAAGCTTGTTCATGTCAAGAATATCGTTCACAAGCTCCAGGAGATAACCGGAAACCTCCCATATTTTGCGGTGGCAGTCCTTCTGCTTCTCCTTGTCGTCCGGGAAGTGCTCGGCGATCTCAACCATGCCGCGTATACCGTTTATCGGCGTGCGGATATCATGGCTCATACGCCGCAGGAAGTCGGTTTTTGCGGCGTTTGCTTTCTCCGCTTCCCTTATGGACTTCAGAAGTCCGTTCTGATATTGGATCTCCAGCTTACGCCGGTCGGCAAGTCTCCTCTGCTGTGCGCGGCGATGCATGAAGAAAAGCACAAGCCAGAATATGACATACACAGCCGCCGAATACGCGAGGGCATTCCGGCGCAGCTCAAAAACGCTGCCGGACGGATAGTACCCATAAATATAATACCCAAGGCACTTGCTTTGTCTGCCGTAGTAAATGCCGCGGATGTCAGTAAGCCTGGTCATTTCCTTAGTGTTGCCAAGCTGTCGGAATCGTTCTATTATCGGATTTTGTCTGGTGGACGTTCCGATTATCAACTCATCATTCGACGCGAGTATCGTTTCACCGTTAGTCACAAACAGCGTACCGTTCATACGAATGTTATATCCGGTCAGCAGCGTTGACATGAAAGCCTGACTGCTTTCAAGAGTCTGACGGGGCTGCATAATATAGCAAAAGACTATTCCATCGCCGTCCGTACGCGCTGCGGCTGCATAATCATAGCATACGCCCTGTTCATTGTATATCCGGTCGGAATACACCTTTACAGGATATTCTGAAATATTCAGCACGTTCCTGTCGGAAATGAATTCCTGCCAGTAAGCATAACCCGTGTTATCCGATGAATACTCGCATACAACTGTACCGGAACTGTCAGTGACGATTATTCCGGAAACTGAATGCTCCGCCGTAAGCTCCCTGAGAAGCACTGTATCCGGCTCGCTTCCGCCGTCTGCTATGTCGCGGCTGATATCCTGCGTTTTGTCTATCAGACGGAACAGGTTCTGCGTCAGATCGTTCGTCATGATCTCATCATAGTGCATGCACTGGGATCTGATATAATCCATCGTCCGCTCAAGCGAGGCGGAGGCCTGCGAGAGAGCCGATTTTGACGATATTATAAAAACTCCAAGGAACAGAATGATCCCGCTCAGCACCATTACCAGGACCACCAGCGCCAGGTTGCTGATCTTTGTCTTAGTCTTGCGCAAGAAGGATACCCTCCAGTCCCTTTTGCGAGTCAATCCCGTATTTTTCTATGATCTGCGCGGTGGTGCCGTCCGCGGTCATTTCGCTGAGCACGTTGCCCAGCTCCCCGTATAACCCGTCGCCGCGCCCTTTAAGGAACGCAACTCCCAGGTCGGAATTCTGTATACATTCGTCCAGTATACGGAAATCGTCCGCGTATTCGTTTTTACAATCATTAAGCGCCGCCTCATGTCCGGCTATGGCGTCAACATATCCGCTTCGCAGGGCGGCTGCGATGTCATTTAAATCGGTAAAGCAGAACAGGTTTCCTATCTCCGGCAGCCCGCTGCTCTGATTAAGAAACAGCTCCTCCGACCGCGTCCCGGACTGTACTGCAATGCGTACGCCCTCCAGGTCCGCCAGATTTCTGATGTCGCTGTCATCGCATACCGCCACAACATGCTCACTGTTCATGTAAGGACCTGCCCAGTCGTACTTATCTTCCCTGCCGTTCATGGAACAACAGCTCCACAGGCAGTCTATGCTGCCATCTGCAAGCAGGGAGTCCCTTTCGTCCCATACGACCTGCGTGAATGTCGGAGCATAGCCTATACGCCGACACGCCTCCCGCGCAAGCTCGATGTCGATTCCCGAAAATTCTCCGTTTTCGTCTATAAAGCTGAATGGTGCATATATATCGCAGCCTATGATCAGCTCCGGAAGATCCTCGTTGACCTTTTCCTCCACACCGGAACAGCCCGTTGCAGCAATGGTAATCAGTGCTGCGCCGAGCATTGCGGCTGCTTTTTTTACCAGGGTCATCTGTAATTATTGCGTTCCTTTCGTCCCCAAATGATCATGTGCCGAATTCTTTCTTTATCTCCTGATTAATGTCCATCAGGCATTCGAGAAGTATCGGATTGAACTGTCCGCACTCGCCGTTGAGTATCATCTTTATCGCGGTTTCGTGCGGGAGCGCCTTTTTATACACTCGCTCACTGACGAGCGCGTCATAAACGTCCGCTACGGATACAAGCTGCGCGGATATCGGAATGTCATCGCCCTTCAGTCCGTCCGGGTATCCTCTGCCGTCCCAGCGCTCATGGTGCCAGCGGCATATCTGGTGCGCTATCTTGATAAGCTCCTCGTTCTGGTACTGCTCAAGGCTCTCTATCATATGCGCGCCGATAACGGTATGCGTCTTCATTATCTCAAACTCCTCCGGAGTAAGTCTGCCGGGCTTGTTGAGTATCTTGTCGTCAATGCCTATCTTTCCGATATCATGCAGCGCGGACGCTGTGGGTATCATCATCTTCATGCTGCTGGTGAGCGCATACTTGTCCGTCTTTTTCACAAGCTGATCCATCAACATTTCCGTCAGATGGCGGATATGCACGACATGCAGTCCGCTTTCGCCGTTTCTGAACTCTACGATCTGGCTCAGAATGCCGATCATCATGCTGTTGTTCTTTTCCTTCTCGTTGATCTGGTCAGTTACCAGCTTCACGAGTCGGCGCTGCTTGGAATACAGCTTGATGGTATTGAACACGCGGTGGTATACTACCTTAGCGTCGAAGGGTCTGCTGATATAATCGGAAACGCCCATCTCATAAGCTTCGCGCACGGAGGAATCAGAACTGTCGCTGGAGATCATTATTACCGGGATATCCTCGATAAGGTGGTCGGAATTCATTACCTTGAGCACCTCAAAGCCGCTCATTCCCGGCATTACGATATCAAGCAGCACAATGGAAATAGCCGTGCCGTATTCCTCCAGCATAGCAATGCAGTCCTCGCCGTTGGAAGCCTCCATGATATTGAACTCACTGTTCAGCATGGAGGAAAGTATCTCGCGATTCAGGTCGGAGTCATCAACTATCAGTACGTTCAGCCTGCTCGTGTCGTCGGAAGAAAGCTTGCTGTCGTCAGTAACTACGGTGTTCTTGCGGTTCTTGGCGATGTACATGTTCTTGTCAGCGCGGGTGACTGCGTTGACAAGCGGTTCGTCCTCAGAAAGCACGCCGCCGATGCTGACCGAAAGCTTCAGCCCGGAATACCCGGGGATATCCGCCTTGTGAATGAGGCGCTTTATGTAGCGCAGCTGCGATGTAAATCTGTCGTCCGTTATTCCCGGCATGATGAGCAGGAACTCGTCGCCGCCGTAGCGCACGAGCGTGTCAGTCACGCGGATACACTTACGTATCGTATCAACAACCGTCTTTAGAACCGCGTCGCCTGCTTCATCTCCGCAGGTGTCGTTATACAGCTTGAAATCGTCGAGGTCTATCATGACAACGCCGGCGGATACCTGAGCGGTTTTCAGATACTCTTCGAAGTAACGGCGGTTAAACGCTCCGGTGAGTGTGTCAATATAGATCTCGGCGTTGTTCCGTGCAAGTCTAGCGGCTATCTCGTCGTGACCGTTCAGATAGAACAGCGAATCGTCCGCGAGCTGCTTTGCCATCTCGATAACGCATGGAGCGCCGTCGATCTCGACATACTGCGCAATGACCTGGTAAATGTCCTCGCCGACAAACTCCAGCTTAGTGACCTGTTTCTGCACCGCCATGGCGGTTACTGCTATATTCCCCGAGCACACGACCGGCTTTCCGTTAATTATTATCGACGGTATGCCCGCGTCACTGCCGTCGGTCAGCTCTTCCGCCCTGAAAAGCCTTACGGCCTGGAATACACGCCCGAGCGCATTCATTTCTTCCTGCGCCTGCTGCATTGTCATTTTCTGTTCTGAATTCATCACTTAGCTGCTCCTTACGCACTATGGCTCTTTTATTTTCGTAAATCTTAACCCTTGTGACTACGCCAGTCTGTCAGCACTTCCTGTGCCGCGTCGAGATCGTATTCGTCAACAGCGTTCCTCAGCCACTCAAGATACTCCTTATCCTGCGGGCTGAATCCGCGTGCTGCCATTTTCTCGACAACATCATCTATCTGAATGGTATCCATTTCATCAAGAGCGTTCTGCATCTCCTGGAAGAGATCCTTCTCCTCCTCTGTCGCGGGGGCAAGCATCGGCTTTCCGGAATCTGCCGTTCTGCCCCTGCCTGCGGAGGCAGAGCCGTAGCCGCTGTCGCCGTAATACGAATTGCTTTCGCCCTCGGAGAAGTACTTGCTCATATCCTGCTTGAGCCGCTGGTATTCTATCAGCATTGCGTTTGTATGGCGGCTGATGAAATCCATGTCATGGTTGTTTCCCGCCTGCTCCAGCAGCGCGGCAACGGACGAAAGGTGATTTGCGCCGATCTGCTTTGCCGTGCTCTTTAGGGAATGTACTTCTATCGTAAAGTTCTTGATATCGTTTGTTTTCCAGAGTGTGCGTATACGCGCTTCTTTCTTGTCTATCGAACGGTAGAACTGCTCCATCACCGTACGCAGAAGCGCCTTATTATTGAGCAGCGCAAGCGCGGAACCTGTGTCGATGCCCTTTATCTGCGGGAGTGTGTCAGTTTCCTCGCTCTTTCTGGGAGCCGCCTGCTTCTTCTGCGCGGAGTTGAGTACGATCTTCTCCTCCGGAAGCCATCTGCGTATCTTGTTCACCATATCACGCAGCTCGATATGCTTGGCGATGAAGTCGTTCATTCCCTCTTTGAGGAACATCTCACGCGCGCCGCCGGATACATTCGCGGTCAGCGCGATTATCGGGACGTCCGCATATGCCGGGAATTTCTCGCGTATGATGTGCGTTGCCTCCACGCCGTCAACCTCGGGCATCATGTGATCCATGAACACGATGTCGTAACGGCAGTTGCGCACCATTTCAATGCACTCCGCGGCGCTTCCGGCGATATCCACGTGCATTCCGAGTGGCTCTATCACGCCCTTTGCAACGGAAAGATTTATCGCGTTGTCATCTACTATTAATATATGTGCGTCCGGCGCTGTAAAGGAAAGATCCTCATCGTCGGAGCTTTCATCACGCTCAAATCCCTCGCACAGCCCCATCGCCGCATAGAGATTCATGGAATACGCCGGCTTGCGCAGCACCTCTGCGTTCGGGTCGTTGAACTGCTCCAGGCTGTCGTATCGTTCCAGGATCACGCCGTGAAGCTCCGGATTGTTGTGCAGGAGCTGCTTGGCGTCCTCGCCGAAGCGCTCGCGGCTGACGATAAGGTATCCGCTGCTGCCGCATGCCGTCGGTCTGCCGGATACGTCGGTGATCTTCGAGCCAACGGCGGTCAGATCCCTCACTAGCTGCATACGCAGGTACTGATTTCCTACGTTTATGTACGCAGGAAGTCCGTTCTGACGGATATCGGCGCTGTATGGCGCTCCGGCGGACTTCTGCGGAAGCTCAAAGAAGAACGTGCTGCCCTTTCCGTACTCGCTCTTCACTGAAATGCTGCCGTGCATCTGGTCCAGCAGCTTGCGTGATATGGCAAGTCCCAGTCCGGTGCCCTCCACATTGCGGTTGCGCTTGGAATCTACCTGCCGGAACATCTTGAACAGCTTGTCGATGTTCTCCTGCTTTATTCCGCAGCCGGTATCGCTGACCGCCGCTTTAAGCATCACCGTATCCTTATCCGCAGGGACTGCCTCGAGCTTCAGTCCGATGTGTCCGCTCTGGGTGAATTTGACGGCGTTGTTCAGCAGGTTTATCAGTATCTGCTGAACTCTGATGTTATCTCCGACCAGGGTGCGCGGCATGCTCTCGGGGAGGTCAACCGTGAACTCTATGTCCTTGCTGCCGATCTGGCTGTTCACAATGCTGGAAACATCGTTTATGAGCGACAGCGGCTCGTACTTTACTTCAACGATCGGCATTTCACCGGAGTCTATCTTGGAGTAATCGAGAATGTCGTTGATGATGGTCAGCAGATGCTTTCCGGAGGAGCGTATCTGGTGGACGTACTCCTTGGCATCCTGCGACATATCCTTGTGCAGGGCCATCTCCGTCATCCCCAGGATAGCATTCAGCGGGGTGCGCATTTCATGGCTGACATTCGCAAGGAAATCCGAACGGTGCTGAGCCACCTTGACTGCGGCGGCATTGACTTTCTGCACCTCCGCTGATTTCTTTGCCATCTCCGACAGTATCCCTGCGAAATCGCGGATATACACGGCGGCACGCTCTGATTCGGCGCTGGGTACTATCCTTATCTCGGCCGCTGCGGAGGAAAGAATATCCTCGTCTGTACCAAGCCTCTGTGCAACGCGACATATTTTATCGTACGACGGATCCTCAGTGAACACCCAGCCGCCGGAGAGTATGCCTACCGTCTTATCCGAAAACTTTATCGGCGCAGAGAACACGGCAAGCCCGCCAAGACATTCCGCTCCGCCGGGAAGTGAGTCGGCGTCGGAGGAAGCCGCCGCGCCCTCGCGAATGCAGCGCTCGCATTCCTCCCTGCCCGCCGGAGATTTAAGGCACTGGTCAACGTAACGCGGGAACCCGCTTCCGCTTCCTATTCCAACGTC
>Ga0129310_1002251_pt1 | contig 14722 bp, 11 predicted proteins | sample Go1ome_2_FD_94433 | JGI IMG/M metagenome (GOLD analysis project Ga0129310, IMG submission 94433) | Western lowland gorrila individual fecal microbial communities from Wisconsin, USA - Go1022A metagenome | ecosystem: Host-associated > Mammals > Digestive system > Large intestine > Fecal | place...
CAACATCGGCTCCCGCTACGGCAAGTGCACCCTGTCCGACAGCGTGAAGGCTCTGGTCCCGCTGCTGATCGTCAACTTCGGCGTTCTGTTCCTGGTCACCTATGTGCCCTTCCTCACCGTCGGCGTGGCAAATCTGGTCATGGGCTGATTCTTCCCCTAGTCTTTCCTAAAAACTCTCTTACTTCGTCAAAAAGGGCTGCTGCAAACAGCCCCTGTAAAAAAAGAGATAGGCGTTCCCGAAAGGGGCCGCCTATCTCTTTTTTGCATCATGCAGCCTTCGATGCCGCACCGCTGGGATGGGAGCGGTCATTCCCCCTCATGCCAGCCTGTCGCAGATCGGCTGTCCCGCTCCGTCCTCTTCACCGGTCGGCATTCTGCATCGCCCGCCATCTCAGAACAAAAAACGGCCAGACAAAAGCAGGGTGCGCCCCGAAGGACACACCCTGCCAAGTTTATTTGGATCTCACAATGTGCGCTGAGACCGGCGCAAACCGCCCTCAGAACGCGGAACCGACCCGGTGAAGGGTTCTTACTTCTTGAAGGTCAGAACGCCCTTGCGGTAGGAAGGATCGTGGCTGTCCACGAAGTCGAAGGCTGCCTGTGCATCCTCGAAGTTCCAAGTGTGGGAGATGCTGCCGCGCAGATCCACCTTGCCCTCGTTGACCAGATCAATGACATCCTGGAACTTGCGGTTCTGCAGGCGGCTGCCGCGAACGTCCAGCTCCTTGGAAGTGATGACGAACTGGTTGACCTCGGTGGGAGCCACGGAGAAGCCCATGGTGATGACGCGGCCGGCGTTGCCGGTGGCCTGCAGAGCGGTCAGCAGGCTGCCCTTGACGCAGGCGGCATCGATGGTCACGGTGGGGCCGTAGCCGTCGGTCAGCTCGTGAGCCTTGGCGGGAACGTCCTCCTTCAGGCTGTTGATGGTGTAGGTCGCACCGTTCTTCTTGGCCTCTTCCAGCTTGGCGTCATCGATATCGGTGACGATGATGGCCTTGGGGTTGTACAGCTTGACGATGCGCAGGATGGAGCTGCCCAGAGCGCCGCTGCCGATGATCATGACGGTGTCCTCGCTCTCCAGCTGAGCACGGCTGCAGCACTGCACAGCAATGGTGGTGGGCTCGATCATGACCGCCTCTTCATCGCTCAGGATCTCAGGCACCAAATAGCAGTCATGGTCCGGCACAGCCATGTACTCGCGGTAGCCGCCATCGATGTGCACACCGCGCACCTTCAGGCTGCCGCAGACGTTGGGACGGCCCTTGCGGCAGGCGTAGCAGTGGCCGCAGGCGGTGACCTGATCGATGATAACGCGGTCGCCCACCTTCACGCGGGTCACGCCCTCGCCGATCTCCTCAACGATGCCCACGTTCTCGTGGCCGATGATGCGGGGATAGGTGGCAGCGGCATTGGTGCCATGATAGATGCCCACGTCGGAGCCGCAGATACCGGCAGCGACCATGCGGACCAGAACATTGTTTTCCTTGTCGATCTGAGGCTTCTCGAGATCAACGATCTGCAGTTTATTCGGTTCAACGATCTGAACGCCCTTCATAAAATCTTCCTCCTAAAATCTGATAACGGTCTTAAAGATTTTGATGATCTTTCTGCACGGTGGGCGGATGGCTCCGGGCCGTGCTGACACTAACATATTACCACAGACAGAGCAAAAAGTAAATTGCTTTTTGAAAAAAGAAAACATTTTTCCTTTTCCGCAAAAAAAGACCTGTACAGCGGCTTTATTTCGTGCTTTCATAAAGCCTTGGAAAAAATATGTAACATATCACAATGGCTAAAATTCAGTAAAAAATGAAACGGGCTGCTGCACAGGGGGGCGAACCCCGGAGCAACAGCCCGTTTTTTGTTCTCAATAACAGGAAGATTTTAAAAAGGATAACAGCCAAACCGGATGCGGCAGCCCGTTCCGGTCGTTATGCAAACACGGCCACGACCACCTGCATCGCCACGCCCAGAAAGGCACCTGCGCCCCAGATCAGGCCGGTGATGAAGAGGTTCTGCTTCCAGGAAGGGTTGGTGCGCCACAGCACCGCCAGACCCACGCCTGCACCGGTGCACAGGCCTGCTACCAGACTGGAAAAGCGCAGGGCACCCTCCACATACAGCTGGGTCAGCAGCACGCTGGCGGCGCAGTTGGGGATCAGGCCCACCAGCGCGGCCACCACCGGCTGGAAGAAGCCCATGCTGCCCAGAATGCTGGCAAAGACGTCCTCGCCCACGCCCTCGACGATCAGGCCGAACACCAGACTGAACGCAAAAATGAACACGAAGATCTCCACCGTGTGGCGCAGGGCCGCCTTCCAGATGGGCTGTGCATTTCCGGCTTCGTCGCTGTGCTCCTCGTGGCAGTCCACTTCATCCGCATGGCCGGTGTAGCCGCCGCGCAGGCTTTTGGGCAGCACACCGCGCAGGACAAAGTCCAGCGCAAAGCCCACCGCAATGGCGTACACCACCTTGATGACCATGAGCACCGCCAGCTTGTCCCAGTAAGCCGGCATGGATACCAGCAGCGGGATGGCTTCGTCACTGGTGGCAAGGTAAACCGCCATCAGGGTGCCCAGCGTGATGACGCGGGAGGAATAGAAGTTGGACGCAATGGCCGAAAAGCCACACTGCGGCACACAGCCCAGCACTGCGCCCGGAATCGCGCCCCAGCGGCCGCCTCCGGCCAGCAGCGCTTCGATGCGCTCACCGTGGCGGGTCTCAATATATTCGATCAGAAGATAAGCCAGAAACAGGAAGGGCAGCATCTTGGCGGTATCCACCAGAGATTCGCCCAGGACATCCAGAAACAGTTCCATATACACTCCAAACGCAGCAGAAAATCGCTTTATTATAACAAATTGCAACCAATTTGCATTTTCGAACAGGGATGATTATACACGATATTCTCTCCAATTGCAATACCAAATTGCAAATTGATTGCAAATTTATATTATGGAACGCTGCAGCGCGCAAAAAAGCCACCAGCATCTGTAAAAAGCATCCAGATGCTGGTGGCTTTTGATGTCTTACCCCTTCATCGGCACAAAGCCCACAAGGTCTTTTACCACCTCGCCGCCGATGATCAGGCCGGCCACCGAGGGTACAAAGGCATTGGAGCCCGGCACCGAACGGCGCTGGGTGCACTTGCGCTGGGTGCCCGGAGGGCAGATGCAGTGATACTTGCAGCTGATGGCATCATCCTCGATGGGGGTCATGGCAGGCTCCTTGGAATAGACCACCTTTAGGTGCTTGATTTTGCGCTTGCGGCACTCGGTGCGCATCACCTTGGCCAACGGACAGACCGAGGTCTTGTAGATATCGGTCACTTCAAAGCGGGTCGGGTCCATCTTGTTGCCTGCGCCCATGGAGCAGATGATGGGGGTGCCCGCCTCCTTGCACTTCATCACCAGCGCCAGCTTGCCGGTGACGGTGTCGATGGCGTCCACCACATAGTCGTACTGGGTAAAGTCGAACTGATCCTGTGTTTCCGGGCCAAAGAAGCACCGGTGGGTGGTCACCTTGATGTCCGGGTCGATGTCGTGGATGCGCTGCGCAGCCACATCTACCTTATATTGCCCTACCGTGCTGCGGGTGGCAATGATCTGGCGGTTGAGGTTGGTCAGGCAGACCTTATCGTCATCGATCAGATCCAGTGCCCCCACGCCGCTGCGCGCCAGCGCTTCCACCGTGTAGCCGCCCACGCCGCCGATGCCGAACACCGCCACGCGGGAATTGTGCAGTTTTTCCATGGCTTCCGCGCCCAGCAGCAGCTGCGTGCGGGAATACTGATTTTGCATTTCGTTCTCCTTACTTTTCTACGCGGGTGATGGTGCCGCCGCCCAGCACCGTGTCGCCCTGATACAGCACCACGGCCTGACCGGGCGTAGGGGCGCGCTGGGGCTGGTCAAATTCCAGCCGGAAGCCACACTCCGCCGGGTAGACGGTGGCGGCCTGCTCCACCTGATGGTACCGGGTGCGGGCTGTGACCCGCAGCGGCCCGGTCAGCTCCGGAATGGCGATCCAGTTCACCTCGTCCGCATACACGATGCGGTCGAACAGCATCTCCTCCGGCCCCACCGTGACGGTGTTTGCCTGCATGTCCTTGCCGCAGACGTACACAGGTGCCCCCATGGCAAGGCCCAGCCCCTTGCGCTGGCCGATGGTGTACCGTACCGCGCCGTTGTGGGTGCCCACCACCCTGCCGCTCTCGTCCAGAAAATCACCTGCCGGGTAGCGTTTGCCGGTGAAGTCCTCCATAAAGCGGGCGTAATCGCCATCCGGCACAAAGCAGATGTCCTGACTGTCGTGCTTGCGGGCATTGACGAATTTGTGCTGCTCCGCGATCTCGCGCACCTCGGTCTTGTGCAGGCCGCCCAGCGGCAGGCGGATATGCGCCAGCTGCTCCTGCGTGAGGTTGTAGAGCACATAGCTCTGGTCCTTGCCCTCGTCCAGCCCCTTTTTGAGCAGGAAACGGCCGGTGGCCTCGTCCTGCTCCACCCGGGCATAGTGGCCCGTGACCACATACTCCATGCCGTGTGCCCGGGCCCAGTCCAACAGATGGCGGAACTTCATATATTTATTGCAGTCGATACAGGGGTTCGGCGTGCCGCCCGCCTCATACACACGGACGAATTTTTCAATGATCTGCTCCCGGAAGTCGGCCGTGAAATCCAACACCTCGTAGGGGATATCCATGGCATACGCCACCTCTGCCGCGTCCTCGATGTCCTTTTCCGAGCAGCAGGTGTGAAAGCCGGACTGTCCCAGCGTTTCGTTGCGGGTGAGCCGCATGGTGATACCGGTGCAGTCATAGCCGGCCTGCTGCATGAGCCATGCCGCCACCGAGCTGTCCACGCCGCCGCTCATGGCAATGAGGGCACGCGGCTTTGAATCAGGGATCTGTGTGGTCATAAGTTCTCCTTTGGTGCATTCAACACACTAAAACAGTAGTATAATAGTAACTCTGAAAAAAGCGCTTGTCAAGACGCAGCAAGCTGCTGCACTGCGGCCAGCAGGGCTTGCCGCTCGTTGGGGTATTCTTCCCGGATCACACCGTCCAGCAGCGCTTCCAGCACTTTGCGGATGCCCGGCCCCGCCGGGACGCCTGCCGCCATCAGGTCGCGGCCATTCACAGCCAGCTGGCTGACGCGGCAGCATACGCCGTCCGCGTCCAATCGTTCGGCCAATTCAGAAAGTGCAGCAAAATCAGCCGAACGCTCCGGCTGCAGGGCTGTGCCCAGTGCCGCCAGCCGCTGCACGGTACACAAGTTATATTTGCCCAGCAATTTGCGGGTGTAAATATTCAGGGATACCGGAGGGCGGGCCGGGAGTTTTTCCGAGGACCGTCCGCTGGGGTGGGACCCTGTTGCCGCAGGCAATAGGGCGGGCGATGGAATGGCCTGCAACGGCAACGACTGCCGCCTGCGGCGGAAACAAGGAGTTGCGGTTGGGGCAGCGGCCAGCAGGATGCGAGTGCTGCTCAAGGCACAAAGCATCCGCTGGGTGCCGCAACCCGTACTCGTGTCCGAGGAAAAAGCTACCGGCCCGCCCGACACGACTTCCCGCACCAGCACCGCCGTTTCCTCAATACAGGCATTGGAGCAGCGCAGGCGCCTGAGGGTGCGGCGGGTGCCGTCCTCGCCAAGGCTCAGCAGCAGCGCCGCCAGACGGACGGGCAGGGCCTGCTCCCCCGCCGGGCAGGCATCCACCACCGGCTTTGCTGCCGCCAGTGCCTCCGGTGAAAGCTCGGGTAAAACAACGCCGAGTATTTTTTCGTCAAGATATGCCGCAGGGGCGGGTGCACTCAGCAGCTTTGCAAGCTCTTCCTCGATGCGCTCCACCGATACACAGTCCAGATGGGCGCACAGCTCCTGTGCTGCCTGCGCCGTGGGCGGGTCGATGGCAAAGCCAAACCGCGCTGCGAACCGGTACAGCCGCAGGATGCGCAGCGCGTCCTCGGTGAACCGCTGGTGCGGCACACCCACGGCCCGCAGGATGCCGCTCTGCAGATCGGCCTGCCCGCCAAAGGGATCCACAAGGCCCTCTTTTTCATTGTAGGCCATGGCGTTGATGGTAAAATCCCGCCGGGCCAGATCCTCCCGCACATCCGGTACAAAATGCACCTCGTCCGGGTGGCGGCCATCGGTGTAGGCCCCCTCGGTGCGGAAGGTGGTGATCTCGTACAGCCTACCGCCCTGCTTTATGGTCACGGTGCCGTGCTGTAGGCCGGTGGGAATGCATTTTTCTTCGCCGAACAGCTCCATTCCCTGCTGCGGCAGGGCGCTGGTGCAAAGATCCCAGTCATGGGGGGTAAGACCCAGCAGGCTGTCCCGCACGCAGCCGCCCACCACATAGGCCGCATAGCCCGCCCTGTGCAGGGTGTCCAGCAGCTCCGCCGCGCCCTCGTCCATCCGGATGGTCATGGCTGCACCTCCTCGTACTGCAGGGTGATGCTTTTGCCGTCAAAGCCGCATTCTGCCGCCGGAAAGATGCCCTGTGCCTGTTCGGCATACTCCTCCGGGTCGGTGATCATGGGGGAATAATGGGTCAGCCACAGCCGTTTAGCGCCCGCCTGTGCAGCAAGGGCCGCGCTCTGCCCAAAGGTGCTGTGGCCCCACTGCCGGGCCTGCGCTTCCTGCTCCGGCAGCGCATAGGTGGCGTCGCAAAGCAGCAGGTCTGCATCCTGTGCCGCCTGCAAAAGGTCCGGGCAGGGGGCGGTATCGCCGGAGAACACCACGCTCAACCCCCTGCGCGGTGCGCCCAGCACCTGTGCAGGCTGCACCGTTCTGCCCTCCACAGCAACGCTCTGCCCTTTCTGCAGCAGCTTCCATTGCTGCACCGGCACCCCCAGCGCCCGGGCCTGCTCCGGCGAAAATTTGCCCGCACGGGGCAGCTCCAGCCGGTAGCCAAGGCTTTTTACCCGGTGCTTTGTGGCAAACGGCACCAGCCGCGCACCGGCAGGCCAGCCCTCGCTCAGCGCATCCAGCGCCAGCGGCTGGCCCGGCATAAGCACCTGCGGCTTCACCGGATAGGGCAGCGGGCCGGTCAGTGCCCGCACCGCCGCCCAGATATCCGGCAGGCCCCCCGGACCCAGCAGGGCAAGCGGCCTTGTGCGGCCCTGCGCCCCCAGAGTCTGCAAAAGGCCCGGCAGACCAAAGATGTGGTCGCCATGGTAGTGGGTCAGACAGATGGCATCCGCCCGCATCAGGTTCACGCCTGCCCGGTGTGCCGCTGCCTGTGTTCCCTCGCCGCAGTCCCAGAGCAGGCCGTGCCCGCCGCAGGCTGCAAACGCAGCCGAAAGCGCCCGGTCCGGCAGCGGCATGGTAGCAGCGGTGCCCAGCAGTGTGATGGTAAGCATAAAGATCGTTCTCCCTGTACAATGTATCTCTTAAGATTTTATTGTACCACAGCCGGGCCGGTTGCACAATCGGTGCCTGCGGCGCATAGGATGGCTCAGCACAGCAAAAAGGGGGGCAGCGGGATGAGACGCAAAAAAGGGGATCCTTTTTCTGGCAGGCCGCACAGCGGCCTTGGGTGGGTGCTGCTGCTCGCCGCACTGGCCCTGTTTCTGCTGGCCGGTGCGCCCGGCTGCATGGCCCAGCGGATGGCGTGGTCTGCCCGGGGAACGATGATCTTTCTGCCCTGCGGAGCCTGAAAAAAGGGAGCGTCCTGCCGCATACAGAACGCTCCCCTTTTCATTTTCCATCCGAATACGGCAGCTGTCCGGAGACGGTCAGCACCTCGGCCAGCTCCTCCTCGGAGCGGTAGCGCCACGCCGCCGTTCCCACCGCCACATAGCAGGCATCGGCACGGCCCTCCGGCGAGACTGCAAGGATCACAGTCTCACCATCGCCCACAGCGGTCACTGTGCCGTCTGTGCTCACCTGCGCCACATCCGGGTTGCTGCTGAGCCATGTCATCGCCGTGTTTTTGCCGCCTGCAGCCTGTGCGGTCAGCTTCTGGCTGGCCCCCACTGCCTGCAGCAGCATGGCGTTTTTGCTGATCTGCACACGGCCTATTTCAGAGGTGACTGTCACCGTGCAGCGCAGCACCTGCCCGGCTGTCGTCAGTGCGCTGATGACGGCCCTGCCAGAGCTTTGGCCTGTCACGGTTCCGCTGCTGCTCACCTGTGCCACGGAAGGGCTGCTGCTCACCCACTGCCGCACATAGATGAACCCTCTGTCGTTCTGTTCCAGCTTCAGCTGAGCCGAAGGCGCAGGCTCCTGCTCCGTAATGGTCAGCGCCAGCTCGGTGGTGTTCAGCACCGGGCGGGCCACTGTGCTTTTTCGCACGGTCACAAGGCAGGCCGTTTTTTCGCCCCGCTCGTTGCGGGCTGTGATAGAAGCCGTGCCCTCGGAATGGCCGGTCACCTTGCCGGTGCCGTCCACCGACGCCACCGACGGCGCACTGGACGTCCAGATCAGGAAAAAGTAATCGTTGGGTGCCAGCACCGTCAGATAGGCCACCGGGGCAGGGTCCTCACTGGTCAGCTCCAGCAGCAGCTCCGAGGTGTCCAGCGTCATACCGCTGTCCGGGACCGGGTGGGCCTCGACCGCACAGACCGGTAGAGCCCCTGCCAAAAGCAACGCCACACACAGCACGAATGCGCCAACGCCGGTCTTGAATCTTTGCTTCATGGGCTTTGCCCTCCCTGCCTGTTTCCGGAAACGTTCAAATACTCTTATCTTCGTATTATTTTACACGCAGAGCAAAACATGGTCAAGTTTTTGGGCCCTTCTGCCGTGCCGCTGGGCCGCATTTTGTGGGGAGTGCTAAAAACCGGTTTTCAATTTTGTACAAAACGCCGCCGTACCCGGGACCGGATACGGCGGCGTCTGCCTGTTTTTATCAGTAGTTGATCTTTTTCAGCTCAAAATAGCTCTGGGGATGTGCGCACACCGGGCACTTGAGCGGTGCGGACTTGCCGATATAGGTATATCCGCAGTTCCGGCACTGCCACACCTGCTGTTCCTCGCGGGCAAACACCCTGCTGTTCTTCAGGTTGTCGGCCAAGGCGCGGTAGCGCTCCTCGTGCTCCTTCTCGATCTGTGCCACCATGGTGAACAGGGCTGCGATCTGGGGGAAGCCCTCTTCTTTGGCCTCTCTGGCCATACGGGGGTACATTTCCGTCCACTCGTCGTGCTCGCCGCCTGCTGCCATGTCCAGACAGGTCAGAGTATCGGGGATCGCGCCGCCGCACAGCAGCTTGAACCAGATCTTTGCGTGTTCCTTCTCGTTGCCGGCGGTCTCTTCAAAGATCGCGGCCAGCTGCTCGTAGCCTTCCTTTTTGGCCATGCTGGCAAAAAAGGTGTACTTATTGCGTGCCTGGCTCTCACCGGCAAATGCTTCCATCAGGTTTTTCTCGGTTTTGGTGCCCTTCAGTTCCATGGTGCTCTCCTTTCAAAAACGGATCTTCTGTCAGGATCGACCGATCCCGGCTCTATCATTCAGCCCGGCGGAAATTTTTCCGCCTGCGGCTCAGGTTCTGAACAGAGTATACCATATTTCCAATGCAAAGTCAAGAATAATTCCTATTTATTTTAAGAATAATTCTCACTTTCAATTATGCTGCTTCAGGGCGCAGACTGCAATGCTCAGTGCACTCCACGCGGCCTGATACATCAGCACCGTCGCCACCGACAGCTCCCAGATGCTGCCCGCGCTGGTCAGCAGAGCCGCAATGACGATGGAGAACAGCACCGAGACCATCTGCACCGTAGTGGCACTGTTCTCAGCATTCTGGGCCTGATCTGCCGCCTGCAGGCCGCCGGTCAGGCTGGCAAAGCCCTTGAGATGGATCATGCAGCAGACGTCCGCCGGGTCGGCAGGTGCGGCCTTGATGGCATCGCACTGCTCCTGATCCAGCACCGTGACCATGCCCTCCGGCAGGCGGTACACCTCGGTGATATGCTTTGCGGTCAGGCTGGGGTCCTGACAGGTGACCATCAGCCGGATATTTTCCTTCTGCAGCACGGCAAGGCCCCGGGCCACATTGCGCCCGCCCACATACTTCAGCACGAACATTGCGTGCAGATTGCCGGAGACTGCCAGATACAGGATCTGCAGTTCCCCGTTTTTGGAGTGCTGCGCCTCGTACTCTTCATCCGGCAGCGAGACGCCCTCCTTCTCCAGATAGCGGCGGGTGCCGATGAGGATGCGGTTATTGTCGCACCAGCCCGAGAAGCCCAGTCCCCGATGCTGTTCCAGATCCTTGACCGGGAACAGGATGTCGGTACGGTCCTCGATGATCTGGCGGAACAGGCCCCGCAGGGCACCGTGGGTCTCGTTGAGCACGCTGGCCGCATACAGGATCGCGCGGTCGATGCGGCCGCCCTTGAAGATGCGGATGTCCTCCAGCTGTGCGCTGTCGGTGGTAAACAGGTCGTCGGCGTCGATCTGCAGCGTATCGATACCGCCCAGCTGCTCAATGGCCTGCCAGCCGGGCACCACCGCACCCACAGCCGCAGCAGCGCGCTGCAGCCGCAGCGATGCAATGCCCGCGATGAGGGTGGAAGACAGCGGTGCACCCATGCACAGCACTGCGACCATGGCTGCAACGGCCTTGTTCCACCCGGCTCCCGCCAGCAGGAACAGCACACCACTGAGCAGGGCAACGCCCAGCAGAATGTACGAGACCTTGCGGGCACGGCGCTCGCTGGCACGCTCGCACAGGCTCTGCTCCACAAAGCCTTCGGCATCCTGCATCGGGCGGCTCAGCAGCACCCATGGATCCTTCTGTTCCAGATCCCGTGCCAGCGCACGCAGCAGGTCCTTATCTCTGGCGCGGAAAGCGCCCTGATGCTCCACGCCATTGGTCACCAGCTCATACCCGCCCTTGACCGCTGCCAGCATCACCCGGCTGCCCAGCAGAGCAAGGAACAGACCCAGCGCCGCCATGCCGCTGAGCAGGGAAATGCCCGTGGTGCCGCGGTAGACATTGGCGTTCAGCATTGCCGTCACAGCCTGCAGCAGCGCCGCCGCTGCAGCCAGAGCCGGCATCGTATCGGCCGAGGGACGCCCGCGCAGGCCGGTCAGACCGTCCCGCAGGACCGGGAATCCCACGCACAGGCTTGCCGCCAGCAGCAGCAGGTTTGCGCCGTAGAATGCCGCCGGAGCCGCATCCGGGTCCAGCGCGGCCATCGCGGGCAGCAGCCCGTCCGACACCAGACCAAAGTGCAGCAGCACCACGGCCAGAATGCCGCCCAGTACGCAGCGCAGCGTCAGCTCGGCGCTCATGCGGTGCAGCTTATCCGCTGTCGCCTCCGGGCCCTGCAGCTCGCTCTCCGGCTCCTCCGCCAGCGGCGCAGGCTCCCCGGCTTCCGGCTTCTGTTCCGGCTGAGGCGCTGGCTCTGCCTTTGCCTGCGGCTCTGCTGCCGGGGTTTCGCCGTCCAGCGGCAGCAGCGGCAGGCTCATGGTGTCCTCTTTTGCAGCGGGCGCATCTGCCGGGGCCGAGAGGGCCTGCGGCTTTTCTTCGTCCTCTGCATGGCCAAAGAAATCGATCACCGGCTTTTTTCGTTCCGGTCTCGTTTTTTCCTTCGGCTGCAGGTCGGCATCCGCTTCCTTCACCGACGCAAACACAGCAGCGGGCAGCGGCGTGCCGCTTTCTTCTTTTTTACGTTCAGGAGCAGTTTCCGGCTGCGCTGCCGGGGCTGTTTCCTCTGCCTGTACCGTCTGGGCCAACGCAGCTGCGCCGGGAGCGGGCTTTTTCTCGCTCAGGCCATTGATCATGGCCTTGAGCTGAGCCATTTCCTGCTGCTCCTGTTCCTCCTGCGGCAGAAGCACCTCCGGTGCATTCTTGGGGTTGCGGGAGGTTTTTGCCGCACTGCGCTGCCCGGCAGGCTCTGTCACCGGGGCTGTGCTCTGTCTGGGCGGCTCCGGCTTCTTTGCAGGAGCAGGGGCCGGGAGATCCACCCTGAGCGGCTCTGCATCCTCCGCTTCCGTCTCCAGAAGGGGCCACGGGGCCAGCTCCTGCTCCGGGTCTGCCGCAGGCTTCAGCATCAGTTCCAGATCTGCTTCCTGCTCCGGCTGGGCATCCCCGCCCAGCACCACCTCACCGGTGGGCATTTCCTGCGGCTCTGCTGCCTGGGCTTCCTCCTGATCTGCCTTGCCGCGGGCAAACAGGCCAAACCGCTTCTGCGGCTTTTCCTCCGGCAGTTCCTCATCCCGCCGGGTCATTTCTTCCGGGATGTTCACCGCCGTGGTGCTGAAAAAAGAGCGGAACTTTTCATCCTCGGTCATTGCCTGGTTGTTATTTTTATCCTTCGGCATTCTTGTCCCTCCTGTAAATATCGTTGAGGTTCCGGCCTTTGTACCGGTTTATGCCTGCTGTGCTGCGCGCTGGGACTGGATCTCGTACAGGATGATGCCCGCAGCCACCGACACATTGTAGCTGTCCACACCGGTGCCGGATGCCGCCATATCCAGACGCACCACACCGTCGCACAGCTTCTTGACCAGCTGGGAAACGCCGCTGCCTTCACTGCCCAGCACCAGTGCAATGGGGCCGGTGAGGTTGTTCCTGCGCAGGGACACGCCGTCCATATCCGCGCAGTAGACGAACACGCCCTGATCCTTCAGGCGGCGGATGGTCTCGCCAATGTTGGCCACACGGGCCACCGGCAGACGCTCTGCTGCGCCCGCGCTGGACTTGATAACGGTGGGCGTCACCGATGCACCGCCGCGCTTGGGGATCACGATCCCGTGGGCACCGCACAGCAGAGCGCTGCGCATCACTGCGCCCAGATTGTGTGGGTCCTCGATGCCGTCGCTCAGCACCAGAAAAGGTGCCTCACCCTTGGCCTTGGCCGCTGCCATCAGGTCATCCACCGTCACATACTCGATCTCGCTGGCAAACGCGGCCACGCCCTGATGGCTCTCGGTGCCGGTCATCAGGCGCAGCTTGTTGGGATGCACCCGCTTGACCGTGGCACCCGCCTCCTTGGCCAGCGCCGTATAGTAAGCCGCCACCGCCGGAGCCAGACCCTCGGCAATGAGCACGGTATCCACGCCGGAGCCGCTCTTGAGCAGCTCGGTCACAGGATTTTTGCCGTAAACAAGGCTCTCGTTTTTCTGCGTGTTCTCCTCCGGGCTGCGGCGCGGACGGCGCGGCTGATTCTTTTCTTCCATTGTGTTTTCTCCCTTTCTTTGTATCACCGGAACGTGCTGTGTGCACCCTCCAAAAGGCACGCGGCGTCCTGCACTGCGCACCCATAGCGTTTCCATATGATAACTCATTTTGAAGTATAACATATGCCGCCTTTGTTTGCCAGTAAATCACCATTTTTTGTCCCCGTCCGGCAAAAGTTTTCACACCCTGTTCACGGTCTGCCGCATTTTCCGCTTTGGCAGGCCGCGCTCATTTTTGCAGAAATGTTTTGCCGCACAGGTGCATCTTCACTCTGTTGCTGCACAAGCGTCCTCTGTTTTGCCGATGAGAAAAGTTTTCCACAAAAATGTGGTATACAATCCGTAAAGGGCCGATCACTTTTTCCACATGTTGAAAACCCGGTGGAGAAAGTTCAAAAGTCCTGTTTTAAAGCCTGTTTTACGGGTGGAATTCCACACTTTCCACCGGGTTTTCCACATTCCGGTTCGACCTGTTTGTTTTTCTTGCGTACAGTTTGTAAAATACAAGTCGGAAATATGACAATTTTTTGAACTGCATTCTGTCCGGTTTTGCCAGATCTTCCAATATCATTTTGACGAATGTGGATCCATGTTGAAAATCCGTCTTTTCATGGCTTTCCCGCCGCACAGCTGCATGTTGCAGTTTTTATGGAATATTGTTGTTTTTTGTTCTATGTTGGCCCTTTCTGACGGAAAGCTTCCTTCCCCGCAGGGATCGTTCTACTGCATTGTTGCAGGAAAAAAGCCTATTTGGATTGATTTTAGGCGCTGTTTGGGGTATACTAACCCTGTAAGTTCGTTAAGACGTGCACAAAGCAGGCACGAAACGAGCAAGGCCCCAATGATTTTGTGGAGGTAATGAATAATGTTGGTAAATGCAACCGAAATGCTGATCAAAGCACGTGATGGCCACTATGGTGTGCCTCAGTTCAACATCAACAATCTGGAGTGGACCAAGTCTGTCCTGACCGCCTGCGAGGAAATGAAGAGCCCCGTGATCCTGGGCGTTTCCGAGGGTGCTGGTAAGTACATGACCGGTTTCAAGACCGTCGCTGCCATGGTCAGCGCTATGGTCGATTCCATGGGCATCACCGTTCCCGTTGCCCTGCATCTGGATCACGGCACCTATGAGGGCTGCAAGGCCTGCATCGAGGCCGGCTTCTCTTCCATCATGTTCGATGGCAGCCACTACTCCATCGAAGAGAATGTGGAAAAGACCAAGGAGCTGGTAGCTCTGGCACACGCTAAGGGCCTGAGCATCGAGGCAGAGGTCGGTTCCATCGGCGGCGTCGAGGACGGCGTTGTGGGCGCCGGCGAGATTGCAGACCCCGAGGAGTGCGCAAAGATCACTGCTCTGGGCATCGACTTCCTGGCTGCCGGCATCGGCAACATCCACGGTGTCTACCCGGCAAACTGGAAGGGTCTGGACTTCGAGGCTCTGGACCGCATCCACAAGGCCACCAATAACATCCCTCTGGTCCTGCACGGCGGCACCGGCATCCCCGACGAGATGATCGCAAAGGCCATCAGCCTGGGCGTTTCCAAGATCAACATCAACACCGAGTGCCAGCTGGTGTTTGCTGAGGCCACCCGC
>Ga0129310_1002253_pt1 | contig 14717 bp, 21 predicted proteins | sample Go1ome_2_FD_94433 | JGI IMG/M metagenome (GOLD analysis project Ga0129310, IMG submission 94433) | Western lowland gorrila individual fecal microbial communities from Wisconsin, USA - Go1022A metagenome | ecosystem: Host-associated > Mammals > Digestive system > Large intestine > Fecal | place...
AGTCGGTGGTAATCCGGAATGGAGCCTGTCATATCTGATATGGCAGCAGATACAGCAAAGTGGCAGCAGGGCAGAGCTGCAGGAGAGGAATAAGGGAGGCGATGCCGTTGGAGAAGATGACAAAGGAAAGACTGAAAGCGTATCGGAGTAATAAGGCAGAGATATTAGAACTGGACTATACGCTTCAGAACCGCTGGAAGTCAGATACGATGATCGGGAATGATGTGATATTTGATTACAGCAAAGGTTATCCGATGCCGCAGTGTGTGGTTGGGTTCGACCAGGAGAAATATGAGCGGTTGCAGGAACGTGATCTGAAACGGAAGAAAGCTCTGGAGCAGGAGTGTAAAGAAGTGGAACAGTTTGTGGATGCAATACCGGACAGTCTGGCACACCGCATCTTCCGGAAGTTGTTCATAGATGGCAGAAAGCCGGTGACACAGGAGCAGGTCGCAAAGAGTGTGCATCTGGATCAGAGCAGAATTAGCAGGAAAATTGATGATATTCTGAAAAACGCATAAAATGCATAAAAAACATATATATAATAATACTTGAGCCAAAGGCGAAAACCGGCGGCTCGATTTCTCCCCTATAAGGATAGACCTACTTAAAAGGCATTCGGAAACGGATGTCTTTTTCGTTTGCATAATAGTTCAGAATGGAATATTATAAAAATAGGTTTATTTATCTACAAGGGAGGAGAAGCGTATGGCATTTGAAAATGGAACCAATATGTATGATTATTGCTGGAGGCTGTTTGAAAAATATAAAACAGATAGAAATATATTTTTAAAAGCATTACAGGTTATTTCAATGTTTCAGCAAAGAAAGGATTATCCATATTGTACAGTAGAATTATCTACCGTATGTGAAAAGATTTTAGGGTACAATTTGGATGAATTGACAGAGGTATTATGGAAATATTGTGTTCGTTTGTCAGATCAAATGGAATGGGATCCGGAAAATACATTAGAAGATGAAAAATATGTAAATGGAAATTTGTTGGAAGGGATGCCTGAAGAAGTTGGTAAGCTGTTAGCTGAAGATTTTAAAAATGAGATGGAAGGATTTTTTATTACACTTTCGCCATTGTTCGAAGGTTTATTTGAAGGTGATTCGGAACTTTCTGGAATAGATAAAATTGCTAAAAAACAAACCTATGGCGATAAGAAAACTATTCGTTTTATTCGGAAAGATGGAGAAACATTTGATTTTTCTGCAAATAACAGAGAAATAGATTCTATCATAGATGTACTCACACATATGAAATCGTGAGGTGCATAAAATGAATAGTAGGGATTGTGTGATTTGGGATATAGATGCTTATCGTGATAAAAAACGTGGATTGTCAAGAAATCATAGTGTAATTCAAAAAGTAGTAAAGGATCAGAAAATGGATGATTTGTTAAAGACTTATATTGAAAAAGTGGATAAAGATCAAATGGCATTGCGTGAGGAAATGCGTGAACGTGAACAACGAACAGAAAAAAGAATTGATGATTCGGAACGGCGCATGGAAGATAAAATAAATAAAATAGAGCAAATGCTTACATCTCAAAGTGAAAAATTTGACGAATTGAAAGAAAAAATTAGCGATAAAATGGATGAGGACAAAAAATTTCATTGTGCCAATATGATTGCTATTATTAGTGCAGCGGTAGGAACGATATTAACGATAGTAAGTTTAAATCATTCTGTTATTTCAACAGTTACAAGTATTTTGGAGTTAGCAAAATAAAAGAATGAAAATGACTAGGGCAGCAGGATTTACCTGCTGTCTTTTTCTTATGCCAAAACAGGAGGTGAGACTGGTGGCATTGACTGAAAAACAGAAGAAATTTTATAAAGAATGGCTTATTGATGCTAATGCCACTCAGGCTGCTATCCGAGCTGGATATTCAAAGAAAACGGCATATAGCCAAGGCCAAAGGCTGTTGAAAAATGTTGAAGGTCAAAAGTATCTTGAAAAATTAATGTCTGAAAAAGAAGCACAACTCATTGCCGATCAGGATGAAGTCCTGAAATATCTCACTTCCGTTCTACGTGGCGAGAGTCAATCAACAGAAATTGTTGTGGAGGGAACAGGAGATGGTTGTTCAGAAGCCAGAGCAATCGAGAAAAAACCATCTGAAAAGGACCGGTTAAAAGCGGCAGAGCTACTAGGAAAGAGATACGGTCTGTATACAGAGAAAATCGAGACAGATGTTGATATGGAACTTAACATCAATATTGATTATGGAGACGAAAACAATGAAAAATAAGACAATTTACATATTAGGAACACCGTACACTATATATTTTGATTCACCGGAAGAAAAAATGCCGGATGGTGCAGATGGCTGTATGGACCAGAGCCTTCATGTAATCCGTATAGCACAGTTTGAAGCTGACAAAAATACGATTCAGGATATGGAGTCATACAAAAAGAAAGTGCTACGGCATGAAATCATCCATGCATTTCTGTATGAATCTGGTTTATGGAATAATAGCGGAAATGTGCAGGCATGGGCGCAGAACGAAGAAATCACAGATTGGATTGCTATTCAGTCACCAAAACTGTTTCAGGCATTTAAAGAGGCTGATTGTCTATGAACATAAACGTCCAGATGAATCCCTGCTTCAAAGAAGTGGACCGAAGTACAAAACGCTACATCGTCATGAAAGGATCTGCCGGATCGGGAAAGAGCGTTGACACGGCGCAGAATTACATCCTGCGGCTGATGAGGGACAAAGGCCGGAATCTGGTCTGCATTCGGAAATCGGATATCACAAACCGGGACAGCACATTTGCCGAGCTGACAGGAGCTGTGTACCGGATGTTTGGTGATAAGGCGGACCGGTACTGGCAGATCAACATGTCACCGCTGAAATTAACCTGCCGGGCAAACGGCAATCAGATCATTTTTCGTGGCATGAATGATGAAAAGCAGCGTGAAAAACTGAAATCCATTACCTTCCAGCGCGGAAAATTGACAGATGTATGGTGTGAGGAAGCAACGGAGTTAACGCAGGCAGATCTGGAGATTATAGATGACCGTCTGCGTGGTGAACTTCCGGAAGGACAATTTTATCAGATCAGACTGACCTTTAATCCGGTGAACAAAAACCATTGGATAAAAAAGGTCTTTTTTGATATCCCGGATCCGAATGTACTGACACATCACAGCACCTACCTGATGAACCGGTTCATAGACGAGGCATACCGTGCCAGAATGGAAAGACGAAAGATCGTTGATCCGGAAGGTTATCAGATTTATGGCCTTGGTGACTGGGGCGAGATCGGTGGCCTGATTCTCCATAACTGGGAAGTGCGTGAGTGCAGTCAGAATATAGCAGACTATGATGATTTTGCAATCGGGCAGGACTTTGGTTTCAACCATGCAAATGCTATCCTGCCGCTTGGCTGGAAAGATGGAAATATCTATATACTGCGTGAGCTGTACGGTTTTGAAAAAGATACCGCTGAATGGATCGCAGAAGCAAATGCAGCAGAGATTCCGAAAAGGCGGCAGATGTGGTGCGATTCTGCAGAGCCTGATCGTATCAAAATGTGGAAAGATGCAGGTTTCCGGGCGAAGGGAGTCGACAAGGGCGGTTCTGCCGGATCTGTGAAAGCACAGATTGAATGGCTGAAGGGAAGCCCGGACCCGAAGGACAAGAGCAAGGTGATTGCACGAAAAATATTTGTGGATCCATCCTGTGTCAATACCATCAAAGAACTGCAGCAGTGGAAATGGAAAAAAGATGAAAAGACAGGAGAATACCTGGATGAACCGGTGTCTGTAATGGACGATGCCATGGCAGCACTGCGATATGGAGTAGAAGGTTGGCGGAAGGCAAAACGCTGGCTCATATAATAGCGAGAATTGCCAGAAAGGAAGAAATATGCTGACAACAGAGGAAATAAGACAATTCATGGAAGAAGATAATGCTTCCAAAAAAAAACAGTTTGCCAGAAAAGGGCAGGCATACTATGATGGCGATCATGACATAAAGCAGTACAGAATGTTTTATTACAATGATGACGGGGAATTGGTTGAGGATCGATCACGCAGTAATGCGAAAATATCACATCCGTTTTTTACAGAACTGGTGGACCAGGCGGTGCAGTATATTCTTTCTGGCGATGATGGCTTTGTAAAAACAGATGAACCGGCATTACAGAATGAGCTGGATAAATATTTCAACCAGAATGAGGATTTTATTGCAGAGCTGTCGGAGGTGCTGACTGGATGCCAGGCAAAAGGCTTTGAATATATGTTCGCCTATCGGAACAAAGCGGATATGTTGTCTTTTATGTGTGCGGATTCGATTGGTGTGGTAGAAGTCAGGGAGAAAGATACCGACGATGGCTGCGCCTATGTGATCTATTGGTACATTGACCGCATTGGTAAAGGGGAAAAGACAATCAAACGCATCCAGGTATGGGATTCTGAAAAAGTATATTATTACGTCCAGAGCGACGAAGGGGAGATTGAATTGGACACATCCGAAGCGATCAATCCGAAACCACATATTACATACCAGAAAAAAGGGGATAAAGCCATTTATTACAAAGACTTTGGCATTATTCCTTTTTTTCGTCTGGATAACAATAAAAAACAATTCAGCGGATTAAAAACAGTGAAAGACATCATCGATGATTACGATCTGATGGCATCTGGACTTTCAAACAATCTGATTGACTTCGATCATCCACTATATGCAGTGAAAGGGTTTGAAGGGGATGATCTTGGCGAATTGCAACAGAATCTTAAGACAAAGAAAATGATCGGTGTGGATGAGGATGGTGGTATAGAAGTACATACCGTGGATGTCCCATATCAGGCCAGAGAGACCAAACTGAATCTGGATGAGAAAAACATCTACCGTTTTGGAATGGGATTGAATACAGCCGGTTTAAAGGACACCAACGCAACCACCAACATTGCAATTAAATCGGCATACTCCTTGCTTGATCTGAAATGTTCAAAGTTGGAAATTAAGCTGAAGCAGATGCTGCGTAAACTTGTGAAGCTGGTGATCGATGAGATCAATGAGAAGAACAAGACTGCTTACCAGACCAGTCAGGTGTATTTTGAATTCGGGCATGAAGTAATGTCAAACGAACAGGAAAATGCACAGATCGCTTTGAATAATGCACAGGAGCAGCAGACACGGATCAACACGTTGCTGTCACTGGCAGCACAGCTTGACAATGAGACATTGATGAAAAATATCTGTGATGTCTTAGATATCAATTATGAGGAAATCAAAGATAAACTTCCGGATCCAGACGAAGCAGACAAGGATTTGAATAAGGCACAGAACATTTTGGACGGGGTGAAAGCAGATGACGAAGGAACAGAAGACGGTATTCCAAAGCCAACTGAATAGTGAAAAAAGAACGCTGAACGAACTGAAACAGGTATACCGGCGGGCATTGATGGACTGTGAAAAGAAAATCATGGAGTTGTCTGCCAGAACGGACCTGGAAAACCTGCAATCCATTATTTACCAGACACGGTATCAGGAAGTAATTCGGCAGCAGCTGGAGGGGATCTTGGCAGCACTGCAGTCTGATTCTTACTCAACAGTGTCTGATTACCTGTCCCGGTGTTATCAGGACGGCTATATCGGTGTGATGTATGATCTGCATGGTCAGGATATTCCACTTATCATGCCGATTGACCAGAAAGCCGTGGTTCGGGCAATACAGACAGATTCCAAGATCAGCAAAGGACTGTATAACCGGTTGGGAGAGGATGTTGGAAAATTAAAGACTTCCATTCGGGCGGAAGTGTCCCGGGGAATTGCCGCAGGGTTTACCTGGAATGAAGTGGCTACAAAGCTGGCAAAGTCATTTAAGACCACAGAATTTTCCAAGGCATACAATAATGCGATGCGGATTGTCCGAACAGAAGGGCACCGCATACAGGTTCAGTCAGCTATGGATGCACAGCAGGTGGCAAAGGAGCATGGTGCGGACATCGTAAAACAGTGGGATGCTACATTGGATGACAGAACCAGAGAAACACACCGGATGTTGGACGGTCAGATCAGGGAGTTGGACGAGCCGTTTGAGGTTGGTGGAATGCAGGCAGATGCACCGGGAATGTTTGGAGATCCGGCAGAAGATTGCAATTGCAGGTGTGCATTGTTACAGCGAGCCAGATGGGCGCTGGATGAAGATGAGCTGAATACTCTGAAAGAGCGTGCGGAGTTCTTTGGACTTGACAAAACAAAGAACTTTGAAGAGTTTAAGGAGAAATATCTGGACGCTGCTGAAACGATTGAAAAAGGGTTGTATTCAGAAACGGTTAGGAGAGTTGGAACAAATGCTGTTGATTTAAATTATATAAGCTCGGAATCGTTTAGAAGAAAATTTAATCAGATAACAGATAATTCTACTGTTAATGATGCTTTAAGAAAATATGCAACGGCAATGCTGACGCATAGAAAAGGAACCGATGGCGAAGATTTGTATATTATTGATGCACAAGGAAATTTATTACTTAGAAAAATTGCAGGTGAGAATGAACTTGGAGTTGAAGTGTCGAAAGAGGAAGCAAATATGTTAAGAACGCTTTATCCTGGAGAAACAATAGGTATACATAATCATCCGACCAATATACTACCAACGGGCAGCGATTTTGTGGTTGCCGGTTATCGTAAATATAAAAGTGGAATTGTTGTTACTCATGATGGAAGAGTATTTTTGTACAAAGCCGGAAACAAACCGTTTAGAAGCGAATTTTTCAACAGAGTAGTTGACAAATATTATTCTGCACCATACAATTACGATATAGAAAAAGCACACAAAAAAGCATTGTCAGATTTCAAAAAGGAGTGTGGTATTGAGTGGAAAGAACTGATGTAAAATGGAGAGATGTTATTACCCACAAAGACATGACACCAGAAGAAAGGGAAGCAGAGATTCAGAGACTGAAAGAAGAAAGTGATAAATTGACAGACTGGCCGTTTATTTGAGAAAAGAGGACTGTATGGCAAGAGACGATTATCATGTGATTGTATATCAGATTTTAGCATATCTGTACCAGCGTCTGAAAAAGAGCGAGCCTATGGATCCTAAAATGCTGGCAAATGATAGTCCATTGTTTAAAGGGCAGATCGGGACAGCGTATTGGGCATATATTATTTATATGCTCCAGAGCAACGGATTGATTACAGGTGTTGCATTTGTAGATATGGATGGCTTGAATGTTCCATATGCGGCTGATCTGGATAAATGCATGATCACACCAATGGGTATCGAATATTTATGTGATAACTCATTCATGGAAAAAGCAAAGCGTTTTGTAAAAGAAGCAAAAGATATTATAGTACCGTTTGTATAGACTACCACTGATCAGAAATGGTTGGTGGTATTTTTATACCTATTTTTAAGAAAGGAAGAGGTAAGGGAACATGAAGAAATTATTTATCAGCCAGCCAATGCGTGGCAAAACAGACGAGGAAATCTTGGCAGATCGCAAACAGGCAATCGAAAAGGCAACTGAACTGGTGGGAGAGCCAGTAGAGGTCATTGATTCCTTTTTTCAGAGCGCACCAGTCGGTGCAAAACCACTGTGGTTTCTTGGAAAATCACTGGAGCTTTTGGCGGATGCAGATGTAGCTTATTTTGCACCGGGCTGGGACGATGCCCGTGGATGCATCATCGAACATGATTGTGCCATCGCATACGGAATCAAAAGCATTGTGGCGTAGAAAGGAGAAACCATGGAATTAAAAGACACCATCGAACTTATGCAGAGTTCAGACTACAAAGAAAGATTCAAAGCAGAGTACCAGCAGACCAAGATTAGATACGATGGTTTGCACAAAATGCTGGTGAAATGGGATGCAGGAAAACTGGAGTTCACACCAACATGCCAGAAAGCTCTGTACTTGGAGCAGAAACGTTACATGGGTGAGTATCTGAGAGTTCTGGAAACCAGAGCGGTGATTGAAGATATCGCTCTTGAGTAGGAAGGCGGTGATCCTAATATCTCCCAGTTATGGGTAAAATAACATGCAGCACCCACAAGGGTGTTTTTTGTTTGCCTGGAAGGTGGCATTTATACCTTCAAAATATGTCCTGTCGTATGACATTAAAACTAGGCTTTGCAGTGGTGACACCACGTTTAAAAACAAAGCAAAAAGAAAGGAATTTGATATGGAATTTTTGAAAGAAATCTTAGGCGAAGAGCTTTTTAATCAGATTAAGGGAAAAGTTGATGCTTATAATGGTGATGAAGCAAATAAGGATAAGCAGATTAAACTTGGAAACCTTGCAACAGGTGAGTATGTTGGAAAAGGTAAGTATGATGCCCTCCAGGATGCTCTGAACGGTAAGGAAACAGAACTGACATCAGCCAATGAGCTGATCGCACAGTTGAAGAAAGATACCAAGGGCAATGAAGAATTGCAAGGCAAAATCACAGGATATGAAACACAGGTGCAGCAGCTCCAGGAACAGCTTGCAGAGACCAAGGTGAAGTCGGCCATCAAGGTTGCACTGCTGTCTGAAAAGGCTGTTGATGTGGATTATCTGACTTATAAGCTCAATGAGAAACTGAGCAAAAAAGGTGAAAAGCTGGAAATTGACGAAAATGATAATATCAAGGGCTGGAATGATAAAATTTCAGAATTGAAAACGCAGTTTCCTACAATGTTCGAATCGGCATCAACCGGTGATGATGGGTACAAACGCATGGATGATGGAAAACTTCCGAGTGGTGATGATCCGAAAGATTCTGTAACAAAAGAGGAATTTGCAAAGATGGGCTATAAATCCAGAGTAGAGCTGAGAGAAAGCAATCCGGATTTATACGAAAGACTGACAAAGTAAAAGAAAGGAAGAACGAGAATGGCAGATTTAAGTAAAACAACAACACTTGTAAATGGTGACGTATTTGATCCGCAGGTTGTGTCTGATATGATCAATGCGAAAGTAAAGCAGAAAGCAGTAATGACCGGATACACAAATGTAGATGATACATTACAGGGACAGCCGGGAAGCACCGTAACAATTCCGAAATGGGGATACATCGGTGCTGCAGAGGATTATGCAGAAGGAGAGCCGATCGACAAGAGCAAAATGGCATTTACAACTGCATCTTATGGCATTAAAAAAATTGGTAAAGGTGTCCGCTTGACAGATGAGGCGCAGCTTTCCGGTTATGGAAATCCGGTGGGAACAGCCGTTAACCAGATTGCGTTATCTATCAGCGAAAAACTGGACAATGACCGTGTAGAAGTAATGTACGAATCTCCGAATATTGTGGATGATACGTCTGCAGTTATCAAATATACAGCCATTGTTGATGGTGTAGACAAATTCGGTGAAGAGGAAGACAGCCGAAAAGTAATCCTGATCCATTCCAAACAGAAAACACAGCTTCGTAAAGATTCTGACTTTATTTCCGCAGATAAATATGAGGCAGGTGTAATAGTAAATGGTTCTATCGGAAGAATTGCAGGATGCGATGTTGTAGTTTCCAACAAAGTTAAAAGCTTTAAGGAATGGTTTAAAATCGACAGTGCTGGAAAAGATGTTGTGGCAAGCGGCGGAGATGGTAGTACAAAATTCAATCTTGCGGATGTTGTAAAAACTCTTCCGTTTGCAAAAGTTGGCGATAAAGTAACTAAAGTGACCACTGAAGCGTACTTCAATCCGATTATCAAGCTGAACAACGATGCAGAGACCGAGGATGATATGCCGGCGATCACTTACTTCCTGAAAAGAGGAAATCTTGTAGAATATGATCGTGAGCCGGGTGTAGCCGACAATATTGTCTGCACAGCCTACGGAATGCCGGCACTGACCAATGATGAAAAGGTTGTGATCTTAAAGGTCAAAGCCTGATTAGAAAGAGGTGAGTTCCGGTGATCATGACTGTGAAAGAATTTCGGAAGTATGTTCCAACGGCAGCAGGAGTGAATGATGAGATCCTGGAAGGAAAACTGCAGGCCGTGGAACTTCTGATCCGGAAATATACGAACAATAATTTTCAGGACAGGAGCCGACGTTTTCACACCGGAATAACAGGTGGCACATTCACCGAAACATATCCATACATCAAAGAGGGAGATACAGTCCAGATTTCAGAATCAAAGCTGAATAATGGATTGTATCTCTTTTCTGATGATATGGAACTTCTGGATGAAGAATACTGTCTGGTAACAAAAGTGGTATATCCGATGGATGTGAAAATGGGTGTTGCAAACATGTTGAAATGGGATATTGAGAACCGGGACAAGGTTGGAATACAGTCTGAAACAATCTCACGGCATGCTGTGACGTATTTTAATATGGACGGCGACAATTCCACCATTGGATATCCAAAGTCCTTAATCGGCTTTTTAAAGCCTTACAAGAAAGCACGATTCTGAAAGGTGGTGTTGTAATGATTGGTGGAAATACAATTGCACAGCTGCAGACCAGTACATCTGAGAAAGATGAAATAGGTGCAGGTGTAAAGCGGTGGAAAACAATTCAACAGCTTACTGGTTTTCTGGATCTTTCTTCTGGTGATAGCAAATACACCACTTACAATGCAAAGGTTCAGGAATCTTCGCATATTTTTATTTGCGACTGGCAGCAGCTTGATTCTTCTGTAAAGGCAGAAAACAGCCGGTTACTGGTAAATGGCAGTGTATATGATGTCATGCTGATCGATGATCCGATGAGATTGCACCGGCAGCTTGAAATCTATCTGCAGTACAGAGGTGGTCAGTAATGTCAGTGAAATTTGAAGATAATTCCATCAAAGTAAAGGCTGCGTTAAATCATACCACTATCCAGTGGCTGTACGAAGCGTCCGGCGAACTGGAGGCGCAGGTAAAACGGAATACCAGAGTTGATACAGGACACACGAAAGGTTCCTGGACCTACAAAGTGGATGAGACAAACGGTGAGGCAATGATTGGCAGTGATCAGGAGAATGCTATCTGGGAAGAGTTTGGAACTGGTCAATATGCATTGCATGGAGATGGCAGAAAGACTGCTTGGAAATACCAGGACCGCTCCGGAAACTGGCATAGCACAACCGGTAAGCGTCCAACTAGAGCACTGAATGATGCGTTCAATTCATCGAAAACCAAGTTAAAGAAGTTATTGGAAGCAATGCTGAAAGGAATGGGATAATGACAAAGGCAGGACTAAAGTTTATAAGTGATACGCTGGTGTCGGCGCAGATTCCATATGAATTTATGGAATACACGTCTGCTATCGATTCCATTTCTTCCTACTGGGTGGGCGAATACAGTGAAATTGAACCGATTGCAGAAGACGGTCAGGAAGAAACACAGTTCATTTTGACAGGAACTGGAAAAGAGTGGCTTGAACTGGAAAACCAGAAAGATAAAATCAAAAAGTTATTCCCAGAAAGATGGGGCAAAAGGGCAATCCTTGATGATGGATCTGGGATTGCTGTTTTTTATGGAAACGCATTCCCGGTTGCAACAGGGGATGGGTTCCTGAAACGGTTACAGATTAATTTGATAGTGAAAGAATGGAGGACAGAGTAAAAATGGCAGCAGATTGGACAGAATTTGCAGTATCAGGTGTATCAGAGACCACACCACAGAACATTATGCTTGGTGCAGGTACTTTGTATAAAAATTTTGCTTATGAAAAATCTCAGAACAAGTGGAAGGGCACCATTCTTGGCGCAACTTCCGGAGGCAATAAGCTGACAATTAAGCCAGAGACAACGGATATTGCTGTCGATGGTGTTACGGTTAAGGGAAAAGGTCTGGTCCAGAAGACTGGTGAAACTGCACAGATTGAAACTAATATGGTGGAAATCACAAAAGAGTTCCTGCAGTCAACCGTGATTGGACAGGCCGGAACATCAGAAGATACCAGATTTGATGTGATCGAGTCCAAGGCATTGATTGAGGATTCTGATTATATCGAGAACTTTGCTTTTGTTGGATTTAAGACAAATGGCAGCCCGATCATTATTATTTTTGATTATGCAATCTGCCTGGATGGCTTAGAGTCTGATAACAAAGACAAAGAAGCAACAGTAATCCCAGCAACTTTCCAGTGTGTGGCTGATCTGGTAGCTGGCGGCAGCACAAATAAGCTCCCGTATCATATCTATGTGCCGAACGCATCCGCGACACAGGCTGCTCAGAGTACACAGAAAGCGGTAAAAGCGTAGGAGGTAGTTGAACAATGAGTGAAACAGTTGCGGAAACAGTTGAATCAACAGTTGATGAAACTGAAAAGAAGTATGAATTAAGACCGCTGGTCGCTTCTGACCTCGGAATGGTGTGCAAAATCATCTCTAAAATCGGAGTGCGTGAATTCAAAGATTGCTTTAATGTCGACCAGATCAAAGACGGTATGGCGGATGATGGAGAATCTAAGGATGCAAAACTGGAGTCAATTGGATTCGGAGTCGTATTTGATATCGCAGGTGTCATTATTGCCAATATTCCGGCGGCGGAAGCAGACATTCAGAAGTTCATCGGTTCATTGACCGGGTTGAGTGTGCTGCAGGTAAAGGCATTACCGCTGGCAGATTATGGCGAGATCATTCTGGATGTAATCACAAATGAGGACTTCAAAGATTTTTTCAAACGTGTCATGAAATTGTTCGATCGATAGGATATATCAAATTTATGGATTTGCTGTCTCAAAGATATGCAGATCCATATTTGATTTTAGACGATTTTATTCGATTGCAGCAGCTTCATGAGTTTTTAGAAACGATCATGCAAAATATTGCAGAAGAAAAAGTACAGGATATCCGGTGGGAATATTATCTGCATAAGGTATGGGATATGTCCTTTGAGGAATACATTGCCGCCTGCGGCAGAGAAGTAAAACAGGAACAGGCACCGACTTTACAGAATGAAGAAGTTGTGCAGATTATTCAGAATTCGAATGATATCTTGGAAGGTTTTGTACTGGATCCATTCCAAACAGAGAAAGAAGGTGAGGAGTAGTTGGAATTATTTAAACTTTTCGGAACGATTGCGGTGGACCACAGTAAAGCGGATGAAGCTATTAAACAGACTGTAAAACAGTCTTCAAAGATTGGAGAATCTTTTTCTGAAAGTGAAAAGAAAGCTGGGAAAAGCTTATCACAAATTGCTGCTGAAAGTGGAAAGAGCATGAATGAAGTTCGTTCCGATGTGGCTAAAATGGCAGCAGAGTACAGAAAACAGGGAATGAGTGCTTCCGATGCTATGAAAAAGGCATATGAGGATATCGGGTATTCATCTGAGTCGGCACATAAAAAAATGGACGATGGTTTAGATAAAACATCAGAGACGGCAGAAAAATCTGAATCGAGAATCACGAATGCATTCAAGAAAATTGGTGCTGCAATCACCACTTACTTTGCAGTGGATAAACTAGTTTCTTTTGGAAAATCCGTAGTGGATACCACAGCATCTTTCGAAGATGGAATGTTGAAAGTACAGTCCTTGTCTGGAGCAACGCAGGATGAGTACAAGAAGTTATCTGATGCAGCCTTAAATTATGGCTCCACAACGGCTTGGACGGCCAAAGATGTTTCTGATGCAATGGGTTACATGGCTTTGGCAGGTTTCAATACGAATGAAATTCTGGAATCAACATCCGGAATGCTTTCCCTGGCATCTGCATCTGGTGAAGATCTGGCTACCGTTACAGATATTCTGACCGATTCCATGACGGGATTTGGAGACAGTGCATCGGATGCTAGCAGATATGCAGATGTGCTGGCAACGGTCCAGGCAAAATCAAATACTACAGTCGGCGATCTGGGAGAAGCATTTACTTATGTTTCCTCTCTGGCGGGTACGTATAAGTATTCACTGGAAGATGTATCGGCTGCTCTTGGAACCATGGCAAATGCCGGAGTAAAAGGCTCCATGGCAGGTACTTCATTATCCAGTATTATCACTCGTTTAGGAACCAATACCAGCGGTGCAAGAGACGCTATCGAAGCCTTAGGAGTTCAGTTTTACAATCAGGATGGTACTGCTCGTAGTCTTGGTGATGTAATCACCGATTTGTGCGATGCAACGTCTGGAATGGATGTTGAACAGAAAGCAGCGCTGGCATCTACCGTGGCAGGAGCAGAAGCACAGAAAGGCTTGCTTGCTATTTTAAATCAGGGATCCGGCGCATATACGGATCTACAGGAGAAATTGAATAATTGCTCCGGTGCGGCGACTGATATGTCTAACAATATGGAGTCAGGTCTTGGAGGCGCAATCAGAAGCATGTCATCTGCATGGGAAGGATTCAAAATTAATCTAGGGGAGAAATTCGAGGAACCTCTTGGAAATGCGATCCGGAATGCGGCATCGTGGCTTTCAGAAACAGCAACACCGAAATTGATGGATTTCATTGATAAAGCTGTAGATGGATTTGGAAAATTCAAAGAAGATATGCAACCGGCAGTGGAAGGACTAAAAGATGCGCTTGGAAAATTAAAGGACGCATTCCAGCCAATTGTGGATGTATTTAAACCGCTGGTAGATAAAATCAAAGAATATGCTTCCGAGGGGAAAATTGCCGGAGGAGCAACTACGGTTTTATCTGGAGTAGTAAATGCCTTAAGCGGCGGCATACAGGTTGCAGCGGGAGTGTTTGGCACAATTGCAGGGGCAATCAAAAAAGTAACAGATTTTGTGAAAGAACACAAAGGCGCATTAGAAGTTTTGGGAGTAGCTGTAGCAACGATTACAGCATTGATCATAGCATATAATGCTTCTTTTATTGCAGGCAC
>Ga0129310_1002255_pt1 | contig 14695 bp, 10 predicted proteins | sample Go1ome_2_FD_94433 | JGI IMG/M metagenome (GOLD analysis project Ga0129310, IMG submission 94433) | Western lowland gorrila individual fecal microbial communities from Wisconsin, USA - Go1022A metagenome | ecosystem: Host-associated > Mammals > Digestive system > Large intestine > Fecal | place...
AATGGCGGGATAAACATATTTAGACATAAAAACTCCTTTCTAAGATTCGATTCCGGCATCTCGTAAAATAGCAGTAGCAGTTCCGGTCTTGATTTCTTTTTTGTGCCGAGGAACGGCAAACTGTTTCTCTGTCACAGTGCTATACCAGATATCATGGTTACTTCCGTGACGAATAAGAGTACATCCGGCTTTCTTAAGTATTTTTAATAGTTCGTTTGTTTTCACGTGTTTCCTCCTTTTTATAATAATACGTGCAAATACGTGTGTCAATAGATAGAAAAAAACACCTCAAAAAATAAGCCATAAATTAAGAAATTGGCATATTATTTGAAGTGTTTTTACTGGAACTATTTATATCAAGTGTATTGCTTCCTGAAAAAATTGTCAATGAAAAGAAGAAGCGGTCGGATGAAAAATGTGGTATAATTTCCAGAGAATTTTACAAGGGAGCAATGAGAAGCTATGGAAATGAAACACAACAGAAATCCGAAACGGATGATAACACAGGGACTTTTATGGCTGGCATTGCTTTTGGCGTTCACGGGGTGCGCCGGAAGCACGGTGGCTTCGCAGGATACTTCTTATTCTGCCCAGCCTTTGGCTACGATTCCTTCGGACTTACAGGAAATACCGGGGATTACGGCATCGGCATCCGGGGAATCCGGGACAGTAACGCCGCCGGAAGATTTTTCTGATACGCAGGAGACACCACAGAATGTTCCGGCGGGAACGGTAGCGCTGACGGGAGAGAGCACAACACCTTTTTCCCTGCAGGAGATTCCGGAATATTCCGGCACTCCGTATACGGAGGTCAATGGGAACCAACCTTATTTTACAGAGGCGGAGCTGACCACACAATCCTTCGAGACTTACAGTGAACTGGACAGTCTGGGGCGCTGTGGTGTGGCCTATGCCAATGTGGGACAGGATCTGATGCCGACGGAACCCAGAGGGGAGATCGGATCCGTGAAGCCTACCGGCTGGCATCTGGTGAAATACGACAATGTGGATGGAAAATACCTCTACAACCGCTGCCACCTGATCGCCTATATGCTGGCTGCGGAAAATGCCAATCCGCAGAATCTGATCACCGGAACCAGATATCTGAATACTCAGGGAATGCTTCCCTTTGAAACAAAAGTATCGGACTACGTAAAGTCTACCGGAAATCATGTCCTCTATCGTGTGACACCCATCTTCGAAGGGGATAATCTTCTGGCGAACGGTGTGCTCATGGAAGGTTATTCCGTAGAAGATGACGGAGCGGGAATCTGCTTCTGCATCTTTGCCTATAACGTGCAGCCGGGGATCGGAATCGATTATGCTACCGGAGATAACTGGGCGGAGAGCAGTATGGCATCCCGGGAAGCTGCGGAACCTGTCATTGTAGAAACACCGACACCGCAGCCGGAGAACACGCCGCAGATTGTACAGGAGACTCCCGTGCCACAGGGGACAACCTATGTACTGAATACCAACACCATGAAATTCCATTATCCGGACTGCTCCAGCGTGGATCAGATGAAAGAGAAGAACAAACAGATCTATACCGGCAACAGAGAAGATGTCATCAATATGGGATATGTACCCTGTAAACGGTGCAATCCCTAATACAAAATACATAAAAAAGCGGGGGTGCGCAACAAGTTGCGTATCCCCGCTTTTTTCATATATGAAAAAAATTAATGGGATATAGTGCAAAATAAACAAAATAGAAATTAAAAAATTATAATCTTTGTCAATTTAAAATACAAAATGCACATGGTATAATCCAGACATACCAGGGCAAACGGTTGCGCAAACGAGTTGCGCACCACAGGGAGGATGCCAGGTGGATATAGCGGTTCCGACCGGTGCAGCGCATCGGCCGGAAAGCGGAAAGGGAAGGTGCATTATGAAACGAAGAGACTGGAAGAGAGGCATGGCATTTCTATGTGCTACAGTTCTTATTGCAGGAAGCCTGAATGGAATGGGAACATTGCAACATGTGCAGGCGGAGGAGAATAACCTGTTCACGGATGGTGATATGGGCGATGACGAAAAGGGAGACAGCACGGATGCCGCAGAATTTTGGACAAATCCGAAATGGTATTTTGAAGGAGATACCTGGAGTTGTACAAGTCAGGTAAAATATTCTGTCTGGGCACAGCAGACCGGCGGTTCCGGACTTGAGATCGATTTTAACATAGCAGACGGCACGGTATGTATGTACCAGCAAATCGGCACATTGGAGGCTGGAACTTATACGGTGACGGGATACATTAAGGATGGCAGTAAAAGTGCGGGAACAATCACATTGTATCATGCAGCTGCGGATGGCAGTTGGAATGTTTCAGAGAAGCAGACGGTACTGACATCGGACTTTGCAATGTTTACGGATGAATTTACGATTGCAGAAGACGCAAGCAATTATAAAGTCGGATTTCAGATCACCAGCAAAAAAGATGCATGGATCTATATAGATACACTTACACTTACGAAAAATACATCGGACGCTGCAGAAACAACTCCGACCCCGGTGCCGACCGAATCCCCGGAAGAGACTGAATCCCCGGAAGTGACCGAATCTCCGGAACCGACAATATCCCCGGAAGTGACCGAATCCCCGGCACCGACAGTATCCCCGGAAGTGACCGAATCCCCGGCACCGACCGAATCCCCGGCGCCGAATGACGGTATTCTGTATTCCAAGACTTTTGAAGACGGAACAACCCCTTCGGATATGTCGGACTGGACAGAAAACTGGAGCAGCGGAAATGCCGGTACTTCACAGTCTGCGACCGGAGACTGTGATGCGAACTCTACTAAAGTATGGAACTATTATTCGGCAACGGCACAGAGTATGGAAGCCACAACAACGGTGACAGCTGCCGAAGCCGGCAGCTACAAAGTATCCTGCCGTACAGCCGGTGAAAATGTAGCCGGAGATATCAGGCTGAGTGATGGAACGGATACAGTGTCCGCAGCATTGTCAGCAGACGGCTGGGATGTATATACAACAGCAGGATCCCAGACATTGTCAGTAGCGGAAAATACATCTTTGACGATTACCATCAATCTTGATTTTGCAGCGGGCGGTTATTTGAAAATAGATGATATTCTGCTGGAAAAAGTCGGAGAGGATGAGATTACAGACGCAAAGAAAGCAAAAGCAGAAGAACTGCAGACACTGGTTACGGAGTACAGAACTCTGAATGCAGGAGATTATACGACAGATACCTGGACGGCATTGGAGAAACTGCTGGAAGAAAGTGAAAGCTATCTGAGTGCGTTAAACGGAGATTATACCACTGTTGATATCACGGCGGTGAATCAGAAAATACAGGCATTGAAAAATGCCAGAGAAGCACTTAAGAGTGCAAGCATAGTGAATGCAGACATTTATGTGGAAAAGGTAGAAGGAATCACGGATGACTTCATCGGCGGTGTAGATGTATCCTCCTATGTATCTCTGAAAAACAGCGGCGTAAAATATTACGACTTTGCAGGAAATGAACTGGATGATCAGGGATTTTTCAATCTGCTGGCAGAAAGCGGTATCAACTATGTCCGCATCAGAGTATGGAATAACCCCTATGATGCCAACGGAAACGGCTACGGCGGCGGTAACAATGATCTGGCGACGGCAGTGAGAATCGGACAGTGGGCTACCGGGGCAGGCATGCGGGTGTTGATTGATTTCCACTATTCCGATTTCTGGGCGGACCCCGATAAACAGCAGGCTCCCAAAGCATGGCAGGGACTGACCCTGGATGAAAAGCTTGCAGAAGTAACAACATTTACCGAAAACAGCATCCAGACTTTACTGGACAGCGGCGTGGATGTCGGCATGGTACAGGTCGGCAATGAGACCAACAACGGAATTGCTGGAGAGAGCGGATGGTCGGAAGGAATGTTAAAGGTGTTTGCTGCAGGCTGCGATGCGGTTCATACGGTAGCAAATGAGAACAACCATCCGATCAAGGCAGTATTACATTTTGCCAACCCGGAAAAAGGAACCTATGTAGGATGGGCGAAAAAACTGGCAGAGGCAGATGTGAATTATGATGTCTTTGCATCTTCCTACTATCCTTACTGGCACGGTACCCTGAAAAATTTACAGAATCAGCTGGATACTATTGCAACGACCTACGGAAAGGAAGTTATGGTGGCGGAGACCTCCTGGGCAACGACGCTGGAAGACGGTGACGGCCATGACAATACCGTAAGAGACGGCAATAATGACACGGATATGCCTTATGATTTCAGCATCTACGGTCAGGCAAAGGAACTGAGAGAGGTTATCAATACCATTGCAAATACGACCAACGGCATCGGTGTATTCTACTGGGAACCCGCATGGCTTCCGGTACGGGTCTATGATGCCGACGCAGACAATGCAGAGGAAGTATTGCAGAACAACCGCGCAGCATGGGAACAGTACGGTTCCGGCTGGGCAGCATCCTATGCGGGAGAATACGATGCCAAGGATGCCGGAAAATGGTATGGCGGTTCCGCAGTAGACAATCAGGCTTTGTTTGATTTCTCCGGACATCCTCTGGATACACTGAATATATTTAAATATGTAAAAACAGGTGCGGCCACAGAACTTAAGATCAGCGTTGTAAAAAAGACAACTGCAGAAGCTGCCCTGGGAGAAGAGATCAGCCTTCCGGAAAAAGTGACGGTAACATATTCTGACGGAACTTCTTCCGAACGGGAAGTAACCTGGAATTCGGAACAGATCAAGACGGCACAGGAAAACGGTGCGGGAGATTACCGGATCACCGGTGTGGTTGTCCTGAATGAAAAGGAATATGAGGCAGTCTGCAGACTGACTATCAGCCCTGAAAACATCCTTCCGGACGGCGGCTTTGAAAGCGGCGAGGATACGGTCTGGACGATTGACGGCAATGGGGCGAGCGTTAAGGCGGACAGCAGCAATGTGAAAAAAGGAACCTATTGTCTGCATTTCTGGGCAGATACGGCGATGAATTACACGGTCACACAGACCATGACACTGGATGCCGGTGTATATACCTTCGGCGGATATCTCGAAGGCAGCACGGACGGTACGGAAGATACTTATGAAATCTATGTAAGCTATAACGGACAGGAGCAGACGGCATCTGCGGAAATGAATGGCTGGCAGAACTGGAGCAATCCAGAGATCCAGGACATTACCATTACAAAGGACAATACCGAGATCACTCTGGGAATCCGTGCAAAAGCATCTGCCAATGCATGGGGAGCCTGGGATGAGATGTATCTGTATAAGACCGGAGAAGTGGAGCCGGAGCCTACGGAGACCCCTGCACCCAGTGCAACCCCGGAGCCTACGGAGACCCCTGCACCCAGTGCAACCCCGGAGCCTGTAGAGACCCCTGCACCCAGTGCAACCCCGGAGCCTGTAGAAACTCCTGCACCCAGTGCAACCCCGGAGCCTGCAGAAACTCCTGCACCCAGTGCAACCCCGGAGCCTGTAGAAACTCCCGTGCCCAGTGCAACCCCGGAGCCTGTAGAAACTCCTGCATCCAGTGCAGCACCGGAGCCTGTAGAGACCCCTGCACCCAGTGCAACCCCGGAGCCTGCAGAAACTCCTGCACCCAGTGAAACCCCGGAGCCTGCAGGAACCCCTGCACCTACGGCAACTCCTGCACCTTCGGAGGATAATAGTTCCTCTGACGACAATACCTCCGCACAGGAGCCGGAAGTAGACTGGAATGCGGTAAATAACAATGTACAGAATAAAGTGGAAGAAGTCATAGGAAACGCCAATATAAACGGTGTGAATATGAACATCGTATGTACCGGAGAGGTACAGGTTCCCGTGAAGGTTCTGGAATCCATCAAAGGATCCAATGTGACTTTGGCATTGCATAGTGGCAACGGTGTGGCCATCAGTATCAGCGGACAGGATCTGAAAGGATCTGCATGGAATGCATTACAGAAGATCGACCTTACTGTGAACAGCGAAGCACAAAACATCCCGGCATCAGTAGTGGCCGCCAAGAAAGCAGATGCTGCAAAGCAGTTGTCCGTAAAAGACAGCGGTACGTTCCCGGTAGCTGTCAATATCCATGTAAATGTGGGTGCGGAAAACAGCGGAAAATATGCGAACCTCTATCGCTACAATGCGGAAAAGCAGCAGCTGGAATACTGCGGTACTTTCCCGGTGACCAGAAACGGCCAGTCCATGTTTGCTTTGAAACAGGGCGGTGATTATGTAGTAACTGTTACTGCCACACAACCCAGAGAAACCGTATATTTTACAAGCGGTGACTATAAGGTGAAAGCAGGAGATACCCTCTCCGCCATTGCAGCCCGCAATCATATGTCTCTGGCAGAATTAAAAGCCAAGAACCCTCAGGTCAAGGATATTCACAAGATCCGTGTGGGACAGAATCTGAATTTGGATTAAAAAATTTGAAAAGGGACTCCGAAGCTCATTCGGAGTCCCTTTTTCGTAAGTTAATAGCGGTATATATAAAGCAAAAAAGGTAACACAAGTATAATTGTGTTACCTTTTTGCTTTCACAATAGTTATCGGTACAGAATTCCAAAACTTAACCCCTTGGAAGGAAAAAATATTTTCCTCAATTGCCAAAGTAAATTCCGGTTGCTTGGGGTGTAGAAAAGCAACGACTTCATCAGGGAATGTTACGATATATGTAGCTACACGGCTTTTTGCCAGCCGATATCACATAATTATGGAGGAGTGAACAATGAACACAGCACAACCAATTCGAAAACAGGAAGATCTGGAAAACTTTAAGCGCTATTATCAGGAAATCCGGCCGAATGCCAGAAATCAACTGCTGGTGATACTGGGACTGAATACGGCACTGCGGGTCTCCGATCTGCTCAGCCTGCAATGGCAGGATGTCTATTTGTTTGAGTGGAAGAAATACAGAGAGCATATCTGCCTTGTGGAACAGAAGACGGGCAAGAGTTCCAGCATTTACGTTAATCAGAATATTGTTAAAGCACTGCAGGGGTACAGACTTGCGCTTTTGCAGGAAAAAAAGGAGCCTGCTCCACAGGACTATTTATTCTCCCATACCAATAAGAACGAACCCATCACCCGGGTACAGGCATTCCGAATTATAAAAAAAGCCGCCAGCTATTATCAGATCCCCGGAGTAATCTGCTGTCATTCCCTGCGGAAGACTTTCGGCTATCAGGCCTGGCGACAGGGAGTTCCGCCGGCACTGTTGGTCAATATCTATAACCACTCTTCTTATGAAGTGACGAAGCGCTATCTTGGGATCGAACAGGAGGACCGGGACAGAATCTTTCAGGATATTCAGATTTGAAACCACAAAGTGTAACACAATTATACTTTTGTTACATTTACGATAAGTATTTCCAAAACACAGCAAACTATAAGGAAATAATTGATTTCAAGGAGGAACAGCCATGCTGAGATTATCGGTGAGAGATGAAGAGTTCCTGATGATAGGGGACGATGTGAAAATTGTATTTTTGGGAAGCAGCGGCGGACAGACTCGCATTATGATCGATGCCCCCAAGGAAGTGAACATCGTACGAAGCAAGGCTATTGAAAAACGGATTCAGGATCCGGAACTGTTGGCCACCATTCCGAAGTACTACAAGAACCCGGAGGGCGCAGCCAAAAAGAAAAAATCCAACGTCGTTATCGTACAGAATAAGTAACAAGGGGATAAAGGGGATCTGAAGCTTGGTAATAATGCGGAATCCTAGGGCCGCTTATTATAGAAAATGTAACTTATTAACCACACACCGCAGATAAACGGATGTATCTGCAACATTTTTACACATGGAGGTAAATTATTATGGTAGTACAACACAACTTAACAGCAATGAACTCTAACAGAATGTTAGGTTTAACCACAGCATCTCAGGCAAAGTCCACCGAGAAACTGTCTTCCGGATACAAGATCAACCGTGCAGCTGATGACGCAGCAGGCCTGTCCATCAGTGAGAAGATGAGAAAGCAGATCAGAGGTCTGACACAGGCATCTTCCAACGCACAGGACGGTATCAGTGCAGTACAGACCGCTGAAGGCGCTCTGAACGAAGTTCAGGATATGTTACAGAGAATGAATGAACTGGCTGTAAAGTCTGCTAACAGCACTAACTCCGCATCTGACCGTGAAGCTATCCAGGCTGAGATCGATCAGCTGACCACTGAGATCGACCGTGTATCTGAGACCACCAAATTCAATGAGACCTATCTGCTGAAGGGTGATGTAAATGCTGGTGATGCAGCAAAAGATACTAATTTTCAGTATAAGTCGACAGATGTTTTGAGCCAGGATCTTTATTATGTAAAAGACAATAAGATTGAAACAGTAAAGAAAGGTACTTATGCATCTGGACTTGATTCTAACACTACGTATTATAGCTCAAACGTAGGAGTGAAGGTAGGTACAGCTTGTGATTCGACGAATGATGCAGGAAAAGTAGAGTCGAAAGATGTATTTAAAGGAACAACCCAGTATTATACTAAAGATGCTGCTACTGGAACGTTCTATGCTGTAGCCCAGGGAACAGCTATTGATGCAACTGCAACATATTATACGGGCAGTGCTAATGCTGGTGGTGCTGTGATAGCAAGCTCAATGGTCGAAGTAAAAGGTAATGCTGTTGCAGCTGGTGACAAGGAAACAAAATATATATTGAAAGATGGAAATACTGTATACGATAGTAATGGCAAGCAGTTAGTTGCTGGTGATGCGATTGATGGTACTGCTGCAACTGCTATTTCTAAGTACTATAAGTCCATTGATGCCGCATTACCTAAGGCTGCAGATTCTGTAAATATGAATGGTGCGGATTCCAAGAAATATGTTGTGCAGAGTTCTATTCAGTTTATCGATGGAGATGGCAATGAGATTGCAGCTAACGGATTAGATAAGTACCTTGAAAATGATGGCACTTTGAAGGCTGATGCAAAGCTGTATATTAAAACAGGTGAAGGCGTTACAGATCGAACAGAGGCAGGCCAGGATCAGGTAAAGGAGTTTGTAGACGCATCGAAGAAGTATGATGTAGGAGCACTTACATTGAAACTTCATGTTGGTGCGGATGCAACGGTTAACAATCAGATCAGCATTGATATTAAATCTATGAGTGCTAAGACTCTTGGAGTTGAAGGACTGAAGGTAGATGGAGAAGACGATACCAATGCTTTAAATGCAATTGAGACTATCAAGGCTGCACTGAATAAGGTATCTGATCAGAGATCTGCACTGGGTGCTGTTCAGAATCGTCTGGAGCACACTATCAATAACCTTGATAATGTTGTAGAGAATACTACCAGCGCAGAGAGCCAGATCCGTGATACTGATATGGCTACTGAGATGGTGAAATACTCTAACAATAATATTCTGGCACAGGCGGGTCAGGCTATGCTGGCTCAGGCTAACCAGAGTAATCAGGGTGTATTGTCACTGTTACAGTAATTTAGAAATGATAAAATTATCCTATAATGAAGTGGGATAATAACGGGGGACAGCCCATCAGAGAGTCATCTCTGATGGACTGTTTCTTCGTCATAAAGGGGAACAAAATGAAACTGTTTGTTTATGATTGGACATTTATTACCAAAAGAGATTTATATGTAACATTGCGGCGCCAGGGAATCGATTTTGATTTGTTTTCGTCCAAATTTCCACCAAGGGTGGAAAAACAGAAGAATGAATTTGAAAATTGCCTTGCGGAGGCATTGAATCAAAAAAAATATGATGCTATTTTTTCAATCAATTTTTTCCCGGAACTGGCAAAAGCAGCGCATGACAGAGGCATGTTATATATTTGCTGGACCTATGACAGTCCTGCTTTAGGGGCAATTCGCGAGTACCATTTATATGAAACCAATCGTATTTTTGTATTTGACTCTTATGAGTGTGAATTATATAAAAAAGCAGGAGTGCCTAATCTGTTCTACTTACCGTTGGCGGTAGATATTGATAAATGGAAAAAGTATCGACCTGCACCTATGGAAAGAATGAAATACAGAGCAGATGTTTCGCTTGTAGGGCAGTTATATCAGTCAGACATGGATCAGATATATCCGTTGTTTGATGAGTATGGTGCTGGGTATATAGCTGCATTAATTAATACACAATTAAATGTGCATGGAGCAAATATTATTGATGAATTAATAAATGAAAATGTAATGAAAAGGCTCTGCAATGAAAATGTAACGAAAGCATTACTGAAAAATCTGAATGATAAATTTTTAAATGATGTAGAGGAACTCCGTAGAGCACCGTTTGTTATGTTTTTACAAAAGGCTGTTACTAATAAAGAACGAGTTTTGCTGTTAAGTATGTTTGGAAGGCATTTTTTTACGAAATTGTATGCGCCGGACAAAGTAGAAATACCCGGTGTTACATCTTGTGGAATCGTTGATTATGAAACACGGATGCCTATTGTTTTCAAATGTAGTAATATTAATTTGAATATAACTTTGAGAACAATTCGAAATGGAATCCCACAGAGAGTTTTAGACATATTGGGATGTGGTGCGTTGGCATTGACTAATTACCAGAAAGATATGGAAGAATATTTTGAGGATGGCAAGAATATTTTGATTTATCATTCTGTGGAAGAAGCAATGGACAAATCAAAATATTATCTTTCACATGAAAAAGAAACTGAAAAAATAAGAATGAATGGATATAAATTAGCAAAAGATGAATTCAACTATGAACGGCGTCTGAATGCTATCTGGAAACTTTCAGGGATAGATGATCTGTTGAAACGGTAATGGAGTGGAGACAATAGTATGAAAGTATTATACATTGACTGGGGTTATATACATGATTGTGCAATCATGCGGGCATTTGAAAACGTAGGTGTTGAAATTGTAAAAGTTAAAGTGTTAAAAGAAGAACTTGCTGAATCGAAGCAGCGGATGGAAGAAATAGTAGATGGCCATACTGCGGATATAGTGTTTTCAGTAAATTTTTGGAAACATCTTTCTAATGTCTGCCTAGAGGAAGGAATCCCTTATTGCAGTTGGATATTGCAATTACCAAACTATGATTTATATCAGAAGGAAGTGCGGAATCTATGCAATTATATTGCTGTATGTGACAGCTATTTGACACAAAAACTTTTGACACAAGGGATTGAAAAAGTTTTTTTCCTTCCTGATGCAATTGAAAAAATAAGTGGGCAACATAATGAACCTGTATATAGGGGAGTCTGCATGATAGAAAAATATCCGGAGCAAGTGTTACAGACGAAAGGAATGTCTCTTTACAGTGTGGGATATTTGGAAGCATGTCTTCATGCGCAGAGAGTTCTTAGTGGGGATTATATATTGGAAAACGTTCTGCTGGATCGTGTACTAAGAGAGACAATGTTGATAAATACAATACCAGAGGAAATTGAAGAAGACAATACAAGAATTTATCTGGCGGATTATTACCTCGCTCCGACATGTACTGCTTTACGACAAAGTATCTTTCTTAATAATTATTCCAATATTATGACAATTTATTCTGATGGAAGTTTTGATGATTGCAATTGTGAAAGGCATAATATGCCTGAAACAGCAGAAGAAAGAGACAAAATATATGCGGAAAAAGAGTTCACAGTGGTAATGCCACATTATTCCTTGCATAACGGAATTCCCAGACAGATGCTGGAGATAGTTGCAGCAGGAGGTTTTCCACTGTGTGCAATGCAAAAAGATTATTCCTATTTTTTTAAAAGTATGGAAAATATTGCTTGTTTTAGAAATTTTGAGGAATTTCAGGAATTATTAGTTAAGTATGGAAATAATCGGGAGGAAAGAGAACGACTAAGGGTTGCCCTATACAATCTTGTTACAGAGGAGCATACGTATAAAAACAGAATAAATTATATGATAGAAATGTGGGGGAGATATTAACAGCATGCTATCTGGCAGTTGTTAAAATAAAATATGAATGTTGAGACAAGCAATAAAGGACGTTATGTTTTAATAAAAACTGAAAAAAATTCTTTTCGAATACTGTGGATAGATAAAGGCTCTTATGTTGTAGATATGGATTTTACATCAGGTACTTTGAATTGTAGAGATATTGGCTGCCATTGTGTTCATATTGGAAAGTATACTTCCATTGCAAATGATTTTAAGATAATTGTCGATATGAACCACGATTACCATTCTCTGTGGCAAGGAGTTGTTCCGGAACTTGCTCTGCCGGAAGAAGGCCGTCATGGTAACGGACAGACATTTCGCCGAATTATCCAGAAGGGGCAGGTGTTAATCGGAAACGATGTATGGATCGGTGACGACGTGACAATCCTTGGTGGAGTGCGCATCGGAGACGGTGCGGTCATTGCGGCCGGGGCAGTGGTGGTAAAAGATGTTCCACCCTATGCAATCGTTGGAGGTAATCTCGCCAAAATAATAAAATATCGTTTCCCGGAGGAGACAATCGAACGTCTACGGAGAATCGCATGGTGGGACTGGGACGGAGAGAAGATACATGAGTGCAGAGAAGATATGTATGGAGAAGTCGAAGACTTTGCCATAAAGTATGATCTGACACTGCAGACACTGCCACGGAAGAGCGGTCAGTACATTGAACGACTGGGAAAACCCGACACACCGGTATTCGTTTTCTTTATGGATTTTGATGATGATTATCCGGTATACAAGCATGTGATCACTTCTTTTCTCCGGGAATACCCAAACGCAGAAGCAGAACTTGTCTTATGCTATAATGCACAGTCGGAAGAAGACACGCAGAAGATGCAGGAGATTATTTCCATTTTAGAAAAACAGACCTGCATGAACGCATTGGTGAATGTGTATGGCATTTCGGTTTCGGACGAAGAAGGGATAATGAGTGAAGCAGATTATTACATTACAAACAGAGATTGCAGAACTCTGGGAAGGGTTTCCTATGCTGACAGATATCAGGTGAAGATCCTGTCGGGAGTGGATATCCCATTATTTCATTTTTAAGAAAAAAGCAACCGCCCACCAAGGACTAGGTTGCTTTTTTAGAACTATAAACTAAGGTGAATCGTTATTTCATACGTTGAGCTTCTAATTCCGCAAGTTTCTGTCTTAGAGCTTCATTATCCTTGCTTAGAACTTCGTTTGTCTTGCTCAGAGCTTCGTTATCCTTGCTTAAGGTTTCATTATCCTTACTCAAGGTTTCTTTTTCTTTACTCAGAGCTTCTTTTTGCTGTTTTAAAGCATCTACTTCAGCACTTAGCGTATCTACCATATATTTCACGGTATTAGCATCCATTACCTTTAATTCCTGTGAAAAGAATCCCATAATTTTCTCCATATCCAGACATATTTGATACAGTGTCTCATACATTGGCTTAAACTCCGGGTAGGCAGTTATGAGTTGAACAATAGTAGCCGGATCATCACTGCTGAAGAAAGTAAGCCAGGCTTCTAACGGATCTTCTATACTTTTATTCTGCATACAGGAATGAAAAATGTCAAGAGGAATGAGAATATATTCCTGCAGCATATCTAATGTTAAGCCGGAACTGAATTCCGTATGTGAACGGTGAAGATAAGTATTTGGAAATGCCTTAAATTCCCGTGGGCTTTTTTCATAAAGAACAATGAGATAAACTTTTTTTAATTGGCCATAGGAAAAGGTGTCTCCATAAGTGTTACGTGCACGTTTATATTGCCGGAGTAACATATCAGCACTATAGCAGGCACAGCGTTCACCGGGGAAAAAGTATCCGATTTTCTGAATTTCCACATTAGCCAGAGAACCATCATCCAATTCTACTATGATATCAGTAACTAAAAGAGAACTTTCATCTGTAATACGAGTAGAATCGTTTGGCAGGACTTTTACGATTTTTACCCGACGATTCAACATAAGTGAGAGGAAAGATTCCAAACGAGCAGGATCGTATTCAGGATTCAGAACTTCTTTGCAAAAACCGTCATACATAATCTTCAGACCTTGGTTACCGCTGCAGAAATTTAAAAATTCTTCTTGCTGATGCGGTTTCCATTTTTGAAATATCTTTAAAAGGTTTGGCTTGGAATAAATTTCAGACAAGATAGTTTCCCGGCTTCGAATCAGCGGAAAATGAGTTTGCAGAGCATTGGGCATAAAAACCTCCTTTGTGAAAGCTAAATAACGGGTTACATGAAAATCTGTCTTAATGAATGAGCGGGCGAACTGCCCTGAGAATTGAAAAGGATCGATAGAATAAGTATATCGACTTATAAACAATCATATCTGCGAATATGGAAAATGTCAAGCCCTGCATACTTGCAAACATTCTGCAAATGCTATAGACTAATACTGTTTCTATCGTTATTTGAATGAAGACAAAGGAGCGTATGTTATGTGCACGGCAGCAACCTATAGATCGCAGGATTTTTATTTCGGCAGAACGTTCGATTATGAATTTAACTATGGAGAGGAAGTAGTGGTGACACCGCGGAATTATCCGTTTGCATTACGGCACCGGAATGCTCTGACGGAGCATTATGCCATGATCGGCATTGCACATATGGCGGGAGATTATCCATTATATTATGATGCGGTGAATGAAAAGGGCCTTGGCATGGCGGGATTGAATTTTCCGGGGAATGCCGTGTATGGCAGGGGACAGGCGGATAAGGACAATATTGCCCAGTTTGAATTCATCCCTTGGATTCTGGGACAGTGCGCCAACGTGCAGGAGGCCAGAGTATTGTTATCCCACATCAATCTGGTGGATACGCCGTTTAATG
>Ga0129310_1002258_pt1 | contig 14682 bp, 14 predicted proteins | sample Go1ome_2_FD_94433 | JGI IMG/M metagenome (GOLD analysis project Ga0129310, IMG submission 94433) | Western lowland gorrila individual fecal microbial communities from Wisconsin, USA - Go1022A metagenome | ecosystem: Host-associated > Mammals > Digestive system > Large intestine > Fecal | place...
CCATTCAACCGCTATTTCAGTACCTGATACATCGAAACGCTCATAGCTGTGGCTTATTCACTGAGATATGAAAGGTTGAAAAACCTTGAATTTTCAATAAAAAACACTTGATTATATGAGGAGGAATTTGCTATGTCTAAAGAGTCATACCATGAACAAAATAAGGTGTTCCAACGCCGATTCCGAGAACAAATTGATGAGTTTCCAGAATATATACAGGATTTCTTTGCAGACCTAGATACACATGTAAACCCAAACACCAAATATGTTTATATGATAGATCTGAAATGCTTTTATAATTTTCTCCTCGATACAGATAATAATATGGAAACTTATAAAGATATCACTCCGGATTACCTGGATAAATTACAGCGCCGTGACTTTAATTACTATCTTGCTAGTTTAAAGGAATCTGGATTTCAAGAAAAGGCAGTTGCCAGAAAGCTTCCGGTTATACGTGCGCTATATACATATCTGAATGATGAAGGGCTGACAAATAATGCCGCATATACGACTATACGTACTCCTAAACCGCCTAAAAAGGATTACGTGGAACATTTAGACACTGAAGAACAAAAAGCCCTCATAAATGCCGTAGAATCCGGTCACACGCTCCCTAAAAGCGCCCTTCCTTATCACGACAAACAGATGTTAAGGGATCTCACAATCATCACGCTTATTATGGGAACTGGATTGCGGGTGTCAGAATGTGTGGGGTTAGATATTCAGGATGTGGACCTTAATAAAAATCAGCTTCATATTATGCGTAAGGGAAATAAAGAGATGCGTATATATTTCCCAGAGAAGGTGAAGGAATACTTAGAAGAATATATGGAAGAACGTCTGAACAACCCCGTCTATAAACCCGAAAAAGGACACGAAAATGCCCTCTTTATCAGCCGAAAACATACCAGAATGTCGGCTCGGTCTGTAGAACGATTAGTGAAAAAATATGCCACACCGGAAGTTGTCGGGACAAAGGATATTCATACGCATACATTAAGAGCAACTTATGGAACCAGCCTATATGACAAGACAGATGATCTATACGTTGTTGCGGAAGTGTTGGGACATAGTTCTGTAGATACTTCAAAAATATATGCCAATATGAGCGAAGAACGAAAAAAACGGGCTGGAAAAATCGAAACATGGTAATAAAAAACCAAAGAAAGACCGCTTATGCGGTCTTTTTGGCGAGATGCAGCAATGGAGAAATCCCGTGAGCAACAAATTCTCTTAATTCCGGCGTTGGTGGCGTCTTCCAGCCAAAGTCCAGATAAGCCGTTCCGGTTTCCGGATATGAGAAATCATCTACTCCGACAAAATCTACTCCACAAGCTGTAGCAATCTTTAAAATTGCCTTCTCATTTTTTTCGTATGATTCTAAATCATAAAATTCATATGATATTTCATACATAAGAGCCTCCTTTCCCCGTCTGGACAACGAGAATAAAAATTATAAAATGATTACATATATATTATACGGGAATATAGCGAAAATATAAGTAATTAAAAGAAAACAGCCCTTATGATAGTTATAACATAAGGGCTGTGCATTACGCTTCTACGGTAATACCCATTGACCGGGCTGTACCAGAAATCATACGAATGGCAGCTTCAATACTACCTGCATTCAAATCCGGCATCTTCAGTTCAGCAATCTTCTGAACCTCCGATCTGGAAATTGTAGCAACCTTTGCCTTGTTTGGTGTGGCTGACGCTTTCTCAAGCTTACATGCTTTCTTCAATAAAACAGCGGCTGGTGGAGTTTTGGTTACAAAACTAAAGCTTCTGTCTGCATATACAGTAATTACTACAGGAATAATCATTCCATCCTGATCTGCTGTTTTTGCATTAAACTGTTTCGTAAATTCTACGATATTTACTCCGTGCTGCCCCAAGGCTGGACCTACTGGGGGAGCTGGGGTTGCCTTTCCTGCCGGAATCTGTAATTTAATATATCCTTCTACTTTCTTTGCCATTTTATTAGCCTCCTTATTGGAAAATGAATGTGGGAATTAGGGCTATGCAATGAAGTATAGCATAGATTATTTCTAAATACCACTACACATTTGATTTTTCTATTACTTAATAACAATCAAATCTATGCCGAATTCATATATTACTCTAGGATATATATACAAGAGGTGTCAGGCACCGCAAAAGAGGTGTATGTTGTGCCTCCCATATCCGAGTAGCCAAAGGAATCCTTCTTTAAAAACCGCAACGCCCATAGTCCCTGAGGACTCAAATATGCACAATCGCCATCTACATACAAATCGTTGCTATTTAGGCACTGTGCAATTTCATTTTTTGATAGATGATATTTATTTGTATAATTACCATCTCCCGCATCTGTCAATCCGGTTCCGTCAACCATAGAAATTCCAGGACAAACATCATCCGCTAATAATTCTGCAAAGTGAAGATCTATACATCTTATGGCATCAGGATTCATTTCCTCTTCAGAAAGAATACCGTTATAAGTTACAAAAGATACATCACTACCGTCATATTCTAAGCTTACAGATTGATAGACATAGCCAGCGTATTTAGTTAATTCTCGAATATAGACAATGATTCGACTTTTTTTAGGTAATTTGAAATATTTTTCAACTGCATTATCCCCGGTAGGTATTATGTCGTAATATTCATTTGCTTTCATTTCTGACGAAGATATTGGTTTAATCTCTGTAGGAGATTTTAAAATAGGTAGGTATACACGCTCGGAGCTTTCTTCCACTTTTCCACACTCATCACACACATTCATTTTATAACCATTCCGACTAAAGGTGGCTTTCTGCACTTCCTGCATCGAATAAGAATGGGTATGAACATTGGTTTTTTGATCGTCATGAGCAGAATTATTATCATTTGATGAGTTATTGTTATTTTTCTCCTGCTCCGTAGACTTCTCTGTGCCATTCTGTTCCGTCGTTTTAGGTGATTCTGTAGTTTGTGTCTGTGTATTGTCCTTTTCTATCCATGTAGAGCTAGTTTTCCCATCCGGTACAGTTACAACGCATTTATATACTTTACCACCATATTTTACCTTGATCGTGGCTGTCCCAGACGATATTGCTTTCACAATTGCTTTCTTTTTTGCCTTTCCCTTTTCTGTAACTGTTACAACCTTTTTATTAGATGATGTCCATTTGACTGATTTTATTTTCCTCTTTGTGAGAGTTGGTGCCTTTTTTAATTGGATAGACTTCTTAGCACCTATCTGTAATGTGATGTTCTGTTGACTTAATGCTGTTTTGGTTGGTTTAGCTGCATTTGCATTAGTTGAAAATAATGCAAATAATGCAATAGTTAATATAAGACTTAATCTTCTTTTTGTCATGTTTTTTCCTCTCTTTCTTGCTATATAATTTGAACCGCCATCGGCGGATGAAAATATAACGGACAACAAACATTCCATCCCAACAAAATATTATTCATGGCTAGTTGTTACCGATTATTTCACTTTTACACATTTTGCTTTCGACCATGTGCTGCTTTGAGAATTATCACTTGCAAAACGAATTCGAACGTAATACTTTCCTCTTTTCGTTTTCTTGATTGTGATATAGGACTTCTTTGCGTTATATACCATTACAGCTTTTTTGAATTTCTTATTTTTGCACACCTGCACCTGAACAGTATTATTGGATCTATTTGTAGTTCGGATGATAATTCGTCTTTTCTTGCCTTTGGCAGAAAATTTTGGACACGCTATAGAGTAGTTGTTGTCTAAGGCAGACGATTCAGGAATGGCTCCAGCTTCTGTAGTATTTTCTTTCGTTGTTTTGTGTTCTGTAGCTGACTCATCAGTTGATGTGGCTTCAGTTGTTTTCTCTTGCTCTGTAGCCTGCTGTTTATTCTTTGTAAGCTCTACATATTCTTCCGGAGTAACGTATCTGGCTATAAGGTAAATATCGTTAAATGTATCTGTTGGTGCAATGCTTGTAATTTTATTCGTAAAATCCTTATCATCACTCATATACCAGCCGTAGAATACTTTATTATATTGGGTCGTATTGTCCGGATTTGGCAAAGTATTAAGACCTGTTGTCTGGTTATACAAATATGAAAATCCAGTTGTGTATTTATCGGCAGCATCCAAAGATGTATTAGAAGATACCGATGTATCAAATTCTATAACGCTTTTACTATTAAATTTTGCAGGACGCACTTTAAAAATTCTTTCAAATCCTGCTTTATCTGTAACTCTAAATGTCACAACATTATGAATTACTCTCTCATCTCCAACGCAAACATTTCCGTAAAATAACCGTGAATCGCCAATTTTACCAAATAATTGACTTGACGGAATAATATATATTGGTGTTGAGTAATCTGGATTTGTATATGCATCCGTATAGACTGGAGCTTCGACCCATTTGCCACTCAAACCTTCCTGATATTCGATTGAATCAATACCCCAGTCACTTACAATAGAAAATCTGGAAATTCCTTGTGTCTTGGTCGAATAATAAGTAAGTAGACCGGTAGTATCGGTTGCAGATGCAATATCCGTAGCCCAATCACCGTTAGATAATTTGACATCTTTTACCTCAATCGTGTTAATTGCATTTTCATCTTTTCCAAAAAGTAGAGTCGGAGTACCTTCACCTTGTAAGGCGATTTGCTCCCCATCTATCGTTACGAAAAATATCTCATGATCGCCGTATGCATAATCTAAGCCAGAAAAATAAAATGTGTAATCATATTCTGTATTAGACACTTTTGTGTTATATGAATAAGAAGTAATATATTCTTCATATTTTTCTGTCTCATCTATCCCATCAACCATAACTGTTTTAATTGGACTGGTAGTTTCTACATCAATATAAACACTTACATGCGTACTTGGGTGATCAAAACTTCCAGCATAAGCAATATCTGGTATATATCGAGAATCACCCTTGCTGTAAGATTTCGTAGTGAAATGTATTGTATATTCCTCCTCTTTATCTTGCAGCTTATATGTAATAATTCCCTGTTGACCATCGTTCTCTTTGAAGAATGTATCGAAGCCGGGGTTTGTAATATCTGTCTTTTCAAATATAGGATATTCGCTTCCGCTCTCGCAAACTTTTACATATTCCACCTTATCATTCCATGTGATCAATATATTTTCGCTCTTCAAACTTAATGTAGCATTTTTGTCTAAAGTAAATTGTCCATTCACGGTAATAGGCAGTTTGTAAGCATCAACCTCTGTTTCACTAGCCATTGTTTCAAGCGGCTTTACGAATACCATACATACCGTCATAAAGAAAATTATCAGTGCTTGATTATATTTCTGTTTCATCCTTTTCCCTCCTTACATACAGGTGAAGGATAGAGATATTGAATCCCTATCCTCTGCTATTCTTTTGATTACATTTATTTGATTGCGTATGACACGTCACTACGGAATCCACCATTACATACATATCCCATATCATCACATATTATTGCAAGCGCCATACTGTTAATGTATATTGCTCCATCAGAATGACCAGTAGATGTCTCTCCATTTAATTCGTATACATATTCATACCCTATCGGAATTTTAATCAAGGCGGTATCTATAGATCCGGCATAACCACCTTTATTATAAATCAAATCCTGTTCATTGCTGTTATATCGAGCGCCTGATTCTTCTCCGTATATTTTTTGTAGCACGGATAATTGATTTTCAGGAGTGAATAAATCAGATAATTCCGCATAGGAATATGTTTTTGTGACTGTATCATTCCCGCTATAAATCGTAAATGTAAACACATCTATATCATCTGGTTCAACATCGTGATTTCTTCCGTCCGCTGGCTTGCACGATACCTCAATCCTACATTGTTGTTTTGTATCTTTTAAGAGAAAATATTTACTAGAAGGAATCGTGCCATTTTCAAATATCTTATATTTATAACTACCGCCACCTGTTATAGAATTATAGCCTTGAGACTTTTCTATTCTTTTAATACCAGAAACAGCGTCTTTACAAGGTATTAGCTTTACCTTGCTTGCATCAATTTGAAATTTACCGCAGTTAGAACACTTTGGATATTCCTTACCACAATAGCTATAAGTTGCTTCAAGATATACTCCATAATCGTCATATTGGTGTCCAGTAGTTGCTATCTCTTCTGTTTTTTGATCACCACACACGGCACATGTATAAGTTCTAACTCCAGATTTTCCACAGGTTGGCTCTGTAGTTACAACACCTTCGTCATATGTATGTGTCGTTGTTTTTGCTATTGCTTCAGTTTTCTTGTTGCCGCAAACAGTACAGGTGTAAGTCTTAACCCCTTGCGTAGCACATGTAGGCTGTATGGTCACGATCCCTGCATCATATGAATGTTTCCCAGTTGCAGCGATTTCAGAAACTTCAACTTTTTTACATCTGGTACATGTCCTGGTCCTCTGCCCTACCTCACCACATGTAGCCGCTTTAGTGGTCGTGTATGATCCCCAACTATGCGTAGAAGTGACCGGAATTTTTTCAGTTTTTGTTTCTCCACATACACTACAGGTATATGACTTGGTTCCTTCTTTTGCACAGGTTGACTGTTCTAAAACAATCGGATCATTCCATGTGTGATCCAATTTTGCAATAGATTCAGTTTTTGTACCTCCGCAATTAGCGCAAGTAAAGGTTCGTACTCCTTCCGTGCTACACGTAGCTTTTTTTGTGACTACTCCATTATCCCAATCATGACCCAGCGCTTGTATTTCCTTAGAGTCAATTTCTCCGCAAGAACAGGTTCTAACCTCAATGCCAGGGGTAATACAAGTCGCTTTAGTAAGGGTCTTATACTCCCCGTATTTATGAACATGTTCTGTACTTGGTTCTTCCGTGGCATTATCCTGTTCTGTAGATTTTTCTGTTGTTCGTTCCTGCTCGGTTGATTTTTCTGTTGTAACTTTCTCTGTATTCTTTTCTGTTGTAGGAACCGATACGGTGCTATCCTGAATCGCTTCTTGAACAACAACTGTACATTTGTATGATTTACCGCCGTACTTAACCTTAATAATTGCTTTTCCGGATGCAACAGCCCTGATCACTGCTTTAGTTTTCTTCCTACCTTTCACGGCTACCGTTGCTACCTTTTTGTTGGATGAGGACCATTTTACCAGTTTCAATTTCTTCTTCGTAAGAGCTGGGGCTTTTTTTAGCTTAATAGTCTTCTTTGTTCCAATTGTCATTGAAATACCGGACTGACTCAGTACCGGCTTTTGGGGTTTTGCTGCATTAGAATAATTTGCCGGAATTAAGGTCGTAATTACCGACAATGCTAATGCCACACTTAAGATTCTCTTTCTCATACGATTTCTCCTTTTCATTTTTTTGTAGAACTATCCATTTCTATGATACGAAATGTCATTTCAAAATATAAAAAAAATAGCAGAAATCCGTAAATCCGTAGATCCCTGCTATTTTACATATAGTCTAAATTATATTATCCAACAATTATCCAACAATTTCTTCAATTATTTTCTTTACATCATTTGATCCGGTATCTATGATCTTATCGCAAGCTGCAAGATAATGTGGCTTACGATCATACATCATTGTACATATTCTTTCATAAGGATTATCTGTCTGAAGTAATGGTCGGTTCGTATCGTCCTTAATACGATCATATATTTCTTCGCTTGTGGCTGTAAGGTAACACACTGTCCCTATCTCCTTCAATAAGACCCGGTTCTCATCCCTTAGAGGCATTCCCCCACCGGTTGCAATTACCGTGTTGTGTATATGCCCCTTCAATTGATGGAGTGTCTGCGTTTCTATTTCCCGGAACCCGCTTTCGCCATGCGCATCAAATATCTGTGGTATACTTTTCCCCTCTTTCTTTTCTATGTACTCATCCGTATCTAAGAAGTCCATCCCCAACTCTTTTGCCAATGCTTTCCCAAATGTTGTCTTTCCACTTCCCATAAATCCGATCAGAACATAATTGGTATAGACCTTTTGCTGCAATGTATCATATATATTCTCAACAATATCCTGAGGAACCGTTATATTATGCCACAACTCATAAGCGGCTACTCCCTGGTATAATAACATTTTCAGAGAATTGTACGCCCGTCCACCATGCTCTCTTACCAGCTTCATAAACATTGTATTCGCCGGTGTATATATCAAATCTACGCCTGTTTTCACCTTTTCGTAAAAAGCAGGGGAATCAATGGCAACCTCATTGACATTTGGATATAATCCAATGGATGTAGCCTGAAATGCGATCACAGAATCCTCTTTAATTGCGGAAACGTCTGTAATATTTAATGCAATTATAGATGTTGAGGAATGAATTTGTTTTACCAAAGACATAGCCCTGACAATCTCATCTGCTTTACTAAGCGTCCGATTGAGAATATATACCTTATTAGCCCCTTCCAAGAGACACATGTAGACTACTGCTTTTGCTGCTCCACCAGCGCCGATCACCACCACAGTCTGTCCGGACAAAGAAATGCCATAATCATGGATCTGCCGCTGCAACCCTAACATATCGGTATTATACCCTTTATATCCCTGTTTTCCCTCATCTCTAACCAGTGTATTCACGGAGCCAATATGCATTGCCGCATCATCAACATCGACCAGGTAATCCATAACCGCATTCTTATGAGGCACGGTTACATTAAGACCCAAGACATTAAGTGCATATGCGCCCCTTACTGCATTTTCTACCAAATCATTTTCTACACGAAAAGGCATATAGACCGATGAAATATTCATCTGACGGCTTATCTCATTATGAATGACCGGGGATAATGTGTGTTCCACAGGATTCCCCATAAGTCCTATTAGTCTTGATTTACCATCAATCTGCATTACTTTATCCTCTTTTCCTAGTCATATTCTTTAGCTGACAGATTGTGCCGTTTCCGGTATCTCCATTTTATATATTTCTCTGGAATGCGTTTTAAGACAATCTGTATCTCTTCTTTTGGATTGATAGGGTCCAATAAGATACAGAAGATCCCATTGCGTTTTGCGCCCCAGATGTCTGTAAATATCTGATCGCCTACAAAAAGTGTGTTGGTCCTGTCCGTTCCTATAATTTCCATACCCTTATCATAACCATACTTACCAGGTTTCCATGCCTTATGTACGTAAGAAACCCCTAATGGATCAGCAAAGGTACGAACCCGCTCCTCATCATTATTTGAGATCAAACAGATCCGATAGCCTATCCTCTTTAGCTGTTCCACAAATTGAATTGCCGCATCATCTACCGGCTCGTCATGAGGTACTAATGTATTATCAATATCAAATAATATGCCTCGATATCCCTCTTCATAAAATTCTTTAGCCGGAATGTCCTCTTTTCTTTTATAATAACGGTTTGGATAAAAATTCTTCACAATACAGCCGTTCCCTTTCCTAAATCTGCTATCCCAGGGATATATACTATCTGCCCTACCTTTAGTTTTATCTCCATTCTATTATATGGGTGCTTCAAGACTACAATATCCGGGCGATCCCAACCTTGCTCCATCCATATATCCAAAACCCATTGCATATCATGGTTCGAAGTTAGATTGACTAACGAAAACATAGACATAAGATCATTGTGATATCCTGATTCCTCCAAATTATCATCGGATATGGCATAAGACAGGGAAATGGATCTCTTCTGTTTTTGAATATATAGTCCATTCTGGCTTTCATAATTGGTATATGCCAGACTGTTAGCCACAACTGTTTCAATCGCCGTATGTGCATCTACCCTAGATATGCGAAATCCTTCTTTGCGGGAAACAAATGGAACCGCAATATCCGACTCTATACGAGGGATGATCTTAAAATAAAAATCGAATAGGTTTCCACGCCAATCCTTATCTTCGGAATTCAAATCATATAATGATAGACCACCTATGAACTCTTGGTATTGCAATCTGTAATAAGGAAATCGTTTCAGAATCTGTTCAATGTCGCCAAACATAAGAGTCCCGGCATCCGTTAGAACTACGGAACCTTTATCTCTTGCTGCTGCATGGATCTGTATAAGGAATTCGTCCAGAGAAAGAGTATTCCATGCATGATCGGGATAAGTCTGTATAAATAAATTTCTATATTTATTGATTGACTGAATTTCTTGTAGATTCATACATCTTTGCTCCTTTCTTTATATTCCTTACTCCACCATAACTGATACCCAGATCTTCCTTCCACAACATCCTTGTCATTAAATCGTAAGGTGATGCCATCCGGCATTTCAAATACACTAGGTCGAGTCATATATATTTTGATTGAATCAAGTGTAAATATTATATTTAATGCATTTGGTCCACACCCCTCCACGCTAAATACGCATTCCGGGTGTTTCATAATATTTAAAACGGTTTTACAGCCAGAAGACAGATTGCTTATAGTTCCCGTGCCAAATCTCGTAATAATATGCTTGTCTTCAGTGACGATCGCATTATCTATTTGCTGAATAACTGAAATTTCCCTTTCAGACAACGATTCCTTTGCCGTATAGAGGTCAAAATAATCGTCATTAAAATAAATATAACATGGTTCTTTTTCTGTATATATATCAATCATATGCCTCTCCTTATGGCAAATCAAATTCACCGGTTCTCAGATATTTTATAATAGCACCCGGATTGTATATATATCGTTGAGATCCACTTATCTTATACCCGTACATCTTTCTAACCCAATCTTTATCCCAATCGCATCCAAATTCTTTGAATGCAGCGCAAACTTCTTCCTCTGTAAATCCAAAGCAGGTAGAATATAGGGTGTCTGACAGATTATAACATTTTACATTTTCAATCCAATCTATATTTGATATATCAAAATCGCACATCACCATAGCCTTGATAATGTATGGATTTTGGTAAAGAACGGGTAATAGCAGATTTTTAAGGAATTCACGTACTTCCTCATAATATCCATTATCACACGAACTTTTAAATAGCCTGTCCGTATCATCTAGTAATACAATTACATCATTCCCGGACAATTCCTGTAATATTTTACATAAACTCAAAACTGCTTGACTTAATTCACTATCTCTAAGATTCATAAACGGATAGTAATTTTCGACCGCTTGTTTAAACAGATCTTTTTTATCCGAAGATAAGATGCATGTTTCACAATTACAATATTCCCAAAAACTTTGTAACACCTGATTCTTTACATGTTTTCTAAAATTTACGGAATTATTATCAAATATGGGACCAAACGAAATCATAATAACCGGATATGCCGGAAGAGAACAAAACTCATCATTACTCCATATATCAAGAGAATAAAACAGATTCCTTTTTCCGGAAAAGAATTGGCGTAGCATTGTTAGGGAGAGGGTTTTGGAAAACTGGTGTGGACGGGATATCCACGTGACTTTTTCATCCTGACACCACCATTCCTGTATCAATTTTGTTTTATCAATATAGAAATAATCGTTTTCCCGAATTCTGGCAAAATCCTGTTGTCCGATACTAATATGTCTATTCATGCAAACCTCTCTCTACCCGCCTAATACCATGCACCAGATTCTTTGTAGTGCCACCATGTTCCACTTTCGTACTCAATGCAGATATCTCCTTTGGCATCAATTCATCTTTTAGAGATCTTCCCTTCCTTTCAATTTTCAGAAGAATCCCGGTGTCTTTTATAATATTCTCTTGCCTTGGACAATAATAAATCCCGTGCTTCTACAAAATTCACGAATACACATCCCTTCTTTGTGGTTGTATATATACGATATGATAGGAATATTATATCATACTATATGGACTATTTGTACTCAAAAAAAATACCCAATCCAATGATCAGGTATTTTTATACACTATTTTCTCTTTTGACTTACTATCGGCAACCCGCAGCATTGAGCATTAAGCATGGAAAATTTAACTCCAGAATCCAATTGAAACACAATATGATACGAACAAATCTGTATAATCTCTGCTTCCACCTTGCTCCCCACCGGTCGTCCATTGGCTTCTCTAAGAGCTGAGACTGGGACTAATAACCTATCTCCCACAGATAGTATAGATAATTCCTCCTTTATCTGCCTTGCAGTTTTAGACATTTTTGGATCACGTGTCGTTGATGTGTTACTCATTATTTTATCCTTTCTGTGATTCTCAATCATATGAGAAAAATATAATAGTATCTACTAATATATTACGAAAAAATAAAAGAAATTATTTCAAAAAAAACTCTTTTATAACATAGTTCACCATCTCTATACAAAAAAAGATGCCTACCGATTACTCGATAGACAACTTATTTGGCAAACAGGTGTTAGTCTTGACAAGATGCAAATATTGAATCTGCTGTTCTTTCATCAGATTCAATTTTGTCAACATACTTCTTTATAACTTCTGATAAATAAGTAACGCAATGTGAAATATCATCATCATCACCTACATAATATTTGAAAATATCCGGACAATATTCTGCATTATACAATTTTTCCAACATATCAGCAATATCTTTTGTCGGCGGAAAACACTTGTATCTCCATCTCCGGTTTTTATTCTTGTCATATCTGCAATTTTCAGAATACAGATAAACATACCCTTTATGAAACAATTGATTGTCTTGTTTTTTCTGATCTAACGAAACATTGCCTCTAATATCTCCAATAATAATTGAACGATATCCGCTATCGTCAGTTACTTCTAAAACGTCCGGTTCACTATCCGTTCTCTTAAAATCTAACATTCCAGCAATGTCTTCACATTTCCAGTATGCTTCCTCCCTGCTTACGTCTTTTGCCGCCAATTTAATCAATTGTGCGAGCTTATAAAATCTATTTGCCATTTCTTATTTCCTCCATACAATTTACGTCTGCCTATTGGCAGACTAATGTTAGTTTCTGCCAATTAGGGCTGACCTCAATATAGAGGCAAACTGACACTTCGTTAAGGATCAGCCAGAATTAAATCTGACTGATTACCCTTAACAACATTACCGCATATTGCGGTTGATTAAGCAGCATAGATGCCTCGTTTAGAATTGTAACGATAAACATGGTTCGAAAGAAAATCTTCCTCTCTCACACACTTATCATTCGTATTCATAACAAGCGCTTGTAAAGACTCTATATCTTCACGCCCTGAAGCGCAAACAACCTCATGAGTAGAGGCTGGGATAATAATAAAATCTTCCCCATACTGCTCCACCAGGTCGTCCATGACTTCATCATCTAAAATTGCACAAGCACCACCAATATCTCCTTCAATCGACAACACAATTTTGTCGTCAGAAAATGGAGCTGGAATCTCCGGCAACCCAAATATCTGCATGAAATCAGCAAAAAGAACATCCATCAATGGTCTTTTTGTCACCTTAGATCGCATATTCTTCAATGCGTAGTCTCTAAGTTCATTGAGCGAAAGCCCAATTTCCTCCAAGGAGTTAACGTGGTACGCCAGTCTCCCTTTCTGAGTATATTTAGTAACCGCAAACACATATCGTAAATCGGTGTCTCCGATTGCAATATGAGGATGAGTTTCCAGAAACTCCGGATTGCCTTCTGTAGAAATAACATACGGCAAAACGTGTTCTTTGATATACTCTGGGTTCTTGATCTGCTGGACCATTTCCGACATATCAATTTCTTCCGCTTCACGAAATCCTGCTTCAATAATAGACTTTAATTTATCATCCGCTGCCGAATTAAGTACATTCAAATTCCATAATGGAGTTTGTCCTAGCTCTTTCACCTGAAGCAATAAACCCAAATATTTATAAGTTGACTTTTGTACCAAACTTTCCTCCATGCTAAGAAGAGTATAACCTTTTTCTCTACAAACCTCTTCTACCATCATTCTTACTGCGTTCTTAATCATAATATCCTCCTTCTCCCGGCTGGATACCGGGCTATAAAAATTATTGTTGCACTCCCGAAGGAAATGCATTAAAATTCTTCACAATTACTTAAGTCAGCATAACCTTTCTCAAGCAACTGCTTTGCTATCGACTCTGTACGATTCCCAGTCTGAAAAACTGAGTACCGATCATAATATCCTTCTCCCGGACACAAACCTTAGAAACCTCCCGGATGTTGTTCCCAATCTTTATCCTCACATTCACCCCTCCTATTCCTTGTTAAAAAGAAACTGCTTGGAATAAGAATTGTAAATTGACGCAATGTCGACTGGGTACTTATCCAATGTCTCTGCCGGATGTCTCGCAGTTGCGATTTTGCACCATGAAAAAGGATCTCCCCTCTTTATCCAATCTAATAAATCAGATATATAGACTGGAACTTGAGATTCACAACCCTTAAATTTAACATGTAGACAGCAATCAATAAGATCATGGACCGAGTCAACAATTTGGAACTCGTCTTCAGTCATATAAGAGCGATCATGAACCAATGTCTTGGCTGTCTTGATTATAGACTTTCTGTCAATCCACGCTTCTTTGTTTGTTTTCAACTCCTGCGCCTTGACCGCTTCCAGGTCATACATCCCCAGAAGAGACAGTCTATATTCCTCCTCAGAAATATCCAGAGATGGAATAACCTCGTCTTTATTGGCGACTTCATATTGGATTCGGAATGATTCCTGACGCAATTTTTTCTTTGCATCAATCTCGTCTACTTCATGATATGGAAGACTATTAAAGAAAGGAATTGTTATTTTTTCATGCAACTCTTTCTTAACCTTCTCCATATCCTCCGTAATGGAATAAATACCTGTAACGCCCTCCTTAGAGTATTGTTTCATATA
>Ga0129310_1002259_pt1 | contig 14674 bp, 15 predicted proteins | sample Go1ome_2_FD_94433 | JGI IMG/M metagenome (GOLD analysis project Ga0129310, IMG submission 94433) | Western lowland gorrila individual fecal microbial communities from Wisconsin, USA - Go1022A metagenome | ecosystem: Host-associated > Mammals > Digestive system > Large intestine > Fecal | place...
ATACGAACCGTACCATCTTCACTGGAGAAATGGGTAATTAACTCAACGCCGACAAGGTCTTGCTGGTTATCTCTTATCGGCAGGAAATAGCAATCAGAATGATAAAGATTCTCCAAAAAAATCTTCATGGTAACCGTCCCTCTCGAAGGATGTTTTTCAGTATCCGGCTAAAAGGGATGAGGCCATAAGACATAACAATTACAGAAGGAGTAACTTTCATTTGTTCCATGTTAACCACTTTTTCAGGGGTCCTTTTTTTAGATTATCCTGATTATAAACGAAGAATCCATTTACGGAATTTTTGTCTGCAAAATACTACTGTATTCAGGAGTAAATGGACGGCGATGTATCATCGCCGTCCATTTTTCGACATACTAGATTCGTCTCGCCTGCCAGAAATTTTTCTGCCAATAGACATTATCAAGTGAGGAACGCATCACTCCCTTGCTGGTAGAGGCGTGGATAAATTGGTTGTTGGTATCGTAAATACCTACATGCAAACCATTTTGTCCGGAACCCGTTTTGAAAAAGACCAGGTCACCTGGCAGCAACTCGTCTTTATCAATTTGCGTGCCAATAGAGGCTTGTTGTTTGGTTTCACGGGGCAGCTGCAAATCGAAACGATCGCGCATCGTCACAACCACAAATCCCGAACAGTCCACACCGCGCCGCGTCATGCCACCATAACGATACGGCGTGCCATGCCAGCTTTGTAGCTGGTCGTTCAAACCGGCAATAACGGTAATCGAATCAGAAAGTCTGGCATTTGGCGGCGGTGCTTTATGGTGGCTACACCCGGCCAGAAACAGTGCTGTGATCAAAATAAGGCAGAAACGCATTCCGTACGGTTCCTCTGTTTTTTATTCTTGCATTAATTTAGCGTCGTAATTACCCGATTTTCAAGATACTAATGAAATCAGATGGTCGAAATCAGCATTCTGTGACCTTCGATATCCAGACGGCGAAAATTCATCCCATAGGCCTGCGCCAGATTTGCCGGCGTGAGCACCTCTTCTCTGCGTCCACTGGCCAGCATTTTTCCACCTTTTAGCAACCACGCCCGATGCGCATGACGCAATGTGTGGTTGAGATCGTGACTGCTCATCACAATCGCCAGTCCTTGCTGACACAGCGCGCTCAGAATTTTGTCTAAGGCGCTTTGTTGCGCAACATCAAGACTGTTCATCGGCTCATCAAGAAGCAGCAATTGGCCTGCGGGATTGGCTTGTGGTGTGATTTGCAGCACCACCGCAGCAAGACGTACGCGTTGCCATTCACCGCCGGAAAGTTGATTGGTGCTACGTCCGAGTTTGTCATCAAGAGCCAGCGCCCCTGCGACATCATTCAGTAGTTCGGTACGCGTTTTATCGTGCTGATGCAGTGTCAGGTAGTGCCAGACCGGCATTGCAAACGGCGGCGTCTGCTGTTGTGAAAGATAGGCGCGATGCAGCGCGAGCTTTGTTGCAGACCATGCTTCCAGTGGTTGCCCCGCGAACTGAATGCTTCCCTTACCGCTGGTCATTCCGGCCATTCGCGCCAGTAAGGTACTCTTACCCGCGCCATTCGGCCCCACCAGGTGCAGGATCTCCCCAGCCCGAACCTCGCCAGAAAGCGGCCCCAGGCGGGTGGATTCCGCAACATCCTGTAACTGCATCATAATAGACATTATTTTGCCAACGCCAGTTTAATGCTTTCCATCACAATGGGATCTTCCGGCGTCATATCCGGGGAAAAACGCTGGATGACCTTTCCGTCCCTGCCAACTAAAAATTTCTCAAAATTCCATAAAATATCATCAGGGTACAGCGGTGCACGACCTTTGCTGACCATACGGGCATAGAATCCGCTCTCTTCCGGCGCGACTGCAGTCGGCGCTGCGGCAATCAATTTTTGATACAGCGGATGGCGTCCTTCGCCATTAACTTCAATCTTACTGAACATCGGGAACGTCACCCCCCATGTGGTGGTGCAGTAAGTTTTAATCTCTTCATCGCTACCCGGTTCTTGCTCCAGAAACTGGTTACACGGGAATCCCAGCACCACAAAACCACGATCAGCCCAGGCTTTCTGAATATTCTCCAACTGCTCATATTGCGGCGTTAAGCCACACTTTGAGGCGACATTGACAATCAACAGCACATTACCGGCGTACTTCTCCAGCGTGGTCACTTCACCGTCGATATCTTTCACTACGGTCGTCAGAATGGAATCTTGCATCGTTTCTCCTGGGTGTGGTCAGTAAAAATCTTAGCTTTTAATCATAGACCGTCTTTTGCGGCTAACGTCCTGCTTTTAACAATAACCAGATAAACACCGGCGCACCCAACGTTGCGGTGACCACGCCAATTGGCAGCTCTGCGGCAGCTAATGCCAGGCGCGCTACAATATCGGCCAGCAGCAATGCGCTCGCCCCTGCCAGCGCGCAGCCGGGAAGTAATACGCGATGATCGGTTAAACCACACAGCCGGAGAATATGTGGGATCACCAGACCAATAAAGCCGATAGCACCCGCCAGCGCCACACTGACGCCAACCATCCAGCCGGTCGCTGCCACCAGCACATTGCGCCAGAACCACAGGGGTAAACCCAGTTGCCGCGCCGAGATCTCGCCAAGTGCTAACATATTCATCGGCCTGGACTGACAACAGATCCACAACAATACGGGGATCAATGCCACCATCAGCCAGCTTTGCCGCCAGTCTACGCCGCCAAAACCGCCCATCATCCAGTACATCAGCTGACGTAAATCAACAGAGGTGGAAAAGTAGATAGCCCACGTCATTAGTGCGCTACAGATAATCCCTAATGCAACGCCAGCCAGCAATAACCGACTGGTCGAAAGATGACGACGAGCGAAACGTAAGAGTATTAAAGTGATGATAAGCGCACCAGCAATCGCACACAGCCCTAGCGCCCAGTTGGGGAGTTGCCCTTGCCCAAGTAATACCGCGGCGATAAGCCCCACGCCTGCGCCGTTAGAGACGCCAAGTAGTCCAGGTTCTGCCAGAGGATTTTCAAACAACGCCTGCATTACAGCGCCGGATATAGCCAGCGCCGCACCAACCAGCAATACAGCCAGCGTACGTGGCAGGCGAATTTGCCAGACGAATAGTTCGCCACGAGGAGAAAACCAGTCACCTGGCAAAATCCATTGTTCACCGGCGCAAAGGCTTAAGAGAAGCGCCAGCAGCATCAAAACTGACAGGCATAATAACCAGCGAATATTTTGTCGCTGTTGTTGGCGGGCAAGTGTCAGCATGGTATCCGTTCTGCTGAAGTGTCATGGCGTTGATTTTACGGTGACTCTTCGACAGTGAAAAGAAAAAAGGCCGCAGAGCGGCCTTTTTAGTTAGATCAGATTACTCGTCTTTGGGCGAAGCGTTTTCGACCCGGCTTTTTAACTTCTGCCCGGGTCTGAAGGTCACCACGCGCCGTGCTGTAATGGGAATATCCTCGCCCGTTTTCGGGTTACGTCCCGGGCGTTGATTCTTATCACGCAGATCGAAGTTACCAAAACCAGAGAGTTTCACCTGTTCGCCGTTTTCCAGAGCGCGACGGATCTCTTCGAAAAACAGTTCAACCAGTTCTTTGGCATCCCGCTTGCTAAGCCCAAGCTTATCAAACAGATATTCTGACATTTCAGCTTTTGTAAGCGCCATAGGTTCAATCCCTCAATGATGCCTGGAATCGCTCTTTTAATGCCTCTACACATTTGGCGACGGTAGCGGCAATCTCCTCTTCTTCGAGTGTACGGCTGGTATCTTGCAGGATCAGGCTTATGGCGAGGCTCTTATACCCCTCCGCAACACCCTTACCGCGGTACACGTCAAATAAGTTTACGCCAACTACCTGATTTACGCCAACTTTCTTACATTCGGATAAAATATCCGCTGCGGGAACGTTTTCTGCGACCACCACCGCGATGTCACGACGGTTCGCCGGGAAGCGAGAAATCTCGCGCGCCTGAGGCACCACGCGGTCTGCGAGCTTGTTCCACTCCAGTTCGAACACCAGAGTGCGACCGTTAAGATCCAGTTTACGTTCCAGTTCAGGATGAACAACCCCAACAAAACCAATACGTTCACCTTTCAGATAAATCGCTGCGGATTGCCCCGGATGCAGTGCCGGATTCGCTTCTGCACGGAACTCAACCTCATTCAGTTTACCGGTCAGGTCGAGAACGGATTCAAGATCGCCTTTCAAATCATAGAAATCAACGGTCTCTTTTGCCAGGTTCCAGTGCTCTTCGTAACGGTTACCGCAAATCACACCGGCTAACATCAGATCCTGACGAATACCCAACGGTGCCTGAGTATCTGGCACGAAACGCAGACCGCTTTCGAAAATGCGTACACGATTCTGCTGACGGTTCTGGTTGTACACCACGGTTGCCAGCAGGCCGGTCCACAGAGAAAGACGCATTGCTGACATTTCAACAGAGATCGGGCTTGGCAGCAGTAAGGCTTCAACGCCTGGATGGATCATCTGCTGCACTTTCGGATCAACGAAGCTGTAGGTGATCACTTCCTGATAGCCTTTGTCGTTGAGCAGCGTTTTTACGCGCTTGAGCGACAGGTCAGCTTCACGGTGAGTCCCCATAATCAGGCTTGCCTGTACCGGCTCATCCGGGATGTTGTTGTAGCCGTAAACACGCGCGACTTCTTCGACCAGATCTTCTTCAATCTCCATGTCGAAACGCCAACTCGGCGCAACTGCCTGCCACTCGTCTTTGCCTTCGGTCACTTCGCAGCCGAGACGACGCAGAATGTCTGTTACCTGCTCATCAGCAATATGATGGCCGATCAGGCGATCCAGTTTGCTACGACGTAAAGTGATGGTTGCACGCTTCGGCAGCGTTGCTTCGTTAGTGATATCAATTACCGGACCCGCTTCACCACCGCAGATGTCGATCAGCAGACGGGTCGCACGTTCCATCGCTTTGTGCTGCAGTGCCGGATCAACGCCACGCTCATAACGGTGAGACGCATCAGTATGCAGGCCATGACGACGAGCACGACCGGTGATAGACAGCGGGCTGAAGAAAGCGCATTCCAGCAGAACGTTTTGCGTTTCGTCATTCACGCCAGAGTGTTCGCCACCAAAGATGCCGCCCATCGCCAGCGCCTTGTTGTGGTCGGCGATGACCAGGGTGTCAGCATTCAGCTTCGCTTCAGTACCATCGAGCAATACCAGCGTTTCACCCTCTTTTGCCATCCGCACCACAATGCCGCCTTCAATGCGATCTTTATCGAAAGCGTGCATCGGCTGGCCCAGTTCGAGCAGCACATAGTTGGTGACGTCAACAACTGCATCGATAGAACGGATCCCGCAACGACGCAGTTTTTCTTTCATCCACAGTGGAGTTGGCGCTTTAACGTTAATGCCTTTTACCACACGGCCAAGATAGCGCGGGCAGGCATCCGGCGCTTCTACTGCAATCGGCAGCGTGTCGTCGATGGTCGCACCAACCGGAACGATTTCCGGTTCAACCAGCGGCAGCTGGTTCAACACGGCAACGTCGCGCGCAACACCAATGATACCTAAGCAGTCGGCACGGTTTGGCGTCACGCTAATTTCGATGGTGTTGTCATCGAGTTTCAGGTATTCGCGGATGTCGGTGCCAATCGGCGCATCCGCAGGCAGCTCGATAATGCCGTTATGATCGTCAGAAATTCCCAGCTCAGAGAAGGAGCACAGCATCCCTTCAGACGGTTCGCCACGCAGTTTCGCGGCTTTAATTTTGAAATCACCCGGCAGAACAGCACCAATGGTCGCTACCGCCACACGCAGGCCCTGACGGCAGTTTGGCGCACCGCAGACGATGTCCAGCAGGCGATCGCCGCCGACATTCACTTTTGTCACACGCAGTTTGTCAGCGTTCGGATGCTGTGCACACTCAACCACTTCACCAACGACCACGCCGTGGAAGCTACCGGCAACCGGTTCTACACCATCAACTTCCAGGCCCGCCATCGTGATTTGATTTGCCAGCGCGTCGCTATCAATCGCCGGGTTCACCCATTCGCGTAACCACAGTTCACTGAATTTCATAATCTATTCCTGCCTTATTTAAACTGTTTGAGGAAACGCAGATCGTTTTCGAAGAATGAACGCAGGTCGGTGACGCCGTAACGCAACATGGTCAGACGCTCCATCCCCATCCCGAAGGCGAAACCAGAGTAAACTTCCGGGTCGATGCCAACGTTACGCAGCACGTTCGGATGCACCATCCCGCAGCCCAGTACTTCCAGCCATTTACCGTTTTTCCCCATGACGTCCACTTCTGCAGAAGGTTCGGTAAACGGGAAGTAGGAAGGACGGAAGCGGATCTGCAAATCTTCCTCAAAGAAGTTACGCAGGAAGTCGTGCAGCGTGCCTTTCAGGTTGGTAAAGCTGATGTTGGTATCAACAATCAGACCTTCCATCTGATGGAACATCGGCGTGTGAGTCTGGTCGTAGTCGTTACGATAAACGCGGCCAGGCGCGATGATACGAATCGGTGGCTGCTGGGCTTTCATGGTGCGGATCTGTACGCCAGAGGTCTGGGTACGCAGCAGGCGGGTAGCGTCAAACCAGAAAGTGTCGTGGTCAGCGCGCGCCGGGTGGTGACCAGGAATGTTCAGAGCATCGAAGTTATGATAATCGTCTTCGATTTCCGGCCCGGTTGCCACGGTAAAGCCAAGCTCACCGAAGAAACTTTCGATACGGTCGATGGTACGGGTCACCGGATGCAGCCCGCCGTTTTCAATGCGACGACCCGGCAGGGAGACATCAATCGTTTCCGCCGCCAGACGCGCATTCAGTGCAGCGCTTTCCAGTTCCGCTTTACGCGCATTCAGCGCCTGCTGAACCTGCTCTTTCGCTTCGTTGATAACCGCACCAGCTGCCGGACGCTCTTCTGGCGGCAGCTCACGCAGGGTCGTCATCTGAAGGGTTAAGTGCCCTTTTTTACCCAAATATTCGACGCGCACATTATCTAACGCGGCAACATCTGACGCCTGGCTAATGGCCGCCTTCGCACTGGCAACCAGTTCTGCGAGATGTGACATGTTTTTCCTCATTGTGTCAGTGGTGACACTGGTTCGTTGGACTTAGAGCCCATCCCATCAGGCTATTTTACTTGCCATTTTGGTCCCGGGCAGTGCTCGAAATCCTCACGTACTTAAGTACGCTCCGGTTTCTCCGCGCTGGCCGTGTCCAGACTGGCTGCGACAATTACGCCTGATGAGACAGGCTTTTTATTTTTCAAAACGCGCATACAAAAAAAGCCTCCACTGGGAGGCTTTCAGGCGCTGTTTTCCGTTTCTCTTCTCACGCGCTAGCCTCCTGGAGTCAGGTGCTAAAGTAAAAAAAGAAGCGGAAAATAGCAGCATTCATTGCTTGCGTTACCTTTTGGTACTCTTCAAAAGACCTTTATTGAAAAGGCTACGGCGATAAAAGTCAATGTTTTGATGGCGTTGAAACGAAAAGAGGGAGACTAGCTCCCTCTTTCAACTGGCTTATGCCAGAGCTGCTTTCGCTTTTTCAACCAGAGCGGTGAACGCTACTTTGTCGAATACTGCGATATCAGCCAGGATCTTACGGTCGATTTCAACAGAGGCTTTTTTCAGGCCATTGATGAATTTGCTGTAAGAAATACCGTTCTGACGTGCTGCTGCGTTGATACGCGCAATCCACAGTTGACGGAACTGACGCTTACGTTGACGACGGTCGCGGTAAGCATACTGACCAGCTTTGATAACAGCCTGGAAGGCAACGCGGTATACGCGAGAACGCGCACCGTAGTAGCCTTTAGCTTGTTTCAAAATTTTCTTGTGACGTGCGCGTGCAATAACACCACGTTTTACGCGAGCCATATGTGCTCTCCTGTATCTATATTCTAATTAAAAAGTTAAAAACGTTAACGGCTTATGCGTACGGCAGGCACGCGATTACTAGGCCCAGATCGCCTTTGGAAACCATGGCTTTCGGACGCAGGTGACGTTTACGTTTGGTCGCTTTTTTGGTCAGAATGTGACGCAGGTTAGCGTGCTTGTGCTTAAAACCACCTTTACCGGTTTTTTTGAAGCGCTTAGCAGCACCGCGTACGGTCTTAATTTTTGGCATTTTAATAACTTCCACTTCGCATTGTTAATAAACGAAACAAAGGCGAACAATGCCTGTGAAGCCCAAAGGCTCCACAGACAGTGCTACTTGAAGGCCTTACTGTTTCTTCTTAGGAGCGAGCACCATGATCATCTGGCGGCCTTCGATCTTCGTTGGGAAGGATTCGACCACTGCCAGTTCTTGCAAATCGTCTTTCACGCGATTAAGCACTTCCATACCGATTTGCTGGTGCGCCATCTCACGACCGCGGAAACGCAGCGTGATTTTGGCTTTATCACCCTCTTCGAGAAAGCGAATCAGGCTGCGGAGTTTTACCTGATAGTCGCCTTCATCTGTACCAGGACGGAATTTAATTTCCTTAACCTGGATAACTTTTTGCTTTTTCTTCTGTTCCTTAGAAGACTTGCTCTTTTCATAGAGGAATTTGCCGTAATCCATTATACGACAAACCGGCGGCTCGGCGTTAGGGCTGATCTCGACTAAGTCTACTCCGGCTTCTTCTGCTTTCTCCAGAGCTTCTCTCAGACTCACAATACCAAGCTGCTCGCCTTCCAGACCTGTTAAGCGAACTTCCTGGGCGCGAATTTCGCCATTGATACGGTTAGGGCGCGCCGTTTGAACTCGTTTTCCGCCTTTAATACCTTATTCCTCCAATTGTTTAAGACTGCGGCTGCGAATCTCTTGTTGCAGCTTCTCGATCACTTCATTTACGTCCATGCTTCCCAGGTCTTTACCACGGCGGGTGCGAACGGCAACTTTGCCTGATTCCACCTCTTTATCACCACAGACCAGCATATATGGGACGCGACGCAAAGTGTGCTCGCGGATTTTAAAGCCAATCTTCTCATTTCTCAAGTCTGCTTTAACACGAATGCCCGCATTTGATAGTTTTTGCGTCAGTTCGTTAACGTATTCAGACTGAGAATCGGTAATATTCATGATAACAACCTGAACTGGCGCAAGCCAGGTCGGGAAGAAACCAGCAAATTCTTCGGTCAGGATACCGATGAAACGTTCCATCGACCCCAGAATTGCGCGGTGAATCATTACCGGTACTTTACGTTCATTGTCTTCGCCTACATAAGAAGCGCTCAGACGAGAAGGCAAAGAGAAGTCCAGCTGTACTGTACCGCACTGCCATGCACGATCGAGGCAGTCATACAGGGTAAATTCAATTTTCGGACCGTAGAAAGCGCCTTCACCCAGTTGATATTCAAACGGGATGTTGTTTTCTTCCAGCGCAACCGCCAGGTCCGCCTCAGCACGATCCCACATTTCGTCGCTGCCAATACGTTTTTCAGGACGAGTGGAGAGTTTGACGACGATCTTCTCGAAGCCAAAAGTGCTGTACATATCATAGACTAAACGGATACATCCGTTAACTTCATCGCGAATTTGTTCTTCAGTACAGAAGATATGCGCGTCATCCTGGGTAAAACCACGCACGCGCATCAGGCCATGCAGCGAACCTGACGGCTCGTTACGGTGGCAGCTACCAAACTCGGCCATACGCAGCGGCAGATCGCGATAAGACTTCAGCCCCTGGTTGAAAATTTGTACGTGCCCCGGGCAGTTCATCGGCTTAATGCAGTATTCACGGTTCTCAGAAGACGTGGTGAACATTGCATCTTTGTAGTTGTCCCAGTGACCGGTTTTTTCCCACAGGACACGGTCCATCATGAACGGACCTTTAACTTCCTGATACTGGTACTCTTTCAGTTTAGAACGAACAAACACTTCCAGTTCACGGAAGATGGTCCAGCCGTCGTTGTGCCAGAATACCATACCCGGCGCTTCTTCCTGCATATGGTACAGGTCGAGCTGTTTACCGATTTTACGGTGGTCGCGTTTCGCGGCTTCTTCCAGGCGTTGCAGGTAAGCGTTAAGCGCTTTTTTGTCTGCCCACGCCGTACCGTAAATACGTTGCAACATTTTGTTATTGCTGTCGCCACGCCAGTAAGCCCCTGCCGTTTTCATTAGTTTGAAATGATGGCAGAAACGCATGTTCGGTACGTGCGGACCGCGGCACATATCGACATATTCTTCATGGAAGTACAGACCTGGCTTGTCATCATGGGCGATGTTTTCGTCAAGAATGGAGACTTTGTAGCTCTCCCCACGGTTGGCGAAAGTTTCACGCGCTTCATGCCAGCTGACTTTCTTCTTAATGACGTCGTAGTTTTTCTCAGCAAGCTCATGCATCCGCTTCTCGAGTGCTTCGACATCTTCCTGGGTTAACGTGCGGTCAAGATCAACGTCGTAATAAAAACCGTTGTCAATAACCGGGCCGATTGCCATTTTGGTATGCGGCCAAAGTTGTTTAATCGCGTGCCCTAACAGGTGCGCACAGGAGTGACGAATGATCTCCAGACCTTCTTCGTCTTTGGCAGTAATGATCGACAGTTGTGCGTCGTTTTCAATCAGATCGCAAGCATCAACCAGTTCGCCATTAACGCGCCCTGCGATACAGGCTTTCGCCAGACCTGGACCAATGTCCAGCGCAACATCCATGGGGCTTACAGCGTGGTCGTAATGGCGTTGGCTGCCATCAGGAAGAGTTATAACAGGCATTTTATATCCTTATTTGCAGTGGTGACCCACACGAAAGATCACATACAAAGAAAAATTTGTTTATTAACAGTTCATTGCGAAACCATCTAGCCAACAAATGCTAAATTGGTCCGCAATCAGGTACACAAATGAAAGACATTAACCTCTCACCTTCCACCCGGTTGAACGATGTTAACACTAAAAAAAGGGAGATTGTACCTTTCCGTTTCACATTGATTCGATTCGCAATTCGTTTGTAGTGAGTACACCAGCAAAACGCTTAAAGAACCACTGATAACATCACAGAGTGTCTGAAAGGTTTACTACGAGCGGATTTACAGCAGCATAAACTGAATCCAGCAAAGTTCGTTGCGTGATTTGGCGGTAGTATTTAAACGATCATGAGATTAATGACGAAGTAGTCATATCGCAATGATAAAAGTGACACAATTCTTATAGCAATTTTTCGTGCGCATTTCGTTCTGGCGATAATAATCAATCATCATCCTCAAAATCTCCAGACATATATAAGGCGAATAGATTATGAGTAAAAACGATATCATTATCAGAACTCATTATGAGTCTCCTCTTAGAATGCACATCGATAGCGACATACTAACGCCTTCATCAGAGCCTATTAATCAATTTGCGCGCCAGCTCATCACCCTACTTGATACCTCTTATTTAAGTTCGATGCTGTCATACTGTGTTACTCAGGAATTTACCGCAAGCTGTCGAAAAAATATCACACAATTGTTATACCACTGCCCTTTTTATCATTAACTTTGCCACTTCACCCATCCATGCAGAAAATACACTCATTACATTACACTATAAAAAAGAAATCATTTCCTTATTCCTGGAAACCACGCCGATTAAAGCTAACCATTTGCGAAGCATACTGGATTATATTGAACAGGAACAGTTAACTGCCGAAAAACGTAACCATTGCATGAAACTGTCCAAAAAAAATTCATAGAGAAAAAACCATACAGCCAACAGTAAATCTCAATGATAGTGCATTTTTTTGCAATCTCCTTCTGACACTATTTTTTGTCGCCATCTGTCATTAAAATACGCCCTTGATTCATTGAGAAATGGAAAAGGCAAAGTCAACCTGATTAAACATTACTCCTCTGTTGAATCCATACAGCAGCATGTTTCCTTAGTCCGGGACGCGGAATTCAGAGCATTACTTCGCCATCCTCTTGCAAGGAGTCGCGTTATCGCGAGTCAGGATTTAGGCTTTGCTTTAGATATTTTCTTCTGTCGAATGATGGCAAACAATGTCAGTCATATGTCCGCGATTTTATATATAGACAATCATACTTTGTCAGTAAGTAAAGATGTCGTGTTATCTTATATATCAACGTTGGGTACTTTTGAAAAAAATATTCTTTTAGCCAACGTCAGTTATTTACACTGTTGGCCGCTAAAAATCATGACAACATGTCAGCTGTTCATATAGCCATTCATCATAATCATCATAAAACTGTAGAAACATATTATGCTGCTATAAATGTAATCAGCCAAAGCCTGAGTTTTAGTGCTGATGAACTAAAGACGTATTTATAACCCGCTATTTATGATATTTGTATATCGATACATAATTTTTTTCATAAAATGCAGAAACAGTGACCAGGTGTACAACGCCACCCGACGACTGTAATAACAAAAAATCCCTTGATGCCTGTCCCTTTTGTTACACTCCGTTATCACGCACAAGAGATATGCAGGACACTGGTATGCCGACTAAACGCTTTGATAAAAAACACTGGAAGATGGTGGTGGTGCTACTGGCAATCTGTGGCGCTATGTTGTTGGTACGTTGGGCAGCAATGATTTGGGGCTGAGCAGTGACAAACGAAAACAGCCAGACCGCATAACACGGTCCGGCAGATAATTTTACATGCTGTAGCCCAGCGATAAGGTTGTCCGACGATCGGTATGTTCCGGTGCAGACTCTGGAGGTTCAGAGTTCCATGTGACGTTGTAAGCCACCTTCAGTCCAAAATGTTCATTAATAGCAACATTTAATGCGCTTTCGGAGTTCAGCGTTGTGTCTTCCGCGCCGAAGACCGAAACACCCTGCGTAAATTTAGCGTTGTCAGTCAACTGCCATGCATAAGCCCCGGAGGCATAGCCCAGCGGCTGGGTTTCACTGGCATTGTCGGTATATTTGTCGTAACGCACACCTGGGCCGAATTCAAAGCGGAAACTGTGTACTGGGCCATTCAAAAACTGGCGACCATAACCCGCGGTCAACACATCGCGCTCTCGATAGCCGTTATAACGGTCTGTCAGCCAGCTTGCCTGCCCAAATAAATAGTCATAATCAGTTAAATTAAAACGGCTACGCCCGCCCGCCGCATATTTTTCTGAAGAACGCTCATCATTAGAAGAAGTATTACTGGCGTTCCCCCACAGCGACCAGGCAGTGGTTTGTCCATACCAGGTCATGGTGGTGTCAGCCGTAAGTGAGGAGCTTTTCGTATTGCCTGATTGTGCAAGATATCCTGCGTTCAGATTACCTTCGAAAGGTTTTTTAGCGCTGGCAGGATCGTCCATGACAGTAAAAACGGAATCATCGGCAGCTGCATTCAGTGACGCAAACATGCCCCCCGCCAACATAACGATGGCAGGAACTGTCTTCAAAAGCTTCATTTATCAAGAGTCCGTACAACAAAAAAAGAGACCATCGCGGTCCCGGAAACTTTCTTAAGGATAAAGATTAGCGTCCCTGGAAAGGTAACGAATTATAAAAAGGCGCGAATAACTTAGCAATGTATTCTTATTTCATTTTTTGAATAAGCATGTGGCGAAAACAGATTTTTATTTATATATATTTATCTGCAAAATTTTAAGTAAAGCTCCAATAAATCATATTGTTAATTTCTTCACTTTCCGCTGATTCGGTGCCAGACTGAAATCAGCCTATAGGAGGAAATGATGGTACGTATCTATACGTTGACACTTGCGCCCTCACTCGATAGCGCAACAATTACCCCGCAAATTTATCCCGAAGGAAAACTGCGCTGTACCGCACCGGTATTCGAACCCGGAGGCGGCGGCATCAACGTCGCCCGCGCCATTGCCCATCTTGGAGGCAGTGCCACAGCGATCTTCCCGGCGGGTGGTGCGACCGGCGAACATCTGGTTTCACTGTTGGCAGATGAAAATGTCCCCGTCGCTACTGTAGAAGCCAAAGACTGGACCCGGCAGAATTTACACGTACATGTGGAAGCAAGCGGTGAGCAGTATCGTTTTGTTATGCCAGGCGCGGCATTAAATGAAGATGAGTTTCGCCAGCTTGAAGAGCAAGTTCTGGAAATTGAATCCGGGGCCATTCTGGTCATAAGCGGAAGCCTGCCGCCAGGTGTGAAGCTGGAAAAATTAACCCAACTGATTTCCGCTGCGCAAAAACAAGGGATCCGCTGCATCGTCGACAATTCTGGCGAAGCGTTAAGTGCAGCACTGGCGATTGGTAACATCGAGTTGGTTAAGCCTAACCAAAAAGAACTCAGTGCGCTGGTGAATCGCGAACTCACCCAGCCAGACGATGTCCGCAAAGCCGCGCAGGAAATTGTTAATAGCGGCAAGGCCAAACGGGTTGTCGTTTCCCTGGGTCCACAAGGGGCGTTGGGCGTTGATAGTGAAAACTGCATTCAGGTGGTACCACCACCGGTGAAAAGCCAGAGCACCGTTGGCGCTGGTGACAGCATGGTCGGCGCGATGACACTGAAACTGGCAGAAAATGCCTCTCTTGAAGAGATGGTCCGTTTTGGCGTAGCTGCGGGGAGTGCAGCCACACTCAATCAGGGAACACGCCTGTGCTCCCATGACGATACACAAAAAATTTACGCTTACCTTTCCCGCTAACTGAAACATTCCCCCTGCATTGGGGGAATCACCACCAACCTGTCGGCAACGCGTTTCTCCGACTATGCTCAAAAGTCATGTGATAACAAAGGGGTGAACTATGGCCAGTGGCGATCTTGTCCGTTATGTCATAACCGTC
>Ga0129310_1002260_pt1 | contig 14673 bp, 10 predicted proteins | sample Go1ome_2_FD_94433 | JGI IMG/M metagenome (GOLD analysis project Ga0129310, IMG submission 94433) | Western lowland gorrila individual fecal microbial communities from Wisconsin, USA - Go1022A metagenome | ecosystem: Host-associated > Mammals > Digestive system > Large intestine > Fecal | place...
AGAATCTTCGGAAAGGATGTTTAGAATTATCCTTCTGTCTAATCAAAAAAAGAATAAGTCTGTAAGCTGTTTTTCTTGCTTACAAACTTATTATACGAGGAGCGTTGTATATGTTTGAAAAAGGGGAATATGTGGTATATGGAAGCAAAGGAGTCTGCCGGATTCAGGATATTACAAATATAGATATTCCGGGTGCCGATCAGAAACGGCTGTATTATATTATGCATCCGGTACAGAACAGTGAGCAGACCGTGTATCTGCCGACGGACAGTACAAAGGCGATCATCCGCCGGGTGATGACGAAGGAAGAGGCAAACCAGCTGATTCATGAGATCCCATCCATTGAAAATCTGGAGGTTCCAAATGAAAAACAGCGGGAGGCCAGCTACAAGCAGGCACTGCATGGATGCAGTGGACGGGCCTGGATCAGTATTTTAAAGACTCTGAACCAGAGAAAAGAAGAGCGTCTGGCAGCGGGAAAGAAAGTGACTGCGCTGGATGAACGTTATCTGAGAGTGACAGAACAGGAATTATACGGAGAGCTTTCCGTGGTGTTGGGAATCGAGAAAGAAAATATGCACGATTACATTCAGGAACAGATTGCAGCGCTGTAGCAAAAATCGTGTGATAACTTGTAATAAAAGATGGAAAATATAGGAAGATAAAGTCGAAATGAGGCTTTATCTTTTTTTTGTGGATAAAAAGTGCTATACTGTCTAAGATAATGCCTTTTGGTCAGTCCAAAGGCAAAAGATTTTTCAAAGGAGTACATAGTTAATGGGACAGAAAACAAAAGAAAGTTTTTTTACTAAGGATCCGACATTTTACCGGACCTTATTCCCGCTTTTGATTACCGTTGCATTACAGAATATAGTGGCATACAGCGTAAATATGGCAGATAATATCATGCTTGGAAGCTACAGTCAGAATGCGTTATCAGGAGCGGCGACTGTCAATCAGATTTTTTTCATGGTACAGCAGATCACCCTTGGAATCGGTGAGGGATTTGTCGTTCTGGGGGCCCAATACTGGGGCCAGGGAAGGATGCAGCCGATCCGCAAGCTGACGGGTATTGCGTTAAAACTCGGTCTGATCTGTGGAATCGTTACAATCCTGATCTGTACCTTTATGCCGCATTTGGTAATTTCTATTTTTACCAATGATCCGGAAATTATTACAGAGGGAGTAGCGTATCTTGGAATTATCAAGTATACGTTCCTGCTGTTTATCATTACAAATGTGTTGATGGCGGCATTGCGCAGTGTGGAAACCGTAAAGATTTCTTTCTATATTTCCATTGTTTCACTGATTGTGAACGTGGGAATCAATTATGTGTTGATTTTCGGCCGTTTCGGTGCACCGGAGCTGGGTATTCGCGGTGCAGCTATCGGAACACTGATCGCACGTATCGTGGAACTGGGCATTGTTGTTGTATACATGCTGAAATTTGATAAAAAATTAAAATTGTTCAGCGAAAACTTCCTGAAATTTGATGCAGGATTACGCCGTGATTATACGAAAGTTGAGATTCCTGTTATGCTCTCACAGGTGCTGTGGGCGATTTCCGTGCCGTTCCAGACCGCAATTCTGGGACATCTTTCTTCCGATGCCATCGCAGCAAACTCCGTGGCTACCACCTTTTATCAGTATCTGAAAGTAATCGTTGTGGCGATGTCATCATCCTCAGCGGTTATGATCGGAGCAGCAGTTGGACGTGGCGATATGAAACGGATCAAATCCGATGCCCGCACCCTTGCAGTTATCGATGTGCTGATCGGAGCTGCTCTCGGTATAGCATTATTTTTACTGAGAAAACCGTTGCTGACATTGTACAATCTGAATGATTCTGCCCTGGTGATGGCAGATCAGCTGATCATTGTCATGAGCTTTATCATGGTGGGAATGTCCTATCAGATGCCGGTAAGTATGGGTATCATCCGAGGCGGCGGCGACACGAAGTTTACGATGATCATGAATATGATCAGTACCTGGGCCATTGTAATCCCGCTGTCCTTCATGAGTGCCTTCTGGTGGCACTGGTCCGTTGTGGGCGTAGTTATTATGATCCAGTCTGATCAGGTATTTAAAGGACTGCCGACCTTTATCCATTTCCGAAGCTATAAGTGGGTGAAAAAACTGACCCGTGAAGATGCGTAAGAGAATCATTCTATGTGCAGAAAAGTACTTCATGCATCCGACATATGAATTTTACAGTAAAAGTATTGCGGACATGCATGAATCAGAGCATTGGATTAAGAGAATATTAACGTGATACTTCACAATAATTTAAGAACTAATTCATTACAAATATGGTACAATGAGCAAAGACAGTAATATGGTATACTGCTCATGCATTCAGACCATGATAGATGAATGGTTGATATGTTGTAAAAAGGTTTGTAAAAACCAACGTGATACAGAAATCCCCGAAAGGAGTAAACGTATGGCAACAAAAAAGAAAAAAGTACGCTCACATGTCAAACGTGTGAAATTACAGCAGAAAAAAGATCCGGTTTCACCGGAAAAATATCACAAGCGGCTGAAAGTGGCCCGCAGGAAAGATTTCTTCCGCAGACTGCGGAATGTGCTGATCGTTCTGGCAATCGCATTTCTTGCGATGTTTGCAGCTGGTAATATGATGCTGAAAAAGGCAACGGGACAGAATCTGTTTCAGATTGCGAAAGAAGCAAAACAGCTGGTAGACGACAGTACACCGGAGACATTCCGACTGGCACAGACGTCGTATATTTACAGTGCGGATGGCACGCAGCTTGCGGCACTGGCAGAGGATGAGGATGCGACTTATCTGGAATATAAGGATATTCCTGCAGATGTAGTCAATGCATTTGTGGCTGTTGAGGATCGTACCTTCTGGCATAACAATGGTGTGGATATGAAAGGAATTGTCCGTGTCTGCCTGAATTATGTGAAATCAAGAGGTCAGGTGGCAGAAGGTGCAAGTACGATTACGCAGCAGTTGGCGCGTGGTACGTTCCTTTCCAACGAAAAGACCATGTCACGTAAGATCAAGGAAATCTTTATTGCCCGCGAGCTGACGAAAAAGTACAGCAAAGAACAGATTATGGAGTTTTATTGCAACAGCTGTTGCTTTGCAAATGGAATTTACGGTGTGGAGGATGCTTCACAGAAATATTTCGGTGTGGATGTCAGTGAATTGTCATTGTCCCAGACGGCATATATCTGCGCGATCCCGAACAGACCGGAATACTATAACCCATTAAGAAACAGTGAAAATGCAATATCCAGACGTAATAAGATTCTGGAAGATATGTATGAGTGTGGTTATATCACAAAAGATGCAGGGGAATCTGCGCTGGCTGAGACCATTCAGGTGGCAGCTGTCAGCGATGAGGAAGATACCTTCTACAATTATGAAGTAACCTATGCCATTGACTGTACCGTTCGTTATCTGATGAAGTTGGATGGATTTGAGTTCAAGTATCATTTTGATAAAGAAGAGGACTATACCGAATATTATAACAATTATGACGAGGCTTATAAGCAGGCAAAACATAAATTGTACACAGGTGGTTATAAGATTACCACGACCATGGATCTGAAAGCACAGAAAAATCTGCAGAAAATTCTGGACAAGGAACTGGAATTCAATACGGATTTAAAGGAAAATTCAGATGTATACGGATTCCAGGGAGCGCTGACGGTTATTGATAATGAGACTGGAAAAGTTGTAGCAATGATCGGTGGACGTTCTCAGGATGCAATCTCACAGACCTATTCACTGAATCGTGGATTCCAGAGTTATGCGCAGCCGGGAAGTTCCATCAAACCGCTGATCGTCTATACTCCGGCACTGGAAGAAGGCTATGATGCAAATTCTACGTTACAGGAAATCAGCGTGGACAAGGCAAAGAAAAGTACTTCTGCTGAGATTAAGAAAATGACCGGCGAAAAATTCACACTGCGCCGTGCGGTAGAAAAGAGTAAAAACGGATGTGCATATTCTCTGTATAATGAGATTACACCGAAGGTAGGACTTTCCTATCTGGAAAATATGAATTTTTCCAAAATTGTTCCGAAAGATTATAATCTGAGTTCCGGACTTGGTGGCCTGACGCAGGGTGTTACAAATGTTGAGATGGCAAATGCCTATGCGACACTGGCAAATCATGGAGAATATACACAGACGGACTGTATTTCATCCATTCAGGATGAGGATGGAAATGAAATTTACGAAGAGCCGGAAAGTAAGCAGGTATATGAAAAATCTGCAGCGGATCAGATGACGGATATCCTGACAGGTGTTTTGAAAAATGGTACAGCAAAGAGTTTGAAGTGGAGCAGTGCATCTGATATTGAAGCAGCAGGAAAAACTGGTACTACAAATGAAAACCGAGCCGCTTATTTCTGCGGATATACACCATATTATACCATTGCGGTATGGGTTGGCTATGATCAGCCGAAATCGGTAAAAGGACTGAGCGGTGGTACTTATCCTGCATACATCTGGAAGGAAGCAATGCTGTACATGATCGATGGTCTGGATGCAAAAGATTTTGACCTGGAAGGAAGTTCTTCTTCCGGACACAAAAATCTGGTATCAGATGAAGAAGATACTCACACATCTGATACATCAAATACCGACAATCAGACAACAATGGAAGATACGAACGATCAGCAGAATTCACAGGATCAGACAACAACGGATAATGCACAGACACCGGATGCGATTGACGGAAATGTACCGAGTGATACAGAGGATATTTCCGGTGTAAATATTTCATCTGATCCGTCATCGGGTGACAATGGAGCAGGAACCGGATCTGACAGTTCCAATTCTGGTGACACAGGAAATACCGGTGGAAGCACCACAGGTGATGGTACGACAACACAGTAAATAATCAGATGAAAAATGATTCAGCAGCGGATGTTTATGATTCGCTGCTGAATGTGTATCAGATGAAAAATGTGTTCTGTTTCTATTTGCAGTGAGCAACAAAATAATATCTGTAGCAAGATGAATGGGATGTAGAAAGGGCAAATGAGATGAAAGAAATTTATCAGGTAAAACATATCATGGAACCGGTAAACTGGGAGACCGATGTACCGGGATCCAAAAGTATCACAAACAGAGCATTGCTTCTGGCGGCACTTTGTGACCGCTCCGTACAGTTAAATGGAGTACTGTTCAGCGATGATTCCAGACATTTCCTGAGCTCTTTGCAGTCTCTTGGATATGAAGTGCAGATTGATGAGCCAAAAGCAATGGTTCAGGTAAAAGGAAATGGTGGGGTGCTTCCGACGCATTCCGGTGAAATCCATGTGGGAAGTGCGGGTACAGCGGCACGTTTTCTGACGGCCATGCTTGGCGTGTCGGAGGGCACCTTTGTCATCAATGCGTCCGAGCAGATGCAGAAACGACCGATGCAGCCACTTTTTGAAGCACTGATTTCCCTTGGGGCTTCCGTAGAATGGATCGGTGAGATCTGGCACTTGCCGGTTCGTATCACCGGTGCAGGCGCTCAGATTCGAAACATGGAGCAGGAAGCGGTCCTGAACCTTGATATCAGCACAAGTACGCAGTTTCTGAGTGCATTTCTGCTGATCGCACCAATGTTTCCACATGGTCTGAAAATCCACATTACCAGTGAGAAAAAAGATGGTTCTTATATCCGCATCACACGGAAAATGATGCAGGAATTTGGCGTGGAGGCAGTTTTTGATGGCTGCGATTATGCCGTGGCACCATCCAGAGGATATCAGAAATCGCAGTACCAGATCGAACCGGATGTGTCCGGAGCCTGCTATTTTTATGCGGCGGCAGCCATGACTGGCGGTACAGCAAAAGTACATCACGTACACTGGGACAGTATGCAGGGAGATATGAAATTCCTTCGTCTGCTGGAGCAGATGGGATGTACACTGACAGAAGAATCCGATGGTATCCGTCTGACAGGCCCATCCGCTGGATTAAAAGGCCTGGAAGTGAACATGAACGATTTTTCCGATCAGGCACTGACTCTGGCGGCAATCGCACCATATGCCTCTTCTGATGTAAAAATCACACATATCGGACATATTCGTGGACAGGAATGTGACCGTCTGCATGCCATTGTAACGAATCTTACAAACGCCGGAATCACCTGTGAGGAAGGTGAAGACTGGGTATGCATTCATCCTGGTAAACCGCAGCCATGTCAGATTGAAACTTTTGATGATCACCGGGTTGCCATGGCTTTTACCATTATGGGACTGGGCTGTGATGGAATTGAAATTCTGAATCCGGGTTGTTGTAAAAAAACCTTCGAGAACTATTTTGAAGTATTGGATAAATTGTTAATTTGTTGACAGAATCTGGGAATGGGTGTACAATTCAAAACGATATAGAAAGAAATAGTTCTAAATAATATCGACAGTAATCCAAAATCCGGTATTATGAATTGGCCGCGGTTGCAATCATGCAGGCGTGCCGAAAAATGTCAGAGGAGGACAAAAATCATGGCAAGAAGAAAGACATCAAATGTACATACAGCAAAGACAACAAATACAGCAGCTCAGAAAGTTGAGGCAGCAAAAGCTGTCGTAGAGAAAGCAGTAGAGGAAAAAGCTGTAGAAGTGAAAGAAGCTGTAAAAGAGACAGCAGCAAAGGCTGAAGAAAAAGTTGAAAAAGCAGCAGAGAAGGCTACAGAGACAGTTGCAGAAGTAAAAGAAGCAGCAAAAGAGACTGCAGAGAAAGCAGTAGAGACAGCAAAAGAAACAGCTGAGAAAACTGCAGAAGCAGCAAAAACAACTGCAAAGAAGACAGCTACAAAAGCAAAAGCTACTACAACAAAAAAAGCTGCAGCAGCAAAGAAAACAGTAAAAGAAAAAGCGGATGCTGTAAAAACTGAGACAAAGAGAAAAGTTACAAGAAAACCGACCAAGAAGATTGTATTACAGTATCTTGGCAAAGAGTTTGATGAGGCTGAATTAACAGAGCGTGCAATCGCACAGTTCAACTCCGTAGAAGGTGGCGTAGCAGTAAAAACTATTACTATGTATCTGAAACCGGAAGAAGATGCAGCTTACTATGTAATCAACGACCAGTACACAGGCCGAGTTGATTTTTAAAAAGTCTAAAATTTAATAGTTATTAATACGAAATCGGAGAATCTTTCCATGGCAGCTAGTTGTGCGCTACCCTCATTTCACGGCGGTTTCATCGCGCTCGTTCTCAGCTCCTATAGAAGCTGGTCGCTTTCCACTCGCGCAAAACCTTGTGAAAATCGGTCGCTTACTTAATCGCTTGCCCTGGAAAGATTCTCCGATTTCTGTATTTAAATTATGAATATTATATGATATTGCATTAGTTTTTGAAGGTGCAGGTCAGCGCGCACAGCATAACTTTACTTCTGCTTGGAATGTAAATCAGCGTGTGGAATGAAGTGTTACTGTGTAAATGGCTATTACTTTCACAATGTAAATAGAAAATCAGAGAAAGGTTCCTCAACGAGCGATTAAGCGAACGACTGAGTTTTGCGAGTTTTGCGCGAGCGGGAAACGACCAGCTTTTATCGGAGTTGGAAGTGAGCGCGATAAAACCGAAGCAAAACGAGGGCAGTGAACGTCTAGCGAGTGAGGAACCTTTCTCTGATTTTTTTCACATATTAAATTTTAGCCATTACTCCTGGCCTTGTTTGATTTCACCACGTTCGCAGCGATTTCCCCAGGAATCAATGAGTTCCCCATCGCGGTAAACACAGATGATCTCACAATGGTTCGCACAGTTCGGACATACAACCTCGCGGGTTACAAATTCCATATCAGCCACATCGAAGCTGAACGGTTTCTCAATGCCGCATCCAAGAGCAAGGATCGCAGCGCCGTAACATCCCATCAGATGTCCGTTTTCATCTACAATGATCTCTTCTCCCAGAGAGTCTGCAAAGGCTTTTACAACGCCTTCATTTTTACTTACACCACCCTGGAATACAATCGGAGGAAGGATTTTCTTACCTTTTCCGATATTGTTTAAGTAGTTATTTGCAACGGCATTACACAGACCGGCAATGATGTCTTCCTTTTTGTGTCCCATCTGGATTTTGTGAACCAGATCGGACTCTGCAAATACCGTACAGCGGGCAGCAATCGGAGTCGGATTTTTACTTCCAAGAGCGATTTTGCCGAAATCTTCTACTTCTACGCCGAGACGACGGGCCTGGCTGGAAAGGAAAGAACCGGTTCCGGCTGCACACAGGGTATTCATGGCGTAGTCTACAGCGACACCATTTTCCACGCAGATGATCTTGGAATCCTGTCCACCAATCTCAAGAATGGTGCGGACATCCGGATGCAGGGTAGTGGTTCCTACTGCGTGAGCGGTAATCTCATTTTTTACAATGCTGGCATTGCACATGGCACCCACCAGTTTACGTGCACTTCCGGTTGTTCCGGCGGCAACGACTTTATATTCATTCTGATCAATTTTTTCTCCAAGGGCCGCAATAACTTTTTTTGCAGCACCCATCGGATTTCCCTCTGTCCAGAGATAGATTCCGGCGAGGATGTTTTTTTCTTCATCGATAATGACACCTTTGGTGGAAATAGATCCGATGTCAATTCCTAAATATGCTTTTTTCAAGATTCTGTTACTTCCTTTCTCATGGCGATCATATCATAAAATGCTTCCAGTCGGGTCTCGATACCGGTATCACTGGTCTGGGTATCATAGTTTAAGTACAGCACCGGAATTTTGTAGTCGGAGCTGATGTTGTGCAGTACCGGAACGGCATCCATCTCCGGTGTACAACCGAAGGATTTTACATGAACCAGTCCGTCAAAGCCTTTCTCTGCATAATGTTCTGCCAGGGCGATGGTGGAGATACTGGAACTTCCCATGTCAAATTTGGTGTATTTGCTGGAAAGCTTTTTCTGGATATTGACCCAGAGGGAAGATGGGAATTTGTACAGGTCGTAGGTGAGGTAGCCTTTCAGTTTTTTCAGGGTCCCCTCATCGGGACAGAGCAGCACACTGTTGGACAGGTTCATCCAGCGGTGTACTTCCGCACCCATCTGTGCAATTTTTTTCTCGATTTCATGGTTGGAATAAGGATCCATAATGGTGAAATATTCACCGACCACACCGACACGCAGCGGATGTTCCGGTTTGTTTTTCGGAATGGCATCAAAGTCTGCGATGGTCTGTTTGTAGATGCGGTTGACGTCTCTCAATCCTTTTGCTTTGCGAAGCTGCGTCAGAAAACGGTTGTATACTTTATCATAAGCACCTTTTTCAATTTCAAATCCCATGTTCTGACGGTAGTTGTCTTCGACTTTGTCGATGACGGTGATCATTCTGGCTGTGGCAGGCAGTGCCTTTGCCATCTGAAGCAGTGTGGCATTCGGGGCAAACTGTTTCATTCCTTTTAACATGCCGATGAGGTTTTTATAACGGAAGAGGGTTAAGTTGAACATGTCAAAATCATAGCCCATATCTTTTAAAATCTGCTCATGAAGTTCGCCGTAGTAGCCCAGTCGGCAGGTTCCGCCGGTCTGGATCAGAACGTTGGCGCCCTGTTCTAAGGCTTCAATGTAACAGCCCATCATACATTTGAACGGTGCACAGACGAAGTCCGGGCTGTATTTTGCACCAAGTTCAATGGTTCGTTTTGTCATGGCAGGCGGGGCCAGATATTCCAGATGCAGACCGTTGTTTACAAAGTACTGGATTGGAATGTCATAGTTTCCAAGCTGCGGATAACAGAGTTTATATTTCTTTTCCGGCATTACAGACGTGCCTCCTTTCGGAAACGGATAATATCAATAAAGCTTTCCAGACGGGTCTCGATACCGGCGTTTCCATCCTGGCTGTCAAGCAGCAGGTTCAGGATCGGGCGGTCTTTGATTCGTCGGATGATCATCTCGTTGACCATGGAATCAGGTCCACACGGGAATGCGGTAAGCAGGATAATACCATCCACATCGTTGTGATATTTGGAAATCGATCCAAGCAGTTCGCGGTTCATGATCCACGGAACGGCTTTGCAGATACTTAGGGAATCTGTCTGTGCCTGCTTTAAGTCTACGGCATCGGAACAGATCGGAACGGCATCCAGCTGTTCGATTCCTTTCATGATCGGTTTTCCGATATATTCATCATAGAGGTTGTAGCTGTGTCCGACCACAAGGATCTTGATGCGGTCGTCGTGCAGTTTTGCTTCCTCTTCCTGAATGTGTTTTGTATGCGCTTCCTGCCATGCGGCATAAGCTTTCTGATAAGCTTCTTTTGCCTGGCTTTCAGAAGCACCGAGAGAAACACCCAGCATCACATAAGCCTGCTCCTCCGGACATTTCTGCTGAAGATCCACGTTGCAGGTGATAAAGTTTATATCATGATCGCGGAAGGTGTTGGCGGCCATATCGTACAGTGCTTCGAAGCGGGAGCACATGACACCATCTTTTCCGTAGTTTGCAATACGCGGAACAAAGACTGCGTCACATTTTCCTTCCAAAGCGGAGACATGACCGAAAAATAATTTGCTGGAGAGGCAGTTTTCGTCAATGGCGTAGTGACTGCCTGCATCCATAAGTGTCTTATTTGTAAGTGGGCTTGCAATGGTCTCGTGACCAAGTTCCCGGAAAAAGGTTTCCCAGAGAACATGGTAACGATAATAAAGTAAAGCCCGTGGTATTCCGATTTTCATATGTTATATACATCCATTCTTTTTAAAATAATTCAGATAAGCGGTAAACAGCTTCTCGTCTACCGGCGGACAGCTGATGCCGGACTGATTCAGCAGCACATTTGCTTTCGTGCAGTCATAAATCGTATCTTTTCCCACAAAGTGGCGCAGGACGCCTGGGTTGGCATCGGTACCGCTTTCAAACAGGCAGGCCAGTAAGGTCAGGGCATTTTCTGATGCGGTTGCCTGCTTCAGTTTGCTCTTCCATGCGCCGAAAGGAATGTAGCGCACCGGATAACCGTTTGCACGGATATAAGAGATCGCTTTTTTCACCGGAACCGGTTCCGGATTAACCAGATTGAAGGCCTGATCCATGGCTTCCGGTTTGCGGGAGATGCAGCAGATCGCATCTGCGACAAAATCCACCGGTGTCATATGCATGCAGTAGCTTGTGCGCGGAATGGCCTGCATCTGGATCGTTCCGACAATCATACGGCTGACCATATCGTCCATTTCCCAGATGCCGTTGGAAGCACCGGTGATATCGCCAGGACGATAGATCACAGTGTGCAGTCCGCGTTTCTGGGCGATGCCTACCAGTTTCTCAGATACCCATTTTGTCTCGGAATAAGCAAGGGAGAAACCGTGTGCGGTATTCAGCGGGTCATTTTCGTAGACTCGTTTGCCCTTGTTATTCGGAGTGTCATAGACACTGTAGGAAGATACATAGTGGTAATATTTTGGTTTGCCGGCGCAGGCAAGCCGCAGGGTTTCTACGGTGCCGTGGACGTTGGTCTCTTTCAGGAACTCGTACGGGAAGATGAAGTTCAGCAGGGCACCGTTATGGTAGATGACCTGGATCTTTTCTGCCAGTTCCTGCCACAGTTCTTCGGAAAGTCCGAATTTCTCTGTGGAGAGATCACCGATAACCGGATGCAAAAATGCGCGGTAGTCTTCGCTCCAGCATTCATAATGTTTCATGTTGTTGATCAGCCGTTCCAGACCGGCATCTTCAGAGTCTGCGCGTACCAGACAATACAGGTTCAGACCGTCCTTCGGATACTGTGTCAGGATTGCGCGGATCAGCTGAGCACCAAGGAATCCGGTGGCACCGGTCAGAAGAATGTTTCTGCAGTCCTGTGGCGCGGTATCATATGCACCGGTCGGAGCGATGGAGGGATCCAGATGGCATTCCTGTTCCAGATCAACCGCCTTGGACGCACCTTTTCCACCGGTGAGCACCCGACGGACATAGTTTGCCACACCGGAGACGGAAGAGTCTAAAAGTACTTCCCGCAGATCCAGTTTGACATGAAAACGCTCTTCAATTTTGCTGACCAGCTCAAATCCCATCAGGGAATCGCCGCCGAGCTCCAGAAAAGAGTCGGTAAGGCTGTACTGCTCAATATCCAATACTTTTTCAAATACGGATTTTACCTGAAGCAGGATTTCATCTGCTTTGTCTATGGATTTATCGATGATCGTCGCTTCACTGCTGCCGGTACGGTAGGCATGACTGCTGTGCAGGATCTGTAATTTGCCCTGCTGATAAAATTCCTTTGCTTTCAGCATCTGTAACTTACTGTTGTCCGTACGCGGGATCGCGCCTCTCGGCACAAAAATAATATCGTAGAAGGAAAAACCAAAGCGCTCGGATACGGCGGCATTGATCTGACCCACACGTTTGGTAAAGTCTTCTTCCGGTTTGGATTCCACCACGGCGATGACATGCTCTTTTTCCCCGTCATTTGTGGAGAAAAATCCGAAAGCGGTAGTAGCCAGAGCCGGTACTTTCTGCATGATCAGTGCCTGCAGATCACTCGGGAAGATATTGTGCCCGTTGATGATCAGCATTTCTTTGATACGGCCGGTAATGTAAAGGTGGCCTTCGTACAAAAATCCGAGGTCTCCGGTTTTATAGAAGTTGCGGTCGTAACCTTCCAGACGTACACGGAAGTTTGCATTTTCCTTTAAATTGCCCCAGTAGCCGTTTGCCACGCTGTCACCGGAGATAAAGATTTCACCGATGTGCAGATCCGGGTACGGTTTCTTTGTCTTCGGATTGGCAATGACCACGGTGAGGTCTTTGACCGGTTTGCCGACGCTGACAATGTCTTTGACCTGCTGGCCTTCTTTTTCTTCTGTTACCAGAACCGCACGATTTTTCTGGTAAGCTTCATAGTCGAGCTTTAAGGTGCGGTAGTCCTGGCTGGCAAAGGTAGCCAGGCAGACATTTTCTGCCAGTCCGTAACCCGGTGCCATGGCATTCGGGGAAAGCTGAAACATTTCAGCGAATTTTTCCACGGTTTTGGCACTGATAAATTCCGAACCGTTCATAAAATGCGTCACCTGAGTCAGCGGATATTTGGCTGCTTCTTCCGGCGTAAAAATACGGGTACATGCGTCAAAGGCAGAACCCGGTCCGACGGTTAAAGTAAGGTTGAAGTCATGCAGCATTTTTACCCACAGTTTTGGATTCTCGAGAAACTGCATGGTGGATAAAAAGTATGCGCAGGCATCTGTCGTACAGAGCGGCATGCAGATTGTGACAACCAGTCCCAGATTGTGGAAAAACGGAACCCAGGTGCCAAGGGTGCCATGATTAAAATCATAACAGGCCTGGCATTGCTCCAGATTTTTCATCAGTGCTTTCCAGGTGACACGCACGCCTCTTGGTGCACTGGTGGAACCGGAAGTGTACTGCAGGTAAACCAGACGATTTTCTGTGGCTTCCACGATGACGTCTTTTCGTTTGTACGGAGTCAGCCGGTCAGTGTAAATACGTTTCAGCCGGATCACACTGGTAAAAGCCTCGCGGATCAGGCGGCCGGTGATACTGACACCGGATTCCTGCTCCAGAGCATAGTTAGAGATCAGTGCTTTCGGCTGACAGGATTTCAGGACAGAAATAAAGCGGGCAATTTTGCCCTCATCCAGTGGCGGAGGAATGACAGTGAAAGTGACACCTGCCATCATACAGCCGAGGATCGCATAAGTTGTACCGTAATCCTGCATACTGAAAATGACTGCCCGGTCGCCCGGACGCAGTCCTTTTTTCCGGAGTGCATAGGCAATCTCCAGAGATTTATGATAGAGGGAGCGCATGGTGATATCCTGCATCTCCCAGTCGCCGTTTTTGTATTCCAGAAAACGGTAGATGACACGTTCCGGAGACTTTTCAGTCTGGGCGGACAAAATGTCAATGAGTGAGGTTATTTTTTTCATGATTGATTCTTTTATCTCCTCTGTTCTTTCTGATTATATACAGAAACTTTTACTTATTAATAATAGTTCATTCCCCTATGCTTCGCAAGTTAAATAAGTATAAAATATTTCAGCCTGCGGTTCGTTCCTTATGTGTACTTGCGTGATGCCTGTGTTTGTAAGAATCCGCAGTGCTTCCCCCTTGACATTCTTTCCTGATTCGCTTAGAATAACGGTTGATTACAGTTTTTTCATTAGGAAAGATGTAAAAATAAGAAATCGGCTGTGACAGGAAATAGTACAGATGGGAAATTCTACAGAGAGAGGATGCACATGGATTCCATGTATGCTGCGACATCCTTGTTTGGAACATCTGGAACCGGGCCTTGAGCCCCGTGCGATGAGTACGGCGTAGAACCGGCGTTAACGGTATTGAGTGGATATGCGAAAAGAATGCATATAAGCAGGGTGGTACCGCCGGAATTCCGGTCCCTATGTTGGGATCAGTTTTTCGGTGTTTTTTATTATAGGAAATAATAGTGAAAAGGAGATACAGTCATGGCAAAGGACAAAAAATTAGTAGAAGCCATTACATCTATGGATGAAGATTTTGCACAATGGTACACAGATGTAGTAAAAAAAGCAGGATTAACCGACTACTCCAGCGTCAGAGGATGCATGGTCATCAAACCGGCAGGTTATGCAATCTGGGAGAACATCCAGAAAGAACTTGACCGTCGTTTCAAAGAGACTGGTGTAGAGAATGTATACATGCCAATGTTCATTCCGGAAAGTCTTTTAAATGTATAGAAAGATCATGTAGAGAGAA
>Ga0129310_1002261_pt1 | contig 14671 bp, 12 predicted proteins | sample Go1ome_2_FD_94433 | JGI IMG/M metagenome (GOLD analysis project Ga0129310, IMG submission 94433) | Western lowland gorrila individual fecal microbial communities from Wisconsin, USA - Go1022A metagenome | ecosystem: Host-associated > Mammals > Digestive system > Large intestine > Fecal | place...
CTACCTGAACTTCTTGTCCTCCTCAAGCATGCCGAGGTAGGAGTTGTAGCGTTCGGCGGAGATAAACCCGTCTTCCACAGCCTGTTTCACGGCGCAGCCCGGCTCGTGGGTGTGGGTGCAGGGGGCGAAACGGCAGGCCCGAGAGTACCTGAGCATCTCCGGGAAATATAGGGCGATCTCCTCCTTTTCAAGGCGGACCAGCCCGAAGCCCCTGAGACCCGGGGAATCGATGATGAAGCCTCCGGACGACAGCGGATACATCTCATAGAGGGAGGTGGTGTGCCGTCCCTGAAGATGCGCGAGGGAAATGTCACCTACCTTCGGGTTCAAGGACGGGTCCAAAGCCTTGATTATGGAGGACTTCCCCACTCCGGACTCTCCGGAGAAAAGGCAGACGCGGCCATCCTCGGGCGACCCGATGGCTGCCCTCAGCTCATCGATACCCTCCCCCGTCAAAGCCGATGTCTCTATCACACGATAGCCTGCGCTCTCGTAGATCCGATGGAAATCAGCAAGCTGCTCCGGAAATTCTTTTCTGAATATGTCAACCTTGTTCAGGACGATGGTGGCCGGGATGCCATACACCTCGCAGGTCACCAGCAGCCTGTCCAGGAACGGCAGTTTGATCTCCGGGAAGAAAAGCGTCACGACGATGAACGCGCGGTCCAGGTTGGCGGCGATCACGTGCGACTGCCTCGAAAGGTTGGTCGAGCGGCGGATCACATAGTTCCTGCGGTCCAGCACCTCGACGATCGAGGCGGGACATGCGGCGGAAGGTTCTTCTGAATATTCATAAGTCACCCGGTCGCCGACCGCCACCGGATTGGTCGCCTCGCTTCCCTTTAGCCGCACCTTGCCTTTGAGCACGGCAGGGAAAGGCCGCCATTCCGGCAACCTTGACAGCAGGAAATGACTTCCCGCGTTCTTGACCACTGTCGCTTGTCCTGTCATATTCATCGACAAATATAGTGCTTTTTTCCGTGGCGGACAATCGCCGCCGGAACCGGAAGGAGCGCCGCTACCTCCCCAGACGCGCGAGGGTGAAATGCCAGAGGATGACCCCGACGGAGACGGAGACGTTGAGCGAGTGCTTGGTGCCGAACTGCGGGATCTCCAGAGTGAAGTCGGACGCGTCGACCACCGACTGGTCAACGCCGTCCACCTCGTTGCCGAAGACCAGCGCATACTTCTTCCCGCCGGAGAGTTCCGGGGAGAAAGTCTCAAGGCTGACCGAGTCCACCGTCTGCTCGACGCTGACCACCGTGTAGCCGTCGGCCCTGAGCCGCGCGACCACGTCCAGCGTGCTGTCCGAATGCTCCCAAGGCACGCTGTCCTCCGCCCCTAGGGCTGACTTGTGGATCTCGGCGGAAGGGGGAACCGCACAGATTCCGCAAAGCCAAAGCTTGTCGATCTTGAAAGAGTCGCAGGTGCGGAAGGCCGACCCGACATTGTGGGCGCTACGGATGTTGTCCAGCACCACAACTACTCCAATCTGAGGAAGTTCCTTGTATTTTTGGGGAGACACTCTACCCATTTCTATGCTCAAAAGCTTTCTATCTTTCACCGAATTTCTCTTTTATAGTTACAAATATAGCAAAAATGGTTTTTTAATCTTATCTTTGTGAACTCTCGGCCCATAATGGACGAGTAACACTAACTAAAGATTTTATGAAACAGGATCTCCAGATTTTTGATCTGATCAGAAATGAAAAGGAAAGGCAGTCTTCCGGACTCGAATTGATTGCATCAGAAAACTACGTAAGCGACCACGTGCTTGAGGCGATGGGGTCCATATGCACCAACAAGTACGCGGAGGGCTACCCTGGCAAGAGGTACTATGGCGGCTGCCAGATCGTCGACCAGATCGAGCAGCTTGCGATCGACCGTCTCTGCAAGATCTATGACGCTGAATATGCCAACGTTCAGCCTCACTCCGGTGCCCAGGCGAATATGGCCGTCATTATGGCTTGCCTCAAGCCTGGCGACACCTTTATGGGACTTGACCTCTCACAGGGAGGCCACCTGACCCACGGATCGCCTGTCAACGCCTCTGGAATCCTCTATCACGCCGTGGCTTACGGCCTCAACGAAGAGACCGGTACGGTTGACTACGACAAGATGGAGAGCATCGCCCGCGAGTGCAGACCGAAGCTCATCATCGGTGGAGCCTCCGCCTATTCACGCGAATGGGACTATGAGAGAATGCGCGCCATCGCCGACGAGGTGGGAGCCCTCCTTTGGATCGATATGGCCCACACAGCCGGCCTCATCGCCGCGGGTCTGCTCAAGAACCCTGTCAAATACGCCCACATCGTGACATCCACCACCCACAAGACACTTCGCGGACCACGCGGAGGCATCATCCTGATGGGCAAGGACTTCGACAATCCATGGGGACTGAAGACTCCTAAGGGCGAGATCAAGAAGATGAGCGCGATCCTCAACTCAAGCGTGTTCCCTGGCGTGCAGGGCGGACCTCTTGAGCACGTGATCGCCGCCAAGGCCGTCGCTTTCTACGAGGCGATGCAGCCTGAATATGTAGAGTACCAGAAGCAGGTGATGGCCAACGCCAGGAAGATGGCCGAGGAGTTTGTCGCGAAAGGCTACAAGGTGGTTTCCGGCGGCACCGACAACCACTTGATGCTCATCGACCTGAGAACCAAGTTTCCTGAGGTTACCGGCAGGATGGCCGAGAAGGAGCTTGAGAAGGCAGAGATCACCCTCAACAAGAACATGGTTCCGTTCGACTCCCGTTCTCCGTTCAAGACATCCGGAGTCAGGGTCGGCACACCGGCCATCACTTCCAGAGGTTTCGTGGAGAAGGACATGACCGAGATCGTCGAGCTGATCGACACCGTTCTCAGCGCCGTGGCCAAGTACGCCGATGTTGTCAATGGTGTCTCACAGGAAGGCACCGAGGAGTACGCCAAGGTTCTTGAGACCGTAAGGCACAAGGTCCACAATATGACCGCCGGCCGTCCTCTGAACAAGTACTAGCGGATCTGCCCCCAAAGGCAAGTGACATAGCGTTACACGCGATCAAGGAGGAGAACCCGGGCGGTTCTCCTCTTTTGCATATTCATTTGCATATTCATGGATTTTTTGCGGTTTTATTTTTCATTCGTATCTTTGCATCCGCAAAAAGGGTCCGGCCCTCTGACAAAGGAATGGCCCTGTGTTCTTGAAACCACGTTAAAAACAAGAAGAAAACATGTCAAAATCTACAAATCAACAGCGTGAGACGCTGTCTGTTACCTACGTCTGGATGTCAGTGGCATTCTGCGTGTGTCTGGTAGTCTCAAACATCTTCATTCCAAGGCTTTGGCAGGTTGGTTCCCTCCCGGTCCAACTCACCGGAGCGGTGCTGCTGTTCCCGATCTCGTACATCCTGAACGACTGTCTGACAGAGGTCTACGGCTACCGGAAGGCCCGTCTGACAATCTGGATCGGCTTCGCGATGTGCCTCTTCGTGTCCGTCGCCTCGTTCATCGTCACCAAGTTGCCGAAACCGCTGTACGAGGACAGTTACGCCGCCGCCGAGAGCTTCAACTCCCTCTTCGGACTCGTGCCGCGTTCCATGATCGGCTCGCTGCTGGCCTTTGTCGCAGGCTCGACCGTCAACGCCTGGATCATGTCGAGGATGAAGGTGGCGACCAAGGGCAGGGGCTTCGGTTGGAGGGCCATCATCTCCACCATCGGCGGAGAGGCCACGGACTCCCTGATCTTCTTCCCGATCGCGTTCGGCGGACTGCTGCCCCTCGGCGCGGTCATCAATCTGATGCTTACGCAGGTTGTCGCCAAGACCCTCTACGAGATCATCATCCTCCCGGTCACATCCTGGGTGGTAAGACAGGTAAAGGCGCACGAGGGGATCGACACCTACGACCACGACATTTCGTACAATCCATTTAGAGTTAATGAAATATAGGCCCGGAGCAGGTCCCGGGCCGCTTCCGGCGGAATGTCCGGGGAATATGTCCGCGCGGGTCTGAAAGTTTTTGAATATGGCAGAAGGAAGAGAATCGGAGGGACTGAAGTCCCTCGGCAGGAAGACTGAATACAGAAGTGACTATGCTCCGGAGGTTCTGGAGACTTTCGTCAACAAACATCAGGACAACGACTATTGGGTCAGGTTCAACTGCCCGGAGTTCACGAGTCTGTGTCCGATCACGGGACAGCCGGACTTCGCGGAGATCCGGATCAGCTATATTCCTGATGTGAGAATGGTTGAGAGCAAGAGTCTGAAACTCTACCTGTTCAGTTTCAGGAACCACGGGGATTTCCACGAGGACTGCGTCAACAAGATCATGAAGGATCTTATCAAGCTGATGGATCCGAAGTACATCGAGGTGACGGGGCTGTTCACCCCGCGCGGCGGCATCTCCATCCACCCCTACGCCAACTACGGTCGCCCCGGCACAAAGTACGAGACCCTCGCCGAGCACCGTTTCGCCACCCACGAGTAGCAGCGCCCTCTAACCATGGGAAGAAAAGCCCTCCGGAGGCGGAAAACCACCGGAGGGCCAGTCTGTTGTGAATAATGATTTCAGCAGACTTAGGTTTATTGGACATCCCACCAGATACGGCCTTCGGTCCTGTCGGTGTCGGAGCCGTACTTGGCGTCTTTCTTCAGAGCGTCGATGGCTGTGTTGTAGTTGGCGATGTTAAGCGTGTTAGGCGTGCCGAGAGAGTTGCGTCTCGGGATTGTGAGGACATTCTCGGCGTCCTTGATCTCCTCCAGGAAGGCCACGCCGCCCTCCGGCTCAGGCTTGGCCTTGAAGGCCGGCAGACCGGTGCGCTTCCAGGTCGCCCACATCTCCTCCGGATGCATGTAGAGGTTGACCCACTGCTGGGAGATGATCTTCTCCAAGGTGATGTCCGAGAACTCCGGACGGGCGAGATAGGCGTTTATCTTCTCGTCGGTCACAGGATTGTAGTTAGGGGCTTTCTCGGATGTCTGAGCGACCACGAACATGTTCTTGGCCCAGTCACGGTACTGCTCCATCGAGGCCTTTACCCCCTCTCTGAACCATCCCTTCGCGTCTTTCCCGGCCACAGAGCCGCCTTTCTTCACGGCGATCTCGGCCAGCATCAGGCAGGTCTCCGGGTAGGTGATCAGCGGAGTGAATGTGTGCATCTTTTCCTGGTTGATGTAGAAGTCCTCCCCCTCGATTGCTCTCGCCGGCATGTTGTTGTTGCCGATGATGCCTCCGTTCTTGATGTAGAAGCGGCTCTCGATCTGGGAGTGCATGCGGATGTCGAGATTGGCCTCCGTACCGTCCGCCTTGTGATAAGGCAAGGTGAGGTAGGCACCTTTGTTGAACTTCGTGGCCGCACTGTCAGGATTGGCTGACATCCCTACGTAGCGGCCGGTGAACTGCGGCCATCGGGTCTCGTAGTCAGGATATTCCTTCTTGAATGTCTCGAACCACTCGTCGTTCTGCTTGTTGTTGTTCCCCGGGCCGAAGCCGTTGCGCCTCACCAGAATCGGAAGCCTCGGATCGTCGCAGGACTTCAGGAAGTTCACGAAGGCGGCAGAGGCCACGTAGCGGCTGGTGATGTCCTGGATGTCGTCGGTGTTGTTGTTGTACTCGTTGGTGTGATGGTAGACGCAGGACTCCTCGTTGCTGGCCATGATGTTGGCGGCGGAGGAAAGCACCTCGTCCACAACGCCGTTGTAGAACGCGGCATCGGCCTTCTCCAGGCGCTGCGCCATCTTCACTCTCAGCGTGTTGCCGAACTTTATCCATTTCCCGACATCACCGGAGTAGAAGAAATCGTTGTTCCCGAGGGCATGCTGGCTCTCGTTGGAAGCCTTGAGCGTCTCCACTGCGGCCTTGACCTCGGAGTCTATCTTCTTGTACATCGGCGTCCCGTCGATGCCCTCCTGATAGAGGTCGTAGCGTGGGGTGCGGATTCCCTCGCCCTGCGCGCGGAACGCCTCCGTGATAGGAGCCGCCCCATAGGTGTCAAGCACCCTCCACTGCTCGTAGTTGAGAAGAATCTGGGAGATGGCTTTCACGTCGGCATAGCGCTCGGCGTCATCCTTCTTCGGGATGACCGTGTTTATGAGGTTGTCAAGGCGCAGACCGTAGGTGCCGTAGTAGTCGCCGTAGGCCGGACTATAAGGCTGCGGATGCTCGTTCGGCTTGGTCGGAGAGACATAATAGCCGGCGGCGGGTCCGCTTGCGGAGACAAGGTACTGCATGTAGATCATCACGCCGCCGTACTTTCCGGTCAGGTGCGAGCGGCTCTGGTTGGTGAAGTTCATCGTGGCTCCGGTGAACACGTAGCGGGGGTCAGTCGTACCCAACTGCTCAGGGTTGGTGTTAAGCTCCTGGTACTCATCCAGACAACCGGCCAACATCATCGGCAGGAGAATCCCCGCGAGAATATATCTTATTGCTTTCATTATTTCTTTCATTTAATTGTTTAGTCAGCGTTAAATGTCCTATGACGCTTTCTTAGAATCTGACGGTCAGATTCAGGGCGTAGGTGCGGTAGAACGGCACGCCTCCGATGTCAAACGGTGTCAGAGGGTTGTTGCTCGAAATTGAGGCGGGGTTTAGGCCGTCGGTCAGCTTGTTGATGATGTAGCAGATGTTGCGGGCCGTGAATCCGAGACGCAGGTAGTTGGCGCCGAACTTCTTGCAAAGGCTTTCCGGAAGGCGGTAGCCAAGGGTGATCTCGCGGAGGGCGAACCAAGTGTTGTCTTGGATGGAATTCGGCATCGCCGACATTCCCCAGCCGTAGTTGAATAAGTACCATGATCCTGTCAAAGTAGGACGAATGTTCATCTTCTCGACGGCATCCTTGTAGGTCATTCCCGAGACATCCACTTTCTCGCCCTTTGTCCCATCAGGATTCTGGATCGGCACCATTGAGCCTTCGGTGAAGACGGCGTCCAGCATCAGACCGTCGTAGACAGTCTCTCCCTTGTAGTTGATTCTGGCGATTCCACCGTGTTCCTTGTCACGGCCTTCGAGAGTGGACTTGAGCGAACCCATCGGCACGGAGTATTTCCACATGTTCGAGAAGTAATTGCCGCCGAAGCGTCCGTCGGCCTGTACGTATAGGTCAAGATTCCTCCAGGACAGTGAGGTGTTGAGGCTCAAAGTAAAGTCAGGCTCTACCTTTCCGAGGATGTGACGGTCACGATCGCCTTCCTCATTGCGGATATACTTGGTGACAGGACCATAAACGGAGATAGAATTCGGATCGCCGGTTTCACCCCTATACCTGATCAGCATCTTGCCGTTGCGAGGATCACCTTTCTCTCCCTGGAATGTCACGGGAGGGGACATATAAGGACTGTTCAGGTAGGAGGTCAGCACTCCGAACGGCCCGTTCTCGTAGGCCCAGATCTCAGGCGCCGCGTCATACGCCCCCATCAACTGCCATTCCTTGACCTCATCGTCAAGCTTGACCACCTTTCCACGGTTTCTGGCCAGGTTGCCGCCGATGGTCCAGCGCCAGTCGCTGGTGCGGATCGGGGTGACATCGACCTGAAGCTCGATACCCTTGTTCTGGATGTTACCGGCGTTGATGAGCTTGCTGCTGGCTCCTGATTCCGCAACGGATCCCACCGAGAGGATCTGGTTGAAGTTGTTCTTCTTGTACCACGCGAAGTCGATGTTCAGCCTTTCATCGAACAGCCTTATGTCAAAACCGAGCTCGATGGCCCGCTGGATTTCAGGCTTGAGGTTGTCGTTATAGGCTGTTCCGAGATTAGGATAGGCGGCCAGCACCGAGCCGCTCCTGTCAGGAGTGTAGACGGATTCCTGTGAGAACACGCCGAATCCGCGGCTTGTGGCGTAGGCTGATGTTCCCATGCCGACCTTGGCGACGGAGGCGCGGATCTTACCGAAAGAGAACCAGTCCGGAATCGCATTCCGGAAAGAATCCGTAAACACCCACGAGAGATTGGCCGACGGATAGAACACCGTGTAGTTGTTCTGTCCGTTCATGTATTTCGGATAAGCCAGGGAAGATAGCCAGTCGTTTCGGGCTGTGAGTTCAAGGAACAGCTGGTCGCGCCATCCGAGGTTCAGGATTCCCGAAAGGCCGAAGGTCTGCATGTTGCGGTGTGAGTAGTTGAACCATGGCTCGATCTTGTTCACGGAGTTCGAGAACGAGAAGACTCCAGGGGTGACAAGCCCCCCCTTGGTACCCTTGCCCCAAGAGTGTTCCTCGGTGTTGCCGTAAAGCTCGGCGGCGGCTATTGCCGCCACGGTGAAGGCCTCACCACCGATTCTGAAAGTCTGTTCAGGCATCTGGAGCATGCCCATGAAGTTGTAGTAGCCCGAGATGCTGCCGCTCCTGCCGTACTCTCCGGAGCCGGAAGGACCTCCATACTCGCCGGTACCAACCTTGCGTGTCTCATGGCTGATGCCGTAGTAGTTATGGTTGGCCTTCAGGCTTGCCCTGAGCCATGGGGCGATGTCCGCGTGCAGGGTAAGATCCGAAAGAATCGAGTTCTCGTTGCGCCGCTGTAGCTGTGTGTCCCTGGTGTGGAAGTAGTCGCGCAGTTCTGAATAGTCGGAAGTGCTTTCCACCGCCCCGGTCTCCGGGTCGCGGTACTGCTTGTAATAGGCCGCGATGTCCACGTTTCGAGGCAGGTAGTAGGCGGTGATCATACCGACATTGCTGCCCCATTGCCATCCTCCCTGGCTGGCACCGTTCTTGGCGGAGGAGAAAGCGTACTTCACTCCAAGTTCCACAGAGAAGACATCATTGAGCTGAGTGTTGCCCCTGAACGAGATGTTGTGACGCCGGAAGTCGTTGTTCAGGAAGACTCCCTTGGTCTTCGTGAAACCGTAGGACAGGCGGAAGGAGGACTTCTCTCCTCCGCCGCTGATGGCCACGTTGGTGATGTTGTTTACTCCTGTCTGGTAGAATTCCTTCCAGTTCATCGGATGAGGAGAGAACGGAGTGTCCTTCCCGTCAGGCATATACTGGTTCCTCAGAACCCCGTCCATTCTCGGTCCCCAGCTGAGCGGAGTTCTTTGTAAACTTCCGTCATCGAGAAAACCTCCTTCGTAACCATTGTTAGGGGCACCTGCTCCGTAGATGTTCTGAAGCTCGACCGGCGACTTGTAGACATCGGTGACCTCCACTGTCTGGTTGACCTCGACTCCAAGACCCTGCTTGCCGTACTTGCCGCCTTTGGAGACGATCACGATCGCTCCGTTGGCTCCACGGGAGCCGTAGAGCGCGGTCGCCGCCGCTCCTTTGAGGACGGTCACGCTCTCGTAGTCGGCGGGGTTAAGGTTCTTCAACTGGGATCCCCAGTCTGTTCCGGCCAGTTGACCCGTGATCGGCTCCTGGATGATCATTCCGTCGATCACGAAGATCGGGGAGTTGTTCTTGTCCACGGAGTTCGCTCCACGGATGGTTATGGATGACGAAGACGTGACGCCTGAGGCCCCCCCCGTGTTGATCTGGAGACCGGCCACCTTACCTTGAAGAGCGTTGACCGGATTGATGGTGTTGGTACGCTCGATCTCGTCCGTGGACACCCGGGTGGTAGCGTAACCTACCTGTTTCGCCTGTTTCGGCAGACCGAGGGCGGTCACGACAACCTCTCCGAGCATCTGGGAGTCATCCTTGAGGACCACTCTCAGGGTGTTGCCGGTCACAGTGACCTTCTCGGTGATGAAGCCGATGGAGGAAATCAGCAGCACGTCGCCTTTTTTGGCCTTGATCTCAAACCGACCCTTGCTGTCGGTCGCCGTACCGATAGATGTCCCTTGTATAATGACCGAAACTCCTACAAGGGTCTCGCCGCGCTCGTCAAGGACCGTACCCTTGACGATGTTGTCCTGTTGGGAGGCGTAAGCTTCCGCTTCGTCCGAAGGGTTGCCGACCGCCACGACAGGGTTAGAGAACAGCAGACAAAGAATCGCTGCCGCCGTCAGGCCCAATAAATGGGGTTTTTGAAATGATCTACTCATAAACTAATAAGATTAAGGTTATTATAGATAGATGGTGTCTAAAACATGTTATGGTTCTAATACTTGTCCTCGCTGATCTCCATCTCCCTTCGGGTGATCCGTCTGCGGTCGATTGCTCTCCATGCGCAGGCGATGTAGGCCAGCACGAACGGAATCGCCAGTGACACCCAGGCCATTGTCTTGAGGGTGAACTCGCTGGAGCAGCTGTTGCTGACGGTAAGGGAACTCTGGATGTCTGAGCAGGACGGGTAGTAGGCTGTTCCGTTGAAGCCGGCCACCATAAAGAGCGACATCACGACCAGCACGGTTCCCGGCCCTGAGAGCCAGATGCTCCTGCCTCTCCGCCTCCCGAAGAACTGGAGACCGATGCCCGCGAGGACCAGAATCACTCCGAGCAGGAACAGAATCATGACCGGAGGCATCTGAATATAGTTGTGCAGGTACTTGCACTTCTCGACCGAGACTGTCCCCGAGGCGTCCACCGCATAGCCCGGCATCGTCAGAAGCAGGGTCATGCAGCCAAGGAAGGAGAGCAGAAACAGCGCCGAGATCCATCTTACGGCGCGTCCGAGCCTGCTCCGGAGCGCCTCGTCATCGATGTTGCCCTGCATGTACATTCCGCCCAGGATCTGCGTGAGGAACATCACCGTGAGTGCGAACACTATCGTGAACGGGTTGGCGAGGGCCTCAAGGCCGTGCCATCCGTTGCCCCAGACGCTTATCGTCGGGGCGAGGCTCGCTCCCACAGCATCCTTGTTGACAATGAAGTCAGAGCCGGTGAAGAATGTGCTGACGGCGGCGCCCACGATGAACGGCCCCAGACAGCCGTTGATCAGCAGGAAAGCCCTGAATGTGTTCCTGCCCAGCAGGTTGCCCAGTTTCGTCTGGAACTCGTAGGAGACGGCCTGGAACACAAAGGTGACAAGCAGCAGGATCCAGACCCAGTAGGCTCCGCCGAAACTGGTGCTGTAGAAAAGCGGGAAGGACGCGAAGAACGCGCCGCCGAAAGTGACCAGCGTGGTGAACGTGAGTTCCCACTTCCGCCCTGTCGAGTTGACGATCATCTGTCTTTCCTCCTCATCCTTGGTAAAGAATATGAATGAGTTGCCTCCCTGCACGAACATCAGGAAGACAAGCAGCCCTCCGAGAAGGGAGATGATGACCCACCAATAGTTCTGTAGAAATTCGTATGTAAACATGGCTCAGTTTCTTAATGTTGTTTTCCAAATGTGGTTACATGCTCAGAAAGTGTTTCCGGGACCCTTCCGGATCGTCCTGATGAGAATCCTGATCTCGATCGCGAGGAAGAGTGTGAATATTCCCAGGAAAAGGAAGAAAGTGGTCTGTACCGCTCCGACGCTGACGCTGGACACTCCGGCCTTCACCGGCAGCAGACCCTGGATTGCCCACGGCTGCCTTCCGACCTCTGCCACGATCCAGCCGGCCTGGCCGGAGAGGTAGACAAGCGGAATGGACAGCACGCAGATCCACAGGAACCATCGGTTCTTCTCCAGGGTCTCCCTCCTGACGTAGTAGAAGGCAAGGATCATCACAAGCAGCAGAAAGCATCCCAGCCCAACCATCACACGGAACGCCCAGTAGACAAGACCGACAGGCGGAACCAGTTCCTCCTCGGAGGAGATGTAGCCGTAGCCGAAGTACCCTGCGTTCTCCATCAGAGTCGCCCTTGCGGCGGCGGCCAGTTCGGGGTCGCTCCCCTTGGCCTCCCTGTAGGTTCTGAACGCGGAAAGGGCGGTGTCGCCTCTGGCCATCATCTCGGCGGCGGACGGATGTCTCGTTCCGTTTCCGTCCACATAGCCGTCCAGAATGTCCTGTATGCCCGGCACATGTCCGTCAAAGTCGCCGGTGGCGAGGAAGGAAAGCATTCCCGGAATCTCAATCCCCGGGACAATGGAGAACGGCGCGCGGGCGCCACCTCTCTGAAGTCCTTCGGCGGCAGCGAGTTTCATCGGCTGGTACTCGGCGACATGAACCGCGGACCTGTCTCCGGAGAACATCAAGGCCACCGTGCCCACAATGCCCACGACGGCGGCGACTCTGATGCTGCCGAGGGCGAAGCGCTGCTCTCGCCTACGGAGAAGGTACCAGCTGCTTATTCCTATCACCACCACCGCTCCCGTCATCCATCCGCACAGCACGGAATGGAAGAACTTACTGACAGCCACCGGGTTGCTCACGACAGCCCAGAAATCCACCATCTCGTTTCTTACGGTGTCGGGGTTGAAGACCATCCCGACTGGATGCTGCATCCAGCCGTTGGCGATGAGTATCCAAAGCGCGGAGAGGGATGCTCCGAACGCCGTCAGCCAGGTGGACGCAAGGTGGAATCCCTTGCTGACCCTTCCCCAGCCGAATAACATCACAGCGATGAAGGTTGCCTCGATGAAGAAGGCGAAGATGCCTTCGATGGCAAGCGGCGCTCCGAATATGTCGCCGACGAACCAGGAATAGTTGCTGAAGTTTGTTCCGAACTCAAACTCAAGGATGATTCCGGTCGCGACACCCAAAGCGAAGTTGATTCCGAATATCTTCATCCAGAACCTGGCGGCGTGTTTCCAGAAATCCACCTTGCGGATGACGTAGATAGTCTCCATGACGGCCATTATCACCGAGAGTCCCAGTGTGAGAGGGACGAATAACCAGTGATAGCATGCAGTCAGGGCGAACTGCGCCCGTGACCAATCGACTAAGGCTGATTCTATCATAGTTTTGGTTTTTTGTGCCCGGGACAATCTCGGGCGAGATTGAACTTATATCACGTCCGGCGGCTATTGCCCTCCGCCGTCTACAGACACTGTCATATTCACATTCATTGATGAAAGATTAGTACCCACCGCCTCGACTTTCTCTTCATAGGTCTTTCCCGCGAGGGTGGGTCTGAAGAAGAACACCCTGAGTACGGCGAACATGATGAATAGCTTGAGGAGTATCAGGACACACAGCGTGCGACCCAATGTCTTTTTCCCGAGCCCTGTGTTGGTCTTCTCCATACCCATCAATACGTTTTCCTAGTTATACATCAGTTTGTACACCGTCGAGGGAGTCATTGCAAAAAGTCGTTTCTCCCCGTACGTTCCCAGTGTCGAGTCATAAACCAACAGCAAATATAATAAAGAATGTTTCTAAATTACAAAATTATCTGAACAAATTGATTCCTTGACAGTTGCGCAAACGTTTTTGTGGCCTGTCCGAAAAAAAGACCCACAAACGAAGAACAGAAAAAAAAGACGGCGCCAAGGACGTTGGCGTCATCGGTGACAGAGTCAAAAAGCAAGTGCGGCACCGGCGGGCTAGTCCGCCGGTGCCGCACTTCTATCTGGAATACTCACAAATTTCCTTCTACGAATTCAGGAAAAAGGAGTATTCTGTCAGCGGAATGTGTGTTGAACAGCAGGTGCTCGAAATCACGCTTTTTCACATTCAGGTCAATTGTGGCTAACTTGTCCGTGATGGCTTTTTTCAAATCATCAGTGTTTGCTATTCCGGCTCTTTCCTTTAGAAACTCATACGAAGGCTTGCTCTGTTGCATCAAAAACATACAATCATAGAAATCACGGCCTTTAGCCCTTGCGAGCAAGGCGGAGAACTTCATACCGAGTAATACGGAATCCGGTGGAACAGGCAGAGAAAAGAAAAAACCGCATCGCTGTACGTGCCGCATCTCTATCGGGTATGCGACACCTTGGTTCTGCGCCTCAATCTTCAACAGAAAACGCTCCTCTCTATGGCCTGTCAATCCAAGTTCAAAGAGAAATTCAGGAAAGAATATGTTTCTTCTGAAAGCGGTCAACCTGGAATTTGCCATGTCACGAGTCTCTACATTCAGACCACTATACCTCAAGAATTTGATCACGCCGTCAGTCATTTCAACAAATTCGTGCTCCGTGAGATCCTTGCAGTCAAAGTCGAGATCTTCCGAGAACCTGTCTATTCCTTTGATGAGGCGAAGGTTTGTGCCACCAATGAATGCCAGTTTGCTGATGTAGGGCGTTGTGGCAAGATGGTCAAGCACCATCAATTGTATATATTCCTTAAGAATATGCTTCTGAAAGGCGGCGTTTGATGCTATTTGAGGAGGGAAATAATTGTTTATGTAATTTAGGTCTATCATAAATTGTATAGTCTTAAAAGTTTCTTGATTCTGCTGTCCAAAGCCTTGCAGCCTATTCTCCGCTGATATTCACATAGTCTTTCAATATCCAATTCTTCAGTCATATATGCTTCGTCCAAGCGGAGCTGCTCCAACTCAGTGTCGTTGTCGTAAAACGGATAGAGATAAAGCAGGTCCAGCAGAGCTTTTTCAGGTTGTGCCAACAACCAGGTCTGTTTCGGAGCATTAATCACGGCCGTGTTGATTGGAAGCTCAACCGGCTTATAGCCGAAGAATAGTTCAGGCTTGACATTTTGATAGGAATATTGCCCGAACCTGTTTTCAAACCGTGCCGTTTTCAATGTCGAGATTGACGTGATGCTCGTGACCGCCTCCGGAATCATCCCGTACATGCTCAACGCCGTGTGCAGGCTGATGTATGACGGACGATAGATGCGGCAGGCCACATAGCGTGAGAAATCAGGACGCTGCAACAGCTCCGGAAAAGCGTACCATCCCTGCCGTAATTTTACCAACATCCCCTTCCGTGCCCACCTGGTAACACTATTCCTGTCAAATGAAGGGAAATACGCCCTTGCCTGATGAA